>Ga0180432_10001407_pt1 | contig 38099 bp, 59 predicted proteins | sample SS_ome_10_FD_132414 | JGI IMG/M metagenome (GOLD analysis project Ga0180432, IMG submission 132414) | Hypersaline lake sediment archaeal communities from the Salton Sea, California, USA - SS_1_MS_2 metaG | ecosystem: Environmental > Aquatic > Non-marine Saline and Alkaline > Hypersaline >... | reverse complement strand
GTTTCGCTGGGTGACGTTTTGGTCACAATTTGACCCCACCACACTCCGTTTGGCACGCTTTATGCATCGCTACCGGTCTTCATGTCGTGGCAGTCCTTGCACAATGTCTGCATGTTCTCATTGGTATCTGGACCGCCCAGATGTAGTGGTTCAATGTGATCTGCCTTGAGTGTTTTTGTGGTTCCGAATGTTCCGCACTGAACACACCTCCAGCCATCCCGCTCAAACACTTGCTCTCTACGTTTCTGTAGCGTGGACCCGCGTTGCCGTGGTGTTGGCTTAATGAGTGGCTGGTGCTGCTTCGATAGTCTGGGCATCAGGATGCATCCTTCGTCGGCTCTCTTGAGACATGCACCCAGCCACCCCCCAGCCACTCGCCTTCAACACCCGCATCCGTGTCCTCGTTGGTTACGTCCCACAATGCCCAACGTGGGGAATCTACAATGGAAGAAACCGCCGCATTATTGTCAAACGATATCTGATTGTTGTTACTACCGGAGACAGTAATGCTCGCACTTTCAATGACCTGCAGATCAGCACCACTCTTCCGTTGAATGACAATCCGCAGTGTTTTCCCAGACAAATCGAGTTCGCTGCCATTGGCATCCACAATGGCGATTGGCCCAATCGTTCGCACTTCCTTAAGTTTGAGTTCAATGTTCAGGTCCGCACCTCGCTGGTCTTGAGACAACTGCAGGGGAGTGACTGTGATCGATCCAGCGGACGACTTCACCTCCTCAAGAGAAGCAGCGAAGGTATCTCCGGCATCGCTCGGTTCCGTCGCATCGGAGAACATGATCGCCTTAAAGAACCCCAGGATCGTGTTTACACCAGTTCCGGTGAACGCACCGATCCGGTTGAGGATCGTGGCCTGATTTGCACTCGTGGCCAGACCAGCTTGGATCTCACTGATCGGATGAGCGTGCTGCGGCAAGATCACGAACTCCTCGTCACCCGTCGGTATCTCAGTCAACGGCTCTTGCAGTGTGATAACACCATCGGTCTGCACGTAGGTGTCAATCGGTCGTGCTTCACCCTCAAGTCCGTTGCTGACAAACACCAGAATCATGTGATCATATTGCCCGTCTGGTGCCGTCAAGTTGGTCTGAAATTGTGTCACGGTATTCCCCGCGTCGGCAACTGCAGTGCCATCGGTCACGGCTTGAGTTTTTAGCATCTGCCAGAACGCACGCTCGATTGTCCCGGCTGTGCCTTTGGTTAATGCGGTGCTAAGGAAGGCAGTGCCTATCGCCGCAGTCGCCGCCGTCGTCAATGACCGCTCGCTGCTCTGCCAGTCATAACTCACCAACGGATATTCATCCCCAATCAAATACCCACTGTCGCCGCCATCCGTCCACGTCCCATACACCTTCACACTGGGAGCACCACTCGCCACGGCAGCATCAGGCACGCTCACCAGATACTCACCACCACCAGCATTGTAGATGTTGCCGTCAGTGTGGGCGTCGTCAGGATCGGTATCGAGTGCGTTTTCAGTCACGGTGACATCAGCAGCACCCGCCCGCTTGACGACCAGTGATTGAATATCCGCAATCTCTAGGTCGGTTTTGAATGTGCTGTAATCATCCTGGACAGCCACGCACCGCAACCGTTGATCTGTGCTACCCGCTTGAATCGGCGTACTCATACCAAACCTCCTGATAGCCTACGACGACGCATGAGCAGTTGTGGGACGATGGATTGCGTTGTGTTAGCCGGTGTCCATAACTGCCATTCACCAATCGCCGTTGAGGAAGATCCTGCTGTTGCTGTTATCAAGATCCTCCAATAACGACCGCTAGCCGAAGAATCGTGCAGGATCGATTGCAACTGTGTATTGGGCCAAGTGTATCCTGCCTCTGAGTGTACCGTTGTCCAATCAGCATCGTTGTTACTGACCTGAATCTCAAAATCCCGTGGCTCGCGTGAGTCGTTACGTCTCATTGCAATGCGAGACTCTCCAATCGCCACCGATTCCCCAAAATCTATTTTTATCCAAAACGGAGAACTATTATTGCTAATCCAACAATCCGAGTCTCCAAGAGATCCATCGAACGCTTTCCAAGCTGCGAAGGTTGTTAAGGTTCCACTTGCAGAGACTGATTGAATCCCAGATGTGCTACTGGAAAACGTGTTGCTGGCTTTTTCACTCGCCAGCAGATTGAAACTTCGCCCGCCGTTGTAGATTTGGGAGATTTCGTCGGCGGTGAGTACGCGGTTGTAGATAAACACCCCGTCGATCAATCCGTCAAAGCATTTATCAGTAGGATGTGTGCCACGCGTATCGCCAATAGTGACAGGGTAGTCGTTCAGGATCATTGAGTTGCCAAAACCGTTTGACCCCACCAAGACCCCATTTAAGTAGCATTTAACAACAGTGCTTACACCAGTTTTTTCAAACGACGCACACAACAGATTCCAGTCAGATATAACTGGAAGCGTAAAGTTTATAATTGTGTAACTAGGATTAGCCACGTAAAAACGACTTGCAGAAGCACTTAGATCCATTGCCCACGCCGTAACAGACCCGTACCGTTTTGCAATGATTCCATCATAACTATACGACGAATAAGGCTTAATCCACACACCCACCGTAATTACGTCAGGCGAATCGATATCTGCTGTCGTAACGTATTGATTGTCGACCGCCGGATCAAATTCCAACGCCCGCACGCCACCACTATCAGTATCCGCAACCCAATCAGTCGCCGCGTCCATATTCGTCAGCGTGCCATTGTTGCCGTTGCCGGACAGATCCGTCAGCGTTGTTGTGCCATTGCCGCTGGTGTCGAGAGACGGACACCACCAGCCCTGCAAACCATCAGAAAGAGCCATCACTCACCCTCCGCAGGATACGTCTCAGGATACTCCCGCACCGTCGCAATCTCCGCCTCAATCGCAGCGAGCGACAGATCGTATGTGTCCTGATTCTTCAACGCCTGCAACCGAGCAACCGCCGTGTTGTGAGGAGCTGCCAACGCCTGTTCCGCTGCAATGGCTGTGTCGAGGGCATCCACCTTGGCCTGTCGATCAATCACTGCCTGCACTGCCGCAGCGTCAACGCCCGCGTATTTGTAACCGCCTCCCAACTCCACAACCGCCGCAAAATCCGCCGACGATGGCATGCCTGGCTGATCAGCAAATGTTGTCACCATCCCCAGAAACGGCTTGGCATAGGTCGAGTCTGTGGTGTCCCAGATGATGTTCGTGGGATTGGTGATGTGCGACAACCAAGTTCGAATCGCTGACTCCTCCGCATCAGTTCCCGCCGCGACGATCGCTGACTGCATGTTAAGGATCGTGCCCGTCCATTTTTCGTCACTGGCATTGACGATCAGTTTGGTGAGCATGCCCCGCATGTTCAGCAGGAACACGAGATCAGCACGATTGATCGGCTTGTTTGTCACACCGCTATCATTCAGTTGCGAAGCAATCGTTGCCGCCGAATCACCCGCGTCGACAAACGCGGCAATGTCACTATATTTCAAACTCATTACGTCAACTCCTCCGCTGATTGATGCTCACCCGACCGCTTCAAAATCTGGTCAATGTCTTTCATCACTTCCATGTTGTCTCGCATGACCGCTGTATTAGATTTGATGGTGTCGTTGCTGTTGTTGATGATGTCGACAAGCTCACCTCGCACCCATTGTTCAAGTTCGTCGATGCGGTCATCTGTCTTCTGTTGCCGTTTGGACGAGTGCCACACAAAAAAGCAGCAGAGTGCCGCTGGCAACCCCACCGTGCCAATGAAATTTCCAACTTCGTCAATCACGGCTGCGTCTTTCTATTCTTGGTCACTTCGGTTGTATTGTGAGGCACTTCGGACTTTCACCGCTCCACTGTGATTGCGAATTCGATCACGAGTCGTATTCACGCCCTGGCACCTCGACAGGATTTATGGAGATGTTTCCTTAAAATAATCCTCAATCCGACCGAGACCGATCTCGACAGTTTCATCGGAATTCGCAGGTTGCACAATGGGCGCGGGTGACTGACTCAGCAGATAACCCACAAGGCCAGCACCCGGAATCGCCGCTCCTAGCAATGCAGCCAGCAACGGTCCCAGTGACGACGATTGTGACCCAGACACCACAATCGGCGTTGGGTTGGTCACGTCGCCCAGAATGGTCTGCTGATTCCCCATCTCATCGGTCTCAGATTCGTCACTGTCCCAAAGGGCTTTGCGTGTCCAAGCTGACTCCGCCTTCCGGTTCAGCATCTGTTCTTGGTGTGTGTCCTGAATCGCCTGATTCGCCATGATCCCGCTCCACTGTTTCAGCCGCCCCATCCGGTCCAAATACTTCACTACTCGATTGCGATCCGGTGAGTTCGTTTGTGATTCGGTCGAGTTCGTCATGGTCACCTGTTGCGGTTGCATCGATCAGGCGTGAGAGTCGATCACTCGATCGCTCTCTTGCCTGTCGATTCTCTTTGAGGATACGGCTCAGCGTTTCCTCAAGACTCATTACGGTCCAGCCTGAGTGGTGGGTGATGCGATTGGAGTGGCAATCACGCCCGATGTGGCGCGTGACTCCACAGCACCCAGCTCATCAAAGTTGCGAGCCGCAGCAGACTGCAACACGCCCAACGCAGTGGTCGAAATGTTGCGTCCATCGCGGTTGTTGGCCTGGATGTTGCCAACGCTTTCGAGTTGCAACTGGGCAGCCACATTGGAAGGAAGATCGATAGGTTCTGGCATCTCACATTCTCCATTTGTTGGAGGTTCTAAAGTCAAAACGCCGTCACCAATGACGGCGTCGTTTGTTTCGTCAGTCGGCATTTTTAGTCAACTTGCGGACATCGAGAATCACAGGCTCGTCTGGTCGATAAATTTCGTCATCGATAATGTTCGTGCCGTCCACAATCAGAAAACGCCTTGATGGCAGCGAGGGAGACGGCAACGGGTGCGCTTGCAAGTAGGCAGCAATTGCCGCCCTCAGCTCAATCTCCGATGGACACGTTCCCGCCTCTCCATTCGCTCCTGCTGGTCCAACTGGACCGGTGTATCCGCGTTCTCCTCGATCGCCCTTGTCGCCCTTCAGTTTGTCTCCATATTTGACATACAATGCATCTGCCAACCGCTCATAATCTACAACTGGTTTTCCTGGTGCTTGCGTCGGTTTCGGCTCTGGTAGCGGTTCCTGCAAAGGTCTTGGTGCTAACGGTTGAACGCGATATTGCGGCGGGTCAATTACAACGCGCGCGCGAGCCGGCGCCACGGGTGTGACTCGGTATCGAGGTGGGCTGCAATATCCTTGAGGGCAATTCGTTCGCATCCAGTGGCACAAATTCGTAGTTGTCCAAACAGTGTCGCCGCATCGCGGATTGTTTGCTGAGTTGACGATGGCGACCAAATACCCTTGCTGTGTGACAATGGCACCGCCCGAATCACCGATGCACACATTGTGAGAGCAGTGATATCGATTGCGTTCCTCATGCTTGACTCGCCTGGCCAACACGGGACCACCCAAGCGACACCCCACCAGCACCGTTCCGTCAGCAGCGTTGAATTCCTCACTTAGGTAGTAGTTGCTTTTTGATCTCATGCCGCGAATGGCCAAAACGGCGATGTCGTTGCCGTTGCCGTATTCCTTCGCGATCACCTTGGCCCGATGCGTAGAGACTCGATCACACACCGTCACAGTGGCTGCGTCACCCACGACATGAGCCGCTGTGAGCAGATAACCGAACTCATCATCGTTTCCAATAGATACGCACGTTCCTTCACCACGTGCGTTGTCGCGCTGGACCTCAACCTTGTAAACCTGAGCAGGCAGCGAGACACAGAGCAATAGTAAGGCGATGAGTGTTTTCATTTATCAAGATCCCTTGTCATTCTGAATCACAAATCGGCTCTGCATCCGCCCCGACGTAATCACATACACAAACGAATCCGGCACCTCGCAGCCATCAACGAACCGCCCCTGACCGTCGTACTGGGCGATGAACTTCACCGAGCACGGCACAACGGATTCGATGTATCTTTCCACCAACCGCATCTCAGATTGATTCACGGCGGGATAAGCTGCCACGATATTCAGCGTCGAATTCGTCTTGTCGCCGTCTGATTCCGGAGTCTGTGACAGTGGCCGGATATGCGAACGGTGCAACCCGCTGCCGCGATACTTTGCCAGCGTGAAATCGATCGCCGGGTGATTCTTCCAAGCCCGCCTGCGAGAGTGCGGTCCTGCAACATCCCGCTCAGTCAGCTCAAAATACACACTCTGCAACTGTCCGTTTTCCACGGTGGTCGAGTAGAGTATTCCGCCGCTTTTCGTGGGCGTGACGATCTCCTCGGCTGAGACAGGCAGGCAGAAAACGAGCAGGCAAAAGCCAGCCAGCATGAGGTTGCGGACCGTCTTCTGAAATTCGTCGAACACAGGCAAGCCCAGCCTGGCAATTGCTGAAACCGCGAAGCAATCTGCGCTAACAATCGGCGTGTAACTTCCCCACTTGAGTCGCAAAAACATCACCTGCCCCCCAGGAAAGACCACCAACCCGCAGCACGTACGGCCGCGTACATTGCTCGGCACTTCCATTCGGGAACGTCGGAGATTCGCAGCAATTCGCGAAACACCGCGTCACCGATATTTCTCAGCCCCAAGCTATTGTGACGCTTGGCCTCAGTGCAAAAGTAATCATGCACAGTTGCGGCGAGTTGATACTGGCCTCTCATGGGATGCCCAGCAACTAGCCACAACCAGCGTGGAATCGATGCCCCGTTGGTCACGTAACCATTGTCGGGATGTCCGGGGATGGCGATATCGACCACACCACCAATCTGCACATGCAGCGTCTTCAGCAGTCGGTACAAATCACCCTCACGCGGATCTGTCCCAATCCACTTCAGCTCGAGATCGCCGTTGATGATGGTGTTCATTTTGTGAAGGCACAAAAAAAAGCGGTCCGTCCCACTGGCGAAGCCAGTTGTTTGTCATGTTGGATTATGAACTCCAACGATTCGACTGTCTAGGCTATTTTATTTTAGCGGCTGATAATCCGTAGTCTTCCCTGAGTTCATTACATCCACTTCGAACGGAGAAGAATCCAGCAGTCCCGGTAGCACTTCTCGCCTAATGGCCCAGGACCATTCACGTAAGCAATGCCGAAACTGTTAAACATGTTTCGCTCTCGCTGAATCGCATCTTCCACAATCCGCTCGATGTACTGCTGCACGTGCGGTTCCAATTCTTCCCAGAATTCAAACAGCCACTTCACGTGGTCACTCACAGCGATTGTTCGACGCCCCAAGTAATATGCCGTTGCTGACATAATCAGATCATCTCGCCTTTGTTCACTCAGCTTCATACCTCAATCCCTCGTAAGACCTTTATTTCCGACGTGGCTTCATCTCATGCGAAACCCACGTCCGTAAAATCGACTCGATACAGTCCCAGTGCTTGGGCCGCCACAGGGCCACGCAAAGACAATCGTTGACTACACAGCCACCGAATTTGGAACGCTTGTGAATATTCTTAAACTCCTCAACAGTGCAGCCTGCGAACGCTGCCAGCCACTCCCATTGTTCCTTTGTTGCTGATCGGGTTGCGTTCTTCAGTTCTGCAACAATCACGCATCCATTGCGTGCCATTGTGATGTCTGGGTAACCATCATCACCGGTGTACGCAGTACGGTATCCCTTGGCTGTTAAAGCTGGGCGAAAGTGAACACGCATCCAACCACAGGCACCTGCGAGTTCCAGCGTTGCTGACTGAAGTTCTGATTCAGTCATGCGAGGCTTGGAGACTGGTGTGATTGGGTAACGCACTGGACTTATCCTTTCGCTGCTAACTGCTGAACCAGTTCGTCCACCTCTGAGAGATAGTCTGCATCCGGTTTTGTGTAGTTCTCGCTCTGCTGAGACAGTTTTCGTAATGTGTCACCAACATGCTTACGACGAGCGTTTTCTTTGGCTGTACGGATAATCGCGTCATACATCGATTCACCTTTCGACCTTTCGATGCCTGCGTGCGACCGCACCCACAAATCAATCTTGCTGGCTTCCTTTGATTTGTCGGCACACATCGTCAGTAGCTCTCGAAATCGCTCACTAACGCAATCATGTGAGTCCAATCGTTGCTCACCCGTTGCCATCATTGCACCAACTGCCATGAACAGGACCGCTTCCTCCCGTGCTGTGCGACGTTCGCGTCTGTTCGATAAACCGTTCATCTTCAGTCGGTAACTTTCCGTAGTCGCTGACACCTCTGAGATAACACCCGTGCATCTGAGGTTGACGTGCCTATGTGGTTTGTTGTTCGTTGGTAGTGCTAAGTCGTGCCATGTTTCATTGGATTCTCAACGTGCCCTCCTACCCCGCAGATTGTTTTGTGTCGACTGCGAACTCAGTGGCTAATTCCTCACGACATGCACGTCTTGTGTTCAACACTACCCTGATATTCTTCCGGCGAGGCATACGGAGCACATCGCCACTCAGTTCTCTCTGACCTCTCATTTGGTACTCCCGGTCTGTTTTCCTCCTCCGGGCCCCAAATGGTTTGTCAGCCTTCCCTCCCACTCGTTCGAATCGGTCCAGGTTGTCGACAGTGACGAACTGTCAGCAGCAAACAAGTGGGTGGTGCTGCCTGCATACGTCGATGGGCATCTAATCCGGTCTGATCTCCACTTGATCATTGGTCACCAACAGAATGAATCCGACACGAAAGAACTGCATTGACTGGGCTGTCTTGCTGTACACGGAATCAAACGTCGCGTCCTTGCGGACAACGCATGGCTCGAATGCCTTGTCACCAACTCGCTTAACCATTGCCTTGGTTCCTTTCTTGATGAAGTACACCGGCTTTGATGGTGTTGGCTTCGCACCTGGATACACCGTTTCCGTGCGTTTGCGTTGTTGTTCGCTTCCGGTCCAGTCCGTCATTGTGATCTCAGTTAGAATGGTGCGATCTGCTGAATTCGTCGATATCCATTAACATTACCAGTGCGTCGAATTGAGCATTGGAGTCAGGATTGCGAATGCCTGCCTGCAGTGCCGCGATGATTGTGCCTACTGACCTGTCGCCACCATCAATGGCGTCCATGTCACTAACGTTTTTCTTTGCTTTTTCAAGTTTTTCTTGGAATGCGTGCTCGCTCAAAACGGGACCTCCTCAGTTACGACACCATGACGCTTAGTCATTCGTGCCTCGACTTGTTGTTTGCCACCTTCCATCATCGCAATGTTCTGTTGCAGCTCCGGTCGGTCCAGGTTTTCCTTCATCCATCTCACATAGCCGCTCGGAATCTCGCTAAGCTTCTTTCCAGCGTGCTTGCCGAACGTGACGATGTAGTCTTTGCCAGTGCCGCTCCTCATCTTGGTGATCACAGCACCGGCCTGCTTCTTCGTGTAGCCTGTCGCTGTCTCCGCCTTGACTCCGAGTTTCATCAGCAGATTGACCTGCTTCTGACTCGCCATGTCACGCGTTGGCTGATAGTCCGTGAAGGGATCGAACTGACCACCACCAAACAAATCGACATCGTGCGCTGAGTATTCACCCGACTCCGCATAGGTCCGTGTCTCCAGTCGTTGCCGTCTGCGTTCTTCTGCCCGCTTCTCTTTCTCTTCGCGGGCCTGCTTGGCTTTCTCGAACAACTCCTGCATGTCGACCGCTTCATCTGACTGGCGAGCCATCTGAACCGCCATCGACACGTCAGCTTCGACCGTTTCACCAGCGAGGCAATCAGCCACACTGACGAGCTTGTGACGTCCACTGTTCCCCACGAAATCAAGCACCGTGCAATAAGGCTTAACACTCGCAGCGATCGCAGCACGACGATCAATGGCAGTTACTGGACCGTCCACCGTTCCAGGCAATGGGCGAGTGCCTCTGCCAATAATCTGACAATTGCCAACAATGCAGACTTTTCCATTACGTCGTGTGACAAGAGTTCCAAGTTGTGATTGCACACACCAAACATCCTCGGCACTCCAAGTCTCCACTTGAAACACTGGTCGGTCCTTTGAGTTGCATCCACCAATTGCTTTCCAGCAATTCTTTTTCAAGTGCAGCTTGAAAAGCGGGTTCTTTCCATGGTTCGGGTACGTTGCCATGTTGCAAGACCAACCACGACGAACTGCTAAGCTTTGAATCCTCTCGGCAAATGTCTTGTTCCCAGTTGAGATGTGATAGCTTGCTCGCTTCCAGTCCACGTTCTTCGGCTGCTTGTCCCCATCTCCCAAGTGAATCGCATGCAGTAACACGTCAAACTGTTCTTCAGTCACAGCGTCAAGAGACTCTGCAAAGTCTTTACTCATGAATGGTTCTAGCTTGCCCCAACCAGTCAGATGTTTGTCGGTGCCGCGTGGCTTGCCGTGAGATATTGTCCATATCACAGCATCTGATGTGGCATTAAACGATGTCTGTCGCTCCTTAGTTGACTTTGTGAACTTGAATCGACATCCACTAAGCATTGCGTCAATGTCATTGACCCATGGTTGATGCTCACCTTGAGTGATAGTGATTTGCTTGGTGTATTTATTGATTGTCCCATCAGTCATCACCCACCCAATGAATCGCAGTTCATCGTCAGACAATGGGACTCCATCGCTATCCTGGACACCTGACACAGGCACTCGAAATGTATCTACAGTGCGCGCTGCGTCTATCGCCTTCGTCCTTGTCCATGGTGTCCAAATGCGTTTCCGCCCACGCCTCGTTTTAATCAGCATGTCGTGATTGTCAGTCACGCGAATATCTAAGTGTGGACTTTGATATGAAACAAATCGCTCATTCGGAAATGCTGACCTTCGAATCTTTCCAATTACCTCACACCACTGAACCCTGCCGCTCAATGGATTCATTGATGCGACTTGAGCAATCTGGTGAAGATCACCAATGCCTTTCCAGCCATCTGGAGTCAGTATTTCAGTCTTGCTATCGAGACAGTACAGACTCTCTGATTTCGTCGGTCGAGCATTGGCCACAATCGCTGTGTCTGGTGCGTCAAAGCCCTCCGTAGCGACCATGCAATTCACCAAAACCTGCGTTTCTTTGTTCTTGTACCGCTCGACAATCCGTTTCCGTTCATCTTTGTCTGTGCCACCGACAATCAGTTCCGCCGTCGCACCGTGACGATTGAACGATGCTGTGAAATGCTTGGCTGGCTCGACTCCCGGCGCGAAAAACAGCACCTGTTGCCCGTTGGCTTCCTTGAGTGTCGGATACACAATCTCATGCAGTGTCTGTTCTTCGTCCGCTGTCAGCTCCAAAAAAGCTCTCGACAATTCCCCGTCTGCCAGATCACCGCCTGCTTTGGTTCCAACGCCACTGATATCAAGATGCTCACATTCCACAAACCGCTGACGAATCGGACACAACCACCCCTCATTGATGCCCGTCAACAGGTCCATCTCATAGGCGACCGAATCAAACACATTGTGCAGCCCCACACCGTCCGCACGCTTAGGAGTTGCTGTCACGCCCAGAACGTTCAAATCCGGGTTGCCAGTCATGAAGTGCTTGAGGATGCGGCGGTAACTGGTCGCCGATGCGTGATGCGATTCATCAATAATCACAGCACCAAAGTCGAGCGGATTCAGCTTGGTCATCCGATAGACTTTGCCGCTGCCTTTGCACTTGCCACAGTCACCGCCACCGCCACTGCACCAGTCACACTTACGAGTCGAGTTCAGCGTTTGCACAGTCGAGACCACAACATCTGTCCCTTTTGGGCAGAGTTGCGAACCCATCTCGATACCGGCAGTCAGACCCGCCCGCTTAGCATGTCCGACCGCCTGAGTGATTAATTCCGTGCGATGTGCAATGACGAGAACTCTAGCCACGACAAACGTCCTCCATGATCGCTGTAAAAATCACGCTTTTTCCAAGACCAGTTGCAAGACATGCCAGCGTCACGCGATTGCCCATAGCCCAGTGTTCATGAACTGACTTGCGGCACTCTAACTGATACGGTCGCAATGTCACCTCTTCCGATGCCTTGATGTCTTCCACAACGGGTGAATCGTCCAGCTCTGCAAACAGACTCATTGTCATTTCGCCACCTCCGTTTGCAGATGGTTTTTGCGTCCATGTGGGAAGTATCCCCAACCTTTGCAACGGTCGCACTTGTCACCGTGGCAATATGGACAAACAACATGGAACCGGGCCTGATGCAACTCGTCCTTGATGTCTTTGATGGCCTTGTCAATCACCTGCGGATTGACCATCTCGCAGCCTGGACGCTCGGCAAACTCCAGCAGCTCCCGCTTCAATTCGTCTAACTGGTGACGCTTTGAATTGATCTGCATCACCTGAGCGTGAGACTCCTTGAGGTGCGCAGGAATCGGCGTTCCATCCGTATCACGAATAATCGACGCTTCCTCAATCTCCTCAACATCAAACGTAATGCCACCACTTACCTTGCCAGTTTCGCGAGCGCGTTGGACATCGCCTTTGTTGTCGTCTTTCTTAGGCGCCTTGCGTTTCTTTCCATCCTTGCCTGTGCGAGTCGACTTTTTCTCATCTCCGCTTGAACTGTAAATATTTACAGTTGACGCCTCTCTCACGCTCGCAACCAATGGTGCTGACACCTTGGCCTTGTCAGCAATCCAGCGGTCGGACTTCTGTTGCCACTCGTCATCTTCGAGAAGAATCCGCACGGCTTTGCGTTTGTCTGCGTTGCTGCGTTTCAGTCCGTGGGCTGCGTTGGCTCCCACAGCAGCAAGGATGGCATCACGTTGCGTCCCTTGAATCACATTGGCCTGGATCGTTCCAAACCCAGCTGCTTTGTGTGCATGCCATCGGTGAAACCCATCGGACAACCAGTATTGCGAGCCATCGAAGTAGACCTCAATCGGCGGCAGTCCGTCGCCATTGGTCTCTGTCAGGATGTCTCTGTAATCCTTGACCGCGTCATTGTCGATTTCTTCGCGTGCCTGTGTTCCGCCATCAATGCGGATGTTGTCAACCTTGAGCGTTTTCATAACGGCCAAACCTCCATCACCACCTTAAGAATCCCCACAGTCACTCCCGACGCGATCAATGCGTCTTTGCATTCAGCGATTGTCAAAACAACACCTCCTGACGTGACTCGTCGATGGCCTTTTCCAAGTTTCGGCATGCGATCTTGTAGTAGCTCGGTTTGAGTTCGATGCCTATGAATTTGCGGTGCATCTTCAAGCTGCAATAACCCTCGCTCCCAATTCCAGCGAATGGGCTCAATACGACATCGCCGGGATTACTCCACAACTGCAATGCTCGCTCAATCACGTCGAGCTGCAATGGGCAAATGTGTCTTTCGTCATCCTGCTCGCGCCCTTCACGGTAGTTGTTCAGCGTCCGATTCATTCTTATGTCTGACCACACTGGACTGGCGTATTTCTGCCAGACGTCAATAGAGAATCGCCCTTCGCTTCGGAACTCTGAATCATCACCAATAAACATATTGAATGCACCGGCAACGGGCTCTGGACGTTCACCTGTCTTGCGAAACGTGCATAGGTAGTCCGGGATTCCTTGACGACTCATCGATGAGTCTTTGACGATCTGCTTGTGCAGCAGCCCCAACGCCTTTGTTCGCTGCATGGCTGTCACTGGATCCTTCCAAATGCAGACTTCGCTGTGATAAATCCAGCCCGCCGCCTCAAATGCACGAATCACGTCGCCGCGAAAGTCACGAATTCCGATGTATCCGCTGTGCTGCTTTGTTGTCGGTAGATTCATGCAATGCACACTGCAATTAGACCCTGGCTTGGCGGCTCTCAGTAGCTCAGGAATGAGAAAGTTGAAGTGCCCCCAAAACTCCTCATCACTCTTGCAATTGCCCATGTCGCGCTCGCTGTCCGAGTATGTATACAGGCTTGCAAACGGTGGTGAAAACACCGTGAACCCAACTGAGTCGTCGGGGATCTCCTGAATCACCTCGCAGCAATCGCCATTAAATAGCGAGTAGTCGTCGGTAGTTACCTGATCAATGCAATGCACAAGCTTCTCCTGTTAGCCATGACGGAATTGTGATTTGCGATGTAGCCTTGTAGTCGGCCACAGGTTTTCGACCGTACAGTTGAGAGAACATGCCATCCCTCATTGCTTCTGTCATACCAGACATCATTTCAGTAAAATCAGACTGTTTGCGGCTCAATGTGTCAGCAAGGTTGGTCTCATTGTCGCTCATGACAATGTGACAGTTCACTTGATTAGACTGACCGAAGCGATAGAAGCGACGAATCGCCTGATACCACATCTCGAATGAGAAGTTGGCCATGTATGTTGTGTTGCGGCAGTGCTGCCAGTTCAGTCCAAACCCTCCGATCTTAGGCTTCGTGATCAACACTCGCTCTTTTCCCAGCGTGAACGCTTCGAGCTTGTCACATTTCGATTCTTCGGAGTCCGAGCCACGCACTTCAACTGCGTCAGGTATCACTTTTCGCAGTGCATCCGCTTCCGTGTTAGTGTCCACCCAGCACACCCACGACTCATTGCTATTGTTCACTAATCCAGAAATCAGCTCCGCTTTTTCTTTAGCTGACCGCCCCTTCTCTTTGTAGATATTGGTTGCGGAAACCTCGCTACCCGCGTTAAACAAAAAACCTGCTGGCGCCTCATCGGACTCGACAACGTGCTCACAGATGTTTAGTTCCGGCAACGCGTAGCCTTCGTCGCTAAATCCGATGTCCGATGGTTTGCCGATAGCCAGTGCCCATGACGATACCCAATTCCAGAAATTTGACTTTGCATGGCCCCTTAGTCGCCATTTGGATGTCTCGCCACCATCGTGAACAAAGAACTGTGACAGCATCACATCACGCTGCATGACACCCAAAAACTCGCATTGGTTGCCAAGTTCCATGTGGTCATTCGGTGCTGGTGTTGCCGTGGCAACCATGCGATACTTAGTTTCACTAAACGCGTCGCACAACGCTCGTTTCGTCTTACCCGCAAAACTCTTGAGAATGCTCGCTTCGTCCAGGCAAACCGCATCAAATGCGGATGGATCAAACTTGTGCAACTTCTCATAGTTCGTGACGTTGATGCCGCTCGCGACTTCGCTGGAGTCTTTGACAACCCTAATGTCGCAGTCGATATCAAACTTCTCAGCTTCCCTCAGCATCTGCGGGCCAACAGCTACCGGCGTCAACAGCAATGCACGCTTGGCACCACCCTTGCGAATCATCAGCCGCAACCAGTCGAGTTCCATGAGAGACTTGCCCAGTCCGCAATCTGCGAACGTTCCACAGCGACCTTTTGCGGCGTTCCATTTCACAATCGCACGCTGAAAGTCGAACGCGTTCGGATTGACGTCGGATTCATCGATGTCAATTCCGCATGACTCGTGACGTCGATGCTTGGATGCGATGAAATCGTGATAGCTTTTTACTTGAGCCATATGACCGTCTCCCCTGTCACCTGATGTCCAACGGAAGCAATCTCGGACTTGTGGAACAGCCACTCCGCACGGGACTGGTCACCTGTTGGCATTTCCGACCAGCGACCGTAAGCACGCCAATTGCCATCTTCGTCACGGGCCACCATGTAACCGCCCTCGCATTCTTGGCCAGTGGCGGGCGATGTCCGTTCGTGTTTAACCACGACCTTCATTGCGTCACTCCAAAGAAAAACCCCAAGCGACTGGAGAAGCAAGCCGCAAGGGGTGAATCCGGTTTCCCGGTCGATTCTGTTGTCCGGCATCCTTCTCCAAATGCCGTCATCCGTGTACGTCGCATGGTATACACCGGCATATGTCAGTGCAATACTGAATCAGGGTTTATACCATGGATACATAAAGAAAAAACGAGTCCGCAAACCGACCTACCCATTGCCGTACGATGAAGACGAACGGGCGATCTGGGAACGTGCAGCGAGAGCCGACAACCGATCCCTGGCCAACTGGATTCGCACCACGCTGACCGAAGCGGCGAAACGGCAGATTGAGGAGGCTAAGCATTAGCGGACTCCTCGAATTGCACTGAAGACGGGTGTACGTTTAGCGTTTCACCCGCGTACTTTGGGGCATCATCGTCGAAGAGGATGTCCAAGTTGGCACTGCTGTTGTGTCCCACAATGACTCCACGGCTATTCCCGACAGTTACGCGTTGACCACAGTAAGCCGTTTCGATTCCACGATATTTGGCGTTGCGTTGAAATGCCTCTGGTGTCACGGGGGGACCAACTTTTCGAACACGCAAATCTGTGTATTGGTAATCTGGCCAACAATCCTGAAGACGAATGAGGTACTGATACTTCGCCTTGCTGGCACTGCGGGCGTTGATCGTATCCCGGAATTCAGGAACTGATGCTACCCACACTTCAAACGCGAACACATCGCTCACAACGTCACCCCAAATTCTGACGCCACCATTTTTGCCGTATGCGCATACGTCACAGCTTCAATGCAGCGTTCTTTCATGGATTGGTTATCTTCTTCGTCTGCCCGATACCACAGCTCACACAGACCCCATTCGCGTTCCCAGTTCCACGGCTTTTCGATGACCTGCAAAATGTCCTCCGCGTCGTAGCAGTGTTCACTCACAAGCCAGTGACAGAGCTGGTACAGGTTGCCGGGGTGTTGTTCGTGCCAGTGACTTCTCACTTGAATCTCCTCAGTGCCGTGTAAATCGCCGTAGATATTTCATCCACCTGCTGTTGATTTCCTTCCTTCATCAGTTGGCAGCACTTGTTACCGAGTGCCAACACTTCATCTCTGGTCGTGGCTTCGCGCAAGGCTTTCTTGGCTGCGGCGATGCGTGTTTCGATGTTCATGATCGTGTCAGGTCCGTTCCAAGATGCTGCTTCTGGATTAGTGGCCGTGCATTGCCTTCGGGGACGCGGACTCTCACGGCAATCACATCCTTATGCCCCAGCCAGTCACCCTTCACTGGATAGAGTGTCAGTTTCTGACCGACCATCTTTTCGCGATCGTTCGTTTTCAACGCAGCCTTAAGCAGCCTGACGTTGGACTTTCTAAGTACAGCTATCTTGGTTGTCTCAACAAAGTGAACTGGATAACCCTCAATCACCTGTCCTTGCTGCGACTTCATTGAATTCTCATCGCCAACCGACTTAATCGTCAGTGTGATGTCCGACCACTTGCCGCCACGTTGCAAGTCTTCACCGTGGATGAATCGGCTGTCGTCTTTGATGATTTGGTCACTACTCATGTCAGTTCCTCTGATGTATCCACGAACTGAAACTCAGGCGAGGCAGGACGCGGTTGAATGCACTGTTGCATGACCTTGACTGACTTCAGAAACGCTGGGACCGCTGACTTCAACGCAGCAATGACTTCCTCATCGCGACCAACAATGATGTGCATCGGGTGAATCTGTGGATGCCATGCGTAGAAGTGACATTGCAACCGGCCAGTGATCCAAAGCATGCCCTGGACCTGCAATCGGTACTCGTCCGGCAACTGTCCGTTGAGTTGATACTTAATCAGAGTTTCCGGTTTCGGACACTTCACCTCAATCAGTTCTGTCTCGCCGATCAACCCATCTGGTGAGCATCCGCAGTGCTCGTTTAGTTCGACAAATCCAACACGCTCAACCGTCAGATTGTTGGTCCGCTCGAACTCGGCAATCGCATAGTCTTCGGCCTCCATGCCGTATTGCATCCAGTACGTTGGCGCAAACTGCGGTGACTCAATCTCTAAACGTTCCGCCACCAGTTCGGCAGCGTAGTTTTCAGCAGACTTAGACATCTTCAACGTCTTGGCTGTCACAACGTCTTTAAACCGTGAAGCCGTTGCCTTGCCTTTGCGGATCTGCTCCCACTGCTCGGAGCCTTGCGGAAAGGTGTAAATTTTCATTTATCCAAACTCCATCGCTAAAGACAATTCCACGTCAATCAACTTGTGAATCATGTTTCGTTCCACCAACCACTCAAGTCGTCCTTGTGGTTCCGTAAACCATTCGCGACCTCGACAAGGCACGCCAAGAACACGGATGACCTCTTGTTCCCAAAACCACACGTTTTCACTAAACACCAACCCTTGAGGACTCAGGTTGTTTTGCTCCATGCGGCAAAACGGGCACTGCTGGTGAGTCATTCCAACCTTAATTAGACCGCACTCCGAAAAACCCGCATAAACAAACCCCCAGTGATGATTCTTGTGTATTTCTTCAAGAACGGGCATCACTAAAGCACATTGAGTCCACAGAAAATTATCATGCAATTGGCGACAGCGGCTCATTCCAAAACCTCCAACACTTTCGCGGAACTGATTCGCAGTGTCTGTGCAATCACATCGACCTCTGCATCCTCCTGCCACATCTTCAGAACAGCATCAGCAACCGGCATCGCTTGCAGTCGCTCAATCGCTTCCTGATGGGCTTCAATTTCTCTGCACTGGCAGATGTACTGGTAGCACGATTCGCAGTTGATGTTGTTGTTCATGCTTGTTTCGCCTCGTCATACAAATCCAGTGCTCTCTGGATGTTTCGCCCAACGCCGTCCTCATCGACCATGGCAGCACACATGGCAACACCGTAGAGATAACCCAAGGCGGAGTTGCATTGCATGAGTACGTCAATGACGAGATCTTTGTTTTTGGCGTCGCACTCTTTTAGTGACTGGATGGCAGCAGCTACTTCTGATGCTTCGACTCGCTTCATGTTGACTCCTTGATTGCATTTGCAATTGCTGATTCAAAGCTCGGACCTGTAGCAACAACGTTGCGCTGAACGTCAAACACAAGCCAGTTTTCCAAGCCATGCGGTAACGACTCAGCTTCCAAACTCATGCCCTTTTCGTCAGACAGATGCTTAAAGTTTTCGATTGCTGACAACTTGCGACCAACTAGTGATTCGCGAGTCAATGACCATTTGGCGCCAGCGATGAAGGCGTTGTTGCAATAGTCGCGAAACATCTTCACGAGATCTTGAGCACCTTCCTTGGAGCTAAAATCGATTTCCCGCAACTTGTCGCAGATTGATTCAAGTGCAACCTGGTCGTGATAGTTCTGGCCTGCTTGGCCTGGATCGTCTTCACTGGGCTCAAACACTGTGACTCCGTTGCAAGGTAATGAACAATTTGAACTGAGGCATTGCGGACAGAATGTCATTTGCCACCTCCCATGATTTCGATCAGACTGCGAACGTCTCCACGTGTAGGATCTGATTTAAGTAGTGAACAATTGGCATACACGCCCCAGAAAACTGGAAAGTCGTCAGTCTGACCAATGAAACGCACTTGCATCGTGGTTGTACTCAAAGCTGAGTCGCGGAAGTTCCACTCGAAGATGAACGGTTGTTGCTGTGCCTGCTTGTCCCATGTGAATTGCGAGCCGCCTCGCATCCACATGTCATCAAGCCAATCAGCATCGACTGCAATTTGGTCATCGTCACATTGCGTAACCACGTCACGGATAAACTCCCATGCGTCATGCTTGTAACTGCAATCCCAGTCGGGGTCATCTACTAGATGACGGACGTCATCTGTGATCTTCATTGCTTGGCCTCCATGTGCTGCCTGATTCGCTTAGAAACTGTCACATCGCTGCACTGCAACGCGACAGCAATGTTTTGATTCGTGAATCCCGCTCTGCGCATTTCCATCATGCAAACCACCTGACATTCGCGAACAAGTTTCAAATACGGGTCAGCTTCAAATCGGTTGTTAGCCTGGTTGCCGTCAACAGTAAGTATGTCACTGATGAGGATTCCCGTTGTGTCCCGGTCGATATCCCTAAGCGCCCAGAACCACATGCCATCATTTGCAATGCCGCAGATGATGTTTTCCGGCGTGTCCTTGTCGCGGTCGTCCCATCTCTTGTGATTCACTTTACCGCCTTACTTTTGAAGTCACGCGCCTTCAGCATGTGTTGGACTGTGCTGTGCGTCCGGTTCAGTGCTCTTGCAATTTCCACGACCTTGAACCCATGCCTGATTGCTTCCCGTGCTATTTCTTTACGGCATCGCACGTATTCGGTGTTTTGGTTTCTTGATACGACATCACGAATTGTCAGTCCGCTGTCCGTACAGATGTCGAACACAATGTCGCTCAGTCGCTTCGTCGGTCGCTTCGTCGTCTGCATCGCAAATTAGCCAGTAAGTGAGTGTTCCAGTGAGTATCCATCCCAGCGTGACAAATGCCGCCACCACTGCTTCGGGTGATGTGTTCATGTCGCCTCCTTTACAAACACGCCGTCAATCATGTGGCCTTTGCGGTCTTTGATTTGGTTCCAGGCGTGGGCGCGTGCTTGGTCCATGTCAACACCGTGACGATCCGACAGCAGCTCAAGGCACTTGCGAGCGGTTCGCAGGTAGTATGCGTCCAGCATTTCTCGACCGTGGCAAATCGACATCATGAGCGTTGCGAATGTTGGTGATGCCGATGTGCCGTCCCGTGTATCATCCAGACACAGTGCGATGGCCAGCACCAGAGTCACGTCGATGTCTCCGAACGCGTCTAGGATTCCACGGCCGTCAAGTGCGTCAATCGCCTGCCACAGTTCACCGATTTCCTCGAGCGTCTTACCGAGCTGGGCACCGACAGTGGAGCCGTTTGGGAGAATGCCGCGATCGGTTCCCCACTGAATGACGTTGGCGTCAAATGTTTCCTTGTTCATAATTTTGGTCCTACTGGGTCAACTAGCTTGAGTGCGTGGTCACCTAGAATCTCGATTAAACGCAATGGAATTTTGGCCATGACATCGTCCCTGCCTTCGAGCGGTGGCCTTGACGTTTTGCCATCCGCGTCGGATGGGTTCCACAGAAACATCCCCTTCGCGTATCGGTCAGCCAGGACGTTGACTTTTTCAGGTCCCGGCATGATGTTCGTGGCTGGAGGAAGCGGGTCCGTAGCGAGCGGTTCAATCCACTTTGCTCTCATCAGTCCGTACCTTTCACGCAGTTGATTGATTGACGACGAAGTAGAACACCAAAGACCGCCACGAGATCGCCGTGTGAAGTGAAGTCAACAAGGCGGCAAAGTCCCAATCACTTAAAATGGGCCTCCGATGCCCGGTCGCTTACATGTCCGAAAATCAGACATCAGCGTTCATCCCTGTGACCTCCCTGCCATAAATCAGTGGCGAATCTGCCACTGGCCGAGTCGGAAACTGTTGGCGAATCCTTGCCTGCACTTCTCCGCGATGAATGACGACGTCATCTTCAGCATCAAATGCCAGCTTCGTGCGACTTCCTTCCTTGTGTATCACTGTGATGACGATTGGCTTATGTCCGGGGACTTGAATCACAACCGTCTCACCTGCTTTCCGTGATAAAACCAGCATCCTGCTTCTCCTTGTTTCAAAAGCTGGGCAGGGAGGGCCACCCCACCCAGCGAGGGCATGCAACAGGAGGACAAGCCTGTTGCTTCCGGTTGTGTCAGGCTTCCAATGGCTCGTCTACTTCACCAGCCAGTTTGTAAACGGCCACCCATTGAGTTCGGCGATGTGTGCCAACCATTACTGTTGGTAGCGTTCCATCCTCTAACCAAGCGTCAATTCGCTTGCGGTCGACATTAAGGTACTCAGCAGCCTCAATTGCCTTGCAGAGTCCTGTTTTTCGTGTTGTTTGCGTGTCGCTCATGTTCGTGCCTGTTCTTCGCTTGACAGGGAAACAATACAGACTCAATTGACATTTGCAATAGCGATTTTGCACTATTTTATAATTTTGGTGATTGCGGGTGTGGATCAGTCTTCCGACGCTTTCGGTCTGTGTGCCGCTGGCCTGTCTGGCAGCTCGGCGTCCACGGCTTTAGGCTGCGTGAGAAAGTGGTAAATCGCGTAAGAGGTCGCACGGTGTTGCCCTCATCGTGCGACCAATTGCATCACTGTTTGGATCGCTTTCACAAACTCAGCATTGTTAGTTGCTGCGATCTCCTCAGCTTTCCATCGGGCACGGCGTGAGAAGTGTCCATATGCATTAATCACTGAGTCGATTCGGTGCGCGATGTCGTGCGGATTATCCTGGTCGGCGCGCAGGTCCCGTTCGATCACCTGCATTCCCTGACCACCGACGACAGGTTTTCCGTTGACCATGTGGTCGAGAGCGGCATAGCAGAACGTTTCGGAATAGCTTGCGCACAATCCAAGATCGACATCGCTGGCGATCCACTGGCGAAACTGTTCCGGGCTGGACCACGGTCGGCTGGAAAGTTGCATGCCGCGCGATCGAGCTAAATACTCAAGCTCTGATGAGTCGCCACGAATGCACATCGCCAGGCGAATTCGATGTTTTCTGGCGACCAAAGCCAGTGCTGCAATCTGGTTAGGAAAATTCTTCACGAAGTCACGACGGCCAGTGAGACTGATTGTGATTGGTTCATGCAACGTGACTGTCGACCGTGCGGGCAGATTTACCGGGTTCGGCAACCAGATCGCTCGCTCGCAGTCGAACGGATGCCGAACATCAGGTGAGGAAATCCAAACGTTTTCACGTTGCTCGGCCAGTTGCCAGAATTCGGTCCAGGTCGAGAGCAAATCGCGATTCAGGAACAGATGGGAAAGCGTGGAATGACATCCGTTGACGAACGTAATCTTGGGAAACTGTACGCTCAGCTCGCGCATCGCCTCGATCTTGATACAGCCGCCGCGATTGATCACCAGTCGTGGTGAGTGCAGGTTGATGAGAGCGACAACGTCAGAGCGTGAATTGACGTCAATGACTTTGCTCGTGATCCCGTGACCGGTCAGCAGTTGCAAGCCGTGCGGTACGTCCTGATTGCGGTTTCCTGCGTGTCGAAAGTAGATCAGATCGACAGGTTGTTTATCGTGCGACGCCGACCTCGAAACGCAGTTGCGGCAGTCGTAAATCGATCTCCGAATGTCCGCAGAAAGCTTAGAGTGCTTGTCAGGTGTGCAGCGTTTCGTCAGCAGATCACAGTGATAAATCGCAATCTTTGCTGCGGAACCACAAGTGCAGGGTTCCTCGTGGAGTTTTTCGCCGAGATGCACGCACTGGATTGAAGTTGCTGGCGAGGCGTCGACCGGTAGTGAGTCCGAATCAATCAGGGAGCATTTGTAACAGTCGGCATGTTCGACCGTGCGCGGCGTGTCAGGGTGAGCGCAAAAGACAATTCGCCTCCCAGATCCGCGTCGGTAGCTGCATGGTGGCAGTTCAGTCACAAAATCATCCTGGTGTTGGCGGGTCAAGGTCCAGTATTTGCGGGCAAACACCTATTGCGCACAGCGGCGGATTGAGGGGATCGATCCGCCAGGCGTCGCCTTGAAATTCATAGTAGTACAACCGCAGTTCGTTCCGAGTGAGCGGGTTCCACTTCTCGACGTTTCTGTATTCCCAAATCCAGTCGCAGTCTCCAGACGCAGAACCATCGGACGGTTCCACAAACAGGCTCACACCGCCCTGAGTCCGTGATGTTACTGCCAGTCGAGCGCGGTAAGCTTCGCTGGTGGTTCCGCTCATGACTCACCCCCAGACGATTGAGGTGCAACACAAATGTAGCAGGGGAAACCGTACTCTAAAGCTGTTTGGTTTTCTATTTTGAAGCGATTCGAAGAGCGAAGCGGATGCCAGTCGTAGATCAGATTGTAAGTGACGCTGCTAAATGGGCAGGCACTACCATCCGTTCGCTCAGCAACCAGTGTTGCAGAGCCAATTGTGACCGAAAGCTTCACCTGCCAAGTGTCCATTATTCGAAATCCGGCACGCGGACAGTCACGGAATCCGGGTAATTACACGCCCTGTTATCGATGTCCTCCACAGACTGAATTTGCAGATCGATCGCTGATCCTGGTGTCGACATGTCGTCGATTACCCATTCGTCGCCGTCCGACCAAAAACTCGCGTCTGTCGTGAACGGAGCGACGTTGCGGTCGAGAATGAGAGCAACGCGTCCTGAGAACAGCCCACCACAACTGACCGTCAAACGCATTCGGGAAATTCGTTCGCAGTCAGATGAGACTGCAAAGTGCTTTTCCCATGTGAGCGTCGATTGAAAACCGAAACCAGTTTCACCGACGAAATTGAGTTGATGAGAGCCGTTGATTAGGTCGCAGTCTTCACACAGATCAATGACTCGATCCGAATTTTGAGACACACCCGAAACAACAACGCGATAAACGTCGGAAAATGACGCATTGATGAATTGGCAGCTTACTGATTTCGATGGGCTAGCTAAAACGCAGACGCACTGCTTGAAACTATCACCCTGATCTTCACCGCTGATCCATTTCCGTGTCATCCAGTTGTAACCAGCGGGCAACCAGAAGTTTTGATTCCGGTAAGTGGCTGCCAACTCAGTGCATTCCGTGCCTGCCGTACGATAGACCGCCAGCGTGTTGCTGCCAGGATTGCGACCGTTGACTGTCAGCTTGGTTTGGTACGTGTCACTCACACCACCACCCACACAGGTTGATGACCAGTCCGCCGACAATGGCGGATATCCAGAACAGTTGAAAAGATCGTTCCGTCATCAGAAACAGTCCGCAGATCTCCACGTAGGTTTCGTTCATCACGAACCCGAGCAATCGTAGTCGATGTCCTCGCTGATCCACTCGCAGGAGGTGTCATAGGTCAATTCGATGTTGGTCCCGAGCGGACCGAGATCGTCGACCACGTAGGTGTTGGGACTATCAGCAGTTCCCAAGCAGTCAACGGTTCCCTCAGAAACGAATTCGCAGCCGCAAGGGGTAGATGTTGTTGTGTCTGTGCCACTAGCTCCGCTCGAACGTGATCTACGCTGGCGCTTCTTTCGCTCAAGCTGATACCACGGACGCTGCTCGACTGCACGGACCACCGCCCCCATGCGGCGCCCTTCTTCTTTGGTTGGAATCACACCTTCGCGGGTCATGGCAATGCAGCTCCTGAGGCTTTGATATCGACGGTTAGAATGCCACTCGCCACGGTCCCAACGATGGTCACGAAATCACCGCTCGCCAGGTCAGCATAAGGGGCAATCTTGCCAGCGTTGGCAGAGACGACATAGGCACCGTTAGCGGGTGTGATGCCGAGGTCGACCGTGGCTCCAGTCTTGGCAATGAAGACATATTCACCATCACCACCTGGAGTGAGCACAACGCCTTCCGCGTTGGCCTTCGCGGCTGTTGTGTGATCGGCTTTCAATCGTTTGTTATCGTCAGTTGGTTTGTAAACCACGTCGCCCTGTGAGACGGTTTCGCCAACCTTGACCCATCCCATGTAGGCTTTGGTGTTGTCCGTGCACTGGACGCTTTCTGCAACGGGTGCGAGATCTGCCATGGTGTCACCTATGTGAAGAACGGCAGGTCGGACCAGTCGCCGTCTTTCACCTTGTCGAATTCGAGAATTTCGGGATCTGTTCCTGCTGCTAGTGCGCCGCCGCTGCCATCCAGTTTGCCATCGGTTGGCGCTGGGATGTCCGCACCATCTGCGTCCTTGATGGTGAACTCCACTTGATTGCTGCTGCCATCCAGATAGAACGGTCCCTGATCAATCCTTAGGTCTTTCCACTGGTAGACCTCGTCAATGTGTATCTGACAGCGGTGCGTGTAGTAACGGAATCCGTTTTCGTAGTCCGGTCCTGTCACTTGATAGTTGCGTATCCTGCCATCGTATTGACCAATCACAATCACAGCATAACCATCTGTCATGGTCACGACGCCGTCGTTGCGAGTGTTGTTTTTGGTGATCTGGTCTTTGGTCCAGGTGCTGGCAAATGCGGTCACGTCGAACATCGTGGACGAGACATCAATTGGTTCTGGTTCCAATGGATACTTCGCCGAATTCTGGTAGACATTCCCGTTGACGTCCTTGGCTCGATACTCCTGGAATTCCACGGAATTGGGGTGGATAATCGCTGGTCGATCCACTGGGTTCGGGTACTCTTCCCGGTTACGTTCGGCTTCGCTAATCGGTCGCGTTGACCAGTCCACATACGCCTGAAAGTGATACGGGCTGCGTGACTGAATCCTGATCAATCGACGTGAGAAAAACGGGTTGACTGGATGAACAGACAGGAACGGCCCGACTTCATCTTCCATCGCGGAACGGATCACGAAATACCAATCGTTGGCATGAATCGCATCAGTCTTAACGAGGTACGTTTCGTAGAAATCGTCGTAGCGATCCCACTGGCCATTACGGTCTGGCATTTTGTTGATATCGATCACGCTCATGAGTCAAGTGCCCCCAAGCTGAGACCGATATCAGCAGGTCGCTGAGCTGCAATTCGATTCTGTTCGCGGATCTGCTCCGTCAGCTCCTCCATCGATTTGGTTGCTTCCTCCTGCTTTTTGGCGAGCTTTTCGGACGATTTCTCCTGCTTGTCGCGGGCTGCCATTTGCTCCTTGAACTGTCGACGTGGTGCGTTCTCGATCCTCTCTTTCTTGCGTGCCACCGCTTCGGCCGCCATGCGTTCCCGCTTGGTCATGCCTGCTGTGCTTTGGGCGGATTGAGCGAAGGCCATCGCGAAGTCACGCGAACCACGGCTTGTGGATGCTGCAACGTCACGACGCTCGAAGCGTGGGTTTGTTCGTCGGTCATCGTCCATGTTGCGACGGGCATTGTCTTTGACGCGTTGCTGATTCTGAATTGCTGCATCTGCTGCTTCGCGGTCCTTCTGAATCTGCTTCTCGACTGCGGCAATCTGTTCCTGGTTGCCCTGTACGACTTCACGACGCACAAGCGCGTTGTGCTTGCGGTTAATCATCGCCGCTTCCTGCTCTTTCTGGGCTCGCTCCTCGATCAGTTTATTGATCCGGCCCTGCGTCTCGGCCACCTTTTCTGCTTGCTCTTTGGCAGCGTCATAAGCTGCATTGGCCGCTTGTGCTGCCGAGGACATGGGATTGTCACCAGCCGCCTGCTCAAACTGTTGACCGCGTTGAAGCAATTCCTTTTGACGATCGGACTCGGCTTTCCTTTGTTTCTCAAAGCCTTCGATTTGTGCGTCAATCGATGCAATGTCGTCCTGCACCTGCTCTTTCAAACTGCCGGTTTCTCTGCTTTCCGTGGCACGCGACAATTGACGACGCAAGCGTGTCATTCTGTCGATTCGCCCCGATTGCTCATCGAGAGCATCTTTGTATTCGTTAACCGCATCTTTGGCATTTTTGGCCCCTTCAGCGTCTTTATTAAAAGCCAGATAAAGCTGGGTCGCGGTTGTCACTGCCACAGCACCAGCCATGGCCCATGGCCCAAACGCCGCAGCCATCATGGTCAGGTTGTTGGAACCAGCACGAATGGCGCCAGCGAGGCCCATCGTCCCATAGACACTGGCCATGTCCTCAACCATGAAGATCCCGTTTGAGATCACACTCTGATTGACACGCATAGCCTGTGATGAACGGTTCATGGTGGACTCGAACCGTTGCATGGTCTTTTCAGACAGGCCCACCTGCTTATTGTAGATCAGCAGTGCACCTTTGGATGCATTCATCCCCTGCATGTACTTCTGATTGTTCAGGTACATGCTGACAGCAATATCATTAGCCATGATTCATCTCCTTGCTGTCAAAAACGTCCATTGAATAGTGTGACTGGTTCACCAAGTGCCAACTGCACCTGCTGCGGTGTCACACAGGATTGGCTGGTAAAATTGTCTGGGTCGTTACGTTCTGTTTCGAGAATCGTCCAGGCTAACCATTCCAAGTATCTTTCGTGCGGGATCTCACTTTGCACGTTCCAATAATCCAACCGATTCACCCTCAGGCTCAGATCCATCCACCACTGTTTCAGGTAATCGGTTCGGAGTTTTTTAGGATATCCTCGAGGTTGATATTCATGCCGCAGTGATCCTGAATGGCCACACGCAACGGAACCGCCACAGCCCCATCCATCTCATTCAGAGCTGGGATGTCGGCTTCCGTGTAGGCACGGTTGCGGTTGTCATCAACAACAGACAACTGAAACAACTTGCCGTCACAGTTGTTGCTGTAAAACTCCTCAATCTCACTTGCCATCAGGCTTTGAATTGGAATCTCCAGATCCTGAATCCGTACCAGTCGGTACCGCCTTTGCCTGCGTTGCATGAGTTCCTGTGGATTGAATTGAGGCATTGGCGTTGTCTTTCAGTTTTTCGTTCGTCAATTTCAGCCCCGCCTGCATCACATGTACAGGCTCTTCGGATTCCGGCTTAATGTTGTGCCGTCGCAATCGATCACGGATGCGGTTGAACGCTTCCGGGTTGATCACATCGGAACGGTCGTGCTTGGGGTTTCCTGTTGTGTGACCGCACAGAAGTTGATCGCGGCGGGATTCGAGATATTCCTGCGACATGCCGTTGAATTCCGGTACCAAAGATCGGGCCTCGTCATCGAATGGCTCACCCTGACCGGCGTGTACCAGCAGTTTCAAATTGCGGGCACAGTCGATATCGAGCACCGTGCCCGCAGGCACGGTGATGAATTGAGTCTCGTTGTAGTCCTGCCCGGCCTGCAACGCTTGCGCCTTTTTTTTGCGGTCGTAGGCCGGGTTGAGCACTTCAGTGGGGATCGTAACGCGAAGTTGCATGTGGCATTCCTTAGATGATGGTGGCAGTTTAACGGCTTAGCTGGTTGGCAGTCCCACCAGTGAATTCGGCTTGATCACGAATGCCTGCACCACGCCGTTATCCATCTCGAACGATGTGTCTCCAGGAGCAATGGCGGCCGCAGTGAAGGAAATAACTGTGGTTCCGGAATCGGCCATGGTGATCGTGCCCGCTACCTCGTTGCCGATAGTGAGTGGTGTCTGGGCACTCGCCGCAATGAACTGATGAGTGGCGTTGGCCGGGTCGTAAAAGTAGTCGCCAGTGATATCACCCTGGCTCACAAAACCGGTTGCATCCTGCTCGAACGGATCGCCACCCAAAACGCGGGAGTCGAATACGCCTGGATCTTGACCACCAATCTGCAGCGTGCGGAGCTGCGCCACGGCCGTCAACACCGCAGAGATGGTCAACTTTAGAACGGTGGCTTTACTTGGAACAACGGTCATGGTTTACCTCGATTTCAGTTTCTCTTTGAGTCGTGTTCTCATTGCAGCAATCGCTTTGGGGATCGCCGAATTGACTGCTGATCCAATTCCTGGCCTGCCTGGCATCCTGCCGCGATTTTCACCTGACCTGGTTTGCCGCACTGATGTTCCCAGAATGACTAAATGAGCGTGTGGAGCTCGTCGACGGCCTTTTCGACCCACGTTGAATCCAGTGCGAAACTGCGGTCCCTTCTTGCCTCGACCCCGCCTCACTCTTGTTCCCACAGCTTGTTTCATGGGAGTGCGATCAATCGCAATTCCATCCTGTCGAAATGCAGTGCGATTGCGACGTGACAATTCCGATGTTGGGGCATGAGAGCGATAGACTTTTGCCAGTGTTGTTGCACCAGCTCGAGCAGCCGCCATACCCGCTTCTTTGTTTGGCTCCTGTGCTAGTCGATCAAACTCAGCCATCAACTTGTTTACACCATGAACTTGAAAGGGCATCAGGACACGTCCTCCGCCCAAGCCCGAAACATCACATCATTGATGAACCACGCATCCTCTTCCGATCCGTCATCATCTGTCTCAAACAAGAAGTTGGTGGACTGATGCTCGAAGTATTCGAACTTCCAGTCGCCCTGGGTTCCTGAATAGGACAGCAACCGTGCTTTGACAGCTGCCTCAACCGAATCGGCTGCACTGCGATTCAATGCACAACAGAGAATGTGGATGGTGGCAAATCCGCTGGTGGCGGTTTCTGTTAGCGTCTGATGCGGCGTGTAATCCTCCATCGCGATAATGATTGCCGGAAGATCATCGCTTTCGTCAAGTTCATCAGGCCGAACACGCTGACCAACGACGTCCGTGATGGCGGAAGCAGCGAGTAGAATGGCAGCGATGGACGCGTTCACACTGACACCTTCCTTTCTGCCTCGATCGTGAATTTCTGACGCGTTCCATCACGATCCACAGCGGATGTGACGTTATACTCGTTGCCGTCATAGACGACTTGCCAGTCTGGCTTGATTTGAGTGGCTGTCGTGCTCCACATGCACTCCAGTTCGATACGTTCGAAGCCCTTCTTTTGACGATGCGATTGGCTTTCTCCGTGCCCAACAAACTCCACCTTCGCCTGGACGTTGAATTCTGTGGCGAAGGTGTATGTGGGTTGATTGTCCGAATTCACGGATCGCGTTGGCTTCTGGCAGGCGACTTTGTGTCGATACCTCAACGCATCACATGGTTTGCGAGTGCTGACCATGCTTGATCCTTTCTGCGTTGAGGGAGTAGTCCCAGCGGAGTTTGTTGAGCAGTGGTTCCATATCGCCACAATCGCAATCGTGAAACCGCTCACGAACCTTCATGCGGATAATGCCCTTAGCCATCGCTGGAACATTTTGTGACGTTCCATACCCCGCCACGAATGTGACAATCGCAGCATCGGGCCGCAGTTCCGTCGAAGGCCAGGCAATCCCATCGCCGGCTGTGCTGATGCGTTTCGGGAAGTCCCCATCACTCACGTCGTAGTTGCTGCTTGACCACGTCTGCAAAACTCCTGCGGTGTCGTAATACTGGATCGATGAAACAGACTGAACAGGTGCCAGTGGAATTTCGATGCCATCTTCAGAGTTGCATGGGAAGCGGTTGAGGAGCAGTTTCCAGGTTGCTGTGAGGAGTTGCAGACGACAATCCGCCTCCAACTCCTCGACAGCGATTTCCTGATACAATGCGAGATCGGAATCGTAATCCGTAATGTCACCCAAGCGGAGTTCACTGCGAAGCTCCGTGGTAGTGACAACATCGCCCGATGGGGCTGTGGACAACTCCAATCGCATTGACAAAACCTACGTATTGGCTGTGTAGATGGCCACCCAGGTTGTGCTATCGACGGCAATGAATCTGGCGTGCGTCTTACCCTCAATAGTGATGGCTGCGTTCGTCGTGCCATCGTTGATGTCATCGCCTGTTGCCGGATAGATGGGCAATCCATTCGTGGCTGTCGAGCTGTAGACTTCCACCACCAGGCCCGCTTGTGCTGCAGGCAGAACAACCCCCTTGGTTCCATCGGCACCAGTGACAACATTGATTGGATTTGTGAGAGCCGCTGCATCTCCTTGGGCAGATCCCGCTGACGCCACTGTTGCAACGATTTCGTGACCGATCTCAAAGGGGGCCACTTTGATGATGTCACCATCTGTCGTCGCTGCTTCGAGTGCTTTGCCTTCGATGATGAATCCGGTGTCATCGACCTTCCCATCATCCGCACCGAATACGATATCCCCCACCGAGACGGCACTGGCGGCCACCATGTCTCGGGCACCCGCAGCGGATCTGAACCGGAGCGATGCAGGCGACCCACTCGCGACGGCATTTGTGACCGTCGCATCGGAGACATCAGCTGCATCGGCGTAAGTACACTTGCCATCCGCATCAACTTTCACGCGGCGATGCACAGCGAGCGCTTCGTCAGCGGTAATGGTCAAATATCCATCGGCGGCAAATACCGGTGTTGAATGCGAGAGCCCAGCCACGACAGCCAGGCTCAACAACAGTTGAAGGATGAAGTTTTTCATGGGAGATCACTTGTTTCTTTTTGTGGAGGTCGATGCGGAGTAGACCGCTATTACTTGTCTGATTTTTCCGAGTCAGCGGCCTTGGAATCGGTCGCCTTCTCAGTGATTTGCTTTTTGGACGCCTTGGCTTTCTCTTCAGCACGCTGCTTCGCAGCTGCTTTAGAGTGGGCTTGAGAGTCATCAGCCAGGATGACACCACCACGGCCCGATTGGATGCGTTGAGCCACATCGTCGGGACACTCGATCACATCACCCGGTTTTCCGTGAGTTTTTCCGGAGTGATAAAATGAGGTCAATCGAATCTTTGCCATGGTGAGGAGTCCTGTCTGGTTTCTATCGAAGGAGTGACAGAGACCAAACGAAGTGGTCTCCATAAAGCCACGGAGTCGATTAGGCGGCCAAGCCGCCGTTATTACGCTTGTTGGAGATACTTAATGGGTCCGGTTCCAGCGTCGATCACGCGGGAGTCCGTACGCATGAACGCCATGAAGCCAGTCTGGTCGCGATCGCGGTAACGCTCTTCCAGGCGGTAGATGCGGATGCTGCGAACGTCGCGAATAACGAACTTCTCAAATGCGCCGAACAGCATGGTTTTGTTCGTGGTCGCCATCGTGGAGGACATGTGTTGATTGATCGTGTACGGCTTGCCGAGCAAGCGATCTGGGGCATCGGCGGAGAGACCTTCCCGCCAGAGATACTGGTTCTGGTCATCCTTGAGCGTGCGGACATGCAGCAGGATGTTGTCATGGAACATCCAGCCTGCACTCGGCAAGTCACGGTAGGCCGGGTCCACGGAGTGTTGCAGTTCGAACAGTTCGTCCGCAGCAATCGTGGTGGCGGAATCGGCTGTCACACCAAGACTGGCACCAGTCACGATTCCCTGTTGCTGACCAGAACCAGAACCAGTTGTGTAGCGAGCTGCGGTAAAGCGTCCGAGACGTTCGCCAAGCATGTCAGGGATGATCATGGACAGGTTGAACGCCGAGTCCTCCAACAGTTCCTGTGAAACCAGAACGGCTTTAGATTCTGCCTTGTAGGCTTTCAAGGTGACAGAACCAAACACGAGATCCTGTTCATCGACACCAGAGTTTTCGGCGATGTCGGCACCTGTGTTGCTGGTGTCGTCAACAGTTGGCCATGGGATATCATTCCCCATGTCCGTCCGCATGATGCGGGCGACTTGACGTGGTCCGCCAAATTGGAGAAGTGCACGTTCCAGGTTGTTCATGAAACCTTCTGGAACGAGGTACCCACCTTCGGTTGTGGTTCCCACGGATTGGGCACGTGTTTCAAAGCGGCGATCCACGGCATTGGAGCCACGGAACGACCATGCTGGTTGGGAGCGTTCAAAACCTGACCGCATAGTGATATCGAAACCACCACAGTTGGGATTGAACCGCAACTGTCGACATGCTTCCAGATGACGATCTTCTAGGCCCAGAGCGGACTCGGAGCGGAACCAGGCTTGGAGGGCTAGGGCACTAGCTTCTTCCTCGCTCAGTCCCCCGCCACGTTGCTCGCGGCGTTCACGTTGTTCGCCGCGATCATCATTCCGGCTTTCGCCGCGATCAAATGGACCGCGTTCGCGCCGTTCGTCGTGTTCGTCGAGAAGAGAGAGGCGGGCTTCGGTCTGCTCAGCGTCGTGTTGACGCTCGATGGCCTCCACCGTGGCATCATAGTCCGCGTTGAGCTTTTCCCAGTTGGTGCGGGCTTCCTGATCTTTCCAGGAATTGGATTCGCTGTGGAAATTCTCTTTGTGGAACGAGCGGATCTGCTCGGCCTGTTTGCGTCGTTGCTCTTGCAACTCTTTGAGTGTCATGTCGGGCATCTCCCTGAGCTGATGATGCCAAAGAAAAACGGCAAGTCACCAGCAACCATACTTGATGATTATTGGCGAACTGCCGTGTGCAACTGCTCGGTTCGCAAACTTGATTGAATAATGGATTATGCCGATGGATTTTGAGTTGTCAACATCAATAGATCACATCGTCCATTTCGAGCATCCGCATTCGCGAATTAACCGCGTCCGAATCGTTCACTTTGCTCGCTCGCCACTCCTGCAGCTCCTGCTCAATGGTGGACTGTCCATCGCGAGCGTTGGTGGTCGTGCCTTCGTAGGCGGGATAGGTCACCGGTCCCACATCGAACAGTCGCACTTCCTCGATTTGGCGAATGTCCCGATTCTCTTCCTCAATCCAGACCACACGGGTTGGGATGAAGGCAAACGAAGAACCGGTGATGTCCTTACGTTCAATCGAGACCAGCGTATCGCGTCCACACTGAGTGTCTGGGGCATCGATCTCGTAGTGCAGACCGGTCTGGTCGACTTTCAATCGGCAGGTGCCTGCGGACACCCGTCCCAGAATCAATGAGGAATCGTGATTGAACAGCCCGCGCGCGTCATCCATCTCTTTGATGGCCCGGTCAAAAGCTCCCGGCATGATCCGCTCATAGACATCGGACCAGAGCTCGTATTCCGTCTCCTCTTGACCTTCGCGGAAGAATACCGCTGCGTAGCCCTTAATGGTCCGTTTGTCGCCATCGGCACGGACCTGCACACGTGCGCGGGACTGCTGGGTGTGACGTCGTTCGATGTTCATGGTTTCTCCTTAAATTCGTCTGCAAGTGATTGGAAGTAGATAGCACATGCTTGGCCATGGCATTGGTTGTCCTCCTTGGTTTGGTGGCTTGAGTGTCGTGGAGGGGCCTTGGCGGAAACCTTATCTATATAGGTTTTCCGCCTGGGGCCCCCGGTCACACGGAAACAGGCGGAATTTCCGCCTTTCCGCCTGCCTGTATTGGTGCTGGTTTGTACCCCTAGTCCTCAACAGGGTTGCCGTTTTCATCAACAGCAAGGCGTGAATTCGTCTGGGTTTTCACAAGCTCTTTTGTTCCATTCATTGAAGATCGCTGCGAGTATTTCCTGTGACATCAGTATTGCCTTTCGAAATTGATACAGATGGAATCGACGACCGTGGGCAGCTCGTCGGCAGTGGCTGTTTCTGCTGTGCGAATGGACATCATGAACTCGTTGACGAATTCGTCTGTGTCACAGATCGCAATGGCTTTTGTGCGGAAGATGTCGCCTGGCTTGTCCTCATCAATCCACTTAAGAAATGCATTCGGTGAACGTGACGCTTTGCGACGGGCAATGGATGTCAGTTCAAAGACAAGCCTGCGAATGGACAGCGCTCGATCCTCGTCAACGTCGCCGCTGTCGTCGGCTGGTCCGCGTGGCTGATCGTTCTGGCCCTTGTCGTTGCCACCGTCCGATTTTGGCTGTGCTGGCGTGCCCTGCAGGCTGGGAAATTCATCGCCACCCTCAATCGGCTTCATGTTGAGCTTCTTGCGGATCTCGTTGGGGACCATAATCCGGTTGCGGCTGTAAATGGCAAACATCTGCCCCTGTTTTAACCGGTCCATCTGAGTCAACGCATCGCGGTTGTACTCGAAGTAGTGGGAATCCGCTTGCTGCTGCACACCGCTGAGCAGCTTCGTATTAGCCTCCGATTCGATCGAACAGAGCCACGGATCAAGCGTCGTGTCCAGATAACTCTGGTTGTCTTCGGAGCGGCTGTTGTAGCTCACAGAATCCGAGATTCCGAGACGTGAGGGAGCCATGTTGTAATAGCGGGCCACTTCACGGACCGAGTCGGCACTGACCTCGTTCATCTGGGAGTCCACCGGTGTAGCCTGATTGATCATGAAGTCCACACCATCCCTGGCGATCAGCGTCTTAAACTGGGCGTCTTTTCGCTCATAAGTCTTGCGAAACCCCTCTTCGACCTTGTCTCCATACGTTCTGGATGCCCCCAGAGGAAGCTTCAAAACCCCTCCCATCCTGCCACCATGCTTGAAGAACCTGGACGCGAACCCCTGACGAGCCAGGGCTAACCCCCAGGCGTGCCGGGCATGTTCTACCAGCCTCTCACCATCTGTTCCGCTAACTGTGATGCCCCGCACATGAAACATGTTCTCTGGATTGATGCGATTGACTTCACCAGCCACTTCGGTGATGTACCAGAATCGCCCGGTTTTGTGGTCCATGTTGCAGTAGGTGCGGTCCGGCAACAGATGCATCATTTCCAGTGGCTCACCACGCCCACTGCGGGCAATGTAGGCGTAGCCGTTGTTCCATACGAGGGCATGCACCAGCAGTGTTCGCCAGAAGTGGAAAGCGGAATAGAACTCGCTCGACTGCCTGCGCACAATCTTGAACGCGGGATGCCTTTTGTCTTTTTCTCGCTCATCGTTGTCCAGCCGCTTGAAAATATCGAGCGGGAGCTTCGCCACATCGCCGCTGATCATATTGACGCACTGCCAGACGGCAGCAATGTCCAGAGACCGCTTCTCACTGACGTACTCGCCCGACTCCGTGCGCATGGTATCACCGAAGATGTCATACCAGACGTCCGCATCTTTAAGCGAGATATTCGGATTCTCCAGTGACGCTCGCTCTTCCGCGATGCCACCCATTCCGGCGATCCCGGCAAAGGTTCCCAGCTCCATCAGACGATCTCCATTTCATGATCTTCGTAGTAGGTCGGAGTTGGCGATTCCTCCGCTGCAATAGCCCGACCCAGAGCCATGATGGCCGCCACGATGCCATCAATTTTTTCGGACGATTTCTGCTTGTCCGGTCGCATGTTGCCAGATGAGTCTTCTTTGATGGTCATATTCGACGCCATCCACCTCAGCACCGGATTCTGACTGTGGACCACCTTCCCCGACAGCACCAGACGCTCAAACTGCTTGCAGGGTGAGGCAAAGTTTGCGAATGTCTGCCGAAACTCCGTCCAAACCTCGAACGCGACCCCTTTGGCAGTCAATTTCTGAACCAGGGCCGGGGCTGGCCCCCAAGGATCGTAGGCGATGTCGACCACGTTGAAACGGTTACAGATATTCGCGATTTCATCGGGAATCATTCCCTCCACATCCGCCACATTGCCGGGCGTAAGCGTGATGTGCCCCTGTTCCGCCCAATGCTTGATCTGTCGTTTGTCTTGGGCCGCCCGGTCATCGTGCGGATCTTCCGGGGACCAGAAATACGGCAGAAACGCATACTCGCCATCATCAAGAGGAAAGCACAGCACAAAGGCATTGACATCGCGTGTTGAGGCGAGGTCGAGACCGGCGTAGCACTTACGGTGTTGCAGCTCTTCCAGTTCGATGGTCCGGTCACAGGCGTCCCAGGCGGACATGGGAATCCACCGCACGGACTGCTCTGTCCACTGATTGAGATAGAGTCGACGAAAGGTGTTTTCGTAGCTGGGGGAACGCTGAGCCTTGCGTGCTTCGGTGGCCAGAAAGTCCTCCTGGACACTGACTCCAAGATTCGGATTTGCCTTGTGCCAGGTTGCTGGGTCAAACGGGTCATCGTCGGGATCTGCCGCAGCTAGAAAGGCAAAATACGTCTGTTCATCGAAGTGGCCTTCCAGAATCTGGCGAGCGAATTCGTGCTGTTCCCAGCAAATGGTGGAGCGGTCATGGCCTGCTGTGGTGATGGCAAATAGGAGCGGGTTGAGACGTGCCCCCATGCCTGACAACAGTGCATCCCATACCTCCCGCGTTTTGTGGGCATGCAGCTCATCAATCAGCACACGTGACGGATTCTTTCCCTGAAGGAAGTTGTAGTCCGACGTGAGCGGCTGTAGCACACCATTGTTTTGTGGGCAGGTTGATGAGTTTCGCCAGTGCTCCACATATCCACTCAACTGAGGGGATGGTCGGACCGACTTTTGAGCATCCCGAAATACTAGCGATGCCTGCTCGCGCTGAGTGGCTGCCGAGTATACCTCTGGTGCATTCTCTCCATCGGCAAGTAAACCTTGATTGGCGAATCCTGAAGCTAAAAACGTCTTACCGTTCTTTCGAGGGATCTCACAGTAGCCCACTGTAAAGCGTCGTTTCGGGCCACCTTTACAGTCACGCTGCCAACCGAAAATTGGAGCGATGATCAGCTGCTCCTGGAATGGCTCAGGCTCGAATCGCGTACCAGCCATATCGCCCTTCCAGTGGTACAGCAACTTGAAGAACGCAACGCAACGCTGGGCTTCGTCTTCATCCCAATGCAACCCATTTTTGCCTTCATTTTCCAGATCTCGAATCTGACGCTCAATACACAATATCTCCAACTTCGACTTCGGACGCTTGGAATTCCGCAGTCGTTCGAGAGCTTTCAGGCGGGGCGCGACTCCCTTTGTCCGCCGCTTGCGTTTGGACATTATCCGAACTTCAGGATCTTGGCGACCTGCGTCTCCTCATCGTTGGCATCTTCGACATGAGCCTTGAGCCCAGTTCGAGCTTGGGGGCTCATGCCAAAACGAGTCAGCACCTTATCGAGCTGGTCCCACGCTTTATTGCGAATGTCGACGGCTGGGTTTTTCTTTCTGATGTAGTAAACATTGTCACCGCCACCCCGTTGCTCATCGAGAACAAGACCGTTAGTGGCGATGTCCTCCACCGACTCCATATACATGTCCCAGGAGTCCGCACCGAGACGAAGTTGGAACCCATCAATCTTGGCGATTAACCCTGCATACAGAAGATTGCTGGAAACCACGTTCCAAAACGCCTGAGCTCGGGGAGTGAGATCGGGAGGCATGGTCGGAAGCTCTAGAGGCAAGCTGTCATCACCATGGCGATCCTTTCGGTGGGTGCCATTTTTCTTATGCTCAGTGACTGGTTTCTTCCGCTGAGGCAATTTGTCATCCAAAAAACGAACTTGCGAATCGCCAATAAACGTGCGCGTT
>Ga0180432_10001406_pt1 | contig 38116 bp, 20 predicted proteins | sample SS_ome_10_FD_132414 | JGI IMG/M metagenome (GOLD analysis project Ga0180432, IMG submission 132414) | Hypersaline lake sediment archaeal communities from the Salton Sea, California, USA - SS_1_MS_2 metaG | ecosystem: Environmental > Aquatic > Non-marine Saline and Alkaline > Hypersaline >... | reverse complement strand
GGGCGTCGGGTCGATAAACCAGCCGTGGCCCGCCGCATCGACGTCGAGATAGATCGCGTCGAGTGTGGCCAGACCCAACATCGCTCCCGGCAGGTCGGTGATGATGAAATCGACCGCCAGCAGTGCTTCAAGCTGATCGGCCGCAAGCCCCGCATCTGTCCAATCGGCAATCGCGTCGGTGACGATCGGTAGCAGGTCGGCCCCGGTCAGGGCGGCCAACTCCCCGCCAAAAGATACTTCGCCGCCGGCCGCCAGCAACGGCGATCCCACCTGCTCGATCCGCACGGCATCGGCAATCAACAGGCCGTTCGCAGCGTCCGAAAGCTCCACCCGCAGCGTGTCGCCCGTGATCGTGTAGGTGCCGAGCGTTTCCCACGTGGTTCCTTGGTCGGTGAAGTCGTCCGGCGCCGCTTGCTGGTTCACCGGCACCGTTTCCAAACTCGTTGTACCGTTGTACACCTCGTAAGGCGCGTTGGTTGCGCGATTCGTGTGTGCGGACCAGGTCGCGGCCACTTGATACTGCCCCGGAGTGACGGTGAAAGTCCAAGAGGCCGTGTCCGATCCGTCGCCCACAAAGCTGTAGTGCAGGTCGTTCTCGAGGCCCAAACCGGAATACGGGTACCAATCCCCGCTCGTGCCGAAGCCCATCCCCCCGTTGTCGATGATCTGCGCCGTCGGCACATCACCCACCCACTCGATGCGGACGGCATCGGCAATCAACAAGCCGTTAGCAGCGTCCGAGAGTTCCACCAACAGTGTGTCACCCATGATCGTGTAGGTGCCGATCGTTTCCCACGCGGTTCCTTGGTCGCTGAAGTCGTCCGGGGCGGCCCGCTGGTTCACCGGCGCCGTTCCCAGACTCGTTGCACCGTTGAAGACTTCGTATGGCGCGTTGGTTGCCCGGTTTGTGTGTGCGGTCCAGGTTGCCGCCACCTCATACTGCCCCGGAGTGACGATGAAAGTCCAGGAGGCCACGTCCGATCCGTCGCCCACAAAGCTGTAGTGCAGGTCGTCGTCGAAGCCCAAACCGGAATAGGGATACCAAGCCCCGCTCGTGCCGAAGCCGACGTCCCCGTCGTCAACGATCTGCACAGGCACCCGCTCGATGCGGACGGCGTCGGCAATCACGAGCCCGTCTGCTATGTCCGAAAGCTCCACCACCAGCGTGTCACCCGTGACCGTGAAGGCGCCGAGCGTTTCCCACATGGCCCCTTGGTCGGTGAAGTCGTCCGGCGCCACTTCCTGGTTCACCGGCACCGTTCCCAGGCTTGTTGCGCCGTTGAACACTTCGTAAGGCGCGTTTGTTGCCCGGTTCTTATGGACGGTCCAGGTTGCGGCCACTCGATACTGCCCCGGGCTGACCGTGAAACTCCAGGAGGCCGTGTCCGATCCGTCGCCCGCAAAGCTGTAATGAAGGTCGCCCTCGAAACCCGAGAAAGCGTAGGGGCTCCAATCCCCGATCGTGCCGAATCCGGTGTCCCCGTCGTCGATGATCTGGATCGGGGGCGCCGAGGCGAAAACGGTTACTTGATAGTCCTCCACTTCGCCGTCGTCGGCCGGGCCGGTCGGGGCAAGGTTCCCGGCGGTGCTGAACCGGAACCGCGCGAACGTATCGCCCGGCGACGCGTCCGCCGGCACCGCAACGCCCAGATGATTGGCCCCGGCCGCCAGCGGCTCGTTCGTGAAGACCTGTTCTCCGGCGTCCCAGTCGCCGCTGCGGTCGAAGTCGATCCACGCGTCGAGAAGCCCCGGGGCCGACGCGGTAATCGTGACCGCCGTCGTCTCGCCTTGAACCAGCCCGATGCCGAAGACCACGCCATCTTCGTCGTCGTTCCCATCGGCATCGTCGCCGTCGGCGTCGTCGCTCGGCTGGCCGTCGGGGTCGTCATCGCGATCGGCCCCGAGCGTCGGCCCAACACACAAATGCCGGGCGCCGTCGGCGGCCCGCAACGTGGGATAGCCGGGATCGGGAGCGTCGCCGAAATCGTAGAACGGTTGGTTGCCGAACATCAGCGGCGTCCCGACCACGGCTTCCGCCCTGGGGTCGACAGCTAAAGAGAACATGTATGCCGATCCGGCAGCGCTGCCGTTGTCGTCATCATCGGGAGCCCCAACCACGATGGTGCTGCCGCTAATGCCCACCGAGCGGCCGAACGTATCGTCGGCCGCGCCGTCGCCGGCGATCAGCTTGGCATCGAAGCTACTGGTGGTGGTCCAACCTGTCCCGGGCCGCTGGTAGACGTACGCCGATCCGGAACGACTACCGTTGTCGTCATCGCCACTAGCTCCGATCACGACGGTGTCGCCGCTGATGCCCACCGAGCCGCCGAAATGGTCGTCTGCCGCGCCGTCGGCAGCGGTCAGCTTGGCATCGAAGCTGCTGGTGGTCGCCCAACCGCCCGCGGGCCGCTGGTAGACATACGCCGATCCGTTGTCGTCATTGAGTTTAGCCCCGATCACGACGGTGTCGCCGCTGAGGGCCACTGAGCAGCCGAAATGCTCGTCTGCCGCGCCGTCGCTGGCGGTCAGTTTGGCATCGAAGTTGCTGGTGGTGGCCCAACCGGTAGCTGGCCGCTCGTAGACATACGCCGATCCGGAATCATCGCCGTTGTCGTCATCATCGGGAGCCCCGATCACGTCGTTATCGCCGCTGATGCCCACCGAGAGGCCGAAAAAATCCTCGGCCGCGCCGTCGCTGGCGGTCAGCTTGGCATCGAAGCTGCTGGTGGTGGCCCAACCGCCCCCAGGCCGCTCGTAGACGTACGCCGATCCGGAACGGCTGCCGTTGTCGTCATCGCCATAAGCCCCGATCACGACGGTGTCGCCGCTGATGCCCACCGAGCAGCCAAAGTGGTCGTCGTCGGCGCCGTCGGCAGCGGTCAGCTTGGCAGCGAAGCTGCTGGTGGTGGCCCAACCGGTGGCCGGCCGCTCGTAAATGTACGCCGATCCGACATAGATGACGCCGTCGTAGGACTCACCCCCGATCACGACGGTGTCGCCGCTGATGTCCACCGAGCGGAAATGATCGGCCGCGGCCATCAGCTTGGCCACCTCGGTCCAGGAACCGGCCTGGAACTCATAAATGTAGGCGGCACCTTGGAGATTGGCCAATGGCGCTGCCACAACCGCGACGTTACCGTCAATGGCCACGAACATGCCGAAAAAATCGAAACCGCCGCCGGTGCTCGCCAGGAGTTTCTGAACCTCAAGCTCCATCGGGGGAATCATCGCTTGGCTCGACTCGGCCACCAACTCCTGCCCGCTCAGCAAATCACTGCTGAACACCGTCGGCGTGGTGGCTGCGTACCCCGGCGGGACCGTCTCCGTCACCGTGTAGCCCGTGCCAAAGCCCGCACCTGCCACGCTCGGCAGAAGCCCCGTGAACTCGAAGTAGCCGCTTGCGTCGGTCGTGTCCGTTGCGTTGACCGCGTTTCCCCGGCCGTCGGTGCCGGTGAGCGTGAACTCGACCCCGGGCAGCGGCCAATCGGCGCCCGGTGTGTAGACACCATCCGCATCCAAGTCCTCGTACTTGAAGCCGTGGATCGAGCTGGGCACTGTGTTTCCGAACATTAGCGGCGCGCCGATGAGCACTTCCACTTGCGGTAGCGCCGCACCCGACTGGCCCGCAAATGCCGCCAGTTCCTGACGGCTGAGGAGATCCCTTGTGAAACTTGTCGGCGTGGTGGCCATGAAACCCGGCGGGACCGTCTCCGTCACCGTGTAGCCCGTGCCAAAGCCCGCACCCGCCACGCTCGGCAGAAGCCCCGTGAATTCAAAGTAGCCGTTGTCACCGGTCGTGTCTGCCCGGTCGATCACATTCCCCCGGCCGTCGGTCCCGGTGAGCGTAAACTCGACCCCGGTCAGCGGCCGATCGACGCTTGGTGTGTAGATGCCGTCTGCATCGACGTCGGTGAACTTGAACCCGTGGATCGACCCCAGCGCCGCGTTGCCGAAGTCCCGGTCGGGCACGTCGACGCCGCTTTGGGCAATGATCGTGTGGTATGCCTGTTGTGTGGTTTGCGCGAAGCCCCAAGGTACGGCCTCGCGGACGTAGTACGCGCCTTCGCCAAGACCGGGGAAGCTGTAGAGCCCTCCGACGCCGGTCACGGTCGTCGTTACCGGCGTATCATCGCCCGTGCCGAAGTCGGCCGCGGTATTTCCGCCGTCGAGCCAGAGTTCAATCGTCGTGCCGTCGAGGCCCGGGTCCGTCCCGCCGTCGTCCGTGCCGTCGGCGTCGAGGTCCTCGAACTTCCGCCCGCTAATCTCGATGGGCACTTCATCGTCGTTGTTGGTGACCGCCACGTCGCCCACGTCGCCCGCCCCCAGAGCGTCGTAGTTGCCGTCGGCGCTGGTCGGGTCGCCGGTGACGATCGTGTAGGCCGTGTTGCCGTCGATTACCACGTCGTCCACGCCGGTGACCGTCACCAGCACGCCCGTCTGCCACTGGGCCGGCGTGATCGTCACGCTCGCCGGCACCACCGTCCCCTCGGTCAGGTCACTGGATGAAAGCGGTACCGTCACGTCGTCCGTCGGCGGGCTCGCGAGCGTGACGTTGAACGTCGCCGTCCCGCCGGCTTCCGTGGTCGGCCCGCTGATCGCCGTCACGTTGACTCTGATAAGAAACCGGGAAAAAACATCTGCCATCATTGTCGGGTCGTCGGGGTGCAGGTTGCTCGCGAAGCTGTGAAACGCCACATAGCGGCCGTCCGCACTGATGCTCGGACTGTCCGAATACCCGTCTGCCTCGTTTCCCGAGCTATCGGCGCTCACCCGCGTGGTTGCACCCGTCTGCATGTCCTTGACGAACACGTCGGCACACCCATTCGTATCGCCCGGCACCAGGTTGGTGGCGTCGCTCCAAAACGCCACGTAACGGCCGTCCGAACTGATGCTCGGATAGAGGGAGTCCCCGTTCCCCCCGTTTCCCGAGCTATCGGTGCTCACCCGCGCGGTCACCCCCGTCTGTGTGTCCTTCACGAAGACATCGCGGTCACAATTATGGTCTCCTGTCACCAAGTTATACGCATCGCTCGAAAACGCTACGTAACGGCCGTCCGCACTGATGCTCGGATCGTACGAGTACCCGCTTCCCTCGATTCCGTCGCTATTGGCGCTCACCAGCGTGGTTGTACCCGTCTGAGTGTCCTTGACGAATATCTCCCACCCGCTCGTGCCCCCCGTCACCAGGTTGCTCGCGAAGCTCCGAAACGCCACATAGCGGCCGTCCGCACTGATGCTCGGACTGTCCGAATACCCGTCTGCCTCGTTTCCCGAGCTATCGGTACTCATCCGCGTAGTCACACCCGTCTGCGTGTCCTTCACGAAGACGTCAGGATCCGCGTTCGTGTCTCCCGGCACCAGGTTTCGCGCCCAACTCATAAACGCCACATAGCGCCCGTCCGCACTGATGCTCGGACTGCCCGAAGAGCTGTCTGCCTCGTTTCCCGAGCTATCGGTACTTACCCGCGTCGTTACCCCCGTCTGCGTGTCCTTCACAAACACGTCGGCAGGCCAACTCGTATCCCCCATCACCAAGTTGCTCGCCTCGCTCGAAAACGCCACATAACGCCCGTCCGAACTGATGCTCGGATCGTACGAGTGATAGTTGCCTTGGGTTCCCGTGCTATCAGTGCTAACCCGCGTGGTGACGCCCATCTGCGTGTCACGCACGAAGATGTCCCAAGCCCCATTTGTGTCGCCCGTCACCAGGTTACTCGCGTCGCTCCGAAACGCAATGTAGCGGCCGTTCGAGCTGATGCTCGGATCGTACGAGCCCGCGTTGCCCGTCAAGTAGAGGATCTCGGTGTCCGATGCCGTCTCCGTCACCCCCGTCTGCGTGTCATGCACGAACACGTCAGAATGCTCATTCGTGTCTCCCGTCACCAGGTTGCTCGCTTCGCTCTGGAACGCCACGCGGCGGCCGTCCGAACTGATACTCGGATAGCGCGACTCCTCGTTTCCCTCGATTCCCGAGCTATCGGTGCTCACCCGCGTCGTCACGCCCGTCTGCGTATCCTTCACGAACACGTCAAGAACCCCATTCGTATCTTCCGGCACGAGGTTGCTCGCGACGCTCTTAAACGCCACGTATCGGCCGTCCGAACTGATGCTCGGACGGCCCGCCGAGCCCGCGTTCCCCTCGTTTCCGGAGCTATCGGTGCTCACCCGCGTGGTCACGCCCGTCTGCGTGTCCTTGACGAACACGTCTTCACGCGAATTCGTGTCGCCCGGCACCAGGTTCCTCGCTCCGCTCCAAAACGCCACGTAACGGCCGTCCGAACTGAGGGCCGGATCGTACGAACCATATTCCGCCTCGTTTCCCGAGCTATCGGTGCTCACCCGCGTTGTCACGCCCGTCTGCGTGTCCTTGACGAATACGTCCCACTCATCATTCGTGTCGCCCGTCACCAAGTTGGTTGCGAGGCTCTGGAACGCCACATAGCGGCCGTCCGAGCTGATGCTCGGATCGTACGACCCGCCGTCTCCCTCGTTTCCCGAGCTATCGGTGCTCACCCGCGTTGTCACGCCAGTCTGCGTGTCTTTGACGAAGATATCATCGCGCCCATTCGTGTCCCCCGGCACCAGGTTGCTCGCGCGGCTATAAAATGCCACGTAGCGCCCGTTCGAGCTGATGCTCGGATCGTACGAATCATATTCCGCCTCGTTTCCCGAGCTATCGGTGCTCACCCGCGTAGTCACCCCCGTCTGTGTGTCCTTCACGAAGATGTCGTTTTCCCCATTCGTGTCGTCCGTCACCAGGTTGCTCGCGACGCTCCGAAACGCCACATAGCGCCCGCCCGAGCTGATGCTCGGATTCAATGATCCGCGGTTCCCTTCGTTTCCCGAGCTATCGGTGCTCACTCGCGTGGTCACACCCGTCTGCGTGTCACGCACGAAGATGTCGGTGTACCCGTTGTTGTCCCCCGCTACCAAGTTGTTTGCTTCGCTCCAAAACGCCACGTAACGCCCGTCCGAACTGATGCTCGGCTCGTACGAATCGTTGTTCCCCATGTTGCCCATGAGCAACGGGTCGATGATCGAGACCAGGTCGATACTCGATATACATACGGGGGTCGTCACACTGAAGACCGTGATCGTCACGGTGGCCGTGTCGAAGCCGCCGTCGCCGTCGCTTAGGGTGTACTGGAACGTGTCGGTCGCCTGCTCTCCGTCCGACAACAACTCGAACCGGCCGTTCGGATCATAGCCGAACGTGCCGTCACCGTTGTTCGTCACCAGACCGAGCGTGCCGGTCGTGTCGAAGCTCTGAATGGTGAGCGTATCGAGACCGGGGTCGGTATCGTTGGCCAGGACGTTGCCGGTTGTCAGCGGCGTGTCTTTGTCCGTGGTGAAGGCTGCCCCGCCGTCGGGGTTCGCGGTTGGTGCAACATTATTGACGGTCACGGTCGCCGTGCCGGTGTCCCATGCCCCGCCGCCGTCGGTGACACGCAGGCCGACGGTAAACGTGCCCTCGGCAATCGAGCTGAACGCGGCCGCTGCACCCGCCGCATCGTCATACTGGCCGTCGTCGTCGAGGTCCCATTCGTAGAAGGCGATGCCGCCGCCCGGATCGCTGCTGGCCGAGCCGTCCAGCACCACGGTCGTCCCTTCACCCGTCGCGTAGGGCCCGCCCGCGTCGGCCGTCGGCGCCGCGTTGGTCACGTTGATCGTGAACGTCTCCGTGCTCGTGTTGATCGCCGCGTCCTCCGCCTGGACGGTAATCTGGTGGCTGGCCGCCGTCTCGTAGTCGAGCAAGGCGCCGTTCGCCACGCTCACCACCCCGGTACCCGGATCGATCTGAAACCGCCCGCCGGCATCGTCCGCCAGGCTGTAGGTGATCGCCGAAGGCGGGGTATCGGTCGAAAACGCGGTCAGTCCAACGTTGGTTCCGGGGAGCGCCCCTTCTGCCACCTCGTTGGCTGCCCCGTCCGTGTCGACCGGCACGGACGGCGCCGTCTGGTCGATGGTGAACTGGCCTGCGTAGGCTTCGATCGGCGTACTCTGCACGTCGAGGATCGCGCCGGCCGCAATGACGACATTGTGTACACCCTCTGTCAGTGCAGGCAGGTCGAAGACGGCCGTGTTACCGTCTATCAAAGTTACCCCAACGGCCGGCGTGCCGCCAACGGTCAGGTCGGAGGCATCCAAAGTACCCGGCAATACAAGATCATCGAAGTCCACTGTAAGCTGCGGGACCAGGCCCACGAGCGATCCGTCGGCCGGGTCCGTCGCCGCAACTTCAAACGCCGCAGTCCCTGTGTGCCCGGTAACGCGGAGAATATACTCACCTTGGCTCTCCCCCGCGGCCAGCACGCGCACGGTATAGACGCCCGTCTCGGCGGCCGTGTGCGAGAGCTGCGCGTTTCGGCCGTCCGGCCCGCTGTTGTCATCGCTGGCCACCAGCGTTCCGGCGGGGTCGTAGAGTTCAAGCATCGGATCGAGATCGTTGACAAACTCGCTCGAACCGTCCGCGGGCGTGGCAGTGGTGAGCGTCAGCGGATCCCCGGCCGTCACGTTCACCGCGTAATAGTCGCTCGGGGACTTCGGGGTAGCGATGAAGACTCCCTTACGTCCGTCTGCCAGTGTCGCCGTAAACGCCACTTGTCCGTTGTCGTTGATGCCGTAGCCGTGGAACTGGACGGAACTAACCGTCGAACCGTCCAGCGGGTCGCCGGAAGCGATCACTTTGTCGGCCACCGGATCGCTACCAGTAAAAACGCCGGTTCCGCCCGCGTCGAGGTAGGCATAGATTGCCACGACTCCCTCGTTGTTGGCGGCAAGATCGCGGAGAACCGAGAACGGGCCGGTCGTGTCGGCGATGGTAGTCAGGGCTCCCCCGTTGCCCGTGAAAACCCCCTCTTCGCCACTGTCCATGGTGGCTCTGAATGCGACCAACCCGCTGTCATTGATGTAGTTACCGGCAGTGAAGCTTTGCAGGGGCCCCGTAGTGTCCGCGATCGTGGTGACAGGTCCACCGTCGCTGGTGAAGATGCCTGACCCGCCAGCGTCTAAAGAGGCTATGAATACGACCCTTCCCAACTCATTAATGATTGGGGAGTACGGGATAGATGAGAAGGGGCCCGTTGTATCCGCGATCGTAGTGACCGTTGTGCCGTCGCCCGTGAAAACACCGTCTCCGCCCCCCTGCAGGTCGGCAGCAAACCCGACTGCGCCGGCGTTGTTGATCGAGGTCCCGTATGGTTGGAAGCTCGCATAGGTGCCCCCCGTCTCGGCGATCGTCGTGATCGATCCGCCACTGTAGACGAAGATTCCGGATCCCCCCGCGGTCAACTCGCCGAAGAACGCGACCTCGCCAAAATCGTTAATGTCGATATCGCCCGCGAGAATCCCGATGAAGGAGAGGTTGGAGAACTGGCCGTTCGTATTGACAATCTCCGTCAGCGGTCCGCCGTTGCCCACATAAATGGCTCCATCGGGCGAGGTCTCGGAAGAGGCGCCAAACGCTACGGTTCCTGAATTGTTGATCGTTGGCGTAGCTCCGATGTCGGTCAACGGACCTGTGGTATCCGCGATCTTCGTAAAGGCATATTCGGTTATTTCCTCCGCGTATCCCAACACGACCCCACCAGGCGTGATGGCTTGTGCCGTCCCCGTGTCGCCATTCGGCTCGGTGTCGAAATCGGCGTCACAGGTGAGAACCAAGCTGTAGTCGATCCCCGGGGTGCCGCTGACAACGGCGTAGTACGTGTCGGCGGTGCCGTTGGAAGTGGTGTCGACGAAATTGTTGATTACCTGCGACAGGTTGCCGGCAGGCATGCCGATCGCCAGGAGCGCCGCGGTCCCGTCGTATAACTCGAGTGTGAGGTTGCCGGCCAGTTCCGTCAATCCTAATGTCGCCAACTGCCCGTCGTCGAGCGTAAATTGATACCAATCGTCCGTTGCACCGCTGGTGCCGAGGACCGCGCCCCGTTCGGCCGCCCCGCCATCGAGCGCAAGAAAGCTGCCGTCGAGGTCTTCCGCCGAAGCCGCGTCGTCGTTCGTCGGCCCGCCGTGAGATTCGTTTTCTGCGGCGGCATTGAGGATCAACCGGACCGTGTAGCCGCCCGTTGTGCTTGCCACGCCGCCGATGGTCACCGTGTACGTCCCGGCGCCGGTCGTGGCGACCGTCTGCAGCACGGCATCTTCGCCCGCCGCCGCGGCCGTGGCCGTGCCGAGCGAAGTATCAAGCGGATCGGACAATTCAATCGTCGGCTGCAAGGTTGCATCCGGGTCGACAACCACAGTAACCCTCTGCCCGTCGTCCAGTTCGATCGCAAAAGTGTCGGTTTCGTTACTTAACCCGATCGTCGCACTGATTGAAGACGTATAGACCAGGCTTCCCGCCGGATCGGTTGCAGCGGTCCCGGGGAAAGGCTGCGGAACGGGTCTTGCGTAAATTGCATCGGCGGTCACCAATTGATCTACGGCGATGTCATCGCTGAGTTCGACCACCAGCGTGCCGGTGGTAATCGTGTAGGTACCCAGGCTCTTCCAGGCATGGGACTCGTAGGTGAAGTCATCAGGCGCATTCTGCTGGTTGACCGGCACGGTTGCCTCAAGCTCCGCGCCGTCGTAAATCGAATAAGGCGCGTTGGTTGCCCGGTTCGGCTGCTCGGACCAGGTCGCCGCCACTTCATACTGCCCCGGAGTGACTGAGAAAGTCCAAGAGGCCACGTCCGATCCGTCGCCTGCGAAGCTGTAATGCAGGTCGCTCTCGAAACCCAGGCCGGAATAGGGGTACCAGTCCCCACTCGTTCCGAAATTCGGGTCCCCGTTGTCGATGATCTGCGTCGGCGGCAGGTCGCCCACCCGCTCGATGCGGACGGCGTCGGCAATCAACAGGCCGTTTGCACTGTCCGAAAGCTCCACCAACAGCGTATCGCCCGTGATCGCGTAAATGCCGAGCGTTTCCCAAGTGGCCCCCGGGCTGCTGAAATCATCCGGCGCCGCCTGCTGGTTCACCGGCACCGTTCCCAGGCTCGTTGCGCCGTCGAACACCTCGTAAGGCGCGTTGGTCGCGCGATTCGGATGCTCGGACCAGGTCGCGGCGACTTCATACTGCCCCGGAGTGACCGTGAAAGTCCAGGAGGCCACGTCCGATCCGTCGCCCACGAAGCTGTAATGAAGGTCGTCCCCGAAGCCTAGATCAGAATAGGGATACCAGCCCCCGGTCGTGCTGAAGCCTGTATCCCCGTCGTCGATGATGCGCGGCACCACCTTCTCGATGCGGACGGCATCGGCAATCAACAGGCCGTTCGCGGCGTCCGAGAGTTCCACCAACAGCGTGTCGCCCGTGATCGTGTAGGTGCCAAGCGATTCCCACGTGGTTCCCTGGTCGGTGAAGTCGTCCGGCGTTGCCTGCTGGTTGACCGGCACCGTTCCCAGACTCGTTGCACCGTTGAAGACCGTGTAAGGCGCGTTGGTTGCGCGATTCGGGTGCTCGGACCAGGTTGCCGCCACTTGATACTGCCCTGGAGTAACCGAGAAAGTCCAGGATGCCACGTCCGATCCGTCACCTGTGAAGCTGTAGTGCAGGTCGCCCCCGAAGCCTAGATCAGAATAGGGGTACCAGTCTCCGCTCGTGCCGAAGCCTGCATCCCCGTCGTCGATGATCCGCGACCCGCTCGATACGTCGAACGCACTGCTTGTACCCGTGTGTCCTGAACCATTGTCCGCCGTCAGCACGACGCCGGTGTCCGCCGCGTGAACCGTCATGCTCCCGCGCCATGCGCCGGCCACAAACGCACCAGTCGTCGCCGGCTCCACCGTCACCGCCCCACCGACACCGGTACCACTGAGATCCACCGCAGTGGCGTACGGCAAGATCGTCTCGTTGTCGATGTTTTTCGCGTAGATCGTCGCCGCAAACGGGTCGCTCGCCGTTTGTGGGCTGGCGATGGCAGCAAAGGCAAAGTGATCCACCTCGTCGTCGCGGACAGACATTGTGTCGTTAGCATCCGTGAAACCCACCGCGCTGGCCGTCACCGTGGCCGTCTGAACGCCGTCGTAGTCCGCATCATCCACGACAGCAGATTCGAACGTCGCCGATGTCGTACCTGCAAGAATCGTCACCGTTGACGGTACGTCCACTTCGCTTGCATCGTCCGAGGCCAGCGTTACCACCAAGTCGCTCGGCAACGTCCCCGAGATACTCACGGAGGGCCGTAGAAGGGTTGTCGCGAACGTCAGAAGTTCGAAATTGCTGTTCCAGGCATTGTGGCAGCCTTCGGCAACGAAGAGTTCGGCCACCTCGTCCGCTCCATGCTCGAAGAAGGTGTAGTCGAGTGCATACGTCCCCGCCGGCAGGACAACCTGTCCGAAGCGGTCCCAGCCGGGGTGCTGCATATCATCTTCGATCACATTGTCGGCGTCGTCGAAGCCGTCGTCGTTGACGTCAATCCTCAAACGGCTTCCGTCGTCGGTGTGGACTCCAAAGGTGTATGTGCCTCCCTGGTTAACGACCAGCGTACCTCTGGCGTTAATGATGAATTCGTCCAATTCCCCGCTGGACCTCGGCCAGTCGTTGTTCACGTTGTAGTGGCCGCCGGTCCCGTAGTCGATTACGTCCACGTTCGTGAGGACCTCTTGACTGGAGACAAGAGGTCCTACCGGGTCAAGCAGGGCATCGGCGAGCAAGGCATCAGCGGCGGCGAGGTTGTCAACATCACCAGTCGACTTAACATCCCGGACCGTGAAACCACTCGAGTCCATTCCAATCTCGGCCCTTGCCAACGACCCGTCACCTTCCCACGCGTCCGCAGGCAGTGCCAGAACTAGATCGTAGTCCTCGTCATCCACCACGTCGATCATGGCGGAACCGTCGGTCCAGCCATCCACATGCGCGGTGATCGTCGCCACTTGCATGTCGTCGATCTCCGTGTCGTCGATGACTGTCACATCGAAGGTAGCAGAGGTCTGCCCGGTAAGGATCGTCACCGTTGCCGGGACGGCCACTTCGGTCGTGTCGTCCGAGGTTAACTCCACCACGACATCGCCGGTCGGGGCCTGATCGACCGTCACACTACCCGCACCGGTCGGCAGGCTGTCGCCTTCGGTCGCGCTAAGGGGAAGGGTTACCGTTAAGGTAGCCAACAACCGCCGGTCTTCGAGCGGTTCGAGCCGCAAGCGGCGGCGGTCGTGGGCTAGCGGGGGCCTCGACAGAGATGGGGTGGTCGAGAAGAACCGGCGACGATTGGGACAACGCCTCGTCGAGCAACGCATGGCAGTCCCTCCTGTCCGTTGGGAATATTGAATATCGAGTGATGAATGTCGAATGTCGAAGTGTTCCGGTTCGACATTCAAAATTCGCCGTTCGATATTCGTTATTCAGGCCAAGGGAACGCGTGCGACGGCCTCGCAGCGCCGTCGTACCAGCAAACGTCAAAATGCTCTTCCCTGTCCGCGCCGGGCTCCCTGTTCCCCGGAAAGCCAAGCCGGCAGTCGCCGGTGGAGTCCCGTCGGCGGCAGGTAGTGTGGCACGACACTCCGTGTCGACAATCACGGCACGGAGTGCCGTGCCACACTGGGCGGTAAGGCAGCGTCGATAGAATTGTTAATAGTTTACCCCCCTCCCCAAGAAAATTGCAAGTAATCCGGGCCAAAAATTTCCGTTCTTTCCAGTTTATGCCCCTGAAGGAGGGGGATAGTGCCGAAATCAATCCCCAGACCGGGGGCCCCTCAGACCTGAAGTGCCTCGAACGGATCGTACTTCTTGCCGAGGACGGCTTCGCTGTCGAGGCCGAGCCAGCGGTCCAGCGCCGTGGCGTAGACGCGGCGGAAATCGGTGTGGAATTTCGGGGCGTCGTTGTCGAGATCGGTGAGGCTGGGCCGGGGGCCGATCAAGCCCCCTTTGAGCCTGCCGCCCGCCAGGAAGACGGGGGCCGCGGCGCCGTGGCCGGTGCCACGGCGGCCGTTCTCGCTGACCGTGCGGCCGAATTCCGAGAAGGTCATCAAGAGTACCCGGTCCAGGAGCTTGTCCCGCTTTAGGTCGCCGACCAGCGCGGCGACCGATTCGGACAGTTCGCGCAGCAGTGCCCCATGGTTGCCGCGTTGGTTGGCGTGGTTGTCGAAGCCGCCGATCCCGCCGCCGCCGAGTTCGGTGAAATAGATCCTGATGCCGAGATCGGCGCGAATGAGCTGGGCAACCGTCTTGAATGTCTGTGCCAGTTGGAAGGCGGGATACCCGGCCGCCTTGGCCCGGGTTGCTTCCCGTGCCACTTCCTCGATCCGCCGGCTGCCGGCGTAGGCGGCCGAAGTGTTCCGTTGCAGGAAGTCCAACAGCGGGTCCTCTTGGGCCCGGGGAAGATCGGCTATCCGGGCCTGGAGCCGGCGGTGCGCCTGGCCGCCCGGGCCGGGTGCCGTGCGCAGCACGCACCCCTGGAGCGAGCGGATCGACGGGACCACCGTCTTTTCTGCGTTCAGCGCAAAGGGCATGGCAATCGGCCCGACGAAAACGCCGGGCACATCGGCCTTGTCGGGCCGGTGGGCAATGTCGATTGCCCGACCCAACCAGCCGGTCTGGCAGTTGGGCTCCTTCGGCCTGGCCGTGTGCCAGTTCCGCATTGCCGGGGGATGGTTCCGGCTGGAATTGGGATACCCCACGCCCTGGACTACGCTCAAGAGTCCCTCTTTGAAGAGCCTCTGGAAGGCCGGCGCCTGGGGATGAAAGCCCTGCTCGGCATTGATTTTGTGGACCTCCTTGGGCAACATCCGCAGTGTGGGGCGGCTCCGCGCATAGACATCATCCTCGAAGGGGACCAACGTGTTCAGGCCGTCGTTGCCGCCCGACAGTTGGACCATGATCAGAACCGTCTCGCCGGCATCGCGCCGCGCCGGGGCGGCTGCGGCCGTGCGGCCCAGGAACGCGGGCGCCAACGACAAAAGTGTTGACGTACCCAACGAGGTCTTTAGAAAGTTGCGACGTGTCTGGGACATGTTCACCTCCTGAACCTGGCTTAGGCCAACTGGAATTCGGGTAATGTGAGAATGGTGTGGACAAACCGGCGGAGCCGCTGTGAAGGATTGTCTCCGGCCGGCGGGGATTCCGCCGTCGACGCGAGCAGGGTCTCGCGTACCTTGGGGTCGACGTCCCCTTGCAGGAACAAATCGAGCAGGAACGGACAGGCCGATTTGGCGTCGGGCTTGCCGTGTTTTCGGGCGACGGCCAAGGGGTCCAACTTATTGCCGTAGGGTCCCGCTCCGGAGACCAAGGCCAGGGCCAGATTGCTGCGGCCGATCATGGTCGAGCTGTTGATCCAGTTGCGTCCGCCCTGCCACCCTTTGACGGTGGGCGGGCGGTAGAGGTTTTGGCCCAGGGCCGCCAGATCGCTCCCCAGGCGGGCCGTCGCGGCCATCCCCTCCAGCCCCTTGATGATCCCCAGCGCGAACTCGACCGGGCACTTGACCCGCCGGCGATAGGCCACGGGCGAAAAGAACAAGTTCGACCGGAGCATCGTTTCCACCAGCTTGCCCGTGTCATAGTCCTTGGCATAGGACTCGGCCAAGGGAGCAAGCATCGCGTCACCCGGTTCGTCCGTTTCGGAGACGAGCCAGCGATAGAGCTTCCGGACGACCCGGCGTGGTGCGGCCGGCTGCCGGAGCAGAATCCGCACCGCGTCCTTGCTGCCCCAGTCGCCTTTTTGCCCGAGGATGCTTTTTGCGCCGTCGTCATGCTCGCGGGGGATGTAGCGGAGTTCGTTTCGCAAAACGAACCAGCCGGTGAAGGCGCGCGCGACTTCGCTGGCGTCTTCCTCGGAGAAATTGCCGGCGCCTAAACCGAATTGTCCCAGCAGGGCCCGGGCAAAATCCCCGCTGGGACGGGCCTTGCGATTGGCTGCTGCACCGAACGACAGTAGCATTGCCGGGTCGTGGGAGACGGCTTCCAGGAGCGGCTCGAAGCGGCCCAGGGCATAGCGCCGCAGCAGTTGTACGTGCTCGAGCATCAGCCCCGCGCTCTCCACCTTGGCGCCGCTGACGGCGAAGTAGCCGTGCCAGAATAGGGTCATCTTCTCCAGCAGCGGATGCGGGGTCTGGATCATCCGGCGCAACCACCACGCCCGAAGGCCGTCGGTCGTATTGGAACGGGCGGCCGCGGCATCATACTCGTCGTAGGTCTTGTCGAAATCGGCCATCTCCGCATCGGGGCGCAGGAGCGCGTCGATGGTTCGCGCCGGTCCATCGGCCAGTGCCCGCTGGAGCCGGTCCCAGGTGGCCCCGAATGCCGCGCGTCGGAAGAGGTGGCCCGCCCGGGGCAGGTCCCAAGGCCTCCGGGCGTCCGGTTCGTACGGCGCCCAGGCCCACACCGGATCGATCGGCTTGCCGGGGCTTGCCGGGCCGGTCTTTTTCGGTCGGCCTTGGCCTGTTGTGTTCTTGCTTTTGTCGGACATGAAAACCCCCTTCTGCCGCCACGGTTTGCCCTAAGGCCCGCTACGGGATGGCCGGGCGGCGTTCCCTATTGCAGATTCGGCCACAGATCGAGCCGGGCGGACGGTCGACCGTTACGGGTCCCGACGATCAATCTGGCCTGGCCGAGGTATTCCAATACAGTCAGGATGATGTCCACGTGAGTTTCGGCTTGCTCGCGCGTATTGCCCTCGAGCATGTTCTGGCGTATAAGGTTCTCGCGGTTGGCACCCAAGGTCGTGGCCAGCCGGACGCTGTCGAGTTCCACGAGGCTATGGATGCCGGGCATCGGCTTGACGGGCCTGGCGGCCTCCTTGCTCAGGGCATCAATCACGTCCTTGGCCAAACCGTCGGTGGAACTGAGGATCAAGTGGTCGCCGAAACAGGCCAGGGTGGGCCGGAGGTTGAAGCGCACGTCGAGCGACTTTTTGTCCTTCTCGTCTGTGGCGGAGAAATAGGCCACGGTGAGCTTCGTGTCGCGGTGGGTGGCCCGGTCGATAATCAACCCCGGCAGCGCCTTTTGCCCACGCGTGAAGTTCACCAAACCGATGGCCTTCTGCCACGCTTCCTCGACCACCTCGCCGAACTTCTTGGGATTGTCCATCCGGAAGACCGCTGCAAAGGCGGGAAACCGGACCTGGGGCGTGCCGATCGAAGGATCGTACGCCTGTTCGGCCACCACGACCCGGATTTCGGGCCCGACTTCCGCCAGGACTTCGTCCGTCAAGTCCCGCCCGGAGAAGAATATCCCCATCATGTTTTCAAAAAAGATCAATCCGGAGGTCCGCTCCGGGAACAGCTCGTTCTTGGCGGAGTAGAACTTGTGCAGGTCACGGTAGACGCTCATGGCGGCAATGCGGCGCGGGACCGACAGATTGGGTAAGGCCCCCTTGCCGGCTCGCCCGGGTTCGGTATAGGACGTCGGACCGGACGCCTTCACCTTGGCGTCCATGGCGAGCCTCAGCGCCAGAGCATTCTTTTGGACGTCGAGCCCCGCCCCCAGCCAGCTCGATTCGCGCAGGTTCTCCTGCAGACCTGCCAGGAGCAAGACGACCAATGGGTTGCCGGCCGGGGCCAGGGCCTTTTTAAGGGGCGAGTGTTGCTTGAGGGTCTCGATATCCACAAAGGCCATGCCGGCCGAGCCGGTTCCCACGGCCTTCTTGGCCGCTTGGTAGCGGGACGACGAAGCAAGACTCCGGCTGCCCGGCTTCGCCCGAATGTCCGCCACGGCTTTGAGAACCTCCGAGTTGTTGGCCACCAACAATCGCTTGCCGACGATGGCGTGCGTTTCCTTTCCGTTGAAGGTCCATCCGGTCACGCCTCGGTACTCTTCGGAGGCAACCCGCTGGGGATGGCCGCTCTTCTCGGCTTCGCCCTTGGCGATGTCGCGGAATATATCGTGCGTCTGCTGTAGCATCCTGCCGTCCTCGGCGTCGACGGTCAGCAACGTGGCGTTGTTCGGGCCGACCGCGAACGTGACGCCGCCGTCGAGGAGTTTGTGCAGCGCCGTCTGCCAGTCGGTACGAAGCTTCGTTTCCAGGTACTTGACCAGGTTCAGCATTTGTTGGAAATCGGGTTTGGATGCCTGCCTCTGATATGCGGGCGACGAGGTGATTGTCTTGACAAGGTCCGGGTCGAGGGCCAGGTCCAGCACGGCCTTGGGTTTGGACAGCTCGAAGGCGACAATCGCCTCACGGGGAATCCATTGGTCGGCCGGCGGCAACGGCTTGGCTGCCGGGGCGGGTTCCACGATCAGAACGGACAGGCCCAGAGCAAGTGCCGGAAGCAGTTTTCGGGACATCATATTCCTCCCTTGACCATGGGGGCCACAAGAATTAAGAGAAGCCGGTACTGATAGGTAATTCGCGGCCACCCGGGAAATCTTGGGAAATTTTCCCCGGGCGACACAATCCTGAGTATAGACACACCGCCGATCATAGCAACCGGGGACCCTGGGAAACACCCCCTGGAACCGGTTTTGGGGGGCGCCGACCACGGCGGGATAGAAAGAGTGAAAGAGTGAATCTTACCCGGCCAACAACTGCTGCTCGACCTGACGGATGGCGTCGTCGATGGACGAACTTCGGTCGGCAAGTTGGACCGATTGGCCGGTTGCCATCCATTTATCGACTCGCTTCTGGGCGGAGACCACTGTGCTGTGGCTGCGGCGGCCGAAGTACTCGCCGATTTCGCTCAGCGCCGCCCGGGTGTGCTTTCGGGCGAGCCACATCGCCAGCATCCGCGGGTGGCTGACGCTTTTGGTCTTGCGGTTCGACTGGAGGCCTTCGGGCTCGACGCCGAACACGTTGCAGATCGCCCGCTCGATATCGCCCAGCCGCACAACGCGGCCGCTGTGGCGGATCATCTCGGCCAGCGCCTCTTCGGCCATCGAAAGGGTAATCGGACCACCCGTCGCTTCGCTGGTCGCTTGCAGCCGGCAGAGCGCCCCGGACAGTTCGCGGGCATGACTGGTCAGACGTGCGGCAATGAACCCCCGGACCTCCTCCGGCACGTTGATCTTCATCCGGCAGGCCATCTGCACGACGATTCCTCGGCGAGTGGCAAGGTCGGGACGTTCGAGGGGACAAACCATGCCGCCCTCAAGCCGCGTCGTCAACTCGGAGCCCAGCTCGGCCAGTTCGGCAGGCGGGCGGTCGGCCGAGAAGACCAGCTGATGTCCTTGCCGCAGCAGCGTGTCGATCGTGTGCAGCAGCTCGACCTGCGTGGCTCTCTTGCCGGCGAAGAATTGAAGGTCGTCGATGATCAGCAGGCCGACGCCCCGGTACTTCCGCCGGAAACTGGGCAGCCCGCTGCCGCGCAATGCTTCGAGGAAGTGCGTGGTGAACTGCTCGGCCGAGAGGTAGATCGACGTCACGCCGCGGTGCGCCCGACGCACACCCGACCAGACGCCTTCGAGCAGGTGCGTCTTGCCGACGGCAGTCGGCCCGTAGATCAACAGCGGCGTCATCCGGCCGGGCTCCCGGGCGACGATCCGGGCCGACTCCAACGCCAGCCGGTTCGAGTCGCCCGCTACAAACGATTTCAGCGAGGCAAACCTCCGCCGGGCAAAACCGTTGCCCGATTTCGCGGCAGCCCGGGCCGGTTGCGAAACAGAGACGTCTTCCGCCGCGCGTACCCGCAATTGCCGTGGCGGCTCCGCTGCCCGCTCCTTCGAGCGCGGCGCTCTTGCCGGCTCCGCGCGGGGATTGGTCGAGGAGGGATCGATATGGAACGTCACCCCAGGCGACGTTCCCAGCGTCTCGACGCACGCCTCGTCGATCTGCCGGCAGAAGTTCGAACGGACCCAATCCAACAAGAAGCGGTTGGGGACGCCGATCGTAAGCGAGCGGCCGTCGAACTCGAACCGGGTGCTCGACCCCAACCAGAGTTCGAATCGTTCTTTTCCGACCTTCTCCGCAATCGCGGCACGCAGGGCCGACACGATGTCCTTATCGTCAGTGGTCACTTCCTGAGCATCCTCGGCGCACACCCTCTTCCGACGAAGCCGCAACCAATGGGCAGGCTCGGCTCCCCCCGCGATGTGCGAAGCAAAATCGGAAAAAGGACGCCCGCTTCGACGGCTGGCGCCGTCTCGGTGTCCTCCTCAAGTCACTTTCCAAGTCGGCCTGATTGTAGCGTTGCCGGCACTGCTGTCAAAGGCCCTCGGCCGTTTGGCGAAAAGTTTTTTTGAATTGATTCGGACAGGGCCCGGAATCGTCGGAAAAAGACGGTGTTGCGTCCCGGCACGACCGCAAGATTTCTCACAAAATGGTCCTGGATCGGCGTGGAAAACATGTCGCTCGGTCCCGGCGTTGACGGAAGGAGAACGCAAAAACCGCAGAATATCGCGACTTTCGGCAAGGAAAATCCTCTACGTGGAGGTTCGACGAATGTCCCAAAAACGGTATAATCAAACATAGTCACGGATCGCCGACCCGACGTCACCGAAAGGCCAAGCCATGAAACACGCACCCGGCATCTTCATTTGTCTGCTCTCGCTGTGGTTTTCCACGGCCGTCGCGTCCGCGCAGCCGGTTCTGGAACGGCTGGAGCAACGGATTCGCGAGCGTGTCAAGCCGCTTGTCACCGGGGCGGTACCGGCCGATCGTGGGGCGGCGCAGAGACCCCTTCCGCCAGCCGGCCGGCCCGCCGCCGCCGGCTTGCCGGTGAATTTCGAGCCGGGATACTTGGGAGTGGTAGCCGACGATCAGAAGGATCGCGGGCGGGGAGTTCGGGTACTGGATCTGCGGCCCGGCGGCCCGGCCGAGAAGGCGGGAATACTCAGAAACGATCTGATTAACGGAATCGCCGGAATCCGCGTGCGCCAGATGACCGACATGGCCGACATCATGATCCTGTTTTCGCCCGGCGATATCCTCACCTTCGACGTCCTTCGCGGCAACAAGCAACAGCAGGTGAAGGTGACATTGGGCCGCCGGCCGGCCCCGAAGGGACGACCCGAGGCCGTTCCGCCGCCGGCCGGAACGGCAGCCGCACCAAATGTGCCGAGTGCGAGCGTTCCGCTGCTGAACACCCCGCAACTGAACACCCCGCAAGCAACCGCGACGCCGGCGACACCTGCCGCCAAATCGCCTGCCAACACGCTTGCCGGAACGCTTGCGAAAATGCTCGGCAAAACGGGAGACAAGACCCCCGGCAAAACCCCCGGCAAAACCACCGGCAAAACGCCGGTCATCGAGACGCCGGCGGTCAAGCTGCCTGTTGTGGTCAAACCGCCGGTCAAACCGGTCGTCCCCCCGGCGGTCGGCGATGCCGAGACGATCAAACGGCTCGAGCAGCGCATCAAAGAGCTGGAAAACCACGTGGCCGAACTGGAAAAAGCCCTGGCGGAAGCAAAGCAGAAGAAGTGAACCCGGGCGGCTGTGAGGCTACTCCCGCGTGAGTGCTTCGCTGATTAACTTGCGCGGAGCGCCGATGTCCAACACGTGGAGTTTGCCGACGTATCGCTCGGCGCCTTCTGCGAGCAACCCCGTCTTGGCGGCCATGAAGGTACACGTGACCTCCGCCCGGATCGTGTGGCCGGACGGTTGGCCGGTGTCGCAATCCAATCCGCTGGGGAGATCGACGGCCAGGATCGGCGTCCCCGCCGCATTGAGTTGATCGATCACTGCATCGAAGGGCGGTCTGGGTTCACCCCGCGCCCCGGTTCCGAGCAGGGCATCGACGATCCACGCGGCCCCGGCCAGTTGTCCGGCCAATCGGCCGGCGTCGTAGCGGGCCCCGAAGATCTCGATCGGGACGTCGGTTTTCCGGAGGATCTCGAAGTTCGTCGCGGCGTCGCCGGTCAGTTCTTCCGGTTCGGCCCAGAGCAGCACCCGGGCGTCGATTCCCCGTAGTTCGAGGTGCCGCGCGACGACGAACCCGTCGCCGGCGTTGTTTCCCTTGCCGCAGCAGATGACGACTTTCGCGGGGGCATCGCCGGCGGAAGCGCTCTCGGTGGCCTCGTGCGAAACTCCCAGCAACCGGCACAGGCAATCGGTCGTGCCGCGTCCGGCGTTCTCCATCAGCACAAGTCCGCAGATACCGTACGACTCCATGGCAAGCTGATCGACTTTCCGGGACTGGGCGCGGGTGAGCGTAACGGGAGGCATGGCTTCAATTCTCCTCAACTGGGGATGGACCGGGCGGGCAAAGGAACTGCTGCAACACCAGGGCAGTGCCACCACAATGAGGTATTGGGCCGGCCGGAATTCCGAGCATACTGCCGAGATGTCCTGACAGGCGTCGGGCGGCGTTTTGGGTACTGGTGAAGGGAGAAACAAGTAGCGGCGCAGGGATTCGAACCCCGGACACGCGGATTATGATTCCGCTGCTCTAACCAACTGAGCTACGCCGCCGTATTCATAACTTCTTGTCAGGAAATGATTTACGATCCTCTCTTGACACCCCGCGAAAGAATGGGTATGCTAGACGATACCCTAAACGATACCCGGACTTCTGCGGAGGTTCTCGCATCGACCGAAGCCACAACTGACCAAGTGTTACAGAGGACGTTTCCATGCCCTCCAAAGTACAACGCAAACGCCGGGGCGACAAGCCCGACAAGCCCTACCCCGAGTTCCCGCTTACGGCCAATGGCAACGGCCAGTGGTCCAAGAAAATCAGAGGGAAGGTTTACTACTTTGGCCCCTGGGCCGACCCCCAGGCGGCCTTGAATGAATACCTGGATGTCAAAGACGACCTCTACGCAGGAAGGAAGCCTCGGCCCAGGGGCGGGTTCACCATTCTCGACCTGTGCAATCACTTCCTGGCCGCCAAGGAACGCCAGCGAGACGGTGGCGAAATCACGCCCCGCACCTTTCACGATTACCACCGCGTTTGCGAACGCGTCCTTGAGGTGATCGACCGCAACCGGCTTGTTGAAGACCTGGACACAGAGGACTTCGGAAAGCTGCGAGAGAACCTCGCTCAAACATTGGGGCCCGTATCCCTGGGGAACGAGATATCCCGCGTCCGAGTTCTCTTCAACTTTGCCTTCAACGACGGGCACATCGATAGGCCGGTCCGCTTCGGCACTGTCTTCAAACGTCCCACCAAACAAGTGCTCCGCCGCGAACGGAAGAAGAAGGGCCCCCGGATGTTCGAGGCCGACGAAATCCGCAAGATACTTGAAGCCGCTGAGGGCCAGCTCGAAGCGATGGTCCTGCTTGGGATCAACTGCGGATTCGGCAACCACGATTGCGCCAGCTTGCCCCAGGCGGCCGTCGATCTCAAAGCCGGATGGATCGACTACCCGCGACCCAAGACCGGGATCGACCGCCGTGTTCCCCTGTGGTCGGAAACCGTCAAGGCCCTGCGCCAAGCCCTGGACTGTCGACCTCAACCCAAAAACGAAGCCGACAATGGGCTCGTGTTCATTACCAAGTACGGCCAACGATGGGTCCGCACAAAAGTAAGCACCAAGAGCCCCCCGACCGAAGACAGCCCTGGCAAATTGGTTGCGTCCGACTCCATCGCCCAAGAGATCCGCAAGCTAACGAAAACACTCGGCTTGAAAGGAGGCCGCAACTTCTACGCGCTCCGCCACACGTTCGAGACTATCGGCGGCGACGCGAAAGATCAGATCGCGGTTGACGCGATTATGGGCCACGTCCGGGAGGACATGGCGTCACTCTACCGCGAGCGGATCTCGGACGACCGTCTTCGGGCTGTTGTGAACCACGTACGGGGCTGGCTGTTTCCCGATGAGTCGCCCAGGTCCTGAGAGCCGTAGTCCTCTTGCCCGTCGCCCCGTGCCCGTCAGGCACCCACACCTTGCACGGCTTCGCCGCGATCGGGCCAAGGAATGCTCCTTCGGATTCCTCCTTGACCCTGCGGCTCGCTGTGCGTCCCGACAGGTGCCTTCCGGGCCCGGAGGCATCGCTCCTTCACAAATCGGCACCTTCGGCGGGAAAGGGCAGCTGCCAATCGTGAGGAGAGGCAGCCCCGACGAAGAGACTGCCCACTCGTATTTCTTAACCATCGACATCATGGATCATCAAGCAACAGCAGTCAATTCCAAGCTCAGTGAGCGTACGCGGGTCTTTGCCAAAGACGTGCGTGACTTCGTCAGCAAGACACCGCGGACCATCGCGTCTTTGAGTGATTGCCGAAACCTCATTCGTTCGTCGGGTGCCATCGGTGCCAATTACGTCGACGCCGACAGCGCCCCAAGTACACGCAGTTTCGTGACGCGTATCCGCAACTGCCGCAAGGAAGCCCGCCAATCGCAGCTCTGGCTCCGTCTCCTGGACAACAAGCTCGAAGCGTCCGCTGAGGACATTCGCAAGAAGCTCCTCAACGAAGCCTATGAACTCGACCGCATCTTCTCCGCGGTCATCACCGAGACGCTGGACAAGGCAGCAAGTCAATCGCAAGAATCAATCGTCCGCTTCGCTCAAGAATTCAGGATCTTCCCTTCACGATCATAAAGAAAGTTGAGATCGAACAATATTGGCAGGCTTGCGAAGCTCTCAAGGCAAATCAGCTCTTCGCCCCGACGTCCGAGGAAGCAACACGGATTCTCGCGCAGGTTCCCCAGCCAAACGGGCGGGGAATCAAACCAAGAGAAGATCAAACAGAAATGCCGTTTTAGGCAAGGGGTCGCGGCCCCAGTGCCGTGGCCCCTCTCGTATCACTTTCCCATCTTCATCATGGCTATACAGCCGACTACATCACAGGCCCCCCGCTCTCCGAATGACGAGGAATTGAAGCAACTCGCCGGCTGGCTACAGTCCCTGGGGGCATACGACGAAGAGTTCGCTACCATCACAGCGAGCACCGCCTACGTTGCCGTCTTCGATCACTACCAGACTGGGTGCCCCGGCTATTGCGGCAAGCTGTTGGCCGTTGTCTGGGACGGCTCGCCATCGACCTACGACGTATTCGTTTGGTCAAACGGCAACATAGAACACGTGGACCGCCAGTAAGACACAATAGGGCGGTGCCCAGCCGACGGGTATCAACGCAAGCCGCGCTTGTGGAGTCTCTATACGTCGCCCCCTATCCGGTCCGATGTAGCGACCTTCTTCTGAAGTTGTTGGTTGACGAGATCGTCATCCACATCGAATAAGTTCGGCTGACCACGAACAGGGATTGGATCAAGCTTACGCACGTCTTGCAGAACCCAGGAGTAAGCGCCTTTGTACTTCGAGCACTTCGCTTTCGCCTCGTCCAGTACAGACATCGGACGGCAGTCAACGAGATTGACTACGGCCAAGGCGAACCCCGCCGGAGCGATGTCTGGCTCTTTGGAAGAGACGATTAACAACGGCCCCCTGTGTTCTGTGCTCCACGTCCGAGTTTCGATCGTCTTTTCGCCACTGGCAATCATATTCGCCCACGGCTGCTTCACTGATAAGGCTTTCATAGCACACGTTCTCCAGGGGACGCTGAGAAACCAAGCTGTGCCTTCATGTCATCTGATAACCGCGTCTCGAACTCAGCGATTAGGTCGATTGCCCATCGCCGTATCATCTCTGCCCAGGGCTGATACGTCTGCACGGTTTCGAGTCCGATTCTCTCGCCTACTGACGCAGGGAAATAACCGTGACTAAGCACACGGCTATGCAGTTCCACGTCTGACGCTGTTGTCATCCGTCGTGCAAATGGAAACAGGGCTTTCGCATTCAGTTGAAGATACGGTGTGAACTCTTTCCCGCGGAGTCGCGACGGAGTGCCCAGAAGCACATTGAAGGCATAGTCATCTGAATCATCTAACCCACACACCATCATAGCGGCTCGACGATGGAGACAAGGCACACAGTATCCACAGTGATGAACTCCCTCGTCTTGATATCTGAGGGGGTGTGAACAAGAGACTGATCGCTTCACTAGGTCAATTAGGGTCGGATCGAGTTCACGCAGCATGTCCATCTTGCTCATGTACAGAAAGGGATTACGAATTTCACCCTCGAAAACATCAGCCGCTCGCAGTGAATCAATCAATCGTGTCAGAAAGATTGGATGAGCTGTCCGAGTGGCATGAGCACCTGCTCGTGAGCGCTGAAGAGGCGGGTTCAGCGCGATCATTCCGTTTTCCGGGACGAAAATTGATTGAATTCTTGCAGCATTTGCCACAGTCAGGGCAAGCGCAAGAAAGAGAAACGAGCGTGGTCGGTGTGATTCTTCGACTTTCTTCGGCAGTATGTGGCGGTGAGTCTCGTTGCCGGAGCGAGCGACACGACACTGGATTAGCGCTACATGGTCATCGAATTGGGATGCCAGCATTGTGTAAAGGTCCTTCTGCGCCTTGGCGGTGGCTCCTTCTGCTTGATGTCCGACGAGCAGCACCTTTCGACCTTCCTGCAACAGTCGATTCGCGCCAAGCAATGAGTCGATTCCGCCAGAGAACAGGCAAACCGCATCAAATCCAACGGGGAGTTCTTGCCGGTGGCGTATCCCCTCCGGCATCGCGGCACGTTTAATCCAAGTGAATTCAAAGCGGTCCTGCGAAAGGAAGTTCAAGGTTGACGCCAACCGAGTTGTCGCTTGTTGCCATTTTCCTGGATCGAACACCGGTACAAGCAAATCAAAGTCACGTGTCCAACGATTCAGCGAATCCTCTCGTTTGATGAGTTCGTCGGCGATGTAGACCGCCACGGCTAGGTCGAGGAAGTCTCGTGTATGCTCATCGGGTTCGACCAGTAATGGACCCCCATTCAGCATAAACTGGACGGTAACGTTCCTGTCCCCGGTCATGCTGTCAACAACGGCAGACCCTTCATAGTCTACCGCCGCAACATATGCCGCATCTGTGCATGCTTCTTCGCCAACGAACCTAACGACCTTCATCATTGCTCCTCGTTCCTGAGCAGATTCAGTCGAAATTCGAGAGTTTCGACTATGCTTTCGGCAAGCTGCTTGCCTTGAATGCCAAACCAATCGACTTGTTCAAAGTGACCTTCGTCCCGAACCTCGCTCATGAGTTGTTGCACATGGTTACGACACGATTCCTTCACGGCGGATGCCATTGCAAGCGTATCCCCCATCAAATCGACCTTTTCGGCCGCATGTTTTTCGATCCAACTCCAAAGTCGATCGAAGACGAAAATGGACAAGAATGACTCAATAAGCCCCTCCACGCCCAGATTGCTGAGAAAACTCTGAAGCGAGACATCCAGATTGTCATACGTGCCATCGGCTTCAATGGCAGCGCATTCAAGTATGGCGTCGCGGAGCGCGGTTTCCAGCAAATCATGGTGCGGTCCCTCCGCGTGCATTGCAAGATGCGCAGCGATGGCTGCCACAACTTCAATGGGCGGCTTGCCGCGCAATTCTGCAAGACCGAGCCGATCAACTGCCGCACTGAGTCCTTCGGCTGCGACGGTCGCTCCGAACCCACTCAAGCCTGAGACCGCTCCACTAACCGATGCGGCACTGCTCCCGCCTCCCCCTCCGCCGCTTCCTCCGTCTCCGAGACCATCGGCGGAACCTATGACACCTCCGATCACTGCGTCAGCATTGAAGGTCGAAGTGCCGCCGAATGATCGAGGGACACTGCGTTTCACCGCAGTCCAGCCCCCGCCCGTCGGAGTATTCATGCTTTCCTGAGTGCCCATAAAAAGCTTTCCCTACCGGGACTTCTTCTTCGGTGTTGTGAGCGCTTCTGCCAGCTTGCTCTTGAACCGAGCTTTGGCCTTGTCATCCACTTTGTGGCCAGCTGACTCCGCCACGTTGAAAAAGCTGTTCACAGCTACGTTGACGGCTTCCTGGCCCTTGGGGTCAAGTTGCTGTGAAATCGTCTTCAGCGTCGTCACGAAGTGCTCCGAATGCGATTTGCAGATCTCGGCAAGCCCGTTAATCATGTGTGTTTGAATGATTGCTCGTGTGGCTAACGGCAGGTCGGTCAATAAGATCCGAACCACCGCAGCAACGACGGCGGGCTCTTGGACGGCTGCCTGTCTGGACGCAGTTCTCGTTCGAATCGGATCGTCGCTGGCAATAAGACGAGCAAGCGACTTAGCCTTCTCGTCAACCGGAACGAGTGCTTGACGCGTACCCTGGCCTAACGAAGTCTGCGCGAGGAATAGGTATGGCTGCAAGTCGTTCTTGCCATTGAGTGCGGGTTCAACGGACAGGAAGTCGACCAAGCCAGGACAGGCGAGTGATTCAGTAACGAGTTCTGATTCGCTCTGTATCTGTCCATCGGATGCGGCAACCGAGAGCATCTCTTGAATAAGAGCCGAGTGACCCGTTTGTGGATCGACTGTGTCTACAACGGCGTTGAAGAAATCTTCCCAAGTGTATTCGAGAACAGCAAGCTTGATCAGCAAATCGGACCGTGTCGCCAATTGGTTTGCTTTGGCGAGGCGTTGTCGCAACGACACAATGTTTAGAAAACGCTTAATCTGTCTCGGGTTACCCCGCAGCCCCCGAGCGAGCACATCAACGTACGGCAGAATGCCGTCCAATTCGCACTGTACCTCCTCTGGCTTCCCTTTGAGATGGACTTGATTGTCCTTGGGCCATTCTCGGATCTTCTCCGAAACGCTGTCCCCTTCAAGAAATGTGGTACGTGCGGCACATAGTTCGCGGAGGCCCTCCTTTGCCAGATTGCGCGCGACGATCAACATCCCGACGTAGCAGGTGATGTCTCGCAACTCCTGAGCGGGGATTGAGAAGGGGATCTGTACAATCTTCTCAAGATAATCCTTGCGACGTTGCGACTCGGTGACGCCGTAGATTTCGCCGACTGCATCTTCAATCCTCTCCGGATAGGCCCCAATCACAAAGGTGCAAGCCGGCGTGTTGAGAAACAGCTTGATCGTCTCGAATGTCTCGATGACTTTGTCGCTGGAACACCTGTCGAGATCATCAATGAAGACGATAATATGGTCAACCTCCATCTTCTGAAGCAACAGTCCGAAGTCGCCGTCGAACGCTTCCATCGATTCTGCGACCTTCTCAGACTCCTCCGCGAAACAATCAATGAAACCAGAGATATCTGGCGTCAACGTAACCGCAGTCTTCCCGATGAACTTTGCCAGTTTCAGTACACTTGCGCCTTTCTTGATGCGGCAAATGACATCGGATGCTTGGGCCCAAAGCGTTTTGTCTTCGGCTAATCGGGCGAGAATGGCATGAATCAGTGCTGACTGGGCCTCGTCGCGACCTTCGTATCGCCATGCATTGAACCACAGCGTCTTGATGCGTTTACCTTCCATCGCCTCGATGCGCGATCTCAACATCCGCATCAAGCTGGTCTTCCCGCTCCCCCAGGATCCGAAAATCCCCAACGTCAGCGGGGCAAGGTCAGGCAACGTACAAACACCGGCCAACACATCCACATAGCTGGCGAATCCAAGACAGTCATTTTCTGTCTCGCGGTCTGACCACATATCATACCTCCATTGAATCGTGGTGCCCCCTCCGGCTTCCCTCCAGATTTTCCATATTCTACAGGGTTCTTGCCCTCCTGCCAAGGTTTTTCTGACGACAAGTCTGACATGCCACCATTCCTTCAACACTGAACCATGACCCTATTCAAGACTATTCACACGACTATTCGCTCCGACTGCAACCTCTGCAACTTGAATAGGCACACGCCTGAGCGTACGATTACCTTGCTTACCCATTAGACCGTGGAAGATGACTTCCTCACCATCAGGGAATCCACTGAGTTCGCCGCCAAGTCGGACATCACAATCCGCCGGCTCATTCGGGAGGTTGTGCGAAACGGCACTGCGGAGCAACGGCGAATGGTGCTGCCGAGCCCTGAGGAGATCGAGCAACTCCGCACCAAGAACCAGCCTTATACCTACCGGGTGAGCAAGACACTCCTTCGAGAACGCTTCGGCCTCCTTGACCAAGCGGAGACCAGTCAGGCTGATCAGTCGCCGAACACCTCCGCAGCGATTAGCCAAGTGCTCATGGTCCTTCGACAGCAGCTTGAGCGAAAAGACGATCAGATCCAGCAACTCGGCGAACGGTTGCACGAGAGCCACTTCCTCGTTAAGCAACTCCAAGATCGTCTGGCCTTGCCAGAAGGTAAGAACGGCGATAGCGGCCATTCCCACTCGCCCACGCCAAAGAACCGCCGGCCGGGTCTTTTCCGTCGTTTCCTCACTCGCTCACGTTGATGCCTCCCAACGCCCCTGGCCGCAACTTCGGCACCAAGACCTTGCCTCGCCCGGCCCGCTGCCCCACAATGGTTCTCTACCCCTCTTGTCCGTGTCCTCACAATCCGCTGACTCCCCGGCCCTAACCACCACGGTCCCAGCCACGGGCTCGGAAACACGCAGGTCTTCTACCAGTCGCGAACTCTCCCGTACCATCGCCAGCCCGGCTCTCGTCCGGGTCGAGTCAAACCTGCTACGGTTTCCGTTTTTCGCACTTCACACGAAGCGTCTCCGGCAAATCGACTTCAAGGAAGTTACAGGCACGCGAGACGAAGACGGCCAGACCTTCGAGTTTGTCTTCCGCGTCTCCCGCAACACCGACTACACCTATCCAGGCCCCCTTTCGCGGCAGGCTCATTACGCCCTGCTGAGGCTCGACGCCGAGAAATACGGCTTTCCACTCCGCAATCCGGTGGACTTCACCTGGCGGGAGCTTGCACGCACGATGGGCCGCTCTTGGGCGGGTGAGAAAACGACCGAGCCGCTCAAGGCGGCGATCCGCAGCACCTTCGGTGCCATCATCACGAGCTGCTACGCTTTGAAGTCCGGTGCCACTCGGAAATCGTTGCCCGCCAGGGAACGCGGCTATCGCCTCTACGCCGATTACGTCTTCCTCAACGAACCCATGCCCGACGGGACGATCGCCGATGGCAACTACGTCTGGTTCGACGACTGGTACCTCGCGAACCTCAACAACTTCTACACCGCCCAGCTCGACTACGACTTGTGGCAACGGCTCAACAACCAGAGTCCCGTCGCCAGCCGCCTCTACGAATACCTCTCTTTCGTCTTTTCCTCACGCACCAGTCGTTTCGTCGTCAACTACCCGAAGCTTGCCCGTTTCCTGCCGGTTAAAGTCTGGCGTTATCCCGTGGACGCGAAGAACCAGCTCGACCCGCCGCTGAGCCTCCTTTGCCGGGAAGCGGTTATCAACTCCTGGGAATGGGCAACCAGCAAGACCGGGCTAATTCAGGTCTGCATTTCGCCTAACGACGGGCTCCGCCCGCGGCTTGACAAATCCCCGACCCTCACGGCCTCCCCCGAAATCAATTTCTTCGAAGACGCACAAATCCGTGAAGGCCGCGCGGACCACAGCCCCGCATGGATGCTCGTTCAGAACTTCCACAAACAATGGAGCGGCCAAAGTCATCGCCGCCCCGGCCCCGCTGAGCTAACCCTCGCCCGCAAACTCCTCGAAAAGTACGGCCGCAAGACTGTTGACACGTTGCTTCCTCGCGTCGTCAAGACCATGAAGAAGCAATACCCTCAGGCGAAGACCTTCGGTGCCACCCGCGACTACTTTGCCGCGATCCACGGCCAATGGGAAGCACATCAAAGGGCCGCAGCACGAGAGCAGGAAGAACGTACCCAACAGCAAGCCGAATTCGAACAGCAGCGATCGTGGCATAGAGAGAAGCAGGAACTCCGGACCGTGTGGCAAGCTCTTCCCAACGATGAACGCGAAAACATTCGCCGAAGCGTTCTTCGTGACCAGCCTCGATCCCTCCAGAAGCATCCGGCAATCGTGGAGAGCTTCTGCCTCAGGGAAATCGCTCGCCATCGCCCCGATCCCACAATCTCGACGTAGAAGTATGGCATTCGAACCGTTCAAGAGTGCTGCGACACATGGATGCCCGGAACCCGGATCTAGCTCTTAAATCGTGACCGGAAAGGAGTTCCCAGCTCTCTCGACAAGATGTAACTATTGCCGAGACCGAGTGGCATACCAAGAAAACCACTTGTGCCGCACCGCACAGTGATAATCGTCCGAAAGCCTTGACGGCGCACGACTTCGTTGGGAGAATCACACGGGGCGTAACCTACTACCGGACGAGGCCCTCTTGTTCTCCCCGCGATATTTGGCGCTATTTGTGGAAGGACAGAAGACCGGTCACTCAGCAGTTGCCGCCTCGAAAGAACATAAACACCGTTAATGCCCCTGCGGCATTGAAAGATGACCAACGAACATGCAAGACTGCTACTGGCACGACACTTCCGACCTGATTCGGGTCTCCGGGGAGTTCAAACCGCGCGAATATGTAACGGTCTACAACTTCCCTAATCCGAATTACGACGAGCACAGCCGAACCTTCACGGCACCCATCACTACATCCCACGAATTCGGAGAGAATGCCTCTGTGGTGTTCCACGAAGTCCTACACTTCTTGCAGGCTGCCAGCACACCGGTAGGAGTCCAGCTCCACCTTTCGACAGCAGCCCAGTTCCAATACATGTGGGCGATACTACTTCACTGCAAGAAGGCAGGGGCAAACACCCTACACATCCCCGTTCCATCGTGGGTCGCGAACTCAGACAACATTCGGCAGATTCCCGCAATCCAGCAGGCACTCCTTGAGTCCGATCATCAAGCCGCAATGCAGTACTTTTTCCAAGGAGGCGCTCTCGCTAGGCAATCCCCCATCGTGACGAGAGATGTCGAATACACCGAGTCTACCAGCATCGACACGGCGACACAAAACGTGACGGACTTGGTCCCCACCACCGTCCCTATCGTCACTTTCCGGACCGATACGAAGAAGCCACAGCAGTACATCGTTGGGACATTCCTTATCTGGGAAGGCATGGCGAGACTCTTCCAGCGGTACTTCGAGAACAGGTTCTTGGAGCGGCGGATTCTCTGTTCTCGCCCCTTTCAAAAAGAGAGGATTGTTCTACACCAACTTCGGTACTACGGCCTGTACAATCTCTTCTTGGAATACCTCTCCTACAATGATCTTGCATCTATCGATCTCTTCCTGGCGCTCTGCGAACTATCCCTCATGTATGACTTGCAGACCGAAATGCAGGCTGCACGACTGGGACTGAAGGCGATTGAAGACAAGTCGGTGCTCCGGTGGCTTACACCAGGCATGGTCTTTCTCAAGGCGCTAGCGTGTGTTGCAGAACACACGTTTGACTTGATCGACTTGCCCCTCGATTCTGTAGTCGCCTTCATTCTGCGAGACCTGTCACTCCCTTCGCCAGATGAACAACTGGCAAAAGCCATGGCAAACCTCCAGGACCTGAAGGAGCAGACGACTCACGCCGACACTTACTGGAACTTCTTTCCTTTTGACATGCACATTGCTCTTCTACAAAGAAGAAGATCCCTCTACGGCGAGAAACTGACCATACAGGTCTACAGATCGATTGCGCGTCTCTCTGACCCATTGGAAAAGACTGCTGCGCAGCTGGACTTCTGGCACACTTTCCGCGATTTGCTGCCGCTTCACTTCTACTCAAACTGTTCGTCGCAGGGCGACGATCCGGCTGCGTGGCGCGAACACGAGTACACGGCCTTTCAGAGGCATATCCTCTCTTGCATGTACGCACGAAACAAGATCAACTGTCTGCTGGAGGAGATCGATCGTCTACACCTTTGTCCTCACCACAGAAAGTGCCAACACGTCTTCCCCGGGGCCCCCTTGCACCAGAAGATCGACTGCCCTCACTTTGACTTCCTTGGGAATCTATTGAAGGGGCGCCTTGGGATTGTCGATTTCCTCTCTGCCACTGAGCCAACACAAGGTTAGCTCCACTTGAACCTTCCGATAAGATAATATCCTACCGTCACACTTCCCTTGGTCTTCCTCAATCATGGGAGGATGAAACCGAGTCGGTGGGAGGATGAAACCGACCGTTTGGGAGGATGAAACCGACGGTCAACCTCGAAACAGCCCTCCGGCAAGCCGTTTCGGGCCAGCGGCGTCCTCCGTAAGTTCTATTAGATCTATGAAACACACGACTGTGTGGTTTCCTTGTCTTCAGAAGCTTCTCCCTCCGTTTCTTGCCCCTTCTCGCAACTTCTGATAGGCTCCGTGGCCCCTGAAGGACATCGGCGTCACCAACTTCGGCTTCCTGATTGCCTACCTCATCCCGGGGTTCACGGTGCTTTGGGCCCTGAGCTACTGGTCGAGCACAATTCGCGGCTGGCTCGGCGGTATTCCGCCGAATCCACCGACCGTCGGCGGTTTTCTATACTTGACCTTGGCTTCGGTGGCCGCCGGCTTGACAGCCAGCACGATCCGTTGGGCGCTGATTGACACAGCCCACCGGCTAACCGGCATCCGGCCGCGGAAATGGGACTTTCGCCGGCTCCAGCCCAATACCACGGCCTTCGACGTGCTCGGCGAGAACCATTACAGGTACTACCAGTTTTATGGCAACATGGCCGTTGCTATTCCCTTCTGGTACGCGGCCCATTGTACCGGACTTGGTATCTCCACTGGCTGGACGACCGCCGCCGTCTTGCTGCTCGAAATCCTGTTTCTCGCTGGATCGCGGGACACGTTCCGGAAATACTACTCAAGGGTGGGGCAGTTGCTTCAAACCACCAACTCCGTCCCCCAGGCTCTTGACCCTCCCGGAATCAACCCCGGCTGCCCTTCTTCCCCATCTTCCTTTCCACGTCCCGCCACACTTGGCTCAGGGGAGCTTCCAACGCCTCAGCCAGCTTCTCGGCAATCCCGATGCTCACCTGCACCTTCCCAAGCTCGATCGAGCTTGCATAGGTCCGATGGATTCCCGCCTTGTCGGCAAAAGCCTCCTGCGAAAGGCCGAGCCGCTTCCGCCTCTCCCGCACCACCATTCCAAAAATCTCCTCAATCTTCTCCATAAGAGGGGTAGCCTACACGATTGTAGACGATTATACTACAGACGATATATCGACAGACGATCGTCTACATTCGGCGATCTCAACACCACTAGCCAAAGGAGAGTAGTCATGACCAACGGTGGAGGAGGCCCTCACGACCACGACCCGAAGACCACAGTCAAGAGGTACAAGGCGAACGACACCGCCCGGAAGGAACCCAAGCGGCCCAAGAACGCCCGGTCCAGCAGAAGTGCCAGCCGGTGAAGTGCGTTTTGGCCCCAACTGCCCCAGCACCGCAGCCCAAACCCGGGCTGTACCACAGCCGGCACATCCGGCGGTACACCCCCCGGACCAGTCGCCGACTGGATCGCGTGGCTTGGCGAAGCCAAGTGTCGCCTCTTCGAGGGGACAACGCTCGCGGAGCCTTCGGCCGCGAGGCCCGCGGATTCCGACACGTCGAGGTTCGTTCCTCACCATCTTGCCGGCGTGCTCCGCGGGCCTCGCAGCCCACGGTCAGGAAGACCGTGGGCCCGCTCGCGTGTCCCGCACACGGCCCCACGGGACACAGGCCCGCGGAGCGGAACGCCGGCCGCGGCTATTCGCCGCTGCACGCCCCGTCGGAATCCGCCGCCGGGCGAAGCGTCGCCCGGATCGCTTCCCACTCCTCCGGTGACAGCGACTCCGGCTGACGATCGCGATAGGCCCCGCCGTGCATCGACCGCGACCAGACGAGTTGCACCCGTGCCCCACATTCCGCCAACTCCCACAACGCCTGCTTCGCTCCCTTCTCGCCCTCCACGTCGCAGTCGAGCATCAACGTCACCCAGCCGCCGCCAAACTTCTCGGCGAGTCCCGCGACCTTCGCCGCCTGGTGGCGGCTAATCGTGTTGCTGCAAAGCCCCAGCGAAAGCTGGCCCAGTTCGCTCAACCGAATCACGTCGTTCGGCCCCTCGACCAGCACGATGCCGCCGCAGGAGAGCTTCTCGGGCGGAACCTCTTCCGCGAACGCCTCTTGGCCGAATAGCTCCAGGCTTCGGTGAAACCCCTTGACGAAGCGGACCTTGTCCGGTTCCTTCCCTTGCTTCCCGCCGGCCAGCCACTTCTGGTGCTTGCTCTCGAACTCCGGGTCACGCCCAAACCAAGTCAGAATCTCGCCTTGGTCATTGTGGATCGGGTAGACGATCTTACCCCGCATCGTGCCCCCTCGCTTGTCCCCGCCGGTGTCCCGGGGCAGATAGCCCATCCGCCACTTCCGGCACACCTCGGGAGTGAGAAACGGACGATGGCGAAAGTAACTGGCTGCCGCCGGGGGCATTTCGGCCGGATCGACGACGAACTTCGCGTCGAGATCGACCAGGGCCCGGGCCCGCTCGTTCTCCGACTCGGCGAGCGGGACGTTGACCTTCTCGGGTGTCTCGTCCTCTAGCTTCGGCTGCGGGGCTTGCGAAGGCCGCTCCGTTGCCGCCACGCCACCTACCATCGCCTTCAGATCCTCGGCAATCGCCTTGAACCGCTCGCCGCGGGGCCGCCCGCCCATGTTCTCCCCCGGCTTCATGAGATCGCAGAGCGAGATCAGATTGCCGCCCTTGTCACAGCCGTAGGAGTGGCACTTCCACTGCTTTGCGGGATGATCGGCCTTGATCGCCAAGGCCCGGTCGCCCGTCTCGTGATCCCGGCCGCAGAGTAAGAAGCACCGGCACCGCATTTCGTCGCCCACGCGGTGCAGTTCGGGCAGGGCAACGCCGTAAAACGCCGCTGCCTGCTCGACACTGATTTGCGGCATCAGCTCGTCGACGTTGACAAAACCTGAAGAACGGCGTTTCATACGCGTGAAAATGAAAGGGAAGGAGAGTAACCTATCTCCCAGAGTATGGCAAGTCCTTCCCGCACCGCCTATACCCACCGCGACCAGCAAATCCTCCAGGCTTTGCTGCGTACGCCGCTAACGGCCGAGCAAATCCGCACTTTCAGCGAGTGCTTCGCCACGCCGTTCACCAAGTCGCGACCGGTGCGTCGGCGGCTTCAACGCCTCGCCGCCGCCGGCTGGGTTCGTTGCGAGCGGTATGCCAGCTCCCGCAGCGGGGCGACCAACTACTATCAACTCACCCCGACGGGCTATCGGCTTCTCAACGGGCCCAAGGCCACGCTCCCCGGCAAGCATTTCTTCGCCCCAGTGTCCTTGGCCCTTCAGCAGCACACGCAGGCCCTGGCGGACTTCATCGTCCATACAACCGTTGGTGCCCATCGGGCCGGGTTGCGAATGACCGGATTCTATCGCGAAAACGAACTGAAGCTCAGCCTGGGCGATGAGCGGATGTCCCCCGATAATACCTTCCAGCTTCTCAGCTCGGCCGGCCAGGCCCTCAATTACGTTGTGGAACTCGACAACGGCAGCGAGCCGCTCTGCTCCACCAAGGAGCGCGACAGCCTCGCCCGGAAGGTCGCGTTCTACGACCGCTACCAGGACATCACCCGGCACCGCTTTCGCATCCTGCTCGTCTTCGCGAAACAAGGTGAGCGATTAAACCACTTCCTGGACATCGCCGCAAACTTGGTCCGCAACCCGCAACGGCGGCTCTTCTACGCCGTCTTCTTGCCGGACTACCTTCGCGACCCCGACCCGCTCCGGGCCCCGCTCTTCCGCGACCACGACCGGCGACTCGTTCCGCTGGTGCCAACCGACGCCATGACCCGCCCCGCCAGCCAGCAGGCGAAATCCCTAGACCCCGCCGCTATCCCTTGGTAGTTTCATCCTCCTGTCGGCGGCCCCACTCTTCGGTGCGAGCACCGTGATCGTGCGGGCTCTCCATTCCCCACCACCAGCACCGGGAGACGCACCCGGTCAAGGCTGTGGTGAACCAGGCCGGCCTCCCGGCCCTCCGGCCAACGCACGCCGGGCGCTGACGGGTCTGGATCAACACCACGGACACCCGGGCCCTGACAGGCCCCGCCCCAAACGGACACGCACCCTGTGCGGGGCGGGTGTTTCCTGCGTCTTTCAACCCCACTTGCACCACCCTTGCAGGGTCAGTAAAAACGCCTACAATAAGGGTTCTACTATTTGAACAATCGCCTTTCCTGCGGGTAGTCGATGACACAGGAGGCAAAAATGCCTGAAGCATTCGATCCGTACTACAAGTGGCTAGCAATCGCACCCGAGGATCAGCCGCCAGATTGCTACCGGCTCCTCGGGGTCCGGACCTTCGAGGACGATCCCGACGTGATCGAAAACGCCTCGGACCAGCGTATGGCTCACCTTAGGACGTTCCAGTCCGGGAAGCACTCGGCGGAGTCGCAAAAGCTGCTCAACGAAGTCGCCCAAGCCAAGGTCCTGCTGCTGAACCCGGAAAAGAAGGCAAAGTACGACGAGACGCTCCGGGAGCAGATGAGGATCAGGGCAGAGGGCGGCGACGACGAGGAAATCTCCTCGCAACTGACCGGGTTCCTCCGGGCAGTCGAATTGGACGACCAGTTCGCGGCAAAGCCCGCCGGTCGCACCCTG
>Ga0180432_10001405_pt1 | contig 38129 bp, 33 predicted proteins | sample SS_ome_10_FD_132414 | JGI IMG/M metagenome (GOLD analysis project Ga0180432, IMG submission 132414) | Hypersaline lake sediment archaeal communities from the Salton Sea, California, USA - SS_1_MS_2 metaG | ecosystem: Environmental > Aquatic > Non-marine Saline and Alkaline > Hypersaline >... | reverse complement strand
CCAGACAAGAGTCCTGAACGGAGAGATAGGTGAGTATATTACCATTGCCCGTAGAAAGGACAAAGAATGGTTTGTCGGCAGCTTGACCGACGAAAAGAGACATACAATCGATATTCCATTAAACTTCTTGCCACCGGGCAGGTACACTGCTACCATTTACGCCGACGCAGCCGATGCACACTATATAGAAAACCGTGAAGCGTACACGGTAAAGAAGATTACAGTTGACTCAGGTGATATTGTAAAGGCTAAGCTTGCTCCGGGCGGCGGCCATTCCATGTGGATTCGCCCCGCCAATGAAAAATAATTAATGAAAGGAAACCAAAACATGAGAAAAACACAACTTTGCCTGCTCGCTATTTGCGTTTTGGGAATTTGGCAAACCACTACGCAAGCCGATGAATTCCAAAGCAGCTGGGATAAGATGCCGGACCGTATCTGGCTGGGCAAAGAATACTGGGCTGGACCATTGCAGGATTGGTGTATTTCAAACGGAAAAGCCGAATGCGTCAAAGCCGCGAAAAATCGCAAAGTGGACCTTTTGACCTGCCAGCTGACAAGCCAAAAGAAAAAGTTCACAATGACGGTTCGCCTTGGCCAACTTGGTAACAAAGACCAAAACAGCTGGGCTGGTTTCTCTGTCGGTTCAAAGGGACTTATAAACGAATACCGGCACAATGCCATCTGGGGCAAGGGACTAAACGCAGGCGTTCGCGGCAAGGGTAAATTGTTCATCGGCCAAGAAACAGCTAAAGGCAATATCAAACAGGCTCTCAGTGATATCGCACTTCGCCTGACAGCAGAGCCAACCGGAAAATTTTACAAGCTAATGCTTTCAGCACATGACGGCAAAACAGGCAAAAAACTCTCGCACCTCGAAAGAAACGATATTTCAAACGAACAGCTTAGTGGCAATGTCGCGATAGTCTGTGATTCTGCCAAACGCTCGCGTTTTTGGTTTTCCAACTGGACAGTCTCCGGCCCAAAAGTCAGCGTTAATGAAAAACAAGCCTTTGGACCCATCCTTTTTGCCCAATATACGCTCAGCAATAATATAATGAAAATGACCGCGCAGATGCCGCCGTTAGGCGAGAAGGACAATCAAACTCTATGCCTACAAATTAAAAAACCCGGCAAATGGAAAACTATCGCCGAAGAAAAAATTGATAAGCTCGCCAGAACCGCAACCTTCAGAATAACAAACTGGAACAGTTCAACTGCTCAGCCCTATCGGCTTGTTTACTCATTGAAGCAATCTGACGGCAAGGTAAAGGAACACTATTACACCGGCACAATCAGGAAAGAGCCGGTAAATAAAGATACCATCACAGTGGCAGGCTTTACAGGCAATAAAGATTATGGCTTTCCGAATATTAACATTGTCAAAAACGTCGGCATTCACGACCCGGATGTGCTCTTCTTTTCCGGCGACCAGATATATGAAGGTGTTGCCAGATACGGCACACAAAGAAGACCTTTAGACAAGGCCTGCCTCGACTATCTCAGGAAATGGTATCTCCTCGGCTGGTCGTTTGGCGACTTGATGCGCGACAGGCCCACCGTTACCATTCCCGACGACCATGATGTTTACCACCCCAATGTCTTCGGAGCAAGTGGACGCAAAGCAAAACATTTCATCGATGGCGGCTACACAATGCCCCCTGAATGGGTCAACATGGTTCAGCGAACCCAATCAAGCCACCTGCCCGACCCCTACGACCCGTCGCCCATCCAACAAGGCATAAGCGTTTATTATACCAATATGAACTATGGCGGAATTTCTTTTGCGATTATCGAAGACCGCAAATTCAAATCCACACCCAAAGGCCTCGTCCCGCCCACCGGCACGAGAGCAGACTGGGTCAAGGACCCGAGCTTCGACCCAAAAACCGCTGACGTACCTGGCGCGGTTCTGCTCGGCGAGCGGCAATTAAAATTCCTCAACGCATGGGCCGGCGACTGGCGAAGCGTTGATATGAAGGTCGTTTTATCGCAAACTGTTTTCGCCAACATGGCAAACTATCACGGCGGCGAAAAAACGTTTTTGGTAGCTGATTACGACTCCAACGGCTGGCCACAAACCGGCCGAAAAAAAGCATTACAGGCCATCCGGAAAGGATTCGGTTTTATGCTCAGCGGCGATCAGCACCTGGCATCGATATTTCATCATGGAATCGACGATTGGTGCGATGCAGGCTTTTCGATGTGCGTGCCAAGTATCGCAGCAGGCTATCCGCGGGCATGGCTGCCTGAAAAACAAGGCAAAAATTATCAGCAAGGCATGCCGGATTATACCGGCGGATATAAAGACGGTTTCGGTAACCTGATTACCGTCTGGGCCGTCGCCAACCCGACCGAACTCATCAGCTCCAACAAGACAACACCAGGCGATATAAAATTATTACAAGACAAAGCTTCCGGCTATGGATTGGTAAGATTCAACAAAAAAACCGGCAAGGTCACTATCGAATGCTGGCCCATCCTCGCCGACCTGAGCAAATCCAAAACCAAAGGCCAATTCCCCGGATGGCCCATGACTATCGATATGCAGGACAATTACGGCAAAAAACCCTTTGCATATCTCCCAACTATCGAAGTCAAAGGCATGGAAAATCCAGTAGCCCAGATTATAGATGAAAAAAACGACGAAATCGTTTACACTCTTCGCATAAGAGGAACATCTTTCAGGCCAAAGGTCTTCAGGAACGGCAATTATACAATAAAAGTTGGCCGGCAAGGCACTGAAAAAATGAAAACAATAAAAGGTGTTAAGTCTTTACCCACTGATAAAAAGAAAACTATCCAGGTCAATTTATAGAAAAGGATATTTTATGAAACGCCGTGAATTTCTAAAAAATATTAGTTTTGGCGCAGCAACATTAGCCATTTCCGGCAGTGCTTATGGCGCAAAAACGTTGTTTTCGAATAAAGCTGCGAATATACAGATAACACCGCAAAACAACAAACCTAATATTATCCTCTGTATGACCGACGACCAGGGCTGGGGTGACACCGGCTATAACGGCCATCCGGTCCTCAAGACCCCTAATCTCGATAGGATGAGCAAAGAAGGCATCCGGTTCGACCGCTGGTATTCGGCAGCTCCGGTATGTTCGCCTACGCGGGGAAGCTGCCTTACGGGTAGGCATCCCTATCGGTATGGAGTATTCTCTGCTAATGTTGGCCATATGCCGAAAGAGGAAATTACATTGGCCGAAGCACTTAAAACACAGGGTTATACGACGGGGCACTTCGGCAAATGGCACCTGGGAACGCTTACGACAAAGCTCAAAGACGGCCGTCGAGGCGGCAGGAAAAACGAACATTATTCGCCTCCCTGGGAAAACGGTTTCGACGAATGCTTTTCAACCGAGCAGGCAATACCCACCTGGAACCCTATGGAGAATCAATCGCGTGAGACCAGATACTGGATCGGCGAAGATAAATACGCAACGCAAAACCTGAAAGGCGATGACAGTCGGGTCATTATGGACAGAGTCATTCCGTTCATCCGAAAAGCTGCGAAACAAAACACCCCGTTTCTGGCGGTTGTCTGGTTTCATACGCCGCATGCGCGCGTTGTAGCCGGGCCGGAATATCGAAAAATGTACGCTGACAGAACAGAAAACGAACAACACTACTTCGGCTGCATAACAGCTATGGATGAACAGGTAGGCAGGCTCAGAGGCGAGTTGGATAAACTGGCAATTGCGGAAAATACTATGCTCTGGTTTTCCAGCGACAACGGCCCTGAAGGTACGAAGGGCAAGCGTAAACGCCATCAAGGCTCAACCGGCGGCTTTAGAGGACGTAAACGAAGCCTCTTCGAAGGCGGCGTGAGAGTACCGGGTATGTTGATATGGCCTGCGAAGATAGGAAAGCCGCGTGTGGTAAAAATGCCCTGCTGTACATCGGACTATTTCCCCACGATTCTGGATATTTTCGGCTTTAAGATGAAAGGCCGGCCCAAGCCGATAGACGGCGTGAGTTTATTGGGACTTATCGAAGGTAAGATGACCGAAAGGCCGCAGCCGATAGGCTTTGAATCCGGCAAACAGATATCGCTTACCGATAACCGTTACAAGCTCATCAGTATAGATAAAGGCGGAACGTATATGCTCTTTGACCTGATTGAAGACCCGTATGAAAAGAAAAATATCGCTAATGAAAAACCCGAAATCGTAAAACAGATGAAGAAAACTCTAAACAAATGGCGAGCTTCGTGTAAGCTTAGCCTGGACGGCAAAGACTATAAATAAAAATTGGAGAAGCAAAAAATGGAAAACAATTATACACGACGTGATTTTATGAAGTCCGCAGGATGCCTTACGGCGATGGCTTTGGCCGGATGCACGAACGGCGTTGGTCAATTTGCGAACAATCGGCCGGTACCGAATAAACCGAATATCCTGTTTATATTTACCGACGACCAGCGTTTTGACACTATCGCTGCTTTAGGCAACAAGGAAATTATTACTCCGAATATGGACAAACTTGTGCGCAATGGTACAAGCTTTACCAATGCCTATATAGCCGGTTCGATGAGTGGGGCGGTATGTATGCCCAGCCGTGCAATGCTGATGACCGGCAGGCATCTGTTCCATCTCGAAAACAAGGGACGTAAAATTCCTCTGGAGCATTCGATGCTGCCGGAGGTTTTGCAAAAATCCGGTTATGTAACCTTTGGTACCGGCAAGTGGCACAATGGCAGAGACTCATTTGCGAGGTCATTTACAACCGGCGGTAGTATCTTTTTCGGCGGTATGCACGGTATGAAGGGTGGCGGTCATCTTACACCGAAGGTTTGCGATTTCGACCCGACGGGCAAATACCCCACAAGTAAACAATACAAAGTGAAGCGATTTTCGAGTAACCTTTACAGCGATGCCGCAGTCAAGTTTCTGGCGCAACACAAGGGTGCTCAGCCGTTCTTTATGTATATTTCTTATACGGCTCCGCACGACCCACGGATGGCGCCAAAGGAATTTGTGGATATGTATGCACCGGAGAAGATTCAACTGCCGAAGAATTTTATGGCGGAACATCCCTTTGATAATGGAGATTTGAAACTACGGGACGAAAGGCTGGCGCCATGGCCGCGCACACCCGGCGTAGTACGAGAACATATCATTGCGTATTACGCAATGATAACGCACCTCGACGCGCAAATTGGGCGTGTATTAACGGTGTTGAAGGAAACCGGACGTGATAAGAATACAATCATTGTTTTTGCCGGTGACAATGGTTTGGCGGTGGGCCAACATGGGCTGATGGGCAAACAGAATCTGTACGACCACAGCGTTCGTGTGCCCCTTATCTTTACTGGCCCCGGTATCGGCAAAAATAAAAAATGTGATGCCCTTTGTTATCTAAACGACGTTTTTCCCACTCTATGTGATTTGACCGGTCTGCCTATACCCGGTTCGGTCGAAGGTGAGAGTCTGGCATGGCTTATACAGGGAAAGAAAGAAAAGGTGCGTGATTCGGTATTCTTTGCCTACAAGAATTTTCAACGAGGTGTTCGCACGGAGCGCTGGAAACTCATCTACTACAATGTCAAAGGCAAAAAGACGACCCAGCTTTTCGATATGAAAAACGACCCGTGGGAGATGACCAATCTTGCCGACGACCCTGCTCAGGCCGAACGTATAAAGGAATTGACTGCTTTGATGGAGGATTGGATTATTAAAACCGGCGATAAAGTCAAGCTTCAGGCAGTTGACTGGGGGTTCTGAGATTAGTTTGTGAGTTAATACCCTGAAGGGTCAAAATAAAAATCAGGTATAAGTAAAGAAAGATTTTTGATGAGAGTATTTAATGAGGTCATAAGCCGAAGAGACTTTTGCCGTAAGGCATCCTGCGGATTAGTAATTACCGCAACAGGAACAGCGGCTTTGCTGGTATCAAATTTGAGTTGTGCTTGCAAAGGGAAGTTCGCCGGGAAAAAAATAAAAGTGCCTTCGTATCTGAAGGACTATGAAGAAATCTATAGCAAAAATCCTCGCCAGGCTGCAATCGAATGGTTTCGTGACGCTAAGTTTGGTCTTTTCCTGCACTATGGTCTATACTCTCAGCTTGGTCGTCATGAGTGGGTGCAGTTCAGAGAGAAGATTCCAGTTGGCGAATATTCCAAACTGAAAGATACGTTTACAGCAGAGAATTTTGACGCTGATTTTATTTGCGACCTTGCCCTGGAGGCGCAAATGAAATATGTCAATATTACGACGCGGCACCACGACAGTTTTTGTCTTTTCGACACGAAGCAGAGCGATTTTAATAGTGTCAATTCCCCGGCGAAGCGCGATTTGGTGGGCGAATTGGCCCGGGCCTGTGCCAAAAGGGGTTTAGGGTTTTTCTGCTATTATTCACACGGCAGGGACTGGAGACATCCGCACGCACCAAACAACGATGAATGGGGCGGCAATGCACGTCCCAAATATGACCTGCCTGAGCCATCATATGCTTACGGCAAAGAGCACGATTTGCAAAAGTATCTCGATTTTATGAGTGCCCAGATTACAGAGTTATTAACAAACTACGGCCCAATCGCAGGTATATGGCTGGATGGATATTCGGTGCTCGCTTCGAGAGACAGGTCAAAATTCCAATGCCAGCAGCTTTACGATATGATTCACAGCCTGCAGCCGCAGGTGCTGGTTTCTTACAAACAGGGAATGCTGGGTACGGAGGATTTCTTTGCGCCGGAACGCCGCGGGCGGGGTTTGACAGATACCGGCAAACCGCTTGAAATATGCGACACCCTGCAGCCGAAGGGCTGGGGATATATAAAGGCCAATGATGGCAAACATAAAAGTAGCGATAAGGTAATGGAAATGCTTGCAAAGGCGTCAAAGCAGAATGCCAATCTGCTGTTGAATACCGGGCCCCTGCCGGACGGCTCGATACACCCCGAAGATGTAAAAACCCTCAGAAAGGTTGGTCAGCGTATTTGTCAAAACGGATTTCCCTCAACAAGTTCAGGAAATGTTCCATCAAAAAAGAATATAGCAACAGGAGACTAATAATGAATGAAAACTTTAATCGGCGTGATTTTTTAAAGACGGTTGGTCTTGGTGCAGCATCCTTTGCTTTTTCGGGATGTACAGGTTTTTCCGGCAGGGCTCCTTCGAGAAGTAAATTGCCTAATATAATCTATATATTGGCTGATGATATGGGCTACGGCGATTTGACGTGTCTGAATAAGTCCTCAAAAATCCCCACGGCCAATATGGACCGCATCGCAACCGAGGGAATACATTTTACCGATGCCCATTCGCCATCTGCAGTTTGTACACCGACCCGCTACGGTATTCTGACCGGCCGGTATTGCTGGCGAACACATTTGAAGAAGGGCGTACTCTGGGGATATTCCCCTGCCTTGATTGAGCCGCAGCGTTTGACCATTGCCTCTCTTTTAAAGAAACACGGCTACCGAACCGCCTGTGTCGGCAAGTGGCATCTCGGCCTGGATTGGGCCACCACAGACGGTAAAAAACCGGCCAGCAGGGAAGAACAAACAAAAGCTCAAAACATCGATTTTACCAAACCTTTTGGAGGTGGTCCGAATGAGCTTGGTTTTGACTATTTCTTTGGTATTCCCGCCTCTTTGGATATGATTCCTTATCTTTATGTTGAGAACGACCATGCTGTGGATATACCGGGTAATGAGATAGAAAAGTCTCCCTGGCCGGCTTTTTACAGGCCCGGCCCAATCGCACCCGGTTTTAAGCACATCGAAGTTCTGCCGACTATTACAAACAAGGCCGTTCAATTTATCGAAGAACACACAAAACAAAGCCCTGAAAATCCTTTCTTTTTGTATTTTCCGCTAACGGCGCCTCATCAGCCTTGGGTTCCCGCTGATTTTGTAAAGGGCCGCAGCAGAGCGGGCGTCTATGGTGATTTTGTCTTTCAGGTAGATTGGACTGTTGGGCAGGTGCTTGATACCTTAGATAAGCTTAAACTTACCGACAATACACTCATCATTGTTACCAGTGACAATGGTTCTCACTGGAAAAAAGACTTTATAAAAGAATACAGTCATCGGGCCAATTATCACTTCAGGGGTATGAAAGCCGACATCTGGGACGGCGGCCATCGCATACCTTTTATTGCACGCTGGCCGGGTAAAATCAAGCCCGGCACAAGCAGCGATGAGACCATTTGTCTAAGTGACCTGATGGCGACCTCTGCAGCTATCGTTAGCCGGGAACTGCCGGATAATGCAGGTGAGGACAGCTATAATATTTTGCCAGCTCTGCTGGGTAAAAAACTTGATAAGCACATCCGGCAAGCAACTGTGCATCATTCCAGCAGGGGGTTTTTTTCCATACGCCGGGGTAAGTGGAAACTGATTCTTGGAAGAGGCTCCGGCGGCTTTAGCAAACCCAACCATATTGAACCAAAACCGGGCGAGCCGAAAGGCCAGTTGTATAACCTTCAAAAGGACATTGCAGAGGAAAATAACTTATGGGCTGGGCGGCCGGATGTTGTACGACGGCTTACGGAATTGCTGGAGAAATACAAAAAACAGGGTTACAGCCGCGAACCTAAAACAAAGTGATAAGTCGTTAAAATGAGGGGGGTGATGAATTGACGCTTGATGTCAAAATCACGCCCATTATGCTTATGCTATGAAGCGAACAAACAAGAAAACAAAAAAGCCAAAGGAAAAGGCCGCAAATATAAAGCTGTCTGTCTTGAAGAAGATACTCTTTAGCATCGTGGTTTTCTGCGTTTTTTTTGTGTTGCTTGAAGTGATGTTGGCACTGTTGGGGATACAGCCTGTTTTGTATGAGGAGGATCCCTACGTTGGTTTCTCATCTAATATTGCGCTTTTTACCGAGACAACCAGGCCGGACAGCAACAAAATTATGGTAACAGCGAGGAACAAGCTGAAATTTTTCAACACCCAGCAATTTGTCAAAGCCAAGTCTGCCGATACGTATCGTATTTTCTGCATGGGCGGCTCTACGACATTCGGCCGACCCTACAAAGATACAACATCGTTTTGCGGTTGGTTACGCCTAATACTGCCCAAGGCCGACCCATCCCGAAAATGGGAAGTAATTAACGCTGGCGGTATCAGTTATGCCAGCTACCGCGTAGCTATGCTAATGGAGGAGCTGAACCGCTATGAGCCTGACCTGTATATCATTTATTCAGGCCAAAACGAGTTTCTCGAACAGCGAACGTATGAACAAATAATCAGGATGCCCCGCGAGTTACGCCGATTAGGTGCAATTCTGAACCGAACACGCACCCATACTGCAGTCAAGCGAACAATAGATATCACAAGAAGGCGATTTGGCCAAGTGAAAGACGAGTCTGTTATTTTGCCCGGTGAGGTAGAAACAATACTGGAAAACTCTATCGGCCCTGAGAGTTATCACCGTGACGATGAGCTAAAAAAACAAATACTCCAGCACTATCGCTTCAACCTGATTCGCTGTGTTGACATAGCAAAATCGGCCGGTGCAAAAGTGATTTTCATTACACCTGCATCGAACCTGCGGGATTGTGCCCCTTTCAAGAGCGAGCATAGAGATGGGTTTAATGATACAGACGACAAACGCTGGCAGGAAGTATTCGAGTACGCAAAGAAAACCCTCGCCGTCGGAAAGTTAAATGAAGTACTTGCAGCAGTTGAAAAAGCAATGGCAATCGATGAGCAGTATGCCCAGCTTCATTATCTGCGTGGTAGTGTGCTGTGGGAGTTAGGCCGTTATAGTGAAGCGAAGTCGTCGTTCTGGCGGGCTTTAGATGAAGACATCTGTCCGCTGCGTGCCCTGTCGGCGATGCGAAGTATTGTTCTTGAGGTTGCGGCCAAAAAAGAGACTGCCGTGGTTGATTATGCAGCGATAGTTGAGCAACTCTCGAAGCATTCTGCGCCCGGCGAAGAGATGTTCATCGACCACGTGCACCCGACCATCGAGGGCCATCGTCAAGTTGCGCTGGCCATATTGGAAACAATGACAAAGCAGGGCGTCGTAAAGCCCGCACAGACCTGGGATGAAGCTGCACTGCAACAGGTAACAGAAGAGCTCAAAAGTCGCCTCGATACCAAGAGCCACGGCGAGGCACTGCGTAACGTGGCACAAGTATTCAAATGGGCGGGCAGAACTGAAGAGGCACGGAAGCTGTCACTGCAAGCAACAAAGATGGCGCCCAGCGATGCAGAGGCACATTTTATTCTCGGTGCCACTACTGCGGAAACCGGAAACATCGACGAATCTGTCAAGCACTATCTTAAAGCGCTTGAGATTGAGCCCAACTATCATGATGCTCACCATAATCTGGGTATTGCACTGGCAAAACAGGGTAAATTTGACGAGGCAATTAGTCACTATCATCGTGCACTTAAAATCGACCCCTCAAAAGCTCCTGTTTACAATAGTCTTGGCATCGCACTTCACTCAAAGGGCCGCTATAACAAGGCAATAAAGCAATACCGTCAGGCGTTTAGACTCAGGCCTAAATTCCCGTACGCACATTGCAATCTCGCTAATACACTGGCAATGCTCGGCAAATTCGACGATGCGATAGACCATTATCGCCAGGCGCTGAAAGTCAAACCCGACTATACCAAGGCTCATCTCAATTTCGGTGGTGTTCTTGAGATAAAGGGCAATCTTGACGAAGCGATAAGCCATTATCGTAAGGCACTGGATATAAACCCCAATTATGCAAAAGCGCATAATAATCTTGGCAATGCCCTGGTAAAAGCAGGCAAAATTGATGAAGCAATCAGCCATTATCGCCAGGCACTAAAAATCGAGCCCGATTTTTCCAACGCACACTTTAATTTAAGTGAAGCATTGAAAATGACCGGCCGGGATAAAGAGGCACTTGAGCATTTGAAACTATACGAGCAGGGCAGGCGAAGAAAATAAAATCCATCGGAGAAAAAGTATACTAAAAACTTTTTGTGTTTTATCAGCAGCCGAGGGATTCACCGGTATAATTTGCCCCTCAAACAACTCGCTATAACACTTATATGCATCTAAGGCCTAATACCTCAGCTTTGCAGCGGAAGAGTATATCGGCCATCAAAACAATGCGTAAATAAAGGGGGCCAAGGCGGAGCCTTCGGTAAGTATAATCAACGCACCCAATAGTATCAGGAATATGACTATCGGGAGTAACCACCATTTTTTATGGGTTTTTAAGAATTCCCAGAATTCTGATATGATTAAAAGCTTACTCATCTCTATTGTCTTCGTTATCCAATATCTTCGCTGACAGGCAGGACAGCCTGCTTGTCAAAACTGTTTTTCGTAGTCGGCTTTTGTAAATTTTGTCTTTTTTCTGTGTATCCAATAACTATCAACATTGTGTTCAAATTTCAAATTCAAAAAATCTTTTTTAAACAATTTTGTCAGAAGCCCAATGGGAGTAACCACCGCATAGAACAAAACAATTAAAATAACTCTTGTTGAGAACCATCCTAAAAGTTCGGCTAAAAGCATCCACACTTTATATATGGGCATAAGTAAGTTGGGAAAAAGTAAGCCGGACAAAATGAATACTGTAGAGAGTACAAGCAAATACGGATAGCAGCCGTTCTGCTGCCGGTAAAACAATCCACCCAGCAGGCCCAAAATGATACCAGCCGCTATTTCGAAGTTTCGCAGTTGTTTTTTGCCGCTATTAATATTCTTCATTTTTTCTTTGAAAAGCATTTGCCTTAATCCCAATCATATTCCCTGAGCCATTCGATATCCTTATCCAACGGTTTTTGCTCTTTCTTTTCTATAAGAAAGCTGCCCATTACCAGGTAATCCATATTGGTTCGCATAAAGCATAAATATGCGTCCTCGGGGGTGCATACAATAGGTTCGCCCCGAACATTGAAGGATGTATTGATGAGAACGGGAGAACCGTATTTTTCATCAAAATTTTTGAGCATTCGATAATACAGTGGATTGTCGTCTTCGCCGACAGTCTGTAATCTGGCTGAGTAGTCAATATGGGTAACAGCAGGAATGCTGGAACGAATGACCTTTAATTGAGCAAGGCCGAAGAGTTTTCGCTCTTCGACTGACATTTCCCGGCGAATTTCCTTTTTAACCGGAGTCACCAGAAGCATATAGGGGCTTTCCGTGTTTATCTCAAAATAGTCTGAAACCTTTTCTTTAATAACCGACGGCGCGAAGGGCCGGAAACCCTCTCTGAATTTTATCTTCAGATTGATGGTTTCCTGCATTTGGCTGGAGCGGGCATCGGCAAGAATCGAGCGATTTCCCAGTGCTCTGGGGCCGAACTCCATCCTTCCCTGAAACCAGCCGATTACTTTTTGTTCAGCGAGCAAGTCGGCGACTTTTTCGGGGATTTGTTTGTCACCCAATTCGATGAAAGGAATATTGCTGCTTTTCAGATATTCAGAAATATAACTATTTTCAAATTTGGGGCCAAGATATGACCCCCGCTGAAAATCGTTTTTGCCATCGGCAATTCTGCCGTTCTCTAAATACTGGTACCAGAGGAAAAGGGCGGCACCTAATGCTCCTCCGGCATCGCCGGCCGCGGGTTGTATCCAGATATTTTCAAAAGGGCCTTCCCTCAGGATTCTTCCATTGCCGACACAATTCAGCGCTACTCCACCGGCGAGGCATAGATTCTTTTCTCCGGTCTGTTTGTAAATATGCCGGGCCATTCTCAGCATAACTTCCTCGATGACTTCCTGGACGGAACGTGCTATGTCCATATCTCGCTGGGTAATGGCCGCGAGCGGCTTTCGAGCAGGACCGCCGAACAGCTTTTCAAATCTTCTGTTGGTCATTGTTAAACCGGCACAATAATTAAAGTACTTCATATTCATCCTGAAAGAACCATCTTCTTTCAAGTCCATTAACTCCGAAAGAATCAAGTCTTTGTACTTTGGTTGGCCGTAAGGTGCCAAACCCATCATTTTGTATTCGCCGGAATTGACCTTGAATCCTGTATGATATGTAAACGCAGAATAAAGCAGGCCCAAAGAATGAGGGAATTTAATCTCAGCCAGAATACAAATATTATTGTCCTTTGCTGTGCCGTAGCTTGTAGTCGTCCATTCACCAACGCCGTCTATGGTAAGGAAGGCGGCCTGCTGAAATGGTGAAGGGAAAAAAGCCGAAGCTGCGTGCGAAAGATGGTGCTCAGGAAAGATAATCTTTCGGTCATAATCAAGAACATTGCCGATTAATTCTTTAATCCAGATTTTTTGTTTTATCCATAAAGGTATGGCTTTAATAAAGGAGCGAATCCCAAGAGGCGCATAGCTTAAATATGTCTCCAGTATTCGTTCAAACTTGATGAAGGGTTTGTCATAAAAAGCGACAAAGTCCAAATCGGCACTCTTTAAGCCGGCATCGGCCAGGCAATAGTTAACAGCATTTACCGGAAAAGAAAAATCGTGTTTTTTGCGGGTAAAGCGTTCTTCCTGGGCGGCAGAAGCAATTTTGCCATCCTGAACCAGGCAGGCGGCACTGTCATGGTAAAAAGCTGAGATTCCTAAAATATTCACCAAACGTCCTTCCTTAATGATTCGGATAAGACAATTGACTTTCCGGTAACGGCAAGGCCCTTGCAAAACATACCGGGGAGTACTCGAAGCCGCGGCCTTCGGTTTAGGAAACCAATGCGTAATTCTCATAAACAACTTAATAACAAAGAACTTACGGGTCAAGGGCAAAATGACTCGGGGCAGATTGTAGAAAAATGCCCCGAATAAATAAATGTCCCGGAAAGTAAATACAAAGGCAAAATTGTGGAACTGCTGAGCGGGGTTGGGTTGAAATTGGGTTTGAATTGGGTGAATAGGCCCTTCGGCTTTGCTCAGGACAGGCAGGATGGGTAAGGAGAAAGACGCAAAAAATTGGGTTTGATTGGGTTTGAATTGGGTTTGTTTTTCTTTATAATCATCATTTTTAGGCCATAAATGGGGGAAATTGGGTTTGTTTTGCATAATTGATTCTTTTTGTGCGCTTGTATAAGTGATCCGGCTTCGCCAGAGGCTACGCCGCGACAAGAGGGGTTGAGGTTCGGTGGTCATTTTAATTTCTCCTTAATTTAGTATTTACTTTTAGGGGGGGGTAAATCCGCTTGGGGACGCCTTACGGCGAAACATGCTCCCCATAATTAGATGAACCTGCGCATTTGGTGCGAAAATTAGGGTGATTTCGGGGCAGGTAAAGTTTGTAAGTTGTTATGTGGAAAGAGATAAAAAAAATTTGAAAAAATTGGTTTTTGCTTCTGAATACCTGCGCAAATGATTCTATTCCACTCAAGCGCCGCGGGGGCTTTTGTCCCGCTCAAGCGCCACGGGGGCTGCACTGAGCTGCGATCATGACAGGCGGGACAAGACCCTTCGACATGCTCAGGATTAGCCCAGGTTTTAAGTTAAAAAATTAATGACTGGGCTAAAAAGGTGTCAAAAAATGCAAGAAAATGGCAAAAATCGTCAAAAAGTGCGCTTTTTGCGTACTTTTAGTACATAGTTCGTGGTTTGTTGGTCCGGCTTCGCCAGAGGCTACGCCGCGACAAGCGGGACTTACGCACGAGCAAAAAGAGGGTAGAAAATGTTTTTCTTTGTTTTATTTTGCGGTTAAAATGGTGCGGTGAAATGTGAGAGGCTCTATTCTGAAAGGAAAACAGGTGAAGCATATGTGGGGACTGATAATCGGAACGTGCATTGTATTGGTCGTGATAGGACTACGCGTAGACGGTAAGATTGATAATAAGTTTGGTATAGCCCTATTATCCGTTGCAATCATTGCGGGTATAACCATTGCATATTTTGGCTCGACCAAAAAGGTGGAATATGGTCCCTTTGCACTGGAGACATTCCGCGAAGATGTCAACGCGGTCAAGGAAGATGCACTGAAGGAGATTAGGGAAGACCTTGCTATTCAGAAGGAGGCGCTATCTGGTGTAATTGACAAGGCAAACAAAACACGTGAGGATTTGCTGAAAGTTGCCGAGGCAACAGCTCCTCCGCATCTATCTTTAGAATCGAAACCGGAGATCAAACAAATTGATGGAGGATACGAGGTCAAGCTGCAACTCAATCCTTCAAAAAATGCTCCATTCGCTATGGTACAATTTCGTGCGGAAATCGTTGAGGATTCGGAAGCAACTATCCAAGAGTTTGGCCGTTTCGGTGGGATGGTCTTCAATTTTTCGAAGAAAACATCTGATAACGGCAAGATAGCAATGCAGAAGTACAAACCTTCAGGAGACCAACAACAAGGACTGTTACTAAAAGTATCTGAACCTTGCAAAGTTCGTATTTCTTGCAGTCATATGCTTAATGACTTGGTGTTAACGGTCAAATGACGGTTTGTAGCGAGGGGCCGGTCTTTGAGGTACACCGCAATATCAGAAATTTGCACTTATCCTAGTTTTTGCAGCCCTACTCACAATTTTACATTATCTGGGTTACCTTTGAACAGTTTAAGGGGCTTATCCAAAAGAAGCCACCAACTCCCCAAGGGAACCTTGCTCTCAACGGTGTACTCAACCAGCAAAATCAACGCATTATTACTTGACGGATAATTTTTTATGTTCACTTTTATGCATCACATGATATGCTATCGTATGCCACGTAGTACCACGCTATGCCATTTATACCACTTTTGTACTGTGATAGTGTTACCAAAAACCGCGTTTTTACTACGCCCGAGAGGACTCCGGCCTGCGGCTTAGAACCTAAATCCGCTGTTGCGGATTTCCATAGGGGCTCTGCCCCTCTGGCGTCGCTGAAGCTCCTGTCACCCCGAAGACCCGGGGAAATTTTTTCCCCAAACCCTTTTAAGGTTCGAGTGCTCCTGGACTACGCCCGAGAGGACTCGAACCTCTGACCTTCGGTTTAGGAAACCGATGCTCTATCCTGCTGAGCTACGAGCGCATCTGCGGCAAAAGGATATCTGCCGTAAGCTTTTTATAATCTACATTCAAGACTTCGATATTACAAGAAAATTAAAGGTAAGCTTTGCTGGTTCGGCACTGATAAGAAAGAAGCTTTGGGGCATTAAATGGGCCGGAGCATTAACGGTATCGGCATAACTGACGCCAACTGAAAAAACGGGTGTGAACAAATTTTCTTGCTATTTCCCGGCGGGTTGTTTAATATATACCGTTAAGGGTTATAACGAAAACTTTTGGAGCGGCCTGATTCGTGGGGAAAAAACGGGATAAACCTGAAAAGCTCTCTAATCCGGGTAAGCAGATGGATGAGAAGGTTTGGCAGGAAAGTGAATTTCTTGAAACCATTTTAGAATCCTTTCCACATCCATTCTATATTATCGATGCCAATAACTACACAATCATAAAGGCCAATTCCGCAACTCAGTCAGGCCGTGCTACAGGAGCAGTTACTTGTTACGGCCTTACTCATAACAGCGAGAAGCCATGCGGGAGTGAGGAACACCCCTGCCCGCTTGAGAAAGTCAAGAGAACCAAGAAACCTGCGAAGGCGGAGCATATTCATTACGATAAAGACGGCAATATCCAAAACGTCGAGGTCCACGCCTTTCCACTTTTTGACAGCGGGGGAAATGTCGTTCAGGTGATTGAATATTGTCTGGATGTTACTAATTACCAGCAGATGGGAGAGGCGCTGAATCGCAGTGAAGAGCGATATGCGCTGGCCCAGCAGGCGGCCAATATCGGCAGTTGGGATTGGGATATTGTAACCGGTGAGTTGGTGTGGTCTGAGCAAATAGAGTCTATGTTTGGTTTTGGCAGGGGAGAATTCGGGGCGACCTACGAGGCATTTCTCGAATGTATTGCACCGGAGGATCGCCAATATGTTGTTGATTCGGTCAACGCATGCATCGAAAAGGGCAAGGACTACGCTATCGAGCATCGCATTGTCCGGCCTGACCGGACTGTACACTGGGTTTCGGAGACAGGTGACGTCATCAGAGGTGAAGACGGCAAAGCAATCCGCATGCTGGGTATCGTCCAGGATATCAGCGAGCGTAAAAAGACTGAAGAAGAGATTGTGAACTTAGCGAAATTTCCATCCGAGAATCCCTACCCCGTGCTGCGTATTGCAAAAGATGGTATTGTTCTTTATGGCAATGCTGCCGGCTGCGAACTGTTAGAAGACTGGGGCTGTGAGGTCGGGGCTCTGGTACCGGGAAATTGGCGTCAGTATATCCTGCGGAGTCTTGATTTCGGCCAAAGTGAAGATATTGAGGCCGTCTGCTGCAAAGACAGGATATTGTCTTTGACGATTGCGCCTGTTACGGAAGCCGGATATGTGAACATCTACGGTCTCGATGTTACCGAGCGTAAAAAAGCGGAAGAAGACCTGAAACGATATCGAGAGCACCTTGAAAAGCTTGTCGAGGCCCGAACAAAGGAATTGATGGAAGCCAACAAGCAATTGCTGCAGAAAATTGAGCAGAGCAGGCAACTCGAGAAAGAGATTTTGAATATCAGCGAGCGTGAACAAAGGCGGATTGGACAGGAGCTACACGATAGTCTCGGGCAACAGCTTACGGGTATTGCTCTTAAGAGTAAAGTATTAGAACAGAGGCTCACTGCAAAATCTCTCGAAGAAGCGGTCGCTGCCGCAGAGATAGCGAAACTTATCAGCGAGGCGACAGGACATGCCCAAAGCCTGGCCAAAGGTCTTCATCCGGTAGATTTGTCTGCAGGGACCTTGAGAGCAGCACTACAGCAAATGGCAACAACCAATGAGAACTTATTTGGCCTTCGCTGCACTTTCGAGAGCGACAAGCTCATTGAGGTAAATGATGCCGAGGTGGCTATGCACCTTTATCGTATCGCTCAAGAGGCAGTGACTAACGCGATTAAGCACGGCAGAGCAAAGAACATCCAAATGACATTGACTTGCGACGGGAACGAAACTATGCTAATGATAAAAAGTGACGGCCTGGATTTTCCAAAAGAGTTCGAGGCAAGGGGAACAGGTATGGGATTGCAAATTATGGACCACCGGGTAGATATAATCGGCGGTACGCTTGATATTCATAAAGCCCCGGAAGGAGGGACAATCGTGACCTGTAAGTTTCCAAATACAAAATAGTAACTATAATATGGTGAAAATTTATGTCTCCCAAAAAACAGCCTGCAAAAACCGGTGAGAAAAGCACTAAAGTTATTATTGTTGATGACCATCCTATCGTTCGAGGAGGACTTGCAGAGCTTATCAACCATGAAGACGGTCTTTTGGTTTGTGGGCAGGCCGAGGATGCTCCTGAGGCAATGAGGCTTATAAAGGCACTAAAACCCAGTCTGGCTGTTGTAGATATTTCCCTGAAAGAATCAAGCGGCCTGGAACTTATAAAGGACATCAAAGCCACCTATCCCAACCTGGCTATTTTAGCCCTTTCTATGCATGATGAATCTTTATACGCTGAACGCGCCCTTAGAGCCGGTGCGATGGGCTATATTATGAAAGCTGAAGCTACAGAAAATGTAATTACGGCAATTCGTAAAGTCCTTAGCGGGCAGATATACGTCAGTGATAAAATGTCGGCAAAAATGGTGCGTAAATTAATCCGCAGCGGATCTGATGTGGGTGCTTCTGCAATAGAGCAGCTGAGTGACCGGGAGCTGGAAGTATTCAGTCTAATCGGCCAGGGTTATGGAACACGCAAGATAGCCGAGCAACTATACTTGAGCATAAAAACCATCGAGACTTACCGAGCACATATCAAAGAAAAGTTAAATTTGGGGGATGCATCCGAACTGCTTAAGTACGCCATTCAATGGGTAAGCAGCCAGGATGAAAAGTAACTATACCGTTAGCTGTGAGCATACCTTTAGAATATATTTTTTCAATTCTCAGCCGGCACTTTAAGAGCTTTCTGCAGGACTTCGATATTTATGCAATCGTATAGGGGATTTGCCTATATGCATAAGAGTAGTTTTGCTGATAGCAAAAACAGGCTGCGGCCTGATTTACAAAAGTGAACCTGTTGTTATGATTACACTATATAGAAAAAAGGCTTAAAATGAGAATTGCAAATTTACAAAAATGATATTTTACAGAATAAATATTAAAAGCACATCACCCTCCTCCGCTATGCCGGGTCTGGCAGTTGCACAAATGTTTCCACTGTCAAGCCCGGCAGGAAATAAACGCGGCAAAGGTAAAGCTGCGCTCAATATAAGAGAGAAATATCTCGTGATGTTATGAACGATTTTTCCGAAGGATTTTGCTAATGATTGCGTTTAACAAGAAGAAAAAAGTTGCTTTTATTTGCTCATATTTACCTCGGAAGTGCGGTATCGCCACATTCACGTCAGATTTAATCAATAATATAAAGCTTGCCGGCAGTGGAGAATTCGAACCGCAGGTCTTTGCTATGCAGCCACAGGCTGAGTTGGAATATGATGAGCCGGTAAAGTTTAAGATTCGCAAAGATGTTAAACGTGACTATCTTTTGGCCGCCGACTACATCAATTTTAGTGATATCGAAGCTGTTTCAGTCCAGCATGAATTCGGGTTATTTGGCGGCCGGGGCGGTTCGTATATAAATACATTGCTCAAGAGTGTGTATAAGCCGGTAATAACGACTCTGCATACGGTCCTTGAGAAACCATCCGAAGAGTATTTTGACTCGTTACGTGACGTATGTGATGCGTCGGATAAAATAATAGTTATGAACAAACGGGGCATCAGGATGCTGCAGCATGTTTACGGGGTACCCAAGAGCAAGATAAATTTGATTCCACACGGCATACCGGATTTGCCTTTTGTCGAAAGTATTAGCTACAAGCGCAAATTAGGTATGGCCGGTCGCAAAACAATCCTTACTTTTGGGTTGCTTAGCAAAAACAAGGGCATTGAAATTATGCTCAGGGCCTTGCCGAGGATAGTCAAAGAAGAGCCGTCAATTCTTTATGTAATTCTGGGTGCAACACATCCGGAGGTTCTTCGTTGTGAAGGGCAATCTTATAAATTAAAGCTCGAAAGAATAGTCCGGGATTTGGGATTGCAGAGAAACGTTGTTTTCCATAATCGCTTTGTGAGCAACGAGAAGCTTTTTCAGTTTCTCGGTGCCGCTGACATTTACGTTACTCCTTATTTGCATAGAGAACAACTGACCAGCGGGACATTGGCTTTTGCAGTAGGCACAGGTAAAGCGGTTGTTTCAACTCCGTATTGGGCTGCCCAGGAGTTGTTGTCGCACGGCCGGGGCAAGCTTGTTCGATTCGGTGATTTTGAACAAACAGCTCGCACTATAGTTGAAATTCTCGGTAATAACTCGCTGTTTTCCGGGATGAAAAGGCGGGCATATCAATATGGACGCTCGATAACCTGGCCAAAGATAGGACAGATTTACTTTGAGCTTTTCAGGAGATATATGCCTTCAATGCGAATACCGTTAAGAGAGAGCTTAGACTTATCCGATAGGGAAGGTCTTGCTTATAGCCGACAGATGCAATATCAAAAAGCATTATAGTTATTTTTTTTGGAGGTCCTATCTATAAGGAAATCTACGACATGGTAAAAAAGAAAATCAAGAAAAACAACAGGAAGGAGAAGCAAAATGCTTGCGATAAAGTTTTTCAGAGATGTTCTTCTGTTGACAATTTGTCTTTTTGGGCTGTTTATTTTCGGGTGTAAAAAAGATGAGCACCCCGGCAGTTCCAGCAAAGCCGCCCTGACACAAGATAAGTTGGCAGATGCCATCGAAGCATATATTAACAAGGCTTCGGCTGCAACGGGAGGCTACTTTGTTGCTTTTGATGACAAGAGCGGCCAGGAACTCAGATTGACCCTCGAAAAGGTCCACAGGGCAAGGCTGTCGAAGGTCGGCGAAGAGTTGTATTTCGCTTGTGCCGATTTCAAAACGCCTCAAGGTAAAATTTATGATTTAGATGTTTTTATGAAAGGGTCTGACAAGGAGAATTTGGTTTTTTTCGAATTTTCCATCCACAAGGAAGCCGGCCAGGAGAGGTACACCTGGTATGAAGAGGGCGGCATCTGGAAAAAGAAATCTCTGGGGACCGGTGCTGAGCACCCCGCAGAACACCCTAAAGAACATCCTAAATAATGCGGCTGCTCAGTCTGACTTGTAGAGGACAAAACGATGGCAAAGTTTTTGGCAAAAAACCTAAAAGCAGGAGTTATTCTACTTGCTGCTCTGGCACTGCTGGCGATACGACTTCAGAGAAACAACGAGAATCCAAATCCCAAAGAAGCAATTAGAACTGTGGAAATAACATACAGCTTAATTATTCGTGATATTCCCGAGCGTGCTGAAGATGTGCGGGTTTGGGTACCAGTACCACCAACAAATAAGCACCAGAAGCTGTTGTCCTTAGACATCCCCGGCGATATGCCTTATCAAATGCTCAACGAGCCGGAATATGGTAACCAATTTCTTGTTTTTGACTTAACAGATATATCCTTATTCGAAACCAGCCAGGTTGGTTTAGATGTAAACTTTCTTGTTACGCGCCGTGCAATTCGCCCATTACTTAAGAATTCATCAGCCAATTCAACCGCCCAGAGGCAACTGGTTCGTTTTCTTGCTGCAGACCGTTTGGTTCCAATTGGCGGTAAGATTGCCGAGGAGGCACACAGTACTGCCGGCAATACGTGGAAGCCCCTTCAGCAGTCGCGGCTTCTATATGACCATATCGTCTCAAGCATAAGTTATGACAAGTCCGGAACGGGGTGGGGCAGGGGGGATGCTCTTTACGCCTGCAATATCCGCAAGGGAAACTGTACCGATTTTCATTCACTTTTTATTGCGCAGTCTCGTGCACTAGGTATCCCCGCTCGCTTTATTATGGGGTTATCCCTGCCTGAAGAGAAGAGAGAGGGTACAATAGCCGGCTATCACTGCTGGGCCGAGTTTTACCTGTCGGATAAAGGCTGGATTCCAATCGACGCATCAGAAGCAAGTAAGTATCCCGAGAAAAAGGAACAATATTTTGGCGGTCTCGATGAGCACCGCATTGCTTTTACCCTCGGTAGGGACATCAAACTGCCCGGCTCGGCAGCCGAACCGGTCAATTATGTTATCTACCCGTATGTCGAAATCGACGGCCTTTCTCACAGCAACATTCAAACAACTTTCTATTTCAAAGATTATCCGCTTAGAAACAGGGCTATAGAAAAATTACCTAGTTCGAAAGTATCGATTAATTAATTTAAAAAATTTGAAAGGGGAAAAATGATTCTCACAAGCCCAAAAAAAGCCAGGAAGTTTTTCGAGGCAAAGATGGAGTTTACCACCGGCCCGGTGGAACTAAACAGTATGATTCAACAGGAAGAAGATATCAATATAATTGATGTGCGAGCTGCGGAAGATTTTTCTAAGGGGCACATCCCCGGTGCTATTAACCTTCCTAAAGAAGATTGGGACAGCCATAGCGGCCTGAGCAAAGAGAGGGTCAATATTGTGTACTGCTATTCAGAAGTTTGCCATCTTGCCGCTGCTGCTGCCAGGGATTTTGCCGAACACGGCTATCCGGTGATGGAACTTGAAGGCGGCTTTGAGGAATGGAATCGTAACAACATGACAATCGATTCCTGACGTAAAAAAGTGAACACTTAACTTCGACTGTCAAAGAGCTTTCGTAGAATTTACCACCGGAAAGCAAATGCAAGTGGTTTTTTTTTAAGGGAACCGTGCCGATGAAAGAACGTTAAATATCGGATAGTATTCAGTAATTGATAAGGAGACGCCTTATGGCAAAGAAAGCGAAAAAAAAGAAAACCAAAACTGCAAAGTCAAGTAAGTCTGTCATATATACATGTTCAACCTGTGGGAAAGTTACGAAAACCCAGTCTCATCTATGTTCACCTACCAAGGCCGAGAAGATATATGTATGCAGATACTGCCGTGTTTCAACCGGTGACCCCAGCCACGTATGCGCGCCAATGGTTGCGGAAATGAAATACGTTTGCAAAAACTGTGGCAGGATTACTCCATACAGTGGAGCAGTATGCCAGCCGAAGGTAATTCGGTAGGGTGATTGCAGGGGAACTAAAATGTTGCAAGAGTCTTTTTACTGAAAGATTATGTTTGTTGGAAATTAACGTTCAAAAGCATCTAAAAAATTAAAAAAGGAGGTGTATTATGCAGGTAAAGGAAATTATGACGAGCAATGTTGAAACAATCGATTCAGAGACAAGTTTAACAGAAGCCGCTCAGAAGATGCAGGAACTTAATGTTGGAGCTTTGCCGGTATGGGAAGGCGGGGAACTGGCCGGTATGATTACAGACCGTGACATAGCCATACGTGCGGTCGCCGAGGGCAAAGACCCAACAACTGCACAGGTCAGAGAGGTCATGACTCCGGAGGTTTACTTCTGCTATGAGGAAGACGACATTCATGAAGCTGCCGAAATGATGGAGGAAAAGTCGATACACAGACTTCTGGTAGTCAACAGTGATAATACACCGGTTGGTTTTGTTTCTCTGGCAGATTTTGCCGTCAAAAGTCATGACGAGCGTTTGGCCTGGGAAATCCTTGAGAAGATTTCTGAGCCGGCCTGTCCGCATCGGTAATTGACTATTTCGCCGGGACACCATTTTGCAATTTTTTGCAAGATGTGGTCTCGGCTGGTTTTGTCCTTCACGATTATGCTTAAAATTAGCCGGGACTTTTCGATGAAGAAATAAAGCTGTCCGCCGAGGAGGTAAGATAGTTTTGTACGGCGTAACATCCGGCTCTGAAGTTATTACAAATTTGCAGATGCTTTGCTGGAACCAGTTGACGATTCTGGGGTCGACTATGAGTTCGGACGAAGATTTTAGACAGATGCTCAAGGCAGTTACAACGGCAAAACTTAAGCCTATTATTGACTCTGTAATATCGTTGGAAAATGCAAGAGAAGCAATGGATAAGATGGAAACAGGTGAACAATTCGGAAAGATTGTGTTGAGAGTCTCTCAATAAACATATTAGTGGAAAATTTATAGGAAAGGAACTGATTATGGTTGTTACGGCTTCAAAAATGCTTTCCTTAGGAACGTCAGCACCAGATTTTAACCTGCCTGATACCCAGGGCAATATAGTGTCGTTGGACAACTTCAAAGAAGCACCAGCTCTTTTGGTTATTTTTATGTGCAACCATTGTCCGTTTGTGAAACATATTTTAAGTGTAATGGTTGGCCTCATTAAAGAGTATCAGGAAAAAGGAATGGCAGTCGTTGGAATAAATTCAAATGATGTTGCCAATTTCACCGAGGACAGCCCGGAAATGATGGTAAAGGTGGCGAAAAAGGCTGGGTTTACTTTTCCCTATCTCTATGACGAAAGCCAGGCGGTTGCGAAGGCATATCGTGCCGCCTGCACGCCGGACTTTTTTTTGTTCGATAAAGAAAGAACGCTTGTTTATCGAGGTCAGATGGATGATAGTCGGCCGGGTAACGACATACCTGTAACCGGCCTTGATTTAATCAAAGCAATGGATGCGGTGCTTGCAGGCAGAGACGTTAATGCCGAGCAAAAACCCAGCATGGGCTGCAACATAAAATGGAAGGAGGGAAACGAACCGGAATATGTAAAGTAAATAAGGTCATTAATTTTGTGTATGATTGTTATGGTATAGGGGAAAATAATGGATATAACAATAGAAAAACTCATAGTTTTATTAAATATGGATTTGGAATTGGAATACTCAGCGGCAATACAGTATATAAACCACGCAGCGGTAATGACCGGAGCTGCATACGGAGATATCATAAAGGAGCTTAAGATTCATGCAAACGAGGAAGTCCAGCACGCTATGATTCTGGCAGACCAGATTGATTATCTCGGAGGCTCTCCAACTGTCAACGTAGGTAAAATCCACACTTCTAAAGATAATGATGAAATGCTGAATCAGGACCTGGATGGTGAGGAAGACGCTATAAGGCGATACAAGATGAGGGTAGAACAGGCTGAGCAACTCAAAGAATTTGCCCTGGCACAACAGCTGCGAAATATCCTGGCTACCGAACAAGAGCACGCTATGGACCTGAAACAGGCCCTTGGAAAATAATCCTTAAACAGTAAGACACAGATATTTACGAGGTAAGATTATGAATGAACATATTGGTTTAATAACGATGAAAGCCAGCCCGCTTACACTTCTGGGCGATACCGTTAAGGTTGGCCAAGAGGCACCGGATTTTGAAGTAGTTGCGAACGATTTATCAACGGTCAGATTTTCATCATTTCGCGGCAAAGTGTGTATAATTTCATCGGTGCCATCTTTGGACACAAGTGTATGCGACACAATGACGCGAAAATTTAACGAGCAGGCCACCAAACTTGCCGAAGATGTGGTCGTCCTGACTATAAGTATGGACCTTCCATTTGCTCAGAAGCGATGGTGTGGCGCTGCGGGCATATATAATCTTCAAACGCTGTCAGACCATCGCGATGCATCATTTGGTAAGGCCTATGGTGTGCTTATAAAAGAGCTTCGCCTGCTTGCACGTGCGGTCTTTGTAGTTGATAAAGATGGTGTAATAAGGTATATGCAGATAGTCGAGGAACTGGCAGATGAGCCTTATTACGAACCGGTTTTGAATACTGTCGAAGAGCTGCTTTAATAGTAACATTGTATTGGATTGATGTAATGGCGGAAAGGACAGTCAGGATGATTAACGAAAAAATGACACAAGCACTAAACGAACAGATTAATGCAGAGTTGTATTCGGCTTATTTGTATCTTTCGATGGCCGCTTATTTTGAATCGGTGAATTTGCCTGGTTTTGCAAACTGGATGAGGGCCCAAACACAGGAAGAGTCAATGCACGCGATTAAGATTTATGATTTTGTCAATGAACGAGGCGGCAGGGTTATATTGGAAGCGATAGAGCAGCCGCCGGTAGAATGGAAAACCCCCTTAGCCGTTTTTGAAGCCGCCTGCAAACATGAACAAAAAGTGACCGGATTAATTAATGAGCTTGTAAATTTAGCTATTGAAGAAAAAGACCATGCCACAAATGCTTTTCTACAGTGGTTTATTAATGAACAGGTTGAAGAAGAGAAGAACGCCGGTGATATAGTCGGCAGGCTAAAGCTCATCGAAGGCAGTCCACAGGCTTTGTATATGGTCGATAAGGAAATGGCCCAGCGGGTATTTGTTCTGCCTCAACCAGCGGAAGGAAACTGATGTAAATAAGAAGGTATTATCATTATGGCCGGCAATGCAAAGACTATATTTTTCCCCTGTTATCCATCTTGCTATTGATGGCGTATGATGAGCTTTGCCATTGAAATAATTGCTAAAATAATGAACGGGAATTTTATAAGCATCAATGGCGACCACAAACGATAACAATTTATGTTATTATAGAGGTGGTAATTGTTATGCAGAACATTGGGCCTTTTGTAGCTGAACAGGATATTATCTGTGCCGAGACGGCTGCCCGGCCAACTGCAATGGTTGTTTTTGGGGCATCCGGCGATTTGGCCCGCAGAAAATTGCTGTCCAGTATATTCCAGCTTTTTCAGCGGGATTTGCTTAGCGAACATTTCTATCTGATAGGAGCAGGAAGAAAGCAGCTCTCTGATGAAACATTTCGACAAAACGCCGGGCAGGCAATACAAGAAAGTTCGAGCAATTTATCAATTAATGAAGCAGAAAATTTCATCCAAAAGTTCTATTATGTCAGCGGTGATTATGAAGATGTTTCATTCTACAAAAACATCAAAAACAAACTTGCCGAATTAGACAAGAAATACAAAGTTGACGGCAGCTGCATTTTTTACCTGGCTGTTCCACCTTTTCTATACAGCAGCATAGTTGAACAGCTTGGCTGCGCGGGATTGTCCTGTTCTGATGAGCCCGATTCAAAACTGCAGCCCAGATTAGTCGTGGAAAAACCGTTCGGCAGGGACTTACAAAGTGCGGCGGAGTTAAACAGGAAAATCCACCGATGTTTTAACGAGTCTCAAATCTATCGTATTGACCATTACTTAGGCAAGGAAACCGTTCAAAACATTTTGATTTTTCGATTTGCCAACACAATTTTTGAACCGCTCTGGAACAGAAATTATATAGACCATATTCAGATAACAATAGCTGAGTCGATAGGTGTTGAACACAGAGGCAGCTATTACGACAAAGCAGGCGCTTTACGGGACATATTTCAAAATCATATGCTTCAAATGCTTGCATTAGCTGCGATGGAACCGCCGGCATCTTTCGAAGCAGACCACATCCGTGATGAGAAAGTAAAGCTCCTGCGTTCAATCAGACCGTTTAGCCTCCAGTCAAATCCTGCAAATCTGATTATGGGCCAGTATGGCCCGGGGATGATAGAGGGGGAGAACGTTGTCGGATATCAGGATGAACCCGGAGTAGAGCCGGGTTCCAAAACCGAAACTTTTGTTGCTGCAAAGTTGTTTGTTGACAACTGGCGATGGAAAGATGTACCTTTTTATCTTCGGACAGGGAAAAGGCTTGCCCGCAAGCATACTGAAATTGCCATCACTTTTAAGAAAGTTCCACATTCAATGTTTGCTTCATCGGGCCTGGATGATATTGCACCAAATATTCTTGTCCTGAAGATACAACCCGAAGAGGGGATTTCACTGGGCTTTCAGGCCAAAAGACCGGGCTCAAAGATTTGTATGAGCACACTAAATATGAATTTTAATTATCGCAGTGTGTTCAGAGTGGATATGCCCGAAGCGTACCAAAGATTGCTTCTGGACTGTATGGTCGGTGACCAGACGCTTTTTACAAGACAGGATGATGTGGAAGTTTCCTGGAGATTGTTGGCGCCAATACTGCAGGGAGGGGGGGATGATTCCGTGTTCCACGAATATTCCGCCGGTGTCGAAAGCTTTCCGGCAGTTGATAATCTTATTGAATCAGACGGTCGAAAATGGGGCAACTTTCAACAATATGACAATAAAAGCTTTTAATTGTATTTTCTGTTCTTTCGTCGCAGCAGGTATTATGATTATGGCAGCCGGCACAACAAAAGGACAAAAGAATATGCCGATTGTAACTACCACACATAAACATACTAACAGACTTATTTCCGAAAGCAGTCCTTATCTGCAGCAGCACGCCCATAACCCTGTTGACTGGTATCCCTGGGGCACCGAGGCCTTTGAGCGAGCCAAAAAAGAAGATAAACCAATTTTCCTTTCAATCGGTTATTCGACCTGCCATTGGTGTCATGTCATGGAACGCGAGAGCTTTGAAAATGAACAAATCGCCAAAATAATGAATGAGCATTTCATAAGCATCAAGGTCGATAGAGAACAGCGGCCGGACGTCGACCAGATTTATATGAATGCTGTTGTGATGTTGACAGGATCCGGCGGCTGGCCTTTGTCAGTCTTTCTTACCCCTGACGGCAAACCCTTTTACGGCGGAACGTATTTTCCACCAAATGATATATATGGCCGTCCGGGTTTTGAGCGTGTGCTATTATCAATCGCGGATTCATGGAAAAACAGACGGCAGGAATTGGTTCATTCAGCAGGCCAAATAAGCGAAGTTCTGGAAAAACCGACAATCCCAACTGAAAAAAAGGGACTTTCGCCTAAAATGCTCAATGCTGCATTCGAGTATTTCCAGACTGCTTTTGATTCTGCCAATGGCGGCTTCGGAAGCGCACCTAAATTCCCACAGCCAACCAATTTGTCGCTGCTGCTTTTTTATTGGCAGCGCACGGGCAACAATAAAGCATTGTCAATGGTGGAAAAGACGCTTGATGCAATGGCCGATGGCGGTATCTACGACCATATCGGCGGCGGCTTCCATCGCTACTCAACAGATGCTCACTGGCTCATCCCGCATTTTGAAAAGATGCTTTATGACCAGGCATTACTCAGCAAGGTCTATCTCCAGGCTTACCAAATTACTAAAAACAAAAAGTATGCCACAATCGCAAGGGAAGTTTTTGATTATGTTCTGCGCGATATGACTGATACTAACGGAGGCTTCTATAGTGCAGAAGATGCCGACAGTGAAGGCAAAGAAGGCACATTCTATCTGTGGGACCCGAAGCAAACAGAGTTTGTTTTGGATAAAGATGAAGCTCAGATATTTAACAACTATTATGGCGTGACAAAAAAAGGTAATTTTGAAGAAGGAAGGACCATTCTCAATATTACAACCTCGATAAAACAACTTGAGAAAAAGTTAAAAAAGGACCACGACCAGATAGAAAGAATCCTGACGACCGTCCGAACTAAGATTTTTAATGAGCGTGAAAAAAGAATAAGGCCGCATAGAGATGACAAGGTCATTACTGCGTGGGATGGCTTGATGATTTCATCTTTGGCTTATGGCGGGACGGTTTTGCAGGAACAAAAGTACATAACAGCTGCGGAGAAAGCAGCCACATTTGTTTTGGAAACTTTATACCAAAACGGCCGATTGATGCGGTACTACCGCAATGGACAAGTAATCGAGAAGGCCTTCCTCGACGATTATGCATTTATGATAATCGGTTTGCTGGATTTGTATGAAGCAACTTTCGATGCTAAATGGCTCGTTGAGGCAAAAAAACTCGGTGAAGAGATGATAGAGTTGTTCGCAGATAGAGAAGAAGGAGGGTTTTTTCTTACCGGTAAAGACAGCGAAAAACTAATCGCCCGCACAAAGCCTGCTTCTGACGGGGCGATTCCTTCAGGCAATTCAATGGCTGCACTGGCTTTATTGAAACTGGGGCGATTGACTATGAATCAGAACTTCACAAAACAGGGCGGCAAGGTGCTTGAAGCGTTCTCGCAACAGTTGCAGCAGTCGCCTGCTTATTCGTCTGCTATGTTTATGGCACTGAACTTTTTGCTGGGACCAACACAGGAAATTGTAATTGCCGGCAACGCCGGCTCAACAGATACAAAGCAGATGCTCAAATTAGTTCACGGAATATTTATGCCGAATGCAGTCGTTTTGCTCCACGAGCAGGGCAGCAAAGGATTAGCGATTGAACAGATTGTTCCCTTTATAAAAAACCAAATCGCAACAGGCGGCAAAACAACCGCCTATGTGTGTGAAAACTATGTTTGTAATCGTCCGGTCAATAAAATCGACGACCTTGACAAAATCCTTTCCGACATCTCTGAAAAATAAAGGTTAAGTGGTGGAAAAGAAATTATGGACATATTCGAATACGCGATACAGATGGAAAAAGACGGTGAAGCTTACTATCGTCAATTAGCTCAACAGAGAGCTAATAAAGGGCTGAAAAATATTTTTACTATGCTTGCTGAAGAAGAGGTCAAGCACCGCAAAGCCTTAGAGGCAATGCAAACCGAAGTGCCACACATTACAGAGACTTCAATCCTGTCCGATGCAGAGAATATCTTTGTTCAAATCAAAGAATCCGGCGAGAGTGTTGATTTTAACATCAGGCAAACCGAGCTTTACAAAAAAGCTCAAAGTATCGAGAAGAAAAGCCGGGATTTCTACCTGGAAAAAGCTGACCAGGTTACAGAAGAATATCAGAAAGAACTTTTTCTGAAATTGGCTGAAGAAGAAAAAAAACATTACTTTTTATTAGACAATATAATTGAATTTGTATCCAGGCCGGAGCAATGGCTTGAGAATGCCGAGTTTTTTCACCTCGAAGAGTATTGAAGACTATTTATTTGGAAAGGAAAATCAAAAATGAAAAACATAATTAACATGAGAATAATGATAATGTTTATCCCGGGCCTGGTGATGGTTTGTGCATCGATTGTGTACTGTCACTGTCAAATACCGTGCGGGATTTATGATGATAAGGCCAGATTTGATATGATTGCAGAGCACATTACCACAATTGAAAAATCGATGAAGCAAATAACAGAACTGTCCGGAAAGGACAAACCAAATATGAACCAAATAGTTCGCTGGGTTGACAACAAGGAAAAACACGCTGACGAATTAAGCCATATAGTTACATACTATTTTATGGCGCAGCGATTAAGACCTCTTGATAAGTCCAGGGGAAAGGCTTACGAAGAGTACATCAAAAAACTGACCCTGCTGCACGAAATGCTTATTTACAGTATGAAAGCAAAACAGACAACGGACCTTTCAAACGTAGAAAGACTAAAAGATTCGTTAGCGAAATTTCGAGCGGCATATTTCCCCGGGCAGGGTGTTAAACCTTAGCCGATTGGGTTAAACGGTTTATATATCTTATGAGAGATAACTTGTCATCTCAGAATAAAGAAGACATCTCGATTGTTTTGTGCGGCCAAGCGGGCATGGGCATCCAAACTGTTGAGTATCTGCTAATGAGAATTTTCAAGCTTGCAGGTTACAACGTTTTCGCTACAAAAGAATATATGTCCCGAGTTCGCGGCGGGACAAATTCTACAGAAATACGGATATCTTCCACTCCTGTCCAAGCTTTTGCAGACCGGATTGATATTCTTATTCCTCTTAACAAGGGAGCCATCCAACATGTTGAAAACAGAATTTCACGCGATACCATTATCCTGGCAGAGAGAGAAGTCATTGAAGATGATTTTGAAAAAACTATATGCGGGTTTGCCGATGTACCGTTTACTAAAACAGCTTTCCAAATCGGCGATAAGATTTATTCCAATATCGTCGCCGTAGGGACGATAGCCGGTTTGTTTGGAATCCAGCTGCAGACCGTTACCAACTATGTAGGAAGGTATTTTTCTGCCAAATCTCAGGATGTTATTCGGAAAAATCTTCAGGCGGCAGAGCAAGGCTGCAAACTTGGCACCAGTTTGCTCGACAATGGGACAATCAAAGTGAACATTTGCAGGGACGTTAATATTAAAGACCAGCTCCTTTTGAGCGGCACCGAAGCGGTAGGTCTTGGCGCGATAGCCGGTGGTTGTAATTTCATTTCCGCTTATCCTATGTCACCATCAACCGGTGTATTGGTATTTCTTGCCGGGCATTCCGATGATTTTGGGATTATAGCTGAACAGGCCGAAGACGAGATAGCCGCTATAAATATGGCAATCGGCGCCTGGTATGCCGGTGCAAGAGCTATGGTTACCACTTCCGGTGGGGGATTTGCTTTGATGACAGAGGGCCTTAGTCTGGCCGGAATGTTGGAGAGCCCATTAGTGATTCATCTTGCTCAAAGGCCGGGACCGGCTACCGGACTACCAACCAGAACCGAACAAGCTGACCTCGAACTTGCCCTTTATGCCGGTCATGGAGAATTTCCCAGGATAATACTTGCGCCGGGAAAAATTGAAGATGGTTTTTACCTGACCAGGATGGCATTTAACTTAGCTGACAAATATCAGGTTCCTGTTATTATACTCACCGACCAGTATTTTCTCGACTCCTGCTGCAATATCACTGCATTTGATTTATCAGATATACATACTGAAAAGCACATCATTAAAACCGGCCCCGATTATAAAAGGTATAAATTGACTACAAATGGAATTTCGCCTCGCGGCATACCGGGATTCGGCAAAGGGCTGGTTGCTCTTGATAGTGATGAGCACGACCAGGCAGGCCACATCACAGAAAACCTTGATTTGCGAATCAGGATGGTCGATAAAAGGCTAAACAAGGCCGAATCCATAAAAGATGAAACAATTTCACCTGAACTAACAGGGCCGGCCGATTTCAAACAACTGATTGTGTGCTGGGGCTCAACATACAATACAGTGTACGAAGCTGTAAGAAATCTCGGCAGAAATGATATCGCGCTGCTGCACTTCAAACAAGTTTATCCGCTGCCAATCGAGACAACTGATTATCTTAAACAAGCTGAGAAAACCATAGTCGTTGAGAACAACGCAACCTCTCAATTTTCTAAACTGATAAAACTTGTCACCGGTATTGATATTGAAAATAAGCTCTTAAAGTATAACGGTCTGAGTTTTACACCTGAAGAATTGACGGAAAAACTTGATAGTTTATTGAAGTAGAGACGAATTTATGGATGCTCAACTTTTTGATGAAGGTGACATTGATATTGCCTGGTGTCCGGGATGCGGGAATTTCCCCATTCTAAAAATACTTAAACAGGTCTTAGCCGAGCTTGAGATTGACCCGATAAATCTTGTGCTCGTTTCAGGCATCGGCCAGGCGGCGAAAATTCCTCACTATTTTAAGACCAATGTATTTAACGGGCTGCACGGTAGGGCACTGCCGCCTGCAACCGCAATAAAAGCTGCTAATCCAGCTCTTACTGTAATTGCCGAAAGCGGCGATGGAGATATGTATGGCGAAGGAGGCAATCATTTCATACACACAATACGCAGAAACCCTAATATAACTAATATCGTTCATAATAATATGGTTTATGGCCTGACAAAAGGCCAGGCTTCGCCAACAAGTCAAAAAGGCTTTAAAACACCTGTGCAGGTTAACGGGGTTTTTCTTGAACCATTTAATCCACTGGCAGTTGCCATTGCTCTTGATGCCGGCTTTGTCGCAAGGGCCTTTGCAGCAGATGCTGACCAAACAAAAGAAATACTGAAAAAAGCAATTATGCATAAAGGCTATGCCCTGGTTGATATTTTTCAGCCTTGTGTCTCGTTTAACAAGATTAATACATATCAATGGTTCAAAGAGAACACGTATTACCTTGAAGATTTTGACTCATCTGACAGGCAGCTGGCTTTTGAAAAAGCAACGGAAACCGATAAGTTGCCACTCGGAATATTTTATATAAATATCAGCAAAAAAACTTTCGAAGAGAACATTGTCGGCCGAGAAGACCACCGACCTTTGTATCAGCATCAGCCTAACACCCAAAAACTGCATAAGCTTATTCAAACATTCAAAATCTCTGAGTAAAAAGGTAGAAAGGATGTTTATAGTATGGACGAAAAAAAAATAAATTCACCCACGTTGGTAGAGAGCCAGTGCACCGCCTGTCAGGGTGGAGTCGAACCGTTAAAGGGCAAAGAAATTGAGGAACTACTTGGACAGTTATCTCAAGGATGGCAGGTAATCGACGAGCACCATCTTGAAAGAGAATATATGTTCGGAAACTTTAGCCAGGCCCTTGAATTTGTAAATAAGGTTGGCCTTTTAGCTGAATTACTGGGCCATCATCCCAACATATATCTTTCGTGGGGTAAAGTGAAGTTAATGATATGGACGCATAAAATTAACGGCCTGCATAAAAATGACTTTATACTTGCTGCCAGGGTAAACGAACTGTAGACTTTAACAATCACGGGAGCATTATTTGCATTGCTTAAATATCGTAGTTACCACTATTTTTGCTGGTAAGAGGTTTTAGCTATGAAAAAAAATGGCGGCAAAGCAAAAAGTTTACCCTGTAAACACAAACAAACTCAAAAAGAGCTAACGCTTAGTGAAATTAAATTCAAAGAATTATTTGATAATGTAAGCTCAGGTATTGCTGTTTACCAGGCTAAGAATGATGGTGAAGATTTTGTTTTTGTGGATTTTAACCGAGCTGCGGAACGAATTGATAAAATCAAAAAAGAAAATCTGGTTGGCAAGAGTGTACTTGAGGCCTTTCCAAGTGTTAGGGATTTTGGTCTTTTCGAGGTTTTTAGGCGAGTGTGGAAGACGGGAAAAGCTGAAGATTATCCTGTTTCAAAATATCAAGACGAGAGAATTGTCGGTTGGAGACAAAACTACGTCTGCAAGCTGCCTTCAGGTGAAATTATAGCTATTTATGATGATATTACCGAGCACAAGCAGTCAGAGATGGCTTTAAAAATGGGTCAACAGTGTTTCCATGCTGTCGCTGACTACAGTTGCTCCTGGGAGATATGGGTCAATCCAGATTGTCGCCCCATCTGGACTAATCCGGTGTCACAGCAGGTCACAGGCTATTCGGTTAAAGAGATAATGGCTATGAGAGATTACCCAACGCCATTTATTTATGAAGAAGACCAAGGAAGGGTAGCCAGAGCTTTCAGGTCGGCTTTGAAAGGAGGAAGGGGCAAGGGATTTGAGTTCCGCATACGTCGAAAGGACGGCGCTGTCATTTGGGCCGAGATGTCCTGGCAGCCCATCTATGATGAAAAAGGCGTATCTATAGGTCATCGCACAAGTATCCGCAATATCAACGAGCGTAAGGAAACAGAAGTTGCACTACGTAGTGCCAAGGATGATTGGAAAAATATATTCGAATCGATTAGTGATGTGGTTTTTATACTGTCCCGAGATCACCACATTTTAGACGCCAACAGCGCAGCAATAGCTGCACTGCAACTGCCCAAAGATAAGATCTTAGGGCGGTTCTGCTACGAGCTATTTCATTGCACCGATCATCCCCCTGCCGAATGCCCTCACGAAAAACTACTCACTTCAGGACGTGCGGAAACAGCTGATATGGAAGTTGAGATTCTCAACGGTATCTACATGGTCACAGTAGCTCCTGTTTTTGATAGAGAAGGAAAAATTGTCAAAACTATCCATATAGCGAGAGATATTACCGATCGTAAGCATACAGAAAGGATGCTGCGGGACTCTGAGGAGCAGTATCGTGCTTTGTTTGAGCAGGCAGCAGATTCAATAGTATTGATCGATGTGAAGACAGGAGCAATAGTGAGATTTAACGATAGGGCGCATGAGATTCTCGGATATACACGTGATGAATTTGAAAAGCTTAGAATATCCGACTTTGAGCTGACTGAATCCGCCGATGAGACTGCGAAGCATATCCAGAAAATTATCCGAGAAGGTTCGGATATCTTCGAGACAAAGCACAGAAGCAAGAGTGGGGCGGTATGCGACATCCTCGTAAGTTCGAGGGCCATTTATATCGGTGGCAGAACCTTTATTCAAAGCATATGGCGTAACATAACTGACCTTAAACAGGCTGAGCAGGCACGTCACAGGTTTAACAAGGAACTTGAAGCAAAGAATAAAGAGCTTCAGTCTATTTTGTATGCCGCCTCGCATGATTTAAAATCACCTCTGGTTAATATTCAGGGTTTTAGCCATGAGTTATCCCTTAGCTGTGATTTGATATGTTCATCCCTTGCAAGCAAGGCAAAAGCTGCGGATATGGAGCAAGCACTGGAAACGGCCTTAAAAAAAGATATTCCTGAGTCGTTGGATTTTATTTTGGCAAGTACGGCAAAAATGGATTCACTTTTATCCGGCCTGTTGGATATTTGCCGCTTAGACACAACAGCAATGAATGTAAAACCCATAGATATGAACGCAATGATAACCGATGTGGCTGCAAATATAGAATACCAAACAAAAGAAGCTGCCGCTGAAATTGATATCGAAGATCTTCCATCCTGCCTTGGTGATGTTGCGCAAATAGGCCGAGTATTTTCCAATCTCTTAACTAATGCACTAAAGTTTCTTGACGAGTCCAGGCCGGGCCGAATACATATATATGGCTCAAGCCGGGACAATCAGAATATTTACTGTGTAGAGGATAATGGAATAGGTATTGCTCCTGAACACCAGGAAAAAATATTTGAGATATTCTATCAGCTCGAGCCAGACAAGAGCAGGGGGGAAGGGCTCGGTTTATCTATAATCAGGCGTATTATAGAAAAGCATAATGGAAATATATGGGTGGAATCGAAAACAGGAAAGGGAAGTAAATTTTTCGTATCTTTGCCGGCGGCTTAATTGTTAGTACTTTATTGAGAAAGAGGAAAAAACATGACAAAGGATGTTGTTATTCTTGTTGGCGAGGATGATGAGGGACATTTTGAACTGATAAGAAAAAATCTTTTGCGCGCAGGTGTCAGCAACGAAATGCATCGTCTTGCTAATGGTCAGGAAATACTTGATTTTTTCCTCACGATGAGCAAGAGGCCCAAACAAAAACACAATGGGCAAAAGTATATTTTATTGCTGGACATCCGAATACCCAAAGTAGATGGTGTTGAAGTACTTGAGAAAATCAAGCAGGACAAAATATTTTTAAAACTCCCTGTGATTATCTTAACTGTAGCGGATGGCCCACATACAATTGAGCAGTGTTATAATCTTGGGTGCAATACTTATATAGTCAAGCCGACCGAACACGAGGATTTTGAAGAAACCATTCAAAAAATCGGACGATTTCTTTCCGTTGTTGAGGTGGCATCTGTCAAATAGAGAAGGAAACCGGTCAATGAAGAAAGATATGGTCATTCTTATTGCTGAAGATGATGCGGGGCACTTTCAGCTTATAAAAAAGAATCTGTGGCTAAGCTGCACCGAATATGACATCCTGCAGTTCAAGGATGGGCAGCAAGTTCTGGATTTTTTGTTCAAGAACAGGAGAATGTATTTGGAAGAAAAGAAACAATACATATTGCTCCTTGATATCCGTATGCCTAAAGTTGACGGGTTAGAGGTTCTTCGCAGGATTAAAGCTGATGAAAAACTCAGAAGTATCCCGGTGATGATGCTTACGACAACAAGTGAGGTAAGCATGGTCGAACAATGCTACGAACTACAATGCAGTTTTTATATAGTTAAACCGGTGGATTATCATCATTTTATGGAAACAGTACAAAATCTTGGGGAATTTCTCTCTCTGGGCGGCATCAGGATGCCTTCTATCGGCAAGATGAAAAACTGAATGATAGTTTTATGAATTTTCATTAAGGGGTTAAGACAATGGAAGAATTTGATTCAATTGGCAAGGTTTTAGAGTTTGCTATTAACAGAGAAATCGAAGCCAACCAGTTTTATATGGAACTGGCCGGGCAAATGACGAACCCAACGATGCGTCAGGTCTTTGAAGAGTTTGCAAAAGAAGAACTGGGCCACAAAGCAAAGCTGGAAGCTATGAAGACAGCTAAAACAGTGGAGCCTGCAAAAAAGGTGATTAATCTAAAGATCGCTGATTATATCGTGGATGGTGAGAGTGGGCCAAATATGGACTACCAGGATGCGCTTATTTTTGCTATGCAGAAAGAAAAAGCCGCATTTCGGCTTTATATCGATTTGGCGGCAGAAGTTGAAAATGAAGACCAGCAAAAAATGTTCCTGGCACTTGCCCAGGAAGAAGCCAAACACAAACTCTATTTTGAAACTGAATACGATGATGTAATATTGCAGGAAAATTAATAAGCAAATAATCGGCGGAAAACAATATTATTGAAACAAGTCCCTCAGGACATATTTTCTTCTGGTTTGGGATGGCCGCTACTATTGGAGTAACCATCTTTGTCACCCATATCGCTCGTAGAGCATTAAGGCAGGCTGTTCCAGCACAAATAAGTAAAGAACCACCAGTTAAAACTGGTGGCATTTTAGAATTCAAGCAGAGCTTGCCCGCTGTCTTCTTTGCCCTGCATTTCGATATATT
>Ga0180432_10001404_pt1 | contig 38156 bp, 34 predicted proteins | sample SS_ome_10_FD_132414 | JGI IMG/M metagenome (GOLD analysis project Ga0180432, IMG submission 132414) | Hypersaline lake sediment archaeal communities from the Salton Sea, California, USA - SS_1_MS_2 metaG | ecosystem: Environmental > Aquatic > Non-marine Saline and Alkaline > Hypersaline >... | reverse complement strand
ATATCTTCGATTCCTCGAATAAATCCGAGAGTGCGAAAGTTGGGATTGAGCGTCTTGAACGCTCGAAGGTCCTCAAGATTGCGGGCGCCAACGATCACGTTCAGAACCGCATTGTGTTTTTCGGTGAGCCGCACCACCTTGGATTTGTTAAGGACCGGACTCGTCTTGATGTCGAGAAGCACCGTTACACCGGTCCCGGCCACGATTTTCAGAACCTCCTCGCAGGTTGGGATACGCTCGCCCTGACCGGCATCGAGTCGCGTGAGTTCGGCCAACGTCAGGTCCGTGACGTTTCCACGACCATTTGTGGTTCGATCTACTGTCTCGTCGTGCATAATCACGACAGCGCCGTCCTTCGTACCGCGCAGATCGACTTCAATCGCGTGGACGCCCTGCCTGATCGCCTCACGAAACGCTCTCAGGGTGTTTTCGGGCGTGCCGGGAACGATCCCGCCTCGATGGGCCACGAATACGACACTCCTCCCCGGCCAATCCCGGTCCCTGGTCTGCGACGCCATGACCGAATCCGGGAGCGCGGCGAGCAAAACGACAATGGCAATAAAAAGTAATTTCATTGGCGGTTCTCCTCATATACTTCAATGAACGATTTGTCATTCCCGCGAAAGGGCCTGTTGCTGAAGTCGAGATTGCTTCGTCGCTTCGCTCCTCGCAATGACGAGAAGTGCATTCTTGTGTCATTGCGAGCGATTCGAAGAATCGCGCGGCAATCTCAATTGCTACGATAAGACTTTTTCAACAAGCCCGAAAGCGGGAATCCCCTTCATACGTCACGTTCCTGGATCCCTGCTTTCGCAGGGATGACAACAAGCATCGGTCAGTATGAGTCAGTCACATTCTTGAAGGTGGGGCAAGCCTCACCCACCCTCTCATTTTGGAGATGTTAATCGAAAGAAGTAAACTTGCCGGCTCCCCGTATAGGTGGAGTTAAAGCCGATCAAGTCACCCCTGGGACTCCAGCGGGGATGCAGATCGCAGCGCCAATGCCCCGTAAATTTCGGCGGTTCGACGAAACGACCCAGGGGCAGGACGGCCTCGGTGCGCATGTCCATGAGGTAGAGTTTCTGTTCCCGAAGCTTGCCGTTCGGGTAGGTATCGGTGACCATCCAGCGGCCGTCCGGGGAAAAGGTTCCGTGGCCGTCATAATCCAGCAGACCCTTGCCCAACCGTTGGTAGTTTTGCCGTCCGACGGTGAACAGCGTGTGGCCGTAAACCTTGGCCTCGAAGGCGGATGTGATCATGAGGTTATCGCCGTCCCGCCAATCGAAGTGTGAGCCGCCCCAACCGTCCGGGAAACAACGCCGCAGATCCGTGCCGTCACGATTAACGGTAAGAGACGTCGTATTTCGTTGCGGCGTCGCTCGGGCCAGCCAGAAGATCTTACTACCATCCCGGCTGAAGAGGGTATGGTTGAAATACTCAATGCCCGATGCCGGGACCTTCGGGACGAGATCCTTCACGTGCCGGATCGGAACGATTAAATCGGCCTTTCCCGTTTCCAGATCGACCCGGAAAAGACCGTCGTCGTCGGGGAAAGGATCGCTGAGACGTGGATCCTGGCCTTCTCCACCATATCCATAGTCTTGCCGGGTCTTACGTAAACGTGCAAAGTTGATACTGATCGCCTCTTTTCCGTTGGGAGAAACCGCGCTGACGGGGTGCGGGATCGTCTTGATCTCTCGTTTTGTGTGTACGTCCATAATGACCGATATGAACGTGTTATCCCGGAAATCGTTGAAGATGATCAGGCGATCCGGCGCCGTGCCCAGCCAATGGGCCATACACCCCTGCTGAAAGTTCCAGGCCCGGGTTTGTGTCAGGGGAATGAACGCCAGGGTTTCCATGTCAACCAGGCCCAGGGTAGCCGGCTCATCCTCTGTGGATAAACGATCCTGGATATCCGTTTGAAGCACCGTGGCATATCGCTGGGTGGCATCCCAGGAGTTGATCCCGTAATAGCTGGCAAACAGGTGCTCTTTGGGGCCGGACGTCATGGCCCTGCATTCGGAAACGGCGGGAAACCGCACGGTGTTGTCCGCTGACATCGCCACATCGGGCAGTACAGCCAGGAAACACAACATGAATACGAGCGACTGATGTCTTGTTTTCATAAATACCTCTCGTTATTCAAAAAACCTTATTTGTGTTTTTACAATACTCATGAATTATCCCAAAAGCAAGGAATGACAGCGGATAAGCGTACAGCATTGTGCGCGTGAGATCACATAGTATTATTGGATCATAGTATTATTGACGGACGCACCCTATCTTCCGTGATCTTCATAACCATAATCATAGGTTCCGTCCCTATTATCCCGCCCACGGATCATACGATTGCTTTAGTCTTGTTTTCGCTTCGTAGCTAAGGAGGTCACAACACAAAAAACAAGCAGGATATGGATAGTAGCAAGAATCTTCAGACCTACAATCAATCCCCAATGTAACGCAATGTCGAGGATAATAGCAGTGCAAACCGCAATGGCATAAAACACAAGGATTCCAATCCAAAATGCTTTAGCCTTCTTTTCTCTCATACTGTAATCAATTCATTTTTACAAATGATGTGAACTCCGGATTAACTAATATGCGATTTTCAATAAGGTACTCCCGGTTGTCAAGGCCAAATTCCTAGGAAACGAATGAGCTGCTTTGTGTCTGTATAGATTACAGGTTATTATGGCCGGCTGATAGGCGGTCCATTGTCTGGAGGCCGATAATAACAGTCAATCACCCACTTGATTTTAGCCTGGACAATATTGCCATTTTAGGCATATCATCTTTAAATGTTAACAACGTCAAAAACACATCTGAATAACAAACCCATCATACTGATGATCTGTATTACGTTAGCCTTATGGCTCACCAGCAAATGGTATTATCACGATTGGTTCACCAATCCATACAAATACGTCGCAAAGTCCGCTTCCCTTACGGCCACTGTTTTAATGTGCGCGAGCATCCTCCTCTCAACGCGGGCGCGCCTCTTAGAAAACTGGCTTGGGGGTCTGGACAAGGTCTATCAGATGCACAAACGGATCGGTAAATGGGCCTTCTTCATCATACTATTCCATCCGCTGTTTCTCGCGATGGACAAACTTCCCCATGTGCGCGACTTTCTAAAAGCGATGTGGTTTCAGACGCCCAAGGGAGATTCCTACGTATGGGGACAAAACATCGGGGTGGTAGCACTATTACTTTTCGCCGTCTTAATCGTATTAACTCTTTTGAGAAAATTGCCTTACCACCTATGGAAAAGAACGCATGAATGGTTTGGGCTGGTCATGCCTATCGTGATTCTTCATATCGTATTCGTCGATGCGGACGTAGCACACTATCCGCTTCTGCGAATATGGTTGTATAGCCTGCTGGCATTGGCATTAGCCGGCTTTGTGTATATCCGTTTTCTATATCGTTTCCTGGGGCGTCATTTTCAATACATCGTGTCCGGCGTCGAAAAAATGGATCAAATTATACATGTGACCTTTTCTCCTCTTCGTACAAAGATGGATTTCAAACCGAGCCAGTTCGTCTATCTCGTGATTCATAAAAAAGGGATCACGCCTGAACCCCATCCCTACTCCATCGCCTGTGGCTACAATCTCGGCGCCGAATTCAAACTGGGTATCAGGCAAATAGGAGACCATACACGGACGCTCGATATCCTGGAAAACGACGATCGTGTTACGGTTTATGGACCGTACGGCCACTTCAGTGAGAAGTTCTTATTCGCCGAGCGGGATTGCGTATTTATTGGAGCAGGCATTGGCATTACCCCGTTTATCGGTATGTGGCACGTGGCCCTCCATTCAGAAGAACGCTACGATACGCAGGCGGTACCGGAGAAACTAACGCATCTGCATCCCGAGATTATCAAGACATGGCAGAGCCCGCGGGTGAATCTCTTCTATGTGTGCCGGACAAAAGAGGAAGCCAGTTTCGACCGGGACATCCGGCAGGAAGTGATTATGAGCCATTTCCACGGTTTCAAGGCTTTTGAGCATCGGGGGCATCATTACGAGTTATACCTCAGTTCTCAGCAGGGTCGGATCACGGCTCAGTATATAGACCGTCAGATCGCGACGGGCGTGAGAGACAAATATGTTTTTCTTTGTGGACCTTCGCCCATGGTCGTTTCGCTGATTAATCAATTTAAGGCTCTGGGACTCAATCACCAGCAGATTATTGTCGAAGACTTCAATCTTGTTTAGAATTTCGATAGAAAAGTGTCCGGTAATATTTTGGGAAAGGTAGCGAGACTTTGGATTCCACGCAGGAAATATTTAATGATGGAATAATGGGTTGGTTTTCAATATTCCAACATTCCACCATATAGTGGCGGACCTGACGAATTCTGTAGAAAAACGCGAAAACATGCCGATATGTTAAGTGTATAGGTATGTCTCCGTCTGCAACGGGCTACTGACGATGATCTCAAGCATGGCGCTTTGGTGTTGTTGTGTTGGAGGTGTTGAAAAACGTCGAAGTTTGCGAACGCCTTGATAGCGTGTATGTTATAGGACATTGCAAATAATCGGAGGTGGATTCCCGGCGGAAGGATGTGGACGGGGATTAAGAACCGTGGAATGAAAATGAAACCGTTAAAGCCGGATCTACAGGGTGAAAAAGAAGAAAACATATAAAAAAAGAACGTCTAAACGAAAACCCTCGCCGCATCGGGATTCCATCATCCGGACGGCGTTAAGCTGCCTCGGGATCGGTGTCTGCCTGTTTCTCATATGCAGTTGCCTGAGTTTCGATAACGGGGATTGGCCCAGCAAGTTCGTTTATCCGCACAACGCGCAAGTCCAAAACTGGTGCGGCTCGATTGGTGCTTTTTGCGGGTATTATCTGCTCTATTACATCGGGCCGGGGGTGTTTATTACCCTGGCCGTGACGATCTGCTTTCTTGGGATCAAAATTGCTCAACGGCCGATCGATCAGCCGGTGCTCCGATCAGTTGGCCTGGGTCTGCTGACAATAGCGGCCTCGATCAGCATCCAGTGCCTCTGGCCCGAGTGGCGGTTCGACTTCCCGGCCGGCGGCGTCTTGGGCATGGGCATCGCCAAGTTGTTACACAACCACTTTGCCTCGGTGGGTACTTTTATTTTGACGCTGGCGGTCTGGATCGTCGGAGGGGTTTTGTTGGCCGACAGCTTCGTTGTTATGGTCGCGCGCGGTTTCGGTTTTGCGGCCGGTAAGACGATGGGCGTGGCGGTTCCGGCCTGGTCGGCGGCGAAAGAGCACTCGAAAGTCCTCAATGAGATATGGCGGGAACTCAGCGCCCGGCAAAAATCCATTGCGATGAAGGCGGAGAAGACGAAACGAAAAAAGCAAAAGGCGGCGTCCCCAAGTTTTGCCATCGAGGAACAGGATCCTTCGCCCAAGTCGAAAGAACCGAGCGCCATTCCGGTAAGACGGGTCGAAGAAAAAAAGAAAAAGCGGTCGAAAGCCTCCGGGGCCCAGGGGGTGTTCGTTCAACCTTCTTACGAAGATTACCAGTTGCCGCCGTTGGATTTACTGGCCGAGGCGGAATATGGGTATGCCGCGGTGCAGGAGAAGGTGGTCAAGGCCAAGGCCAGCGCCCTGGAGCAGTTGCTCTCGGAATTCAATGTGAACGCGAAGGTCGTGGCCGCGGAGACCGGTCCGGTGGTGACGATGTTCGAGCTTGAGCTGGCGGCGGGGGTCAAGGTCAGTCATATCTCGTCGCTGGCCAATGACATGGCCCGGGCGCTGGGCGTCGGGGCGGTTCGCGTCGTGGCGCCGTTGCCGGGCAAGCACACGATCGGCATCGAGGTGCCGAACAGCGAGAAGGAAAAGGTCCGCATCAAGAATATGATCGAGCTGGCCGGCAGCAAGCCGCAGAAGATGCATATCCCGCTTTACTTAGGCAAGGATTCGTCGGGCGAGGCGCTCGTTTCGGACCTGACCAAGATGCCGCACATGCTGATCGCCGGCACGACCGGCTCGGGCAAGAGTGTGTGCATCAACAGTATCATCGTGGGCGTGCTGCTGACGAAGCGGCCGGACGAGGTCAAGATGATTCTGATCGACCCGAAGATGGTCGAGATGACGGCCTTTAATACGATTCCGCACCTGATGTGCCCGATTGTGACCGAGACGAACATGGCCGTTCAGATCCTCGAATGGGCGACGGTGAAGATGGATGAGCGTTATGCCCTGCTGGCCGAAGCGAGGGTCAAGAACATTGCGGAGTTCAACAAGCTCGGCGAGGAGGAAATTGCCAAGCGGTTCAATCCGAGCAACGAGGAAGAAGAAGCGAAGATTCCCAAGAAACTGCCCTACATCGTGATCGTGATCGACGAGCTGGCCGACCTGATGATGACGGCGGCGAAGGAAATCGAAGGCTATATCGTTCGTTTGGCGCAGAAGAGCCGGGCGGTGGGGATTCATATCGTCTTAGCGACGCAGCGGCCCCAGGCGACGGTCGTCACCGGCCTGATCAAATCGAATATGCCGACGCGGGTCGGTTTTCGCGTGGCCGCGAGGATGGACAGCCGGATTATCCTCGACCAGAACGGCGCCGAGACCCTGCTCGGAGAGGGCGACATGCTGTTCCTCAAGCCCGGCACGAGCGATCTGATTCGCGCCCAGGGCACGTTCATCGATGACGGCGAGATCAAACGCATTGTCAAGCATCTCAAGGAAGTTGCCCAGCCGCAATTCCATCCGGAACTGACGCGACTTAAAACCGTCGATACCTCCGAGATGTCCAGGGACGAGCTCTTCGACGATGCGGTTCGGATTGTTCTGGAGACCAAGCGGGGAAGCGTGTCGCTACTCCAGCGAAGGCTCAGCATCGGCTACGCCCGCGCATCCAGGATCATCGAGCTAATGGCCGCATCGGGAATTCTCGGCGAGTACAAAGGCTCTCAGGCCAGGGAAGTGATGATCACGCTGGAGGAATACGAGCGTATCCGTGACCAGATGGACGCGGACGCCGAAGCGGGGTATTCAGATCTGTCTGAGCCTGAAGCGGAGCACCACGAGCCGGAGTCGGAGCCGGCCTACGCCAGCGAGGGCCAACGGGAATACCTCGCCACAGACAGCGATGACGACTGACCCGCATCGTTCAACAATTAATCGTTTCGTATATACTACTGAGTTTGCTTACCAACAAATCTTAACAATTTTTCCAACAAGTTAGAAAAAGCTTGAGAGTTGCATCTTACGATCAGAGTTACTCGATTTGTCGTTAATCTTTCATTAGTCTCTTTCTCACCCAGCTTGGATTACGACGGCAATCAAGAACTGCGAAGACTACAATCGAATCTTCGATAATGTCGTAATAAACTGCGAACGGAAACCGTTTAGACAATTGGCGATAGTATCCGAAAACAATTGGGTGAATGCCTCCAAAATAAGCCAGCGAGTCAATATCCGAATAGAGGCAATCGAGGAAATACGATCCTAAACCCGGCGACTGTGAATTATAAAAGCGATATCCCTCTTCAAGGTCCGTTTCAGCCGGACTGAGGATTTCTACTTTCACGAGACCCTCTTTCTTATTCTTTTCTTGGCCTGTTCCCAATCTGATGTTGTCACTTTTCCATCTTTGAAGGCTTTCTCCCGGTTCTCAAGGACGCTCTTGTGCCACTCGGGTGATTCCAGTTTTGTGTCATCTCGGGAAAGCTCTGCCCAGAGGGTTTCCATCAGGTCCAGCTTCTGGGCCAGCGAAAGGTGAGAAAGAGGTAAATCAACTCTTTTCATAGCATTTTCCTTTTTCATAAGCAATAAAGCATTATATCATTTTAAAATCGATAAAGCAAAAGGATTTACACTCCAGGCCAGTTCAATTTAGGAGCAAAAACGTTTTAATGACCAATAAACCATTTTTCGGAAGCCCCGCCAAACTCGACGCCACGGGTGGGATGTGATAAAATAGGAGGATGAGTCAAGATCTGAAAGATAAAACGCTCGACGAGCTTGAGCGGATCGTTGTGGATTTGGGTCAGAAGACGTATCTGGCGAAGTATATCTTTCAGTTCATCCACGTCGAAAACGCCACGGGGATTTCCCAGATCACGCCTCTAAGCAAGGCCTTTCGAGAACAATTGGTGAAACAAGGTTACACCATCTCTCGTCTTTCATTAGCAGATAAACAGACCGATGGCGATGGAACGGCCAAGTATGTTTTTACGCTGGGCGATGGCAATCGAGTCGAAACGGTATTGCTGCTCGATGGCAAGCGGAGAACGTTGTGCGTTTCCACGCAGGCCGGCTGTGCGATGGGTTGTGCGTTCTGCGCTACGGCGAGGATCGGGTTCAAGGCGAACCTGACGGCCGGGCAGATCGTCGACCAGGTGAATGTCGTCGAGCGTGATGCGTCGAGCGTCGAGCGAACAAATGACGACATACGCAATACGGCACTCCCGAGGGGACGCCTTTCGGCGGACGCACGACGAATTTCCAACATCGTTTATATGGGCATGGGCGAGCCGTTGGCGAATTACAATGCAACGATGAAATCGCTTGCTATATTGAACCATCCGGCGGGAAAGAATATCGGCATCCGGCATATCACTCTTAGCACGTGCGGGCTTATTCCGGCGATTCGGAAACTGGCGCGCGAAGAAATTCGCCCGAGATTGGCCGTCTCGCTGAACGCCCCGACCGACGCGATGCGAACGCGCCTCATGCCGATTAACGCCAGGCATCCCATCGCGGAGTTGATGAAGGCGTTGCGCTTCTATCAGGAACGGATTCGCCAGAGGGTAACTTTCGAGTATGTGATGATCAAGGGATTGAACGACTCGACCAGTCACGCCAAAATATTAGTGAAACTATTGAGCGGTTTCCTGTGCAATGTGAATCTGATCGAGCACAATCCTTATCCCGGATGTGAATTCGCGGGCAGCAGCAGGGAACGTATGACGAAGTTCGCATCGGTCCTGGAATCTGCCGGCGTCGAGACGACCGTGCGTTTCAGGATGGGCCGGGGTATCAAAGCCGCCTGCGGCCAGCTCGGCGCCGACTGGATAAAAGAGTGATTTATTCAAAGTTTCAGCAAAAATAAGTAGTCACCACAATATACATATCACTTTAAATCTTGTATTATAAATGTTTGGAAAGCTTCTTTGTTAAATCTGACGACAGGAGTGATGAGGAAACGAAAGAGGAAACCGAGTTTCCCGATAATATGCTATTTGTCATGTTAACGAGATAGAAGGTGTGTCAAGCTGGGGAATTAAGACAATAAAGGCAGCTAATAGAATAACAACAGACGGAATTCACGAGAAACCATATAATATTATGTTCTAAGTACTTATTGAGAGTACGCAAACCCTCACAGAAAAGGAGACGAGATGAAAAGAATCGCTGGCATTATAATTAGTTTTTTCTTTTATCCATCACTTTTATTGGGTGATCTGATACCGATGACCTCAATTGATGGTACCGAAAAGGTAGTGTACGATGACGCTAGCGGCCTCTACTGGCTTGGGGATCAGTCCGCAATGCTGAACAAAACTCTGGAGCAGCAAAAAGAGGCAATAATCGCGATGAACTCACCTGGAGAGGAATATTTTGGGATGGACAACTGGATGTTGGCCACGGTGGATCTGGTGGATACCTTCACTGTAAAATCCATAGGCGGTGTAGTCCACGGTTATGATAATACGGCGATGTATGAGGCATTCGGTAAGACGGGGGAAGCTCCTACGTATCATGGAGGTAGTTTTGCATTATATGATCGGTTTTGGGCACGAATGGGCACGCCTGCTATTCCCGGACACAGCCTTCATGCTACATTCGCAGAACCGGACTGGGTCGGGCGACCGGAGTATTCTCCATGGGGGGCGCCCCTTTGGCCATGGTACCCGGACAATGTACCGAAACCGGGCTTAGGCGCCTGGGTCGTATCACCGATACACGTCGTCCCCCTCCCCTCTGCATTTCTACTTGGCATAATGGGCCTTGGAATTGCTGGCAGCAAACTTAGAAAACGTAACCATTAGAACATGAGCATAGAGAGGGACATCTGTTACGCTGCGCTCCACAGATGCCCCTCATGCTCGGCGTTGGAGCGCAATATGTTGCATACATCTACTTTTCAAATACTTATATTTGTAATATGACCTGTACCATCCTGTGCTTGTGAAACCTTAGAGAATGTCACGAAGTAAATCGATTATCACTATCGGCCTGTCTCCCTCATGGGACATTACCTGCCGGGGACGAAACCTGAATTGGGGATTGCACGAGACCCTCGACGAGCAAACGATCCGCCCTGCGGGAAAGGCTCTCAACGTCTCCAGGGCATTGGCGTGGATGGGACAAAGGAGTATCGCCGCCGGTCTGTGGGGAAGGGATGATTACGAACAGATGTTAAGAGCCATGCAATCGTTGAATAGACACATCAAGATCGAAATGACGCCGGTGGTCGGAAGTACCCGGCGGAATATCACGGTTGTTGATACAGTTAAGGGCAGGGAGATTCATTTGCGCGACAAAAGCCGATTGGCTTCCGTGAAAGCCCTGAAAAAACTGCGAGACGATTTGGGGGCAATTGTACGTAAAGGGAGCGTTTGTGTCTTCGCCGGGACGATGCCGGGAGATGACCTTCTGGACGATGTGATTGGACTCATGGAATTCTGCAAAAGCCGGGGAGCAAAACTTGTTGTAGATACATCCGGGCCGGCTTTGAAAAAAATGGTTGATACGGGTCTCGTTTGGCTGATCAAACCGAATGTTGAAGAACTGTGCGACCTGTCAGGTGACATAATCAAAGATGGACCTGTGAGTCTGGCCAAAGCCGCCCGGAGACTCCTCGACAGGGTCGGGATCGTACTCATCAGTCGCGGCGGCAAAGGCAGCGTCGTCGTTACGGAAAAGGCCGCCTGGCAAGTCCGGTCTCTCGGGCGAGCGAAGGTCTTTTCGACCGTCGGCTGCGGCGATTATTTATTAGCCGGTTTTCTGCAAGGTCTAATGGATAAATCCAATGCAGCGAGTGCTCTTGGAACCGCCACGCAGGTTGCGACTGCGAAAGCGTGGGGCTGGACGGAAAGCAAAACCTGGCCGGAGGTCAGGAAGCGGATGAAAGTAGAGATCAATCGCATTTAAAAGATAAGCATGAAGGAGAGTTTCGGTGAAGTATATGTGGGAGATCCAGGTTGATGTTTGATCTCGGGGTGTTTTGCAGCAGAAGGCTGTGGATGAGTGTTATCGCCGTATTCGGCGTGGTGCTTGTAAATACGAGGGTGGTGGAAGCCGGGTCGCGGATCGGGTTTCTGGCCGTTGAATCTTCTCCGGCGGCAATGGGTCCGCACAATCGAGCGGCATGGCAGGTCGCCGAGGCACTGGGCCAGGCGACACTTCTCCTACGACGACAGGATGGCTCCTTCGCGGATGCCTCGGGCAACGAACGGCGGATGAGCGACTTCGACGTCCTTTGGTATCACCAGGGCGACGCCATCGCGCGGAGCGCCTTGTACTCTGGTCCAAGTCTGGAGGAGATTCGCAGGTTCGCAACGAGTGGCGGCGGTGTGCTGCTTTCGGGCGGCGCGCTGGCGATGGTTGCGCAACTCCGCCTGGAAACCGTGATGCGCCCCCAGCGCCATGAGCTGGGCAACTGGCGCGACCCGGCGGGGATGGTCCCGGTCGAGAAAGCACACCCGGCCTTCAGCGGCCTGGCAACCGATGCGGGTCTCGTTTGGCTTAGCCGGGGGGGCTGTCGGGCGGTGGCCGATTTCTACTGGGGCGGTCCGGCCGAAGGCATGATTCTGGCCAAAACCCCCTCCGGTCCGGAGAATCCCCTGGTCGAATACGAGATGGGCAAGGGACGCGTGATTGTCTTTGGCTGGCATTGGCCTGATTACGCCGATACCGGGAGCCCTCATCGAGGCAACCTGATCCGCTTAACCTCGAACCTGTTGAACTATTTAGCTAACGAACGGACGTGGTGTCCCTTTGTCATCCGCTCGGAGTACCCGCCCGTGGCCTCGCCGGATGAGCCGGGGATTTCCCGGCAGCGTTGGCGAGCCTTGCAAATGGCCATCGAGGATCTGTCGGCCGGCTTTCCGGATCATTATCGAAACGGCCGGGTCTATCTGGAGCGCCTGCGAACGCTTCGGGCCGAGCACGATCGGCTTTCACGGGTATCCGGGCCGGCCGCATATGAAGCCGCCGAAAGACGGTTCGAAAAGCTCAAGGACGAGGCCTTGCTGGCCAACCCGCTCCTGGACTTCGACCGGCTGCTGATGATCCGCCGTCGGGCCGACCGGCTTGGGTTACCGCTCAACTTCAACAGCAATCCGGACCTGGCGACGACCGGCTACGACAATGCACTCGTTGTGCTTTCGCCCGTTCACCCGGATGGAGATGTGGAAACGCTCTTCCGCCCGGAGGGCGATCGCTTCATCGGCGACGTCGATTTGCACTACGACGCGGATCGGCTGTTAATGTCGATGCCGGACGCCGACGGGCGATGGGGAGTGGCCGAGCTTCACCTGGATAACGGGCAACTAACGCTGTTGCCTCTGATCGACGAGCCGGACGTGCACAACTACGACGCCTGCTATCTGCCCGACGAGCGTATCGTCTTCACCTCGACGGCCCCGTTCATCGGCGTGCCTTGCGTGGGCGGCAGCTCGAGGGTGGCCAACCTCTACCTGCGAGAGCGTGACGGTCGCATCCGCCGCCTGACGAACGACCAGGACCATAACTGGTGCCCGACGGTGCTCAACAACGGACGGATCCTGTACCAGCGCTGGGAGTATGCCGATATCGCGCACGCGTTCATGCGGTTGCTGTTCCACGCCAACCCGGACGGCAGCCGGCAGATGGAGTATTACGGGAGCAATTCGTTCTGGCCGACGGCGATGTTCTATGCGCGTCCGGTCCCGAATCATCCGACGAAGGTGGTGACCATCGTGGGGGGCCATCACGACCTGCCGCGTCAGGGTCAACTGGTCATCCTCGATCCGGCCGGGGGCCGCCACGAAACCGACGGCGTTGTGCAGCGCATACCGGGTTTCGGCAAGACCGTCGAGCCGGTCGTCCTGGACGGTCAGATCGGCGGCAGTTGGCCTTTGTTTCTGCACCCTTGTCCGCTCGGCGAGAAGTATTTCCTCGTTTCCTGCAAGCCCACGAAGACCTCGTTGTGGGGCGTCTATCTCGTCGATGTGTTCGACAACTTCGTGTTGCTGTATGAGGAACCCGGCCGGGCGATGCTCGAACCTATTCCGCTGCGCAAGAGACCAAGGCCCCCGGTGATGCCCGACGTCGTCGAGCGGGACCAGAAAGAAGCCACGGCGCTGCTGATGGACGTTTACGAAGGCCCAGGGCTAAAAGGCGTCCCCCGCGGGACCGTCAAGTCCCTTCGGCTGGTCAGTTACGAGTTTACGTTTCACGGCTTCGGCGGCGAGCCGGACCGCGTCGGTTTCGACGGCCCGTGGGACGTCAGGCGAATCATCGGGACGGTGCCAGTGGAAAGCGACGGTTCCGCGTTTTTCCGTGTGCCCGCCAATACGCCCGTGGCGCTCCATCCGCTGGACGCCGACGGCAAGGCGCTGGCCCTGATGCGGAGCTGGTTTACCGCCGTGCCGGGCGAAGTGCTCTCCTGTGTCGGATGTCACGAGCCGCAGAATACTGCCCCGCCGGTTCGGTCACAACCGATGGCTCTGTTACGTAAACCCTCGAAGATCAAGCCCTGGTACGGTCCGCCGCGCGGGTTCTCGTTCGTACGTGAAGTCCAGCCCGTGTTGGATGCGTACTGCATTCGGTGTCATAACGGCCGGCCGCTGGCTGACGGGCAGAGTACATTCGATCTGACCGCCCGGCCCGCCGAGCGTGTGGCCTCGGCGTTCCAGATGCACTTCACGCCGTCTTATACGGCGTTGCACCGATTCGTTCACATCCCCACGCTGGAAAGCGACGCCCATATGCTGGCCCCTCGCGATTTCCACGCCGATACGAGCAAGTTGATACAGATTCTGCGCGACGACCATTACGGCGTGCATTTGGACACGGAAGCGTGGGACCGGCTCATTACCTGGATCGACCTTAACGCCCCGGCTCACGGGACATGGGAGGAAGTCGTTGCTCACGTTCCCGCAAAGGCCAGGCTGGTCGCTCCGGGCGCTGCCCGCCGCCGTGAGCTGCACCGTCGCTATGCGGGGATCGACGAAGATCCCGAAGCCGTGTATCCCGCCGCGGTTCTTTCGCCCAGTGATGAAACGGCGCCGATTCAAACTCTTTTCGCAACCGAGCCACAGGCCCCGTCCAAGCAACCTGACATAAAGCTCGAATCCCGGAGCGTCGAGTTGGTCGAGGGTATAACCCTGGAACTGGTTCGCATTCCCGCCGGGTCGTTCGTCATGGGCAACGACCACGGTTATACGAACGAGCGCCCCGCTCATTCGGTCGCGATTGACGAGGCCTTCTGGATGGGCCGGTTCGAGATCACCAATCGACAGTACGCCTGCTTCGATCCCGACCATGACAGCGGCCTGGAAACGGGCGAGGCGTATCAATTTGGCGACTACGAACGCGGCCACCCCTTGCGCCGGCCCGAACAACCCGTAGTGCGCGTTTCGTGGCATCAGGCGATAGCCTTCTGCAACTGGCTTTCAAGCCGGACCGGTCTGCGATTCACCTTACCTACCGAAACCCAGTGGGAATACGCATGCCGCAGCGGCGGTTCGAGCCCGCTCTGGTACGGCACGCTGGACGACGACTTCAGCCACTCAGCCAATCTCTCCGACGCCACACACTACACCGTCGATTATCCGCACGTCCCGTCTGCGGTTCCGCCCTGGCGACCTGCCGATACACGTTTCGACGATGGTTGGAGGGTATCGGCTCCCGTGGGCACATTCCAACCGAATCCGTGGGGGTTATTCGATATGCATGGTAACGTCGCGGAGTGGACGCGTTCGACTTATCGCCCGTATTCGTTGGCTTCCGGCCACGACCGAAACAACCACACTGACCGAAAAACGGTGCGCGGCGGTTCCTGGCTGGACCGACCCCGCCGGGCTCGTTCGGCCTTTCGCACACATTACGAGCCTTCTCAAGCCGTCCACGATGTCGGCTTTCGCGTCATGTGCGAGGACGTAGCGCTAAAGCCTCCAGAAATCGTCGACACAGCCCGGCCTGACTGAAGATAGTATCCAGTTCCCTTCTTTTCCGAGTAAGAAAACGGGTTTTAGGGAAAATAAGAATTTTTGATAAAAAGAGTTGATTTGTCTTTTCCTATTCGTTATACTCTCGCCTTTGGAATATTGCTCTGTCGCATGGAGTAGAATAGTATTGGGGTCAGCAGCATCACGGCGTGGTTGACTCAGGCTTCCGGCAGGGCCAAGTCGCACCCGTAACAAGAGGGTGCCCGTGACAGATATAGAATTAAGAGTTTAGAATTTAGAATGAAGAGTTTAGAAGTTAGAATTCTCAATTCATAATTCTCAATTCTAAATTCCATTACCCGATGGTGTAATTGGTAACACATGGGCTTTTGGTGCCCATATTCCAGGTTCAAGTCCTGGTCGGGTAGATATGGCTGAAACGGTAGCAATCATTCTGGCAGCAGGCGGCAGCACGCGAATGAACACCAAGCTGGCGAAGGTGTTGCATGAAGTGTGCGGGCGGCCGATGCTCGCGTACGTGCTCGATGCCTGTCGAAAGGCGGGCGTACAGAGGATTTACGTCATCGTCGGCTTCGGCGCCGAGCAGGTGCAGGGCCATTTTGCCGAGGCGGAAGATGTTGTCTGGGTTCGACAGGACGAGCAATTGGGGACCGGCCACGCCGTGGCGTGCTGCCGGGAGCACCTCGGGGATTTTGACGGCCAGGTGCTGGTCCTCTGCGGCGACGGGCCTCTGATTCGATCCCACACGTTGAAGGCCCTGATCGAAAAGCACGAGTCGGGCCAGTCGGCGGCGACGCTGGCCACGGCGGTGCTCGACGATCCGACCGGCTACGGGCGCATCGTGCGAGATCCGTACGGCAACATGCAGGGCATTGTCGAAGACAGCGACTGCAATCCCTATCAGAAGGCCATTAAGGAAATCAATCCGAGTTACTATCTTTTCAACTGCAAACTTCTCTTCGATGCCCTGGAAAAAGTAAAGCCGAACAACGTTAAAAAGGAGTATTACCTGACCGACGCCGTATCCGGCATTATCACCACGGGTCACAAGGTCGAGGCGATTACGGCGGTCCTGCCGGACGAGGCAATGGGTGTCAACAGCCGGGCCCAGCTTAGCGCCGCCAGTAAGATTATGCAGCGCCGGATTCAGCGGCGATTGATGGAGGATGGGGTCACGATTGTCGATCCGGACAATACCTGGATCGACGCGCGTGCCCGAATCGGACAGGATACGGTGATTGAACCGTTTACGTATATCCACGGCGAAGTCACCATCGGGCGGGACTGCCGGATCGGTCCGTTTGCCTTCTTGAGGCACGGCACGGTTTTGGAGAATGACATTGTGCTGGGCGTTTTCACCGAGGTGAAGAATTCCATCCTGGCCGATGGCGTTCGAGCCCGTCATCACAGCTATCTCGGCGACGCGACCGTGGGCCGGAATGTGAACGTCGGCGCCGGCTCGATCACGGCGAATTTCGACGGTGAAAAAGTCAACCGGATGACGATCGGCGATAATTGCTATATCGGCTCTGGGGCCGTGCTGATCGCGCCGCTCGAGCTGGAGGAAGGCTCGAACGTCGGCGCCGGAAGGGTAATTTCGCAGGAAAGTGTCAATGAATTAGGTAGGAAGTCGTAAGTTGATGTTGTTTAATGACAGTCTCAAAATATTCACCGGCAGCAGCAATCCCGTGTTAGCCGGTGCGGTGTGCAAATATCTCGGGATCCCCCTTGGGGGCGCCGAGATCGAGACGTTCCCGGACGGGGAAAAGTTTATTCGGGTGGAAGACGATGTACGCGGCAGAGACTGCTTTGTCGTGCAGTCCACCTGCGCGCCCGTCAATGAGCATTTAGTCGAGCTTCTCATTTTTTTGGACTGTTTGCGACGGGCCAGCGCCCGGCGCATCACGGCGGTCATTCCCTATTTCGGCTACGCTCGCCAGGACAGAAAAGACGAGGGGCGAGTGCCTATTACGGCCAAATTGGTGGCGAATCTGATAACGACCGCCGGGGCCGATCGCGTTCTGGCCGTCGATCTGCATGCGCATCAGCTCCAGGGATTTTTCGACATACCGGTCGATCATTTGGCGGGCGAACTGGTTCTCAATAAATATTTCTGGGACAAAAAGATCAGCGATCTGGCCGTTGTTTCGCCGGACGTGGGCAATATTAAGATCGCCTCCCGATATGCCTCGCACCTCGGCGGCGACCTGGCGATTGTCCACAAGAAGCGCATCAGCGGCAGCAAGGTGGAAGCTCAAAAGATTATCGGGGACGTGCGCGACAGGAACGTTCTTATGTGTGACGATATGATCGCCACGGCCGGGACGGTGTGCAGCGCCGCGACATTGCTCAAGGAAGTCGGCGCGAAGAAAATCTATGTCGGCGCGACACACGGGGTGTTTGCCTCACAGGCCCTGGACCGGCTGGCCAAGACGCCGATCGATCAGATTGTCGTGACCGACACGATACCGCTGAATGAAAACTCCAAGCAGATTAAAGGACTCAAGGTGCTCAGTGTGGCCTCCATGCTGGGCGAAGCGATAAAACGCATCCACAGAAATGAATCGGTAAGTAGTTTATTTACCAATATTTGATCAGGAAACCAAAGATGGCAAAAACGTTGCTTCTAAAAGCGGAAGTTCGAGAACACACCGGCACCAAGGCCGTCCGAAAGGTCCGTGAGAAAGGCCGCATACCCGCGATCGTTTATGGACATAAGCAGGAACCGGTTGCGATCTCGCTGGACGCGCACAATTTCGTGGAAGGATTGCATCACGGGCACCGATTGATGGATGTCCAGGTCGGTCGGAAGAAAGAGAAGATGATCGTTAAAGAGTTGCAGTACGATTATCTGGGTCGAAATATCATCCATGCGGATCTGATGCGCGTGGACATCTCCGAATCGATCAAGGTGACGGTTCCTATCGAGCTCAAAGGCACCGCCGCCGGTACGCATGAAGGCGGCATTATCGAGGAACATGCCGATCACCTGGAGATCGAGTGCAAGGCGACGGATATTCCGGAAACCATTATCGTCTCTGTGAAAGAGGTTCATGTCGGCGGGGCCCTTCACGCCGCCGAGGTCGAGCTCCCGAGCGGGATCAGGCTGGTCAGCTCCCCGGAGATGCTCCTGGTGACGTGTCATTTGGTGGCCGCGGCGAAAACCACCGAAGAAATGGAAGAGGAAATACCGGCGGCTCCTGAAGTGATTGGTGAGGCCAAGGAGGACGAGGGTGAAGAAACGCCGGAAGCGTAGAGACGAGCTGTTCTGGGCAATGATAGACTATGAGCGATATGAAACTGGTCGTCGGGCTGGGAAATCCGGGCGGCGACTACGCCGGTACGCGGCATAACATCGGCTTTCGGGTGATGGATGTGCTGGCAGAGGCCTTGGGCATCGAGGTCAAAAAGAGAAAATTCGGCGCCCGTTTCGGGTTGGGCGCCTGTGCAGATAAAAAGTTAATCGTGTTGAAACCGTGGCAGTTCATGAACCGCAGCGGTCAGGCCGTGGCGACGGCGGCGGGTTTTTACAAAATCGACGTCGCCGACGTGCTTGTCGTCACCGACGACATGGATCTGGAACCGGGCCGGATTCGCCTTCGGGCGAAAGGCTCGGCCGGAGGCCATAACGGTCTGGCGGATATCATTGAGAAGCTCGGCACGAATGGGTTTGCCCGGTGCCGGGTCGGTATCGGGCGAAGCCACGACCGGGATGCCGTTGATTATGTTCTGGGTAAACCGGCGGCAGACGAGCGGTCCCTGCTGGATGCGGCTATCGTAAGGGCACGGGAAGCAGTGTTGTGCTGGATCGAATATGGAATCGAGAAGGCCATGAATCAATATAATCGTTTGAATGATTAACCGTAATGCGTACTGAATACGGCGCCGAGCCGAAACAAGACGTATGCAGATGTACGGGAGGTAACGAGTTTGGAAACTGTAACGAAGAAAAAATTGTATGAAGGGATGTTTCTCGTCGATTCCGCCAGGGCGGGATCCGACTGGGACGGCATCAATGCGGCGATCAGGAAAATACTCGAAAGAGCCGAGGCGGACATTATCTCGATCAGGAAATGGGACGACCGACGGCTGGCCTACGAGATTAAACACGTGGGCCGGGGAACGTATATCCTGGTTTACTTCAGAGCGGATGGAGAAAAGATACAGGGTATCGAAAAAGCCGTTCAACTCTCGGAACACATCCTGCGCGTTCTGATTCTCAGCGCCGAGCATATGACCGATGAGGACATGGAGAAAGATACGCCCGCGACGCGGGCCGAGAAGGAAGAGACCAGGCCGATCCCCGCTGCCGAGACGGTTAAGGAAGAACCCAAGCCGGTCCCCGCTGCCGAGACGGTTGAGGAGGCCCCGGTTAAGGTGGCTGACGATCAGGCCGAACCCCCGGTCGCCGGGGAACCCGACAAGGCGGAAGAGGTAGCGACGGTGGATGAGGCCGTGACAAAAGAGGTCGCTGAAACAGCCGGGCAGACCGAACAGACCGAAGACGTCGAGCCGGCTGAAGCAGAAGAAGAATCGCCGCCTAAAACGGCGCTGGATGATTAATACGGAAAGAAGAGCTACCTATGGCAAATTTCAACAAAGTCTTGCTGATGGGCAATCTGACGCGCGATCCCCAGTTGTCGTACACCCCCAACCAGACGGCGGTCGTCGATTTCGGCATGGCGATCAACCGCCGGTGGACGGGCCAGGACGGCAATCAGCGCGATGAGACCTGTTTCGTGGATTGCCGGATGTTCGGCCGGCGGGCGGAAGTCGTCAATAAGTATTGCAAAAAAGGCAATCCCCTGTTCGTCGAGGGCCGTCTGACGTTCGATAGCTGGGAGGCCCAGGACGGCTCGAAACGCAGCAAGCTGAGAGTCACCGTTGAGAATTTTGAGTTTATCGGCGGTGGTGGAAGTTCCGGTGGCGGCGGAGGCTCCGGCGGTGGCGCGGGTCGGGCCGCGCCGAGCTATGGCGGCTCGAACGCCTCGATGCCGCCGCCGTCCGGCGACGATGATATCCCGTTCTAAAGTTATGATTGTCTATAATCTGTAGAGGTAAATAATGCAAAGAAAGAGATCGAACAATAGACGTAAGCCGGGCTTTGTTGGGGCCCGCGAGCAAACCCAATGTCGTTTTTGCCGGCGCGGCATCAAGTACGTTGATTACAAAGACGTCGGAACGCTGCAAAAGCTTCTGACCAATCGCGGCAAAATCTACTCGCGGAAACGCAGCGGCAATTGTGCGAGTTGTCAGAGAAAAGCAAAAAAGGCGATCAAACGCGCCCGGTATATGGCGTTGCTGCCGTTCACGGCCTAAAACGAGGAACAAAAGATGAAGATTTTACTTTGTGAAGATATTGATAAACTCGGCTGGCTCGGAGACGTGGTCGAGGTGAGCGAGGGATATGCACGCAATTACTTATTGCCGCAGCGTCTGGCCAAGCCGGCCACCGACGCCGCCATTCGGGCGATTGCCGAGGAAAAAGCCAAACGCGCCGAGCAGCGCAGGCTGGCGGGCCGACGGCTCCAGGCGGCCGCTGAGGCGGTCGAAGGCGCCGAGGCCGTGGTCGCGGCCAAGGCCAATGAGCAGGGGCATCTGTTCGGTTCGGTGTCCGCCCGTCAGATCGCCGCGAACCTGCGCTCGCAGGGATTCGAGGTGAAAGATAATATCGTTCAACTGACCGAGCATATTAAAGAGGTCGGAACGCATCCCGTGACGCTCAAATTCTCCCCCGATGTAACCGCTACGGTGAACGTCGTGGTCGTTCCCGAGCAGGACGAATCGGACGCGGAAGGCACACCGAGCACCCCGGAAGCAGAGGAAACTGAAAAACCCTGACAAAATCCGACGTGTCATCCCGAACCTGTTCGGCGACAAAACATCATGAAATTGAGCGATTTAGGTTTCGACCCATGGTTTGAAGAGCACATCACTTCGCTCCACGAGGATGATCGTAGCATAGCTCGCATATCGGCGGTTGACCGCGGCTCGTATCTGATACGAGATGAACTGAAAGAAGTCCCCGCCGAACTCTCGGGCAAGCTCTCTTACCAGACCGGGAATGCCGTCGGTTTGCCGTGTGTCGGAGATTGGGTGACGGCACAATACTACAACCAGGGGAAAGCAGCGATCATCCACCGAGTGCTTCCGCGACGGACGTTTTTACGCCGCAAAACCAAAGGTGACGCCGTCGACTTCCAGATGATTGCGGCCAATATAGATACGGCTTTCATCGTCCAGTCGTGCCATGTTGATTTCAATCCCCGTCGTTTGGACCGTTACCTGGTCATGGCGGCGGACGGGCATGTCGAGCCGATGGTTATTCTGACGAAGACCGATTTGATCAGCCGCGATGAATGTGAGCATAAACTTGCGATCGTTGCCTCTGTCACCAAAGCCAAAGTGCTCGGTCTCAGCAACGTCACGGGTATCGGGTTTGACGCGTTTCAGCGGGCGCTGTCCCCGGGAAGGACGTACTGTCTTCTGGGTTCGTCGGGCGTCGGGAAGACGACTCTCATCAACCGCCTCATAGGCCGTGAAGCCTTTGGCACAAAGCCCGTCAGCGACACCGGAAAAGGAACTCACACCACGTCACGGCGACAGCTCATCCTGCTCGCCGAAGGTGCGATGTTGATCGATACGCCCGGTATGCGGGAACTTGGCCTTGTGGGAGCGAGCGATGGCGTCAACACAGGTTTCGAAGATTTTGTCACCCTTTCCGCTCATTGTCGCTATGCGGATTGCAGTCATGTGCACGAGCCCGGCTGTGCCGTTCGAACGGCGATCGAAAAGGGCGAATTGAGCGAGGATCGCTATTCCAGCTATGTCAAGCTCAAGAAGGAATCAGAGTACCACGAAATGTCCTACCGGGACAAACGCAAGAAAGACAGGGCCTTCGGCCGTTTCATCAAAACGGCGAAGAAGCGAAAGAAACGCTGAAGAACAAGCACCGAACGAGCGGAGCGGCTCCTTCATTTTCACATTCGGTTTTTAGAAGCTGTAGCGCAGTCCGGCGTATATATTTGTATTGTCCTGGAACTGCCCGAAAAACGTGTTCGGATAGTCGCCGAAGAAGATATTGCCGCCCACTTCCACCGCGACATTGTCACTGGCCTTGTAATTGACGTTCGGCCGCATATAAACATCTTTATCCGACGGTGAGAAGTAGGTAAACAGCGAGCATCGCAGATTCTGATTCATCAGCAGTTTCGTCAGCCGCAACGTCACCAGATGCCGGTCGCGGTCGCGCGCCGGACCGGGCGGCCGGTATCTCTTATAAGCGCTGAAATCCAGCATCTGCTCGATATAGTATTGCAGGCCCATGGTGAAGTCTTTGCCGATCTCCTGCGTATATCCAACGAGATAGCGCATCTCTGAATTGTTGATGAGAGGGTCTTTGCCGCTCAGATCGTCGGTAGATTCGTAATACCCGATCTCCGCGTTGGCGATTCCCTTGCCGAGGGTCCCGCGGGCGCTGGCGCCGTACACGTTCAGGTCGGGAAAGACCGCCTGAGTCCTCGTGATGTTCTGGCCGGCGGGGCTTTTCCAGTAGCCGTGATAGCCGTAGAGGGCCAGCTCGTAATTATCGATATTTTTATACAGCCGGGCGGCGATTTCGGAATCTCTGAACCAATCGTTCGGCTTGTCGGTATGCACGACGGCGTCCTGCCCGGCCAGTCTGAGGAGGTTGACGTTCCAGTACGAGATCCGCTCGCCGCGAATGAAACGGTCGTGGTCGAACCGGGGCGTATAGATAATATCGAGATTCGCCCAGTCCGCGAAGAGGCTGACCTTCGCGGCGTCGGACGGCGCTTTGAGATACTCGGTATCCCGGCCGATGAAGAAGGACTGCCAGTCCTTGGGGAAAAGATCGTTGATAAAGACAAGGTCCCCCGTCCCCCAGGTCAGGATCTGGCGTCCCACTTTCACATCCATGAAGTCCGTCGGCCGCGTGAAGATATTGGCCTCGCGCATGTCGAAGTAACCTTTTTCGGTCACGAGATCGCCGTACACGTCGCCTTTGAACTTCAAATCGCCCCAGTCGAAATACGAAAACAAATCGAGCTGCACGCGGCTTTCCATGATCGACATGTCTTTTTCGTATTTGTCGTTTTGCATCCGGTAGCCGCCCCGCATCTCGTAGAAGCCGTTCATCTCAACCGGAAGATCGGAAAAGAACGAACCCTCCGTCTCCTCGTCGGAAGCCAATACGATAGTCGGAAGAGCGATGCTGATAAGCACAATGGCCAATAAAGGTGTTATCGTCTTTACTCGGCTCATCTCATGGCCTCCCGCGGGGGTCTTTGGAGATAACGCTCCGTGAAAAGATTATCCTTTAGTTTGATATTGTATTTGACGTTCTTGAATTCCATTTCCGTTTTGCCGCCGGTCTGGAGGTTGGTAACGACCGACGTAACGACGGTGGGAAAATCCTGAATCGTCTCCACCTTCGTGGATTCGATGGTGCGGTAGAGCTTGCCTTTCTTATCATAAAAGTCCATCTTCGTCGGCACGAACGTCTTTCGGTCTATCGACACGTTGTAATAGCTGAACTCGACCGAATCCGGCTGCTTGGGAACGTTCTTGACGACATAATAGTCGTCCGTCGTCTCGATCAGCTCGTGCGTATCTTCCTCTAAGCTCCGGCCGGACACGTCCTCGTACAGAAAGTCCGAGCCGACGAAACTCGTCCGTTTGTCGCTGGCGGCGATGCGCTTGACCAGAGACAGCGCGGGCAGGTAGAGCCACCGGTCGTCGTCCTTGCCGGGATCGGCGTGTTTGTGGACCATGTAGGTCATCCGGCGCACGTCCGGCGGCTTCTTGAAATAGACGAAGTACTTTTGGTCGCCGCCGTCCGCAACGTCTTTTCTCAGGATGTTGAACTCACGCTCGCGTTTCTGGCCTTGTTTGTTCGTGATGGTCATGTGGACCGAGGCTTTGCCGTCCTCGCCCTGGTAATACGCCACAATGTTGGCCTTGTTGACGATGGTCTGGACGTCGGGCGTTTGTCCGGCGGCAAGAGACGATAATCCAAGACCGAGAAGACAAGCTATCATCCATGTTGATTTCATGATACACCTCGCTTTCATTTGTTATTCACGATTCGCTTTTCACACCGACCTTCTTTAGCATCGTTATCATCGGGCACCAATTCGTAAAGGCCGATTGCAACAGGTTCAAACCCACAAAGCCGGTAAACAACAGCCAATACGGTGAATGATAATGCCCTAACAGAACGCTGACAAGCACAAAGAAGCCGGCAATACCTCTGAGACATCTTTCGACCGTCATGATGGATCCTTTCCGTTATGGCATTGCGAGGCCCGAAGGGCCGCGGCAATCTCCGGTGCGCCAAACGGACAATATCGTTGGCTTTGAGATTGCTTCGCTTCGCTCGCAATGACGGTTCGTTAACATGATACTTTTTATGGAGTAATTCATTTTTGATCTGTTTGTTTCTCGGCGTCAGCGGCTGTCTTGCACGCCCGGCGACGGGACATGAAGCTACAGGCAACGGCCATCACAAGTATGGCGACGCCACTGACGCCGGTCAGCGTTGTCCATCCGACCAGGGAGAACTGATGCAGGTTCATCGCAACCAGAACCACAGCCGCTGTGGAGACAATCAGGCAAAAGGCACAATTGCAGGTAGCTGATTTCGGCTCTTTGATCCGTTTGAATAAGGCTTTTTCCGCGAGTCGGAGAATCGCCGGCAGCGCCAGAAGCGTCACGGCCCCGGACAGGGCCATAATCGCACACAAGAAGATGCCCACGGTCTTATACGGAATCAACGGGGCGGCCAGCAGCGGCAAGAATCCGATCGCAATGACCAGGACGTTGCGCGTAATCGCCCGGGCCGGCTCGCCGAACATCACGCCCGCGCTGGCCTGCCACGAGCCGGTCTCGGCGTACGTCGTTCGGGCGCGTTCGAGGAAGTGGATCGCGAAGTCCACCGCCATCCCTAACGTCAGGGCGCTGAGCACCGCGACCGGCATGTCGTAATCCTTGCCCACCAAACCGATGATGCCGTAGATCACCACAATCGTAATCAGCAGGGGCACCATGCAGACGATCCCCCACAGGGCCGAACGGAACAGCACGGCCATCATGATAAAAACGATGACGAAGCTGCCCATAAAGGACTGGAGCATTCCCCAGACCATCTTGTCCTGCCAGACGGTATTGATATACGTCAATCCCGCCCAGTTGTATTCGAGCGCGACGGGAGGAGGCGTTTGGGCAAAGAATTCATCCACCGCTTCAACCACTTTTTCCATATCCTTATTATCCCCGCTGGGCAACTGCATCCAGACCGTGGCGTGCATGTAATCGGTGGTGACCATATGCCACAGATCGTCCGGATTGTGACTGCTCTGGAACTGGAGCAGGCACTGGGCCACGGCAGCGGACGAATCGGGAATTCTGTAGTTCTCATTCTTACCGTCGATTAGTTCCTGATGAACCTTCTTAACCACATCCGAGACGGAGCTGCTTTTGCCCACAAGCCTGGCATCCTCCAGGTCGGCCTGCAGACGTGCGATGTAGTTCAATACGTCGGGCTGTTTGAACGGTTTGAGCCGTTCTTTTTCCAAAAGGAAGAAGTCGGTCAGCTCGTACCAGACATCGGCGTCCTTTTCGTCCGCCTTCTCAAACTTGTCATTGGCAAACTCGCTCAGCTTATTTAGCAGTTCCACTTTTGTTTCGGCCTCCGAAACGCGTTCCAAAAGGGCCTTATCCACTTCCGGCATGATCTCCGTCACTTGCGGAAATTCTTCTCTCAATTCGAGGGCCTTGTCTGAAAAACGTTTCCGCAGCTCTTCCACATAGGACGTCTGAACGGAACCGTCATCTGAGGGACTCAGGACCAGGTAGGCCATATAGGTCCCGCTGAAGTGATGGTTCAGCTCGATATCGGCCTTGCGGATGGGATGCTTCTTCGAGAACCATTTGACGGGGTTGTCATTGATTTCGATGCGCGAAATGCCATAGACGGCGATGGCCGTGACGATCAAAATGGCGATCAGGATCGGCTTGGCCTGGGTGTAGGTCAGGCGTCCGCCGTCGCCGAGCAGCCTGGTCATAAACGATTGTTTCTCGCCGTGCCGGGTTTCGTGGCCGAAGTTTTCGAGAGATTTCTCGCTGATCATCATGATATAGGCCGGCACGAACGTGATCGTGCATACCCACGCGATCATAATCCCGGTGGCGACGAACACGCCGAAGACCTGGACCGGCGGGATCGGCGTCAGGGCCAGAGAGGCAAAACCCGCCGCCGAAGTCAGCGACGTGTAAAGCATGGGCATGAAAAGATTGTCCATCACTTCGAGAGCGGTTCTTCTCCGGCCTTTCTCTTTCGTATAAAGATCGAAGAATTCCGAAAGGATATGCACCGAGTCCACGACCGCGATCGGCATGAGAAAGATCGGAATCATCGAGCTCATGATGTGCACGGGATAGCCGAATCCGATCAGCAGACCCATCGTCGAGATCACCGAGACCATCGCCACGATCATCGGCGAGATCACTAACACCAGCTTGCGGAAGAACAAGAGCATCAAAACGAAGATCACGATCATTGCTAAGGGCGCCGAAATGGCCATCTGAATAAACATCTCGACGCCGAACGTATCTTCCGCCACGGGCAGGCCGGTAATGTGGTATTCCTCGTCGCCTTGCTCGAACGTTTCTATTTTACTCAGAAGCTTTTTATACACTTCGTGACTCAAGTGCTTGTCCGTCAGCGGCAGATAAATACAGATCGCTTTACCGTCTTCGGAAATAATCGTTCCTTTGAGCAGCGGATTCGACATGGCTTTGTCCCGTATTTCGAGGGCCTCGGCGTCCGTCGCCGGCGGCTTCTTCATCAGCCACTCGAACGTCACCACGCCCGGCCCGCCCTGGCCGATATGATCCACCGTCGAGGGCGCCATCACATCAACCTCGATGACGCCGACCTGCTCGTTGGGATCGTCCTCGCTCGGCCAGCGCAGCGTTTTGGCAAACTCGGTCAGCTCGTAAATCCGCGCCAGCGAGGTCGGATTGAACACGCCGTTCGGATCCTTGTTATTGACGATGCCGAGGACGACGATGTCGCTGAGGGTAAACCGTTCTTTCGTCTGGTTGTGGAACACCCGGACCGGCTCGTCCTCCGAGAGCATATTCTCGGGATCCGTATCCACTTTGATCAGAGGTATCAACGCCCCAAGGATAAGGGTAATGAACACCATAATAAAGGTAACGACTCGATAGTGTTCCGTAGAAAACCTGGTAATTTTCTGTTTGGAATCCATTTTTATCAATCCGAAAAAGTTTAACGACTACCCTATCATATCTTTAATATCATCTTCAACATTCGTAATACCGCCGACTCCGAAGTTTTCCACCAAGACATTCACGACGGCAGGTGAAAGAAATGCCGGAAGCGTTGGGCCGGGGTGGATATTTTTCACGCCAAGATGAAGAAGAGCAAGCAATACCGTTACGGCTTTTTGTTCGTACCAGGCAACGCTGTAAACGATCGGCATTTCATTAATGTCGGCAAGCTCGAACGCTTCTTTAAGCTTGAGAGCAATTACGTTCACAGCTTTGGACAATTTTAATCCCTTCGCCTCTTTTTAACATTCCCGTTTTTTTACGTATCGCGGGAAGAAAGTTCCCTTTGCGGCCTCTTACGTCCATTTCAATAAAATCATCTTTGTTTTTCAACCATTCTTTTTCCATAATTTACTCTGCTACTTCGACATTATATTGAACGGGACACGCCAGCGAGCCGGACACGAGACAATACCTTTCGGCGAGCTGAGCGATTTCCTTATCAAAGGCAAACCGAACAAGACAAGCAGCCATATTGCCGGCGTCGTCACTATGAAGAACCACAATTACGGTCCTCACTTATTTATGCGGGCACTTCTTCAGGCAAATGAACCAGTCCAGGCACTCATAATCCTTCCCGGCCTGATCGACTCTGTCCTTGGCCGTTCCGCAGGAACCGGGCGGGGGAACGATCACGTCGTCACCTAATTGCCAGTTCGCGGGCGTCGCGATGTTGTGTTCGTCGGAATGCTGCATGGCGATCAGGAGTCTTTTCACCTCCTCCATATTTCGGCCGTTGCTTAGCGGGTAATACAGAATGGCCCGAACGATGGCCTTCGGATCCATAATGAAGACCGCCCGGACGGCCTGGGTGGTGCTGGCCGCTGGCTGGAGCATCCCGAACTTCTTCGAGACCTCCATAGTCAAATCGCTGATGACGGGGAAATTCACCTCCACATCCTTCATTCCCTTATACGCGATCTTCTCCTTGATCGTGCGGAGCCAAGCAATATGGCTGTACGTACTGTCGATCGACAGCCCCAGAAGCTCGCAATTCAGCTTCTTGAACTCCTTCTCCATACTTGCGAACGTCATGAATTCCGTCGTGCAGACCGGTGTGAAATCCGCCGGATGTGAGAAGAAAACGACCCACTTGCCCTTAAAATGATCCGGGAATGTGATTGGACCTTGTGTGGTTTCGGCGACGAATGAAGGCGCCTTTTCGCCGATCAACGGTAACCGATTGACTTGTTCTTGTGTTTGTTCTGACATTATCATTTCTCCTTTTCTTTCTGTATGATGTTGTTGCTCGTAACGATTTTCATTTCATTATGATTTATTTTTGTTATCTTTTGCCTTGTCTGCTTTTCAGACTATCCCTGTTACTCGGCTAATGCAACATTGTATTGAACGGGACACGCCAGCGAGCCGGACACGAGACAGTACTTTTCAGCTAATTGGGTTATTTGCTCTATCTTTTCAGAGGAACTGCCAGGACCCAAACGGACCTTCGCTCTCACCTCAATATGGGTAAAACGCAAGCCGTTTTTGGTTTTCTCGACTTTGCCCTCGGCATCGGAATCGTAAGAGGCGATGTCCAGCTTGTATTTATCGGCAAAATGATAAAAGACCAGCATAATGCAACTATTCACGGAGGCCACCAGCATCTCCTCCGGATTCAAGGAGTGTGGGGCGCCGCCATATTCGGGCGGGGGGCCCACCCTGGTTTCACTGATCCCGCTCATCGCGGTTGTTGCGACTTGATCTGCGTTTTTACGCACGGTGTTCTTGAAAATCTCCATTGACGAACCTCCCGTTTGGTTAGGATTGACTAAACCTTTGTAGGGTTACCCCTTGATTTGCAGGATGATTACCGTAACAAACCTTGCAGCATTTCCTCTTCATCCTGTGCGACTTTTTCGCCCATGACTTTGGCGATGTTGCCGCCGAACATTTTTGCCATCAAACCCATATTCATTTTCGAGAGATACACCTTTCCATCATCGTCTTCCCAGACGCTGAACGTGCACGGCATCATTGTCGAGACATGCCGGTCCGTCGTCAAGACGCTTTTGGCGTATTCCGCCTTGCACAGCTTGACCAGCTTGACGCGCGGCTCGAAGGTCACGCCGTGTTTCGCCATCGATTTGTTCATATCGATGGGTTTCTCTCCCGGTATCACCCACCCGTGTTCGGGGATTCGCTTTTCCAGGGCGGCGACCGTCTCGTCAAATCCCAATGTGCTTTCGGCGGTAACGATCATCATTGACGGCATGGCCGTAACGACGATGACGCCGCACAATACAAAACCGACCGCGAGACCCCCCAAACCCGATATCCAGATGTTTCGATGACTCCTCGTACTCTTAACCTCGTTCTGTTTTTCAGACATACTTAATCCCCTTAGTTCACTTGGTTGATGGCTTCAATAAGCGTTTTCTGACTCTGTACGCCGGTAAAACGCCGCACTTCATTTCCATTCTTAAACAATATGAGTGTTGGAATACTCCGTATGCCGAATCGTCCGGCAAGGGATCCGACGTCGTCCACGTTCACCTTGGCAATGTGTGCCCGGCCCTTAACGCTCTGAGCGACCTGCTCCAAAATAGGTCCCTGGATTCTGCACGGCCCGCACCAGGGTGCCCAGAAATCAACCAGCACGACTCCTTCGGCGATGCTTTCGTCAAAGGTATGCACGTTCAGGTTCATTATTAGTTCCTCCTCGGTAACGTTTTTGTCGTTGACGGAGGCAGGCGTTGCGTTGCTTTGTTGATTGGGGAGAATATAGGTTTTAGCGAGAACGATAAGAACCGTTATTCCCACCACTATGAATGCGACAGTTGCTGATTTCGATATCTTTGCCATAATGTTCACCCCTATTTTGATTTGACTCTTCTTATCCGTTCATTCTGATTCATGATGAATTAGCCGAATGCATTGCATCGAGCAAAATGTCCCTGGGCTGCACGCCTACAAAACGCCGAACCTCATTTCCATCGTTGAACAAGATCAGCGTGGGAATGCTCTGCACGTCAAAGCGTCCGGCCGCGTCTCCGGCATCATCGACATTGAGCTTCGCAATTTTCGCCGAGCCGTTAATGCGTTCGGCGACCTCTTCCAAAATGGGCCCTTGCATTCTGCACGGCCCGCACCACGGGGCCCAGAAATCAACGAGCACTATGCCGTCGGCGATCATCGTGTCAAATTGGCTTTCGTTCAATTCTAATATTTCGTTACCTGGCATTGTCTTATCCTCTTTCTCTACACCCCTTTGCGATGAATTCATCTTCGAGGGTCGTTTTCAATGTCTTTTGGTCCGGCAATGATCGTACATGCAGTGTAAAAGCTTAATCACGTTCTTATTACCTATTCGATAGTACACCTTCGCCCCGTCCCGGCGGCATTCCAGAACACCCTTATCTTTCATCATATTGAGCTGCTGACTGGTGATCGCCTGTTTGCCGCCCAGGGCCTTGGCAATATCGCCCACACACATTTCTTTTTTCTCGAGCAGCTCGACGATCTGAAGCCGAACCGGATGGGCGACCGCTTTTAAGACTTCAGCAACGTGATCGGCGACTTTGTTATCCATTTTCAAATCCATCATTAAATTAATATATCACTATATATTGATATTTCGATTCATCTTAAGAAATGTTCGTAAAAAACGAAGAAAAAAGTAAGTTTTTTTGAACTCCGCTCGGTGCAAGCGAGAAATCACCTCAACGTTTGAGTTCCTGTTGTGGAAATGCGCGTTATCATTCCCAAGAAGGCCCGGCCGATGCCAAGGACTGATAAAATCGCGTCTCTGAAATAAATTTTCAGTTTTTGTATTTTTTTATGCTTGACAGTCCGAAAACAGAATCGTTAAATTGGGCCAAAAAGGCAAGTTGGTGGGGGTCGAAATCAAAAGGATTTGGTTAAAGAAAAGGATTGGAGAAGATGAAGGATTTATTCACCACCGGCGAAGCTGCGGAGATTTGCAGAGTGAGTCAACAGACCATTATCCGTTGTTTCGATGCCGGTCGTCTGGAGGGATTTCGTGTTCCCGGTTCAAGATTCCGGAGGATTCCGCGCCAGAGTCTTGTCAAGTTCATGAAGGACAACAACATCCCTTTGGACGCCATCGAGTCCGGCAAAAGGAAAGTGCTGATTGTCGATGACGACGCCGAAATCGTCGAGCTCATCGTGGAGGTTCTCGACCGGGACGGCCGATTTGAGACGGAAACCGCCTCCAGCGGATACGAGGCGGGCATGGCCACCGAACGATTCCGCCCGGAGTTGATCCTCCTCGATTACATGCTGCCCGACGTCAACGGAAACGTGGTGTGTCAGACGATACGGAGGAATCCTGAATTCGAGAATATCAGGATCATTATCGTCAGCGGCGTCGTCAAGCAGGATGAAATCGCCCAATTGCTTAAGTCCGGTGCTCAGGATTTCATACGAAAGCCGTTCGACGTCACCGAGCTCACAGGCAAAATCACCACGGCCCTGCAAATGAAATAGAACGGCGGATTCGCCACGGAAATCGCAACGAGCACCGAGGAAAGTCTATCGTAGGTGCTTGATTTAAGTAAGACAGGAACCACGGCATGCCGGACAAACCGTCCGATATTATTACCGCCGCCCGGCAGGTTAAACGTGCCATCGGCCGGCTCGACGCGCTCTCAACACTCCCCGGCGTTGGGGCGCAGCTTTTTACCCGACTACTGAGAAACCAGCTTTCACCGTCGGCGCTGGTGGATATCGTCGAATCCGATCCGGCCCTGGCCGCTAAGATCATCTCTTTTATCGGGCGACGAAATTTAGACACGACAGGAGCGCGGGTTACCTTTCGGCAGGCCCTTGATAAGCTGACTCCCGACGAAATCCGTGATGCGGTTCTGTCCGTTAAAGTTGCCCCGCCGTTCGGTCCCGATGAATCCTTGAGAACGGGATTGTTGTTGCACAGCCTTGCGGTCGCATGCTGCGCCAAGGGCATTGCGGAAAACATTGCATGGCCTCAGATAAGCCCGGAAATGGCCTACTGGGCCGGACTTTTGCACGATCTCGGAAAACTCGCACTGCTGGAGGTCATGCCGAAAAGTCTCGCTCGTATTATAGAGGAAGCGGAATCGACGGAACAATCCTCTTGTGCCATCGAGCAAAAGCATCTCGGCCTCGAGCATACGACCCTCGGCAGCCATTTGGCTCAAAGGTGGCAGTTGCCGGAACCGGTCGTTCTTGCGATCTGGCTTCACCATAGCGATACCGTGACGATCTGCCGGGACATGCCTGAAGCGTCGATGGCCGTCATTGTCCAGTTGGCCGATTCGATCGCCAGACAGTCCGGCATCGGCCGCTCCGGCAGCTTCGATGCGCCCGAACCGGTCCAACCGCTCGCCGAACACTTGGGAATAGGCGTCGAACTCTTACAGGGAATCCATCAGAATCTTCTGACCGCGGTCGAGGAAAAAACCAGGGTCCTCGGTTTGGACGTGCCGGGCGCCGCCTCGGACTATACCGAGACCGTTCATACGACCGCCGCCCAATTGGCCCGGCAGCACGCCGAATTATCTGAGGAAAACCGCCGATTGCAAAGTGCATCGAGCCATCTCGATTTTGTCGCGGATTTCCTGACGGGTTTGCATTCGGCGGCGACCGCCATTGAGATCGCGGAGGATTTCGCCGTCCGCTGGCAGAAGTTTTACCAGACGGGCAGGGTCTGTTTGTATTTGATCCCGCCCGCGACGAGCGAGACGCTGGAGGCCGTCGTCGTCGAAGACCTCTCGCAAAGCAGGATCGTGAGCGCCTCTGCTGAAGTGCCCATCATACCCAACGCCATCGCGAATAACTTTGCAATACTTAATGCGTACGATCATATTTCCTGGTTGCTCGATCAACTGGACGTGGACTTTGATGTGAACCGAACGAAGCTGGTACCGCTGCTTTCGGGCGGCAAAGCCGTCGGCGCGATCGCGTTCGAGCTTCATTACCCGGGCGATGATAAACTCTTCGAAGACCGGTTCAAGACCTCCACGTCGATCGCCGGAATCGTCCTGGATATGGCCCTGGCGCAGCAGGGACACCAGCATTTTGCGGAGCGCTTTGCCCGGCTCATCTCGAAACCGAAAGAGGTCTTGCGCCCGGCTCCCGAGGTCGAGGCGCCGGAGGAAACACCGACCTATCGAGTGGCGGATTCACTCAACGCGCTGGCGGAAATGGCGGCCGGGGCGGCCCACGAATTAAACAATCCGCTGGCGGTCATTTCCGGAAGAGCGCAACTGCTTGCCGAAGCTCAAAACGATAAGGAAACAAAAGAAATCCTCAAGCAGATTTACGAGAATGCCCGAGAGGCCTCCGGCATTATCGAAGATCTCATGAGCTTCGCCGAACCTCCGAAACCCAGGGCCGCGATAACAAACGTTCAAAAAATGCTGGACGAGGCGATCCAGTTGACCAGCCGAAAAACCAGCCGGGAAAACCTCGACATCCAAGTCGAACCGGCCGAGAACATCCGGGGCGTCTTTGTGGATTCGGCCCAAATCGTCTCGGCGCTGGCCAACGTCCTATCCAACGCCGTCGAATCCTACAGCGGTCAACCCGGCCCCGTCGAAATCACCGCCGAAGAAACGGAATCGGGCGAAAGGGTGAGACTGACGATCAAAGACCGGGGGTGCGGGATGGATGCCGAGACGCTCAAGAAAGCGACTCAGCCGTTTTTCTCCGCAAAAACCGCCGGCCGCAAACGCGGCATGGGGTTAGCCTACGCCGCCCGGTTCATCCAGATCAACAAAGGCACGCTCACCATTACGAGCGAGCCCGGCCACGGAACCACTGTCACGATTACCCTGCCTGTCCAGGAAAACCTATAGACGAAGATCCTTTGTTAGCAACGGAGCGTCTTTCTTAGCGGATTCTGCCGGTTATCGAAAAAATTGTTATTTACGTCCCTGTTCTTCCGATTACAATAGCGGATAAGAAAGAGAGGTGCGTATGAATCGTGGGCAATTCTTGGTGCTGTGGATCGGTATCGGCGTTGCGGTTGCGATGTGTTTGTTCCCGCCGCAAATGGAGGTTGAAGCGTCTCGCGGCGAAGATGGACGGGCGAAAATCTTCGTGGAATCTGCGGGTTACGATTTTATCTTCTCCGACAATGCCTATGTCCTCAACGTTCCCACTTTGGGTCTTCAATTGGGCATCGTGGCGGCGATAACAGGTGTATTGTTTATTTCGCTCAAAGGCGTGGATCGATCTAAGTTAAGCTATATGGATAAGCTGATCCTCGCTAAAAGAAAAGCAAAGAAATCATAAATGTACCTTTTATCCTGCTTTTTGAAAAAGAAAGAAACAGAAACAGGGGTCAGGCTTGAATGGCACTTCCATAAGCCTTAAGTTTGGTTGAGCAAACGCGCTTTTGCGACTGATCTGGGTTCATTCAGGTAGACCAATTTCTTGGGACGCCTCTTCACGGCGCGTGGCTCGATACGATCTGGCCTGTCGTTTACGCGATGTGTAGCTACCGCCCTGAGAACCGCTGCATACAATTCGTTGCTTCGCTCGGGACACGACCACCCCGCAACGGCGAAGGCAACCAAGGTTTGAAGCGTCCCTTTGAAGCTGATGTCACGGGGGCAAAGCCCTGCCGCCAGGGCGGCCCGGGCCATCAGGCTATAAAGGGGTCAGGCTTTGGATTTAGGGGTTGACGTTTATGTTTCTTTATTATAGTTTTCGGATATGCCGAGAAAGGTTAGAATTGAATATGGCGGCGCTATCTATCATGTGCTGAATCGCGGTAATTATCGACAGGCCCTCTTTACGGTTCAAGGCTCTGCGGAGATGTTCGAAGGGACGCTGTTTGATTGCTGCTCGCGATTCGGCTGGCGGTTGTTTGCTTATGTCGTGATGCCGAATCATTATCATTGCTGTTTTAAGACGGAAGATGCGAATCTCGCAGCGGGCATGCAATGGCTTCAGAGCACCTTTGCGAATCGTTTTAACCGGTTCGTTCAGGACCGCGGCCACGTCTTCCAGGGGCGATACAAGGCGTTAGTTGTCGAGGATGGCCTTTCCGTGCTTCGGGTTGTGAACTATATCCATCTGAATCCGGTTCGGGCCGGGCTTGAGACGGTCGAAACGTTGAAACGGTATTCCTATAGCAGTTTTCCCAAATTTTTCATTAAGAAACGTCCCGCATGTCTCGAAGCCGGAGATTGGCTGGCCGAGGCCGGGGGTCTCAAACTGACATCTGCCGGAATGCGTTATTATCATAAATCCCTCAAAGCCGCGATCGAGTCCGATCCACGAAAGCGATCTGATTTGTTCAAAGAACTCTGTCGGGGATGGTACGTCGGCACTCGGGAAGGCAGGAAAGCCTTGTTGAAGGATATTGAGAATGGAAAATTGGCGAATGAGGGGACCGATCTTCTCTATGGTTTCGGACAGACGCGTGCAGAGGTTCTCTTACAGGAAGGTCTGAACCGTCTCGGCAAAACAGAGCGGGAAATGGCCTGCGATCTTAAGTTGGCGCCTTGGAAGGTTGTCCTGGCAAGCTGGATCAAGCTTCAGTGCGGTGTGAGCAATCGTTGGTTCAGCGAAAACTTGTATATGGGTAATATTTATAGCATTAGCAAGGCCGTTGCATCAGAAATCCGATCCGGACGGAAACGATCAAAGGAGTGGCGAAAACTTGGAACCCCTAAATCCAAAGCCTGACCCGAATGGTGCTTCCTTAAGGTTACCAGTAAGGCTTAAAACAGCGTTTCTGGGTCAAAAACGATGGTCGGCAATGTGGGAAATTGCTTATGGAAGTGCCATTCAAGCCTGACCCCTTTTGCTCTTCTATGAAGATAACGGAAGAATCTGTGTTTTCTTTACTTGTAATCCAAAATACCCGTGATATCGGGGAACCACACATTAATTGTACCCGGATTCATCTCAGGTCCAACGTTGATTTCATCGAGTTCCAACGTATTGGGAATTAATGTCACGTCCCCGCCGCAGCCCATCATCGCACCGCTGGCATTCATCGCAACCAGGTTACCGCCTTTTGTACAGTCTATGCGTCCCGCCTCACCGGTGAGGTAATTCGAAGCCTCGATATAGACCTTTCCGCCCCGGCCTGTCATGCCGGCGCCATTCACTGATACGCCTTCGTAAATCGAGACGTTGTTCCCCCGCATCATGACGCGTCCCCCGTTGCCATCGCTGATGAGGCCGCCTCCGCCCACGGCTTGGAGTGAATTGACTTCGATGTCTCCCTGACGCGCGAGCACGACGATCTCTCCGCCTTCCGCGCCCGGCGCATCATAGGAGAACATATCCGCGATGCCTGCGCTTGCATTGAGATGACCGACCGTGATATCGCCGAAGGCTGTCGTATAGAATCGGCATGTGCCTCCCGGCGCATTGATGTGAGGGTTGCCTTGGTTGGGGATCGGTACCGGCGGAGTACCCGGATCGTGGTCCTCCGGTTCCATGATACCCGTCAGGTTGACCTTGACAAAATGGTAGGCCCCCAGGGAATCGTTGAGGTCGAACACCAGGGCCACGGGATCCATGTCGTCCTGGGGAATAATGGGCGGGCCGGCGTGGATTTCAATCTTAGGACAGACACTCAATCCCTCGGCCGCCCGGATATTGGCCGCGAAGAGATACTTGCAGAAAATCACGACATCTCCGGTTATCGTCAGGGTGAGGTCTATCTCGCGAGCGTTCGAGTCATCGACATATTCAAAATGATACTCCCCGGTGGCGAGGGTTCGGTCGGCGGTCACGGCGCCGTGGATGCCGGTTCCCGTATCCAGAAACATACCGGTTTTGACCTCGATGGTCCCACCCGGATGTGCGGGGCCTCCGGTAGCCAGCATCTCGTTGACAAGAAGGCCGCCGCTCAAAGCCCGTTCAGGGAGATAACGTTCCAGATCTTCCTTGCGTACCCCGGGGACAGGTGCAGGTGCGAACGATAAGCAAACATTCAACGGCAGTTCGGTGACGCGGTCGGCCTCGAGAACAAGCGTGCCGTCTCGATTAATGATCGGTGAGATACCCAACTGCATGATGCTGACGATGAACTGTCCCAGGATTTCGCTCGGCCCCGGACCGTACGAACCGGCCTTGATCGTGATCTCGCCCGCTGAAGCCGGATTGGGATTCATGACATCCTCCGATACTGCAGCGGCCCAGGCTCCCCCACGAACATTCCCCTGGCGTGTCTCCACATTGATACGGCCGGGTTCTTTGCCTTTACCCGCAAGCGCCAAAAGAGAGATATGAAGATCGCCTTCATATTCCGAATGAAAAATAAAGGTCCCTCCATCGCGGGGCGTCTCCGTAGGTTGCGGATTGAGATCGGCGGCGATCATAAAAGGTATCTCGCTGTGACCGATCGTACGGTTCTCCACCTGACAAACGATCGGTTCGGGCTTTCCTGCATAGATCTCTAAACGTGGTGTTCCCTGCGAGTGATCACCCTGAATGTGGGCGAAAAAACCATACTGACAGTGAATCACGACGTGTCCCGTAACGGTAATCAACAAGGGCGGGCAGCCGGGCTCGAAAATTCCATTCGGAATGCCAACATGGCGGAAGTAATACTCACCGGATTCCAGAGTAACGGATTCGACCAGATCGCCATCACGTCCATCGCCCTCATCGACGTCGATGCCCGTTCGGACATCGATCGTACCTGCATTGCCGCCGGCGTCATCCCCTCCTGTAAACAGTTCTTCCTTGGAACCT
>Ga0180432_10001402_pt1 | contig 38181 bp, 23 predicted proteins | sample SS_ome_10_FD_132414 | JGI IMG/M metagenome (GOLD analysis project Ga0180432, IMG submission 132414) | Hypersaline lake sediment archaeal communities from the Salton Sea, California, USA - SS_1_MS_2 metaG | ecosystem: Environmental > Aquatic > Non-marine Saline and Alkaline > Hypersaline >... | reverse complement strand
TCGTATGCGGCCCTGAGGCCACGTGCCTTAACCCGCGGAAAAGGGCGAAAACGCTTCGCCCGTTGGTTAAGCGTTGCAATGCATAACCTACGACCACGGGGCCGGTCGTTCCATATGGTCTATCCCCTTCCGTTAAGCTGTCGGCCCCTTTGCCGTTCCCTACACCCTACGCCCTACACCCTATCCCCTGCTGTCAATCCCTACCCCCTGCCGTTGCCCCCCCCGGCTCCGCCGGAAGCCAAAGCGGTGCCAGGCCACCGCACTCCAAAGGCTCCGCCGCAACCTGCCCCGCGCCACCCGAAGGTCGAAGCAGAAAGCCTCGGGCCAGGCGGGCCAGCGAAGGGGTGAGTCCCGGCCAAGGGGAATCATCAAATCGAGTAACGTCCCTGGTTTCCACCTGACAATTCGCGTTCAGTTGCCGCGTGTCACAGACTAAGCAGGTCTTTCGACTCCATACACCGGTAGGGAATGTTGGCAGGTGTTCCTACATCTTCTTCCGCAAGGCGTAAGCCAGAAAGCCCGCCACCCGCGGAAATGGGCTTGTGAGCCCGCTTCGCATCGAGGACAATACGGTCATGCGCGGTGGTACCGTTGCTATCTATGCCCAAGGGTCTCGCGGCTGAAACGGTCGAAATCATGCCAAAAAGCGATATCGTGTTCGGGTCGGAATTCTCTCCTGCCGTGATCGATCTGGCGCCTCTTCTTGTAATGGTGAAGCAGCACCAACCGGATCGTTCTGCTCTCCAGCAAGCCATCGACGACAGGTTCTTCCCCGGCAAGGGCAAGAACGCTGATCCGAAGAAGACTCTGGCCGATAACACGATCCTGGCCATGCTCGCTTATGGACTGCTTGAACGTGGCGAGGACAGAAACACTGTCTTCCTTAGCGATTTTGGAGAAAGCCTCCACGAGAAACGCGAGTCAATCGACGATCTGCGGGATATGATGGGACGGCACTGCCTGGTTGAACTCAACGGCCTGCGTATCATATCCTGCATCCAGGATCTTCTTCAGGCGGGAATCCCGCTGAAGAAGGTCGCGATTGCTAGGCAACTCCGCCGCGAAGGGTTTCATGTTCCGCAGAACGGCAAGCACTTGAACGTCCTTCGGCAATGGCTTGACTTCGCTGGTGTCTTGAATGCCAATAACAGGAAGGGCGGGGAAGGTCTCTGGATTCCAGACGAGAGCAGGCTTGATGAGTTGCTCCGCATCACGACGGCGGATATTGAGCGGTGGGGTGAGCTTACGCCTCCACAATACGATTTCGCAAGAGCGTTTGCCCTGATGGGCGTTGACGAGGCAGTCAGCAGCAGTGTCCGGGATTCCGCCGTCACGCTATACGGCACCGAGTTTCCCGAAGGTGGTTTGCCGCAGTCTGTCCTTCATAAGCTCGCGGACGTAGGTCTTATCACGTGGAAGAAGACAACGCGCGGGAGGGGGGCCAAGGCCCATCTCGTCTACCCTACGGACAAGCTCAAGTCGGAACTACTGGAACCGATCCTCGCTCAGATAGCCCACGAGCTGGGCCCGGGGTATAAGCGTCTCTCGCGAATGTCCTTCCTTGACATCGTCACGGCGCTTGGGTCGGCGAGCAAGCATGAGAAAGGCATCGCGCTGGAGGCGCTGGCCTTTTACTTCTGCCGGCGCCTCGACCTTCAGTTTGTGCAGTGGCGGTTACGGGGCAACGCGACCGGCGGGGCAGAGGTGGACTTGATCGTCGAGGGAACTCGGTTGATCTTCAGTAGGTGGCAGATTCAGTGCAAGAATACCAAGCGCGTTGCGACAGAAGACCTCGCGAAGGAGGTCGGCATTGCCACAGCCATCCGTTCGAATGTCGTCATGCTGATTTCGACCGGTGATGTTGGTGCTGCCGTCCGGAAGTTCGCCAAGATGGTGATGCAGAACACTGCGTTGCACGTCATTCTCCTGAGCGGAATCGAACTGAAGAAACTCGTTAGCGATCCTTCAACGCTGACACGCATGTTGAATACGCAAGCAGCACAGGCAATGATGGTGAAGCGCCCACAATTGGAGGGATAGCGGCCAGGAGGGATCCATAGGGCATCCCATGAAGACCTCCCCAAAGAGGGGCTTCCCTGCGGACATATCCATATTGGTGTCAGTGAGCAGCAAATGTCTGATATGGCGAGGCGCCCACATCTTCAATCACCTGGCGGAATAGTTGCGTCAGGGGGACACTTCGAGCAGCAGGCCAACTACCGCTTCCGCGTTCTTCGCCTCGAGCGTTTCTTGCCACCGTCCGATGGGAGTGGTGCTTCCTCACCGTTCCCCCACAGCAGGTCGGGGCGAGGAATCTTGTAGTAGGTGCCGGGCTTATCCTGCGTCTGGAACAGTGTCGGTTGGGTTTTACTGCGTGCTGTGGTCTTTGGCTGGCGAACGAAACGCCCGAACGAGCCCCTGACGTACTCTTCGGAGAGGTCACAACACAACCAATGGCGCTTGAGCCTTTCGCAAGCAGCCCCGGTTGCACAACTCCCAGCGAAGGGGTCGAGCACGAAATCCCCAGGGTCCGTCAACATCCGTATGAAGTACTCAGGAAGCGTCTCAGGGAATCTAGCAGGGTGAGGCTTCAGATCGTGTTCCTTGCAGTATCGCAGATACGCGGAGTTGCTCTCGGTATGCGCTAGCGCTATCAAGTTAGGCGGGATGGCGGCCCCGTTGTCTCTGCCGAACTTGTCGCTGATATCATGACCGCTCGGGCGGAGTTTCGCCTTGTAACCGTTCTTCAACAGTGCACGCATGCTATCGCTGTAAGGCTGAAGGACTCTCCTGTTGCTGGCTTTGGGCCAAGGCGTTGGTGCAAGCCACCAAATACAGTTTACGGCGTCTTTGACGCGGATCCGTCGTACGGTCACCCACTCAGCAGGAGTCGGCAGCTTGCTGGGACTCCACCAGAAGATCTCCTGAGCCAAATGAAAACCGACTTCCCTGCAAAGCATGATGAGCAGTTCAAAATGATAGAGACTCCGGGTGGGCTGCCCCCGAATCCAAGAACCACCGATGTCGATGACAAGTGATCCCGTAGGCTTCAAGACCCTCTTGAACTCCTGCCCGAAGGGCTTGAACCAAGCTACGTAGTCGTCGGCATCCTTGTTGCCGTACTCCTTCTTGCGTACGAGCCCATATGGCGGACTGGTAACGATGAGATCGACGGACTCATCCTTCACGCGCGCTGGCAGGACCCGCAAGGCATCGCCATGTATGGCCTCACCGAGAGACGTGTGATACATTTTCGTCGTACGAGCCTTTAGAGAGGCCATACTTCCGACATCCTGTCCGCATCGCCCTCTTGGAATGCTGCCTCGTTGCAGCATCTCGGCTAAATCCTACCCCCGAGGTGTAAGCGTGTAAAGGTCAATCTGGCTGTGTGTGGCGGCTACTTCTGAATCTGCCTGGATTGGCGGAATCTGTGAGTAACCGCGTGGAACGGCTGTTACGAGGCAATCTGCTTGACGGCAGGAGATAGGCCATGGGGGTTTGATCGCAGGGCATGGGGCTTAGGGCATAGGGCATAGGGATTGTCGATGGCCGACTTACCATTGACGAATGTAATGACTGCGGACCGTGGTTTCCCTCCGCTGGCTCTGCTGCCTCTGTGTCGATTTCTTATGAAAGGCGTGGAGTGCTACCGGGAGAACGGCCGTTGAGAGGCAAGTTGTTTGACGGCAGGGCGTAGGCAATTCGGGGCAATCCGCGGAACACCATAGTCAGTTAGTCTTCCTCTCCGTTCGCGTGGTGTCGGGGGCCTTTGGGGCCCACCTTCGCCGAGGCTTCGGCGGGGAGGCCAGGGGGCGGGACAGGGTGGATTCGAGGCGGGTGATGAAGCCCCGCCTTGGCCGAGGCTTCCCTCTTCGCCAAGGCTCCGCCGGACGAGTCGGCGGGCAGGCCGGGGCGGGCGGCAGGCGGCTTCGTCTCCGACTTCGCCGTCCCAAAGGGGGTTTCGTGGTAGCACTTCCGGCTTCACCTTCTGGGCTGGGCCGAGTCAAGTCGCCGTCCCAAGAAGGGGTAGGGCGTGGAGGGTAACGGCAGGCGGCTTCCGGCTACGCCCTCTGGGCTACGCCGGGACAAGTCGCTGGAGAAGACGCAAGACAAGTCCCTGGAGAAGACGCAGGACAAGTCGCCGGGCAGGCAGGAGCGGGTCGGTGAGGGTGTGGCTCCCTCTGATGCTCCCCGCAATCCGCTGTGGCTGAGCCCGTCCACGCGTCAGCCAGTCAACCAGGATCGGCTGCATAATTTCGGTAGCAGGTACCGAAATTCGTATGTTCCACCTCGGGTGTAACCTAGGGGCGCCCGAGGGCCGGGGTGTACGATAACTAGTTGCAAGCCAATTGGTTACGGCGGTTTTGCCGCCGGGGGATGGGGGGGAGGTTCCACGAAAGTGGAAACCTGTGGAACACTCACGGGCGGGTGGAACATCCTGATGCTGCTTCGCTCTGCAAGCTACGCAGGACAAGTCCGTGGATAGAGCCGTTGGCAAATCTTCTTCCCTCTGCTGCCCTCTGCTGCCTCTGCGTCTACTTCGCCTCATCTACTGATGACGTAGATGGCCAGGTCGGCGTTCAGGTTGGGGTTGTCGGTGACGTCCTGCCAGTCGCGTTCGGTGTCGAGGGTGAGGCTGCGGTGGATGTGGATGCCTTTGTCCCGGCAGAAGGCCTCGAAGTCGGCTATGGAGAGCATGCGGATGTTGGGCGTGTCGTACCACTGGTAGTGGAGCACGCCGGCCACCGGTGCGCGGCCTTTTTCGGCGAGCATCGTGCGGATCTTGTGATACCCGAAGTTCGGGAAGCTGACGATGCACCGGCGCCCGACGCGGAGCATGTCGTCCACGACGGTTTCGACGTTTCGCACGGCCTGGAGCGTTCGCGAGAGGACCACCACGTCGAACTGCTTGTCGCCGAAGGGCAGGCTGCCCTCGTCGAGGTCGGCGTGTATGGCGTTGAGTCCGCGGCTGACCGAGGCGACGACAGCCTCGGCTTCCATATCCACGCCCACGAGCGGCGCGTTGCCGCGCTGCTTGAGGATCTCCAGCAGCGACCCGTCCCCGCAGCCGAGGTCCAGCACGCCGGCGTCCGGGGCGATCATCTCGACGATGCGGTCGTAGTCGATCCTCTGGGGGTGTTCGGGGTGGAAGATGCTGTGCGGGCTTCGTGTCGAGGCGTCCGGGCCGACCTCCTGGTCGCCGGGCAGGTCGTGCCCGCTCAGGTCGGCCAGGAACGAGCGAATCAGCGCCCCGTATCGGTGCCTGAGGTTCGGCAGCAGGAAGGCGTCGTGCCCGTAGTCCCCGGCGATGTTGCAGTAGCTGACGGGTTTGCCGGCCAGGACCATCGCCTTGACGAGCTGCTGCGACTGGCTCGGCGGAAACAGCCAGTCGCTGGTGAAGCTCATCACGAGCCATCGGCACCGGCTGGGGGTAATGGCCCGGCGGAGCTGCTCGTCTGTCCGCCCGAGGTCGAACAGGTCGCCCGCGGTGGTCAGGGCGAGATAGCTGTTGGCGTCGAACCGCCCGACGAACTTCGTGCCGAGGTAGCCCAGGTACGACCCGACGGAGAACTGCTTCTCGAACGCGATGGGCACGTCGCGGGGGCTGGTCCGGTCGGCCTCGAACTTCGCCGCCATCGACTCGGGCGACAGGTAGGTGATGTGTCCGATCATGCGAGCGATAGCCAGCCCGACATCCGGCCCGGTGGGCTTGTCGTAGTACTGCCCGTCGTGGAAGTTGGGATCGGAGAGGATGGCGTTTCGCCCGACGACGTCGAAGGCCAGCGACTGGGCGGTGAGTCTGGGCGAGGCGGCCAGGACGATCGCCCCGCGGACGCGGTGGGGGAACTTCACGCCCCAGCAGAGCGTCTGGTGCCCGCCCATCGACCCGCCGAGCACGGCCAGAAGCGTCTCGATGCCCAGGTGGTCGAGCAGCCTGGCCTGGACGGCGACCATGTCGCCGACGGTGATGGGTGGGAAGTCCGGCCCGTAGGGCTTGCCCGTGCGGGGGTTGGTGCTGTTGGGTCCGGTGGTGCCCCGGCAGCCGCCCAGGACGTTCGGGCAGATGACGAAGTACCTCTCGGTGTCGATGATCATGCCGGGCCCGACCACGTCGGCCAGGTCCCACCAGCCCGGATCGTCGTCCGCGTCGTGGCGGGCCACGTGCGAATCCCCGCTGAGGGCGTGGCAGATGAGGACGGCGTTGTCTCGGGCCTGGTTCAGGCAGCCGTATGTCTCGTAAGCGACGGTGACCTCGTCGATGTGCCCGCCTCGTTCGAGGTCCACGCCGCCGCCGAGCGTGACGCTTCGGAGGTGCTTCAGGGGCGCCTCGCTGCGGGCCGAATCCGTGCTGTCGTCAAACGTCGGGTCGTTCATGCCGTCTCAGGTGCTCCGTTGAGACGCCTTCAGCGCCTGGTCGAGGTCGGCGATAATGTCGTCGGCGTCTTCGATGCCGACGCTCAGGCGGATGTATTCCGGCGTGACGCCGGTGGCGACCTGATCCTCGGCGGTCAACTGCTGGTGCGTCGTCGAGGCCGGGTGGATCACCAGCGTCTTGGCGTCGCCGATGTTGGCCAGGTGGCTGGCGAGCTTGACGCTGTTGATGAACCGGATGCCCGCCTCGCGACCGCCTGTGATGCCGAAGCCCAGGATGGCCCCCGCCCCGTCGGGCAGGTACTTTTCGGCGTTTTCTCGCCAGGGGCTGTCGGGCAGGCCGGGGTAGCTGACCCATTCGACGGCGTCGTGTGCGGCGAGGAACTCGGCGACCTGCCTGGCGTTGGCGCAGTGCCTGGGCATGCGGAGGTGCAGCGTCTCCAGCCCGAGCAGGAACAGGAAAGCCGCGAACGGGCTCATGCACCCGCCCATGTCGCGCAGCAGGTGGGTGCGGATGTGGATGATGTAGGCGATGTTCCCGATCGGGCGCAGGGCCTCTTCGAAGACCACGCCGTGGTACGACTCGCTCGGGGCGCAGAACTCGGGCCACTTGTCGGGATTGTCGGCCCAGGGGAACGTGCCGCCGTCGACGATGGCCCCGCCGACGTGGACGCCGTGCCCCCCGATGAACTTCGTGCACGAGTAGACCACGATGTCGATCCCGTGGGCGATGGGCCTGAAGAGCACCGGCGTCAGGACGGTGTTGTCGCAGATGACCGGCAGGCCGCAGGCGTGGGCGGCGTCGGCGATGGCGCGGAAGTCGGGCACGTCGTTCTTGGGGTTGCCCGTGCTCTCCATGTAGACGCAGCGGGTGTCGGCGTCGACGAGGTCGGCGATCTGCTCGGGCTTGTCCGGGTCGAAGAACCGCACCTCGATGCCGAGCTTCTTGAACGTCTGCGTGAACAGCGTCCACGTGCCGCCGTACAGGCTGGTCGAGGAGATGACGTTCTGCCCGGCGTGTGTGATGGTGAGCACGGCGGCGGTGATGGCGGCCTGCCCGCTGGCAAAGGCCAGCCCCGCCGCCCCGCCGTCCATGGCCGCCAGACGCTTCTCCAGCACGTCGTTGGTGGGGTTCATGAGTCGGCTGTAGATATTGCCGAACTCCTTGAGCGCGAACAGGTCGGCCGCGTGGTCCGTGTCGCGGAAGACGAAGCTGGTGGTGGCGTAGATGGGCACGGCGCGTGCGGCGGTGGCGCTGTCGGGCTCGTGCCCGGCGTGCAATGCGAGCGTTCCCATGCGGTAATCCTGCTGATCGGTCATCGTTGTTCCCTTGGTTTTCGAAGGTGCTGTTTAGCGGGCGAGCAACGCTCGCCGGTTGTCGTTCGAACGTGAAGCGGCGAGCGTTCCTCGCCCGCCAAACGCGCCAAACGCGCAGCACACAATACGGTGAAACTGAACATTCGTCGTGCGTGGATCACGTGAAACTGTGCGTTCCTACTCGTCGGCCAGCGGGGCAAAAAGGGGAGTACTCAGGTACCGCTCGCCGAAGGAAGGCAGGACCACGACGATGGTTTTCCCAGCCGCGTCCTCCCTGGCGGCGACGACGGAGGCCGCCTTCAGCGCCGCCCCGGAGGATATCCCGACGAACAGCCCTTCCTCGGCGGCGGCCCGTCGTGCGAAGTCGATCGCGTCGTCCTGGTCGATGGTGATGATTTCGTCGACGATGCCGAGATCGAGCACGTTCGGGATGAACCCGGCGCCGATGCCCTGGATCTTATGCGGTCCGGGGACGAGGTCTTCGCCCTGGCGCACCTGCGACATGACGGGGCTCTGGACCGGCTCGACGGCGACCGCCCTGACGTCGGGTTTGCGGGCCTTGATGACCTCGGCAATGCCTGTGATCGTCCCCCCGGTGCCTACCCCGGCGATGACGACGTCGACCTGCCCGTCGGTATCGTTCCAGATTTCCTCGGCGGTGGTTCGGCGGTGGGCGTCCGGGTTGGCCGGGTTGTCGAACTGCTGGGGCATGAACGTGTCGGGCAAGTCGGCACAGAGCTGCTCGGCCCGGTCGATGGCGCCGCACATGCCGTCGGCAGCCGCCGTCAGGACCACCTCGGCCCCGAGGGCCTTGAGCACCAGTCGCCGCTCGATGCTCATCGAGTCGGGCATGGTGACGATGCAGTTGTACCCGCGGGCGGCACAAACGAAGGCCAACCCGATGCCGGTGTTCCCGCTGGTCGGCTCGACGATCGTCGTGCCGGGGTGGATCTTACCGGCCCGCTCGGCCGCTTCGATCATTGACAGGGCGATGCGGTCCTTGACCGAGGCCATCGGGTTGAAGCACTCCATCTTGGCCAGCACGATCGCCTCGGACGGGATGATTTTCTTGACCCTGACCAGGGGGGTGTTGCCTATTGTCTGGGTAATATCGTCGTAGATTCGGGCCATGGGTATCTCCAATCCACCCGGCCGGGGCCGGTGGGTCTTGACGCCTTGTTATTGCCTTTGTTTCCTTCACTTGTGGCTTTCATCAGGTTGGAGCCGGGCGGGGTGGCCCCTGTCGGACGGAAGACAGGCTTGATTCTCACTACAACACTAGGCTAGTATTCCGATAGAATCAATAGGGATTTGAGAGAGTTCGAAAAATGCATATATCGCAGAAATGCCAGTACGCCTTGCGGGCGCTGCTCGAACTGGCCAAACGCCCTCGCACCGAGCCGACGTCGGTCGGCACGATCGCCTCGGCCCAGGCGATCCCCGCGCGGTTCCTCGAATCGATACTCGGGCAGTTGAGGCAGGGCGGGTTCGTGGTCTCGCGCCGCGGGGCCAAGGGGGGGTTCGCTCTGGTGCCCGACCCGTCGGCGTTGAGTGTGGGCGCGATCATCCGGTTCATTGACGGACCCGTATCCCCGGTCAGGTGCATCGCGGGCGGCGGCGGCAATGGGGAGTGCGGGTTCTACGGCCGCTGCGCGTTCTTGTCGATGTGGTCCCGCGCCCGAGACGCCATTGCCAACGTATACGACACGACAACGTTCAGCGACTTAATGGAGGCCGAACAGGCCGCGGCGGGCAAACACCGGTCAAATTACTGTATCTAGACCCCTCCGGGCCGCCGGCGAGAGTCCGGTCAGAGCCGTGACATTGCCCGGCGGCCGTCTGGCACGGGCCAAGGACACCACAAGCATATGCCAACAAAGCCGATCCTGCAGATTCCGGAGACGGTCAAGGCCGACACGGTCGCCTATCGCGGTCACGTGCGGAAGTACCTCGACGGGCAGACCGCGCCGGCGGATTTCTGGGCTTACCGCGTGCCCATGGGCGTCTACGAGCAGCGCACCGATGGGCGGTTCATGGTTCGCGTGCGGATCCCCGCCGGACTGGCCCTTGGCGAGCAGCTCGATAAGATCGCCGGTCTCAGCGCGCGGTTCGGCAACGGGGTCCTTCACGTGACAACCCGGCAGGACATCCAGATTCACGACGTGGGCATCGAGGACACGCCCGACGTGCTCGAGGGGCTGCTCGAGTCGGGACTGTCCTCGCGCGGCGGGGGAGGCAACACCGTCAGGAACGTCTCGGCCTGTCCGCGATCGGGCGTCTGCCCGAACGAGATCTTCGACGTGACGCCGTACGCCGTCGCGACGGCCGAGTATCTGCTGGCCGACAGAAGCTCGTTCAACCTGCCTCGGAAATACAAGATTGCGTTTTCCGGCTGCTCGGAGGACTGCGCGCTGGCGTCAGTGGCGGACCTGGGCTTCTTCGCCCGCGAGCGTGACGGGGTGAAGGGCTTTTCGGCGTATTGCGCCGGCGGGCTGGGCGGCAGCCCTCGCGTCGGGGTCACGATCGAGGACTTCATCCTGGCCGAGGACGTCTGCGAGGTCGCCGAAGCCGTCAAACAACTGTTCGACAGGCACGGCGACCGGTCGAACAGGAACCGTGCACGCCTGCGATACGTCCTGGGCAGGCTCGGGCAGGAGCAGTTCGTCGCACTCTACCGGCAGTCCAGGCGAGCGCTGCAGGCGGAATCACTGCCCCATCAGCCGCCGAAGATTCGCCCGATTGGGTCCGGGCCCGAGCCCGGGCGGGCCGGCCCGGGCCAACAGCCCGCCCGGCAGCGCGAGAGCTTCGCCCCGGAGAAGACCCCCGGATTCGTGACGGGTCGCCTGTGGCTCAAGCACGGGGACATCACGGCGGCGGACCTGAAGAAGGTGGCGCTGATCGCCGAGACGTACGGGCAGGGGCTGGTCAGGGCCACGCAGCTTCAGGACCTGCTGATCACGGGCGTGGCCGAGAGCGAGGTCCCGCTGGTCGAGTCGGCCCTGGCCGAACTCGACACCGCCGTATTCAAACCCGCCTCGGTGAAGACCGTTGCCTGTGCCGGGGCGGCGACCTGCAGGCTGGGCCTGTGCCTGTCGCGCGGACTGGCAGACGCGATCGCCGCCCGTCTCGAGGCCGACGGAACCGAGTCCGACACCATCATCCGCATCAGTGGATGCCCCAACTCGTGCGGACACCACTGGGTGGCGAACCTGGGCTTCCAGGGCCGCGCCAAGCGGCTGGGCGGCAGGCTTATGCCGTATTACGACGTCTTCGCTGGCGCGCGTCTGGTCGAGGGCCAGGCCCGCCTGGCCGAACGCGTCGGAGCCGTACCGGCCAAACGCGTGCCCGACCTGGTGGCCGAGGCGCTCGAGGCCGGTGCCACGGACGCACGGCAACTCGAGCCGATCGTTGCCCGCCACGCCGACGTCGGCGACGCGGCGCTGCCGGACGAGTACTACTGTGACTGGGGCGCCGACGTGCCGTTCTCGCTGAACGGGCGGGGCCGAAGCGAGGACCAGAGCGGAGGAGCACGATGAAGAACGCCGCGGCGAACCTGGAGACGGTCGACCTGGACGCCCTGGGGGCGATGGACGCCGAGCAGCTGATTCGGTTTGCGTTCGAGACGTTCGGGTCCCGGGCGGCGATCGGCACGTCGCTGCAGAAGACCGGCGTGGTCATGATCGATATCGCCGCCCGCCTGGACGTTGACTTCCGCGTGTTCTTCATCGACACGCTGCTGAACCACGACGAGACGTATGCCCTGCTGGACGACGTCGAGAAGCGTTACGGCATCACGATCGAGCGGTTCGAGCCGGACCCGGAGGACATCGAGTCGCTCAAGCGCGCCGTGGGCCAGTGGGCCCACTACCTGGCCCGCCCCTCCTGCTGCCACGTCCGCAAGCGAAAGCCGCTCCAAAACGCCCTGGCCACGCTGGAGGTGTGGATATCGGGCCTGCGGGCCGACCAGTCCGAGCACCGGCAGGACCAGGCCCGCAAGGCCGACTGGGCCCAGGACGACCGGGGCCGGCAAATCCTCAAGCTCAATCCCCTGCTCGACTGGACCGCCGAGGACGTCGACCGATACACCCGCCGGTTCGACCTGCCCTACAACACACTCTACGACTACGTGTCGCGCTACGGCGAACGATATCACGTCATAGGATGCAAGCTCTGCCACATCCCCACCCGCGACGGGCTCGATCGCAGGGCAGGCAAGTTCCCCTGGGAGCAGGGGCGCAAGGAATGCGGGCTGCACGACCACGGCAGTGGAATCTGACCGATTGCGGATTGCGGATTGCGGATTTCGCGCGGTGTTTACGATTTGCCCTTCGCCCCGAACACCGACGGGTGGCGCGATTGGGTGTTCTTCGCCTTCGGGTCCACTGTCACATTCAGCCCCAGACGGAGGGCTGCCGGCTCCAGGCAGGCGGTGTCGCTGCAGGCCTGGGACCGGACGGTGATCGGCAGGAGGACCGCACCGGCGCGGGCGTCCTTTTCGATCGTAAGCGTTGCACGGATCCAGACCGTGCCTTCGTATACGCTCACGGCCTCTTTGCTGAAGCCCAGCCTGGCCCGCCGGCCTTTCGGGTAAACGACCTCGTCCAGCGTTGCCGCCTGTTCAGCGGACAGGCCCAGTGAGGTGGCCACCAGGTTCTCGTCCAGCGGATCGTTCGAGTTGACGTGCCAGCCGGTGTCTACCGTCAGTCGGACGGCCAGGTCTATCGTCTGGCCCGGGCGGGCGGCCAGGCGCGAAGCGAACAGATCGGCGGTCACCCGCGGCGTCTGGGCCGAGGCATCGGGTTTCGGCCCGTCGGCCGACGCGGCCGGGGCGGCGTCGAGATACTCCCCCACCGCCAGCAGCATGTGGTTCATGCCGCCCGGCGAGCGGGCCAGCAGGCCGGCGAAGGCCTTCAGCGTTTCCTCGGCCTGCGCCAGGTACGTCTTCCGCCCGGTCAGTCTGCCCAGGCGAACCAGCACGCCGGCGGCGACCGCGTTGCCGGCCGGGACCGCCCGGTCGATGGGGTCCTTCACGCGGCTCAGAAGCTCCTCGTGATCGCTCGAGGTGAAGTAGAACCCGCCCCCGGCCGGGTCCTTGTGGTACCGGATCATGGTCTGGGCCAGGCCGGTCGCCTCGTCCAGCCAGCGCCGCTTGCCGGTGACCTCGTGCAGGTCGATCAGCGCGTCGGCCAGGAAGGCGTAGTCGTCGAGGTAGGCGTTGAGCCTGGCGGCGCGGCGGCGGTACGTCCGCAGCAGCCGACCGTCCTTGCGCATGCGGGTCAGGATGAAGTCGGCGGCCTTCTCGGCCGCGGCGACGTAGTCGTCCCGCCCCAGGTGCTTGCCGCCGTAGGCCAGCGAACCGATCATCAACGCGTTCCAACTGACCAGGACCTTGTCGTCGCGATGGGGCCAGATTCGCTTGACGCGAACGGCCAGCAGCTTGGCCTTGGCCGCCGCCAGACGCTTGTCCAGCTCGTCGGCGGGGACCTTGACCTCGCGGGCCACGTCTGCCAGCGGCCTCGCCAGGTGCGGAATGCTCGTGCCGGGCTTCTGGCCGGTGGCCTGGTCGCGGAAGTTCCCGCCCTGGACGACGTGGAACGCGCGGCAGAACAGTTCGCCTTCGGTCTTGCCGAGGACCTTCACGATTTCTTTCGGCTCCCAGAGGTAGAATTTGCCCTCCTCGCCTTCGCTGTCGGCGTCGAGGGCCGAATGGAATCCCCCGGTCGGGTCGGTCATCTCACGCAGGACCCAGTCGTACGTCCGCTCGGCCACCTGTCGGTAGCGGCGGTCCTTCGTCGCGAGGTACCCGTCGACGTACGCCCGGGCGAGTTGGGCGTTGTCGTAGAGCATTTTTTCGAAGTGCGGCAGCAGCCAGTGCGCGTCGGTGGCGTAGCGGTGGAAGCCCCCGGCGACGTGGTCGTGGATGCCGCCCCGCGCCATGGCGTCCAGCGTGACGGTGGCCATCTTCAGCAGGTCCGCGTTGGGCGTGCGGGCGTGCTGGGCCAGCAGCAGCCTCAGCGCCCCGTGCGGTGGGAATTTCGGCGCCCGCCCGAACCCGCCGAACTGCGGGTCGAACGTGGCTGCCAGTTGCCGCACCGCGCCCTCGAGGAGCGCGCCGGAGAGCTTGCCGGAGGCCTTGCCCGACACGGCGGCGTACTGTTTCATCGTCGCGGCGATCTGCCCGGCGCGGGCATCGACGTCGCTTCGCTGCCTGTGCCAGGCCTCCGACAGCCGCGTCAGCAGCGTCTTGAAGCCGACCATGCCCCCGCGGTCCTCTCGCGGGAAGTACGTCCCGGCGAACCACGGCTTGCCGTCCGGCGTCAGCCACAGCGAGTTCGGCCAGCCCCCGCGACCCGTCAGCATCTGCGTGGCCAGCATGTAGATCTGGTCGACGTCCGGGCGCTCCTCGCGGTCGACCTTGACGGGGACGTAGTACGTGTTGAGGATCTTCGCCACGTCGTCGCGCTCGAACGACTCGCGTTCCATGACGTGGCACCAATGGCAGGTGGAGTAGCCCACCGACAGGAAGACGGGCTTGTTCTCCTTTTTGGCCCTGGCGAACGCCTCGTCTCCCCACGGGTACCAGTCGACGGGGTTGGCCGCGTGCTGGAGCAGGTAGGGACTCTTGGCGTGAATGAGCCTGTTGAACGCGCTGCCGCCGTCAGGCGGGAGCTTGGCGATCTCCGCGGGCCCCGGCAGCGGCATTCGGGCGCGGGGCGTTTTCTCCGCGGCCGCGCTACGCCCCGTCGCACGCCATATCAGCACCGCCGCCAGAAGCACCGTGGTGGCGGCACCGGCCCTGGTCAGCTCTTGTCGCGTCATCATGGTCGCATCTCCCTGCGTCGAGACATTCTAGGGCGCACGGCGCTGTGTGGCGGCGGAGCACCCTCCGCCGCTAGACAGGAAATGAACGACAGATCACCCGTCAGCCAGTTCTGCCAGGGCGTCGGGGTCCAGAAGTGTGATCTTCGACCCGTCCACGTCGATCAGCCCGGACGCCTTGAGCTTGCCCAGCGCCCGGCTGAGGGTCTCGGCGACCGTGCCGATCTGGGCCGCCAACTGACGCTTGGTCTGCTTGAGCACCACCATGTTCGTGCCGGGCCGGGCCGGCAGGGCCAGCAGGATGTTCGCCAGCCGCGCCGGTACCTCCTTCAGCGAAAGCTGCTCGATCAGCCTGTTGAACTCGTGCAGCTTGGCCGACATCCCCGCCAGCATGCCCATGGCCAGGTCCGCCCGCCGGGCCAGGAGGCCCCCCAGCACGTCCCGCCTGACCACGAGCAGGGACGTCTCGGCCAGCGTTTCGGCGTGAGCGGGGAAGTACCCCCCGGACCACATGGCCGCCTCTCCGAACGCCCGCCCGCGCCCGTACAGGTGCAGAATCTGCTCCTCGCCCTTCGCCGAAAGCTTGTGGACCTTGACCCGGCCGGACAGGATCACGTAGAAGCGATCGGCCCGCTGCGTCGGGCTCAGCACCTGTGACCGCGCCGGCAGGTGCCTGGTCAGGCACGCCGCCAGCAGCTCCTCCAGCGCCGCGTCGTCCAACGCCGAGAACATCGGCGTCAGCCGCATCGCCGTCAGCGCATCGGAATGTGTCACCGAACCCATCGCGTGCGTTCTACACGGAAACACCCCCGGCGTCCAGGAAAGCCGATTCCCCGTTGACCCGAACATCGCCGCCGTGGAAGGCTACAACGACGAGACCGGCAACATGACACTGACAGACGTCGCGCTGACGATCGTCGCCGGCAAGGTGACCGGGCGCTGCGCCAGCGTCAAGTACAAATCGAGCTTCACCTTCGAGGGCGTGCTGATCGAGAACGCCCTGGCCGGCACCGTGACGGCCACCAACGACGGAAAGACCCACACGTCGACCTTCGCCGGCACCGTGGAGAGATGGCGGGTCGATCCCGGTCTGCAGCCGTCGATGGAGCATCCGAAGCCTATCGATACAGCCACGCCACGGGGAACGAGGTGATTTGCGTCACGTTCAGTCCGCCGGTCTTTCGCTGGCCGGCACAGTGCCCCAGCAGCACGCGGCCGGAGACGAACTGAACCGCCGTGTAGCAGTACCAGCCTCCGGGGTCGTCCTCGATCGTCCGGACGTTGCGCCACGTCTTGCCCTCGTCGCTGGAGATGGCCACGGTGAACGGCGTGCGCTTGCCGCGCAGGGCCGGAGCGATCTTGCTGTGATCGTTCCAGACCAGCAGCAGGTCGCCCGTGGTCGGGATCCGCTCGATGGACGCCGGCGAGCACGGCGAGCGAATAGCCGACGGTTTGGCGGGCGTCCACGTCCCCCCGCGATCGCTCGAATACGAGAGGTACTGGCTGCCCATGGTCGTCCGCATGAACATCATCAGCCGCCCGTCGGTCAGGGCCACCACGCCCGGCTCCTGGAGGACGACGCGTCGCCGTTCGGTTCGCTTGTTCAGCACGGTGCGGCTTTGGCGCCAGGTCTTGCCCCGGTCGTCTGACAGCCAGCAGGAAATCTCCCCGGCGGCGGACCACTTCTGCCCGGGCCCGCCGTGACGCGAGACGGGCAGCACCAGGCGCCCGCTGTCGAGCTGCACCACGCGATCGTTGTTCAGCACGTTATACCCGACGGGATCGATGCACAGGCGGGGGGCGGACCACGTCTTGGCCTCGTCGGTCGAAACGCGCATGTACGGCCGGCAGTCCTCGGTGGAGTTCTTTCGGAGGTAGAACAGGGCGATCTGGCCGCTGCGCAGGCGCAGCAGCGAGACGCTCATGACGTTCCGCTTGCCCTCGTTCGGCACGACAATCGTGTCTTTGCCCGTCCACGTCCTGCCGCTGTCGCGGGACAGCCGCCCCGCCAGGTGTGCCGCCGAATGGTCCCCACCGCCGCCGGTGAAGTGCGTGTAGACGAACAGCAGGCTCCCGTCCTTCAGTTGGACGAAGTCCCCCTCGGAGTTGCGCGGATTGCCCGGACCGGGCCGAAGCAGCCGCAGCTTTGCCAGGCCGTCCTTCCCGACCGCGGCCGGCTTCGCGCCGTTCGCAGGAGTTGCACCCGGTACGAGGGCCACGAGTACCACCGCCGCCGCCGTCAGCCCGAGACGTGATGTCATCGCTCGCCTCCTTCCTGAAGGACCGCTCCAGTGTAACCCGATCAGTGCTTGCGCAGGTCGTAGCAGCACAGCGCGTCGGCGCCGCGGATGAAGAGGCGCCCGTCGGCCCAGGTGTGGCTCATGGCCGACTGGTACGTCGTGGCCCACGGGTAAGCCGGCTGCCAGAGCCTGCTGACCGCTCCGTCCGCGCGGGCCGGAAGGCCGAACATCTTCGTCTGCCCGGGCCGAAGCGACATGCCCCCCAGAACCTCCAGCACGAGCGCCGCATGCCCGTCCATCGGCCCGTACCGCCTGGTATCGACGTTAAGCCAGCCGTCCCCTTGCGTAACCGTCCCCTGCGAACAGAGCACGAGCACAATCAGCGGCCTCTCTGGCATGACCCGGTTCCTTTGCTCACGAGGTGGACGTTCCAGGCCATTGTCCCCCCTCCGCCCACCCCTGTCAACGGGCCCCACTCGCAATGTTCCACCCGCCCGTGAGTGTTCCACAGGTTTCCACTTTCGTGTAACATCCCCCCCATCCCCCGGCGGGAATAATTATGTAAACAATTGTTATATAAATACTTATCGTATAACCGAGCCCTCGGGCGCCCCTATGTTACACACGAGGTGGAACATACGAATTTCGGTACCTGATACCGAAATTGCAGCGGAATTCAATTCGGGGACGGAGCACTTTATTCTGCCTTTGGTTTCTTTCTCTTGGGCTTGCGGCCGCGCTTCTTGGGGGTCAGCCGGCGGCCAAGGAGCTTTTGCAGGCGTTCGACGAACTCGGCCGGGCCGCATGGACGGCCGGTACGCGTGCGATCACGCAGCAGTCGCACGGCCGCGTCGTCCTCGTCCAGCAGCCAAGCTCGCCAGTTGCCCACGTGGTCGGCCTGCTCGAGGTCACCACTGAGCAGGTCGTCGGCTCTCAGGCCGCAGTGGCCGCACTGATCGGCCAGCAGCGAGAGGAACTTGTGGCGGTCGGCGTCGGTGAAGAACACGTCCTGACGGCGATTGCCGCGCTGCGTGAGACCTGTCCTCCGTAGCCTTGGCGAAGGAGGATGATGCGGAACCCCGGGAGCAACCACTCGTGCCAGTCGTGCCATGCCTTAATGATAGCCCCCAGCAAAGTCCCGGTCCACCTTAATTAGTGCTCCGTCCCCTTTTTCCCCTTTTTCCTGGCCGTGGCGGGTCTGGGCAGGTACGTCAAGAGGCGCAGGCGGGTCTGACGGCCCCGGGGCTGCGTTGACCATGGAAGCCTACACGGCCCCGCCGGTGCCCGGCGCATCGGCGGGGCCTTTCTCTTGTGCTTGTCCGGTAGCGAGTTGATCACCGAGAAGGTCACCGGTTCTGCCGGCCTGTCCAAAAAAAAACGTCCGTTTGCGTGAGATTTCCCTTGTACTATAGGCGGTTTGTGGTATAATACATCCTGGAGTAGCGGTCTGCGACGGGCAGGCCGTCGTTAAGCATTACATCAAATGGAGTTAGGCAAGTAGTGAGCGGGTGGGGCTGTCTTGTCTGACCAGTTTTTTGCCCGGTTGCCCGGGTTCGTGAGCATGTTGTTTCTCAAGAAGCGAAGGGAGCAGTTATCATGAGGATTCGCATCGCGCGTCAACGACTCATCACAATCACCATGGCCACGGCGGCTCTGCTTTGTGCGGGGGCCGTCCAGGCCGCCACACTCACCACCGGGGCGACGGTCAAAGTCTCGGACAACCACAGCGTGTTCGACGTGTCGGTCTTCCCGGGTAAGGCGGGATACGACACCGGCACCCAATCCGGGGCCTTTGGCGACGGCACCGTGGTGGACTACCGCTTCTTCAACAACTCGGGAACGACCTTCAACGGCACGGGGTACGCCAACGGCGGGGCCGGCGTCGTCAGCACGGCCACGGCTACGCACTCGAGCGGCACCAACGGGGGGGCCCTCCATTGGGCCGACGTCTGGACGACGAACGACCCCGGTTCGCAGGCGGCCAACTTCACGACCGCCACGATTGCCCGCTCACAGGGCGTCACGGGCACGATTGACATCTCCGGACTGGATGAGGGATCGTTGTACTTCATCTACGGCTCGTATCACAACCCGAACACGGTGGCGCTGACGATGACCGGAAGCGGCCAGACCCCAGTCACCGAGAGCCATACGATTGACCCGCCGAACACGAGCAACATGGCGTGGGTCACGGATTTTGGCTTCGAGGACGCGGCCGCCTATGACACGATCACCTATACGTACACCAACACCGACACCGACGCGTCTCGCGCCCGCTTCATGGGCGTGGTCGTTGACGACGCGCCGCCGGCGCCGCCTCCGCCCCCGCCTCCGCCCCCGCCGGGGGTGATTCTCGGCACGGGCACCGGCGCCCTGCGGCACGACGGCGTGACGTACTTCGACATGACCGACCCGGAGAATGACGGCGCGGCCGATGCGAACGTGAACTACAACGCTCTGTTCACCTCGACGGACGAGCCCGGGTTCGGCGGCGGGGAGTACTCCTTCAACGTCTTCGACAACATCGTCGGCGGCAGCAATGCCAAGTGGTGCTGCAACGACCCCGGCGGCGACGGGCACCAGCTCACTGCCCAGTTCGGCGAACCGATCCAACTGACCAGTTTCACCATCACCTCGTCCAACGACTCGCCCGGCAGAGACCCCTCGATCTGGGAGATCCAGGGCTCCAACGATGGCACGAACTTCACCACCATCTACAGCCACGACGACGCCGACTACAGCGGGCCTCTCTGGACCGCCCGCGACCAGGTCATTCTGTTCGAGGCCGGCACCGACTACACGCTGCCGGCATCCTATGAGTACATCCGGTATGACGTCGCCGACAGCGTCAGCGGCGGGCATGCCCTGAACGAACTGGAGTACTTCGACGCCAGCAAGACCACGATGGATCCCCCGCCCCCGCCCCCGACGCAGTTGCTGCACCACTGGACGCTGGACGGCATGCCCGGCGGCCTGGCCCTGGACGACGTCGGCACCAATGACGGCACCATCGTCGGGGACGAGATCTTCCTCGTGCCCGGGAAGATCGGACAGGCCTTCGACTTCGGAGGCACGGACGACTACGTGGACTTCGGCGGCGACGTCGCCGACATGGAGAACCCGGGCAAGTTCTCCGTGGCCATGTGGTTCCTGCGGCAGACGGACCTTGACAATGCGACGAATCACGGTGTGGACAACGTCCTGATGGCCCAGTCCTCCAACAGCGACAACGACAACTTCGAGGTCGGCACGGACGGTGACCAGGTCGAACTGTACGTCGACACCGGCGGCGGCAGCGCCGACGCCACCGTCAGGGCGACCATCCCCGGCGGGATCGCCAACAACGCCTGGCACCACATCGTCGTGACGTACGACCAGAACAGCGCCAACGAACTGAAGCTCTACTTCAACGGCGATTTCATCCAGCAGTGGGACCAGTTTGGCGGCGTGCTTGACGGTGCCGGTGGCACGGACGGGTCGCCGCTGACGCTGGCGATCGCTCGGTCCATCGGCGAGCAGTGGGGCGACTTCGACGGCTACATCGACGACGTGCGCATCTATGACGCCGCGCTGACGGGCGACGAGGTCGCCGCGCTGTTCGCACCCGCCGTCATCCCCGAGCCGATGACGATGCTGGCCGTGGGGCTGAGCATCGCCGGCCTGGGCGGGTACGTCCGCAGACGTAGGTCCTGAGCCTGTCGAAGGGCAAGCGCAGACGCGGCTGGACGCCCCCATACAACCACACGCACCCAACGCCCCGGCCCCTCGCAGGTCGGGGCGTTTGCTGTGCGCGGTTAGGGGGAGGATCATGGCCGTGGCGGCACGAAAAAACCAAGGCCCGCTTCGTGGCATCGACGGAGGTTCTCGGTCTCCAGGCCAGACGGGGCCCAGAGCCACAAAACAGGCTGATAGGAGGGCTTGTGCGCCGTGCGGTGCGGCGGGAGCATAGAGCGGCACACGACCCGAGACCACCGGTCGGGTGGGGAGGCGCCTCAGGCCACGCGTTCCTGGACTGGCTCGCCGGCGTCTGGCCAGGCCTCCTTGTCGCTGTGGGTCTCGGCCTGGGCGGCGCCGGGGGGGGACTGCGACAGCAGTACCTGGAGGTGGTACTGGAGATCTTCCTGGCTGAAGTTGACCAGCATCCCGAGCCTGCACGTCGGGTCCAGTTCACAGATCCGGAGGATTATCTCGCTCTTGTTCATGGTTCATCCATCCAGGTTGGTCCGGCGCCGCACACGCCCTGGGGCCGCACCCTCACCTGTCATCGGTAACAGGCAGGCCGAGACTTGAAGTCGGAATGCACGAATATCACATCTCGGCCGGTCGCGGTGGCACCTGTGGCGGCCTCCGCATCAGCCCGGTCGCATGCCTGCCGTGGCGGATTTCCGCTTGGCAAGAGACGAGAAGATGTCGTAGAGTCATGTCCAGACCGAAGCGGACCGGTCCTTCGATCTGTCGGCACTTCCGCCCCGGCGGGCGTTTGGGGCTGAGGGGCGTGACAAACACCCTACGTGCAGGAGCCGAAGAACCATGCGGGCATTTCTGTGTCACTCGTCGACGCACAGCGACTTCGTCGTGGCGGTCGCGTCCTACCTGAGAAAGAGTCTGCCGGACGACGTGTTCTTCTACGAAGACCCCGATCCGGAGCGGCCCCGGAACTTTGTGGCCAGAATCGACGAGGAGCTTGGGCGCTGCACGGTCATGGTGGTCTTCGCGGACCGGGAGTGGGGACCGTGGCAGGCGTACGAGTACACGAACTTCAGGGCGGCCATGAACGCCCCGGGGGCACAGGGCGAGCGCTCGTTGGTCATCTGCCAGCTTGCCGAGCAGTTGCCGGGGGAGCTCGCTGGCTTGCAGGCCGTGCCGCGGATCGAGGTCAGACCGGACGTGGCCCGAGCCCGCGAGACCGCCATCAGAATCGCCGAGAAACTGGGCCTGCCCTTTGACGACGACGGGCTGCCGGTCAACCCCCACCTGTTCTCCTACGAGAAGCACATCATCCGGCACTTCGCCCGTTGTGCCGAAAACGAGGGCGGGCAGTTGCCGGAGGACTTGCGAGACAAGCAGCTTGGCGGATGCCCGCTGGCCTGGCCGCGCGTGCCTCGCCTGCCCAGACCCCATGCGAAGGGCGCGGACGAGGGGCAGGGCACTATCCAGGGGGCGGCCGGGGAGGACCTGGCCGCCGAGCAGGCGCAGGACGAGGCCGCCGACGAAGAGAGGATGGTCGTGGCGGCGGCACTGAGCGAGTACCACCAGGCCACCTGCCGCGACGGACGCGTCGAAGGGTGCATGGTCCAGGAAGGGATGTGCTTCCCGGAGGCCATCCGGCGCAGCAGCGCGTCGCTGCGCTTCCCCCGCAGGCCGGGGGGGCTGCGCGTGGGGATCGTGGTCTCCGGAGGCATCGCCCCCGGCATCAACGCGGTGATCGACGGCATCGTCCAGCGCCACGAGCAGTACGCCAGTGAGGGCGGGTTCCTGGGGCAGCTCGAGGTTCTCGGCCTGAGGAATGGATTTCTGGCCTTCGACGATCTGCAGCATTCCGCGTACCGGCTCGACAAGACCATATCATCCGCCGTGGCCACCGAAGGCGGGGCTTTCCTGGGCACCTCCCGCGACAGGGAGCTTTTCGATGGTCAGACCCGCCGGGCCAGGCTGGCGAGCATTGTCGCACAACTCCGGGCGGCACACTACGACATCCTCTACGTCATCGGGGGGGACGGCAGCATGAAGGCCGCCCATGCGCTGTGGACCGTCGCCGAGGAGGAGTGGAGCCAGAACGGGGGGCAGCGGGTCTCCGTCGTGGCCGTGCCCAAGACGATGGATAACGACATCCTGTGGGTGTGGCAGGCGTTCGGTTTCATGTCGGCCGTCGAGAAGGCCCGGCAGATCATCGAGCATATCGGCACGGAGGTCGAATCCAACCCTCGCCTGTACGTGGTCCAGTTGTTCGGCTCGGATTCGGGTTTCGTCGTCAGCCACGCCGTGCTGGCCAGCAAAGGGCGCCTCTGCGACGCGGCGCTGATTCCTGAAATGCGATTCTCCATGTCGAAACTGGCCGAGCACATGCGGAAGAAGATCCGCGCGAGGGGAGTACAGCGCGTGGCACGAAACCCCTGGGCGCTGCTGCCGGGAGGACTCGTGGTCATGGCCGAAACCGCCGTGCCCGATGACGCCATGGACTACAGCAAGGACCCGGACGTTGCCCTGACGGGGAAGGAGCAAGCCGCCCTCGAGGAGTACTGTCGCCTGCGGGATGAGAAGAAGCGAATCCAGGGCCAGACCAACGAGCACCTGCGAAGCGCCGGACTCAAGATCGTCAGCCGCGTCCTGGCCAGGTTGCTCCAGGACACGTTCCGGAAGGTCGGCGACCCGGACTGGGCCAAGCTCCGCGTCTTCACCAACGAACCCCGACACCAGCTCCGGGCCATCCCGCCAAGCTGCACGGATATCATCTTCGGCAACCGTCTCGGCACGCTGGCCGTGGACAACGCCATGGCGGGATTCACCGACTTCATGATCAGCCAGTGGCTGACCGAGTACGTCCTGGTCCCGCTGAAGCTCGTCGTTCTGGGGCGAAAGCGGATCCCCGACGGCATGTTCTGGCAGTCGGTCAGGGGCAAGACGGATCAAGACAAGGTCCTGACGGATCGGGAAGAGGATCCGGCGTAGCCCGAAGCTCACCTGCCCGGCCTGCTCGCCCTCGCCGGGCGTCTCGACGCCCCGACGCAGGTCGACGAACTCCAGGGGGCCGCCGGACCGCCGCCACCGGCCGAGCCGCATTCTCATTCGGCATTCACAGGTGGCCTTTTCGCGCCTGTCCTCGGCGGCTATAATACACGGCTGGTGTGGGATGAACCGTTACTCTGGACGGGCAGGTGGTGTATCGTGGACGAGAAGGACAAGACAACGCTGCGGAACGTGATCGTGGTGGCCCTGGCTGACGGGAAGCTCACCGACGATGAGAAGAGGCAGATAGAGGACCTGCGGACAAAGCTGGGCGTGGGGGGCGACGAGTTTGCCCAACTCTGCGAGGAGTTCCGCGCCGACCCCAAGCGGATCGTGCTGCCCCGCGAGGCCGGCGAGGCGGCAGAGGTCACCAGGCTGATGGTCGAGATGGCCGCCGCCGACGGCCAGGTCAGCGCCGCCGAACGCCGGCTGCTCGAGCGGCTGGTGGACCCGTTGGGCCTGGACGCGCATCACCTCGACGCCATGATCGACGAGGCCCTGGGCCACTCGGACGCCGACCGCGACCGCATCGAGGCGGACCTGGACGCGCTGTACGGGACGTTCGCATCGCTGGACGCCGAGGCCCGGCGGGCGAAGGTCCGCGCCGCCGCCGAGGCCGGACCCCCCGCCGTCGTCCCCCTGCTCAAGGTGCTCGAGAGCTACCGCACGCCGGACGGAGCGGCCGACGCCCTCGAGCTGAAGACCCTCGTCGCCGAGGCCCTGGGCGACCTGGGCGACGCGAGGGCCATCTACTACCTGGCCCAGCACGTGAGCATCGGCGACACCGACGACGAGGTCTCCAACGCCGCCCTGCGCTTCGCCTGCGCCGAGGCGATCGGCAAGATCGTGGATCGGCCCTTCGGCCCCGACCAGGACGGCATGACCGCGGCCCGCCAGTGGTGGCTTTCCGACGGCGCCGCAACCCACAACCGCTTGGCGATGTGAGCGACCCGTGAAGCACTCCGGCCGGATCCTCGTCGTCCGCGTCGTGCTGATCACGTCGAGCCGGGCGGCAAGGTCCTGAACGAATGGCTCTACCGCGACGGACGGCTCCAGGTGGGCGTGCCCGGTTTTGCCATCCACCAGATCGTGGTGGCCGACGTCCCGCTGCCGCAAGGCCCGCAAGCGCACGTCGCTCCCGGCCACTTGCCCTGAGCCGGGTCGAAGGGCTTGCCCAACGCACCTGTACGCAAAAAGGCGTGTTCTATCACTATGATCTTCACCCATCTCGGAACCGATGGAGCAAGACCCATGACAACGCAGCATCGCCGGGGCCCGAGGGCAGTGCGTACGGTCATCCTGATGTGCTATGCCGTTGGCGGTGCCCTGCTGCCCGCGGCGCTGGCCAAGCCGAAGGATGTCAGATCGTTCACGATACCCGGCTGGACGTTCGATCGCGGCAGCGCCTCGGCCCGCGAGAACCCGCACATGAATGCGGATTACCGTGACATCTATCCCGAGCTTGTCGCCGGCGACGGGGGCCGGGTGCCCTGGTTCGTGGAGTACGACGTCGATTTCCCCGCCGACGGAACGTACGCGCTTCGCATCCGCTACGCGGCCGCCGAGCCGCGGCCGGTGGAACTCCGGGTTGACGGGCGCCTCGTGGGGGTATGCTGCCGGGAGGCCACGGCCCATACCAGGCCCCACGCCCACAGCACGCCGAACCCTTACTACACGGCGCGGCAGGGCCGGCCCGTCCGCAACGAGCCCCGGTGGACGGACGCGGGCAAGCTGACGGTTACCAAGGGAAAGCACACCCTGAGGTTCACGCGGAACGGACCGGGACCCAACTTGTGCCATCTCAAGCTGACGGCGCCCACAGAGTTCCCCAAGGGCTGGAAACCGGACCTGCCGGGAATGCCGCCGCTCAGGCGAGGAAAGAAGCCGGATGAGGAGGACGCGTACCCGTGGCCGAGCGCGGCACACATGGCGAAGATCAACAGGCTTCCCCCAAAGTACCGCGCGGCCTTCCTGCCTCCCGGAAGCGTCAACACGGCGACCCTGCGCCCGGCCGTCAAGGCCACGTTGGCACGGTTCGGCACGTCCTACCCAAAAGGTCCGCAATACCTAAAAGAACTCGACACCCTCGCCGGGAGACAAACTGACGCCCTGGACGGGCCCGCGGAGCAGAGCAGGAAGATAGACCGCGAACTGGCCGCGCTTCGCCACCGGGCCATGATGGACCATCCCCTGCTGGACTTCGATGAGCTGCTCTTCGTCAAGCGGACGACGTATACCTCAAGCCACATCTACAGCGACCACTGGGACGGCAGCAGGCATATGGGGGGCAACCTCTGCATTCTCAGTCCGGTGGCGCCGGACGGGAAGGTCCGCCAACTGGTGCCGGAACTGAACGGGGGCCTGTTTGGGCGGTTCGATCTGTCGTTCGACGGGAAGAAGGTCCTCTTCTCCTATAAGAGATCGAAGGACGAGGGGTATCGCCTGTACGAAGTGGACACGGACGGCCGGAACCTTCGCCAGTTGACGTTCGACGACCCCCGGGAGCAGGACCTCAAAACCCAAAACGGATGGCCATATCGTTTTGAGGACTGCGATCCGTGCTACCTGCCGAACGGGAAGATCATGTTCGCCTCGACGCGGTCGCAGCGGCGCGTGTTCTGTTTCGGGTCCACGGTCACGTCCCTGTACGTGATGGACCTGCCTGCCGGTCAGGCAGGCGCCGATGGGGGGAACATGACCTGCGTCTCGGCGGGCACCATCAATGAGATGTCTCCGGCCGTTATGGATGACGGGCGGGTGCTCTACACGCGATGGGAGTACGTCGACAAGGGCTTCGGCAACGTGCAGAGCCTCTGGTCGATCCGCCCGGACGGCAGCCATTCCATGCACGTGTACAAGAACGACATTGTGCTTCCGGCGGGCATGATCAACGCGCGCAGCATCCCGCACAGCAGGCGGATCGTGACCGTCGGCGTGCCGCACTGCGGCCTGTCGGTGGGGCCGGTCATCCTGGTGGACAATCGCCTGGACAGGCGGTCGCCCGTTTCCATGGAGAACATCACGCCGGAAATCCCCTTCCCGGCGATGTTCGCCCACCCGACCAGCCAAATCTACGGGTACTTCAAGGCGCCCTGGCCGCTCTCCGAGAGGCTCTTCCTGGTCTCCTACAGTCCCGGGCCCAGGCCCACCGAGCCGAAAGGCTACGGCCTGTACCTGCTGGACGCGTGGGGCAACAAGACCGAAGTCTATCGCGATCCGGAGACCTCCTGCTTCCAGCCGACACCACTCAGGGCCCGCCCGAAGCCCACCAACGTTGCCACGGTCGAGAGGGACAACACCGCCGAGGCCAGGCAGGCCAGGCTGTTCATGCAGGACGTGTACCAGGGCATGAGGGGCATCGAGCGGGGAAGGGTCAAGTACCTGCGGATCATGGAGGCCATAGGAACGTCCTGGGACGACGGGTGGCGGTCGAGCAAGCAAGGGGACGGCGCGGGACTTCAGGCCTCCGCGGTGAGCCTCAAATGCGACGTCCACATCAAGAAGATCCACGGGATCACAGCGGTTCACGAGGACGGCTCGGCGTATTTCACGGTGCCGGCGGAGAAGAACCTGTTCTTCCAGGCGCTGGACGGGGACTTCATGGAACTCCAGCGCATGAAGACGTTCGTGAACCTGATGCCGGGTGAGAAGCGGTCCTGCATCGGGTGTCACGAGCGGCGGCAGCTTGCCCCGGGCCATGCGACGGGCCGCCCGATGGCGCTGGACGGCCCGGCGGCGGCGCTGCGCCCGCAGCCGGGGGATGCCGGACCCCGCACGGTGCACTACGCCCTGGACGTCAGGCCGATCCTCGACAAGCACTGCGTCCGTTGTCATGGCGGCGACAAGCCGAAAGGGAACCTCGATCTGACCGCGAAACTGACGAAGCTTTATGACGTGTCGTACGAGAACCTGATCAACAAAGGGCTGGTCGCCAATCTGAACGACGGTTACGGGGCGTCCAACGTGGTTCCCGAGCCGCCCTTGACGTTCGGGTCTCACCAGAGCAGGCTGATCGCGCGGATTCGCACGGCGCCCTGCAAGGCGAAGCTCACGCGGGCCGAGTTCATCCGGCTGGTGACGTGGGTTGATGCCAACGCGCCGTACTTCGGCACCCACCGGGGCAAGAAGAACCTGAAGTGGAAAGACGCCCCGGACTTCCGTCCCCTGCCGCCGGCGGGAGCGGACTGAGGCGCGGGTATTGGCGTGTGTTCTCTGTGACGGCTCGCAGACCCGAACGCGAAGGACGAAGGCCGCCGGTCAGGACGAGCTGGGGGGCGACAATGTCTTTGCGGGTGGGTGGGGGCATCGTATAATCAGAGCGGTCGGGTCCACTGCGGCGGATCGTCGGACCGGGGTACAACGCCAAACGTCAAATACGGCAACCGAACACAGGTGCGGAAGATGGCAAGTCAGAGCAGGGTGAGAGTTTGTGTTCTTGCGGCGATCGGTCTGGTGGGTGTGCTGGGCCTTACCCGCGCGACCCCGGCCTGGGCGGAAATGGATGAAGCAAAGGCCCAGGAAATGCTGGAGAAGTTGAAGAGCCCCGACCCCCGTGCCCGGCACTACGCGATCGTAAGTCTAGAGGCCGGCAAGTATCGACCCGCCATCGAGGCGATCAAGAAAGCCGTTTTTGACGAGAATTCGCGCGTGGCCAACCGGGCGGTCGAGTGTCTGGTAAACATGGGCGACACGAGCATCGTGCCCGCGCTCGCCAAGAGGCTCAAGACCGGTGACATCTCCGCCCAGAAGTTTACGGCAACAGCCTTGGGCAGGTTCGGCGACCCGCGTGCGGGGCAGCCCCTTCTTGACGCCTTCGGCACGGCTCGCGATGCCAGGCTCCGGTCGTGCCTGGTGAAGGCCCTGGGGCAAGTGGCGGACAAGACCGTCATGCTCTCGATACTGAAGAAACTGGCGTCAGGCAAGAAGCGTCAGAGAACCGAACGCTACTGGAACCAGGACGGGACACTACTGCTTGCGTTCAGGCACATGATCGCTCGGGGCGTCGACGTATCCCCGGCCATCGGGCCGATGATAGGCATACTGAAGAACCAGCGGATCTACATGCTCGGACGGGCCGAGGCCGCTGAGGTGCTGTTGGACATCGGGGGCGACCGCGCCACCCAGGCGGTGGACGAGGCGGAGAAGAAGGCTAATCGCCATCTCAAGAGGCTCCTCGGTTCTGCCCGGGCTGACAGCACACGCCGCAAGCAGCTCGCCGCGGCGAGAGTCGAGCGAGAGAAGAAGCGTGCCGAGGAGGAGGCGCGGGAGAAGCAGAAGAACGATGCCGAGGTCGCCGCGGCGGTGAAGGCGAGCAGGGCCAAGGATGCCAAGACGCGAGGGGGGGCGATGCATTTCCTGGCCCGAAGAAGCCATCATCCCGCCGCCATCAAACGGATGGCGGAACTGTTGGCCGATCCCCATCCGTACATTCGTGCCAACGCGGCCAAGTATCTGAGCTACAGCGTGAGAACCCCCGCCACCGCCGAGAAGATCAAGAAGCTGTTGGTCGATCCCGTGATGGAAGTTCGCGAGATGGCGGCAGAGGTGTTGGGCTATCCGTTGAAGGACGTGACGGCTGCCGGGGCCTTAAGAAAACTGCTGTCCGACCCAAAGCCGCGCGTTCGGGGCTCGGCGCTGAGGGCACTGGCCATTGTCAGCAAGGGCGCGGCTCGCGACGTCGTTCTCAAGGGGCTTGTCGACAGGGAGCCGGTCGTACGCGACAGCGCGGGCAGGGGCCTGCGATACGTCGGGCCCCTCGATGCCAGCCACATCCCCGCCCTGATGGACGCCCTGTCGATGCCGAGGGTACACTTCCTCGTGCCCAGCACCCTGGCGAAGATGGGCCCCGCCGCCGTCGCCCCGGCACTGGCGTACCTTCGTGACGGCAAGGACGAAAAACGCCACGCCGGGGCCAGGGCAATCAACGTCTTGCTCTCCAGGGGCATCGTGACCGCAGAGTCGCTCAAGGCGGCCGGGCCGGGGCTGGTGGCACTGGCCGGAAGCGAGCACCCCGGCGCGCGACTTCTCGCGATTGACCTGCTGGCGAAAATCGATATGGACCAGCGTGTGACGGCCATCATAGCGGCTCTTGACGCCGTATCCCGTTCCGGTGTCGCCAATCACGATATCGCGATTCCCCGAAGTCTGACCCCCGAACAGGGCGCACGCATCGACGCGGCGCTGCTGAGCATCTTCAAGCGGACGCCCCTGCTGAAACGCCCGGTGCTGTTGGGGGCGGTGGGCAGGCGCGGCAACTGGCGGGCCATCGAGCCCGTCGTCAAGACCATCGAAGGCTTTCGTGCGTACCCGATTCAGCCTGAAGAGTCCCTTACGCGTGCGGACGCCGCTCGTCAGAGACGCCTGCCCACGTACATCGAGACCGGCATTGAGACGCTCGGGCATATCGGCGGGCCCAAGGCCGTCGCTGCGATCAAACGGTATATCAAGACGGACGACAAGGTGATGCGCGCCGTGTGCCTGCGGGCGCTGGGACTGACCGGCGAAATGAGCGTGGCGGCGGAGTTGAGGGACCGGTTGACCAGAGAGGAGTACCAGGACGATGCGATGGCCGCCGCGGAGGGACTGGCACTCCTGGGGGACATGCAGTCGCTCAAACGCATCCTGAAGATGATAGGCTCCGCCAGCAGGCAACAGAGCTACGCGGCGCGAAAGGCCTGCGTGGGCTTCTTCGGCCCCGTGACGACCGACGCCGACGCCGACGCACGACGCAGAATAGGATTCAGTGTACGCGCGCCGTTTACCAATGTGCCCTTGCGCGGCGCGGCGAAGTTCATCGCCGGCGCCCGCACGATGAACGTTGTCGTCAACTATCGAGCACTGGCCCCGTTGGGTATCAGGGCCGAGTACGGCGTGACCCCACCAGTGGGAGAGAACCCGGCCGCGTATACATTTATGGTGATGTTGGCCAATCACGATACAGTGGACAAGCTGGGCTTCCGCTGGACTAACGGCGTGTTGTACGTGACCAGTGCCAAGCACCTTGCACGCCTGCCATCCCTGGACAAGCGGGCCTGGGATGCCATGGGGGCCTCGGGGCAGACCGCACTGATGAAGCCCGTGGAGATTGACGCCAAGATCAAACCCGTCAGCGCCGTGATCATGGAACTGGCAAGGAAGAGTGGCGTGAAGATCGCCCTGGCCGACGCGGCCACGACAGAGGGCGGACTCGACTCCGATGCGAAGATCGACCTGGTCGTGAAGAAGCTCCCGCTGTGCGATGCGCTGCTGATGGCATGGCTCCAGGGCGGCGCGACGACGCATCTGGCGATGGTGGCGCGGAACGGGACGATCATCCTCGGGCCGGGGACGTCGGGCCCGGTTGCCGTCAAGCCCACGGGCGGGACGACGACGAAACGGCCGGCCCCCAAGGTCCCTGCCCCGGCAGCACCGTCGAAGAACGAGAAGCTTGCGGCGGATAAGCTCAAACTGGGCGACCTGTACAAGCAGGTGGGCCGCCTGGACAAGGCCAGGAAGATCTACCAGGCGATCATCAAGGATTACCCGGAGACCCAAACCGCCCAAACCGCCAAGAAGCGCCTCGAATCAATGGGCAAATAGACCGGAACTCGGGGACGGAGCACTCATGAAGACTCGTCATAAGGCTTGTTTCGACGCGCCTGAGACCCCGGGGCCCTTCACCGACATCGGCTTCCATGCTGAGAGACGGGATGCTGTCCGCAGATGTCTGGAAGGAGAAGACAGATGAGAGAACCAACCGTCCCTATTGCAGTGATGTGTGCGGTTCTTGCTTCCGTGCCCGCGTGGAGTGAAGCGGCATCTGCGGCCGATGAGAAACTTGCGGCCGGAAGATACACCATGGTCAGGATGTATCTTGCAAATGCCCATACGAGTCCGACCTTCAAGAACAGGGCCCGGGTCCTTCTGGAAGAGATTGTCACCAGGTGGCCGGATACCGAGGTCGCAGATAAGGCGCGAGCGAAACTCAAGGAACTGGGCTTCAAGATTCCCAAGCCCTCCCCGTCCCCCGCGGCGCCCCGGCCGGGGACCGGGAACCCGAGCGGTGTCAAGTCCGGACCCAACCCCGTCACTCCCGCCAAGCCGCCGAAGAGGCCCGTTGCTCGCAGGCAAACGAAAACGCCCGCCTATGTGAAACACCTGACGAAAATCAAACGGGCTATCTCAAAAGAACCACAATACCGGAGCACTCCTGAGTACTGCCTGTTGGTCTTTGGCCCTAAGGCCGAGAAGCACGTCTGGGCCGTCTTTGATGGCGACACGTTGTATCTTGACCTCAATAGCAATGGTGACCTGACTGACAAGGGTGAGATGTTTGCCAAACCGGACAAACGCCAAATCAGGACACCCAAAGGCACGGTCAAGCGAAAGGAATGGGGGAGTCTTTCCCAGCCAGTCACCGTAATACGGGTCGGGAAGGAACGGTATATGCTCTATGCCTATCACAGCTTCCTGCCCTGGCGCGAAAAGCCGACCAGCGGCTTCTGCATCAGGCGCAACTACATCTCGGGCCTCTACCAGGCGTCCCAGGGCACATACGGCGTCAAACCGTCCGAAGCGCCAATCTGTCATTTCGGCGGGTTGAAAGGCCCCAAGTACTTCGGAAAGCAGACAGGCGCCTTGATACCTGGCGAACTGATACTGGTGAAGATCGCACTCCGGGCTCCGTGCCTGGGCGAGAACGTGGTCGTCGATACGTATCCTGCAGGCTGCCCGGAATTCGTTGCGCCCGAAATAACGATCGAGCTTCCGAGCAAACGAGACGCCGAAAAACCGATTATCATCAAGCAACGACTGCCCTATCGCAGGAGGATCTGGTTCCTGGACAACATCATGATTCCGGCAGATGCCAAGGAAGGAACCCATGCCAGGATTTCCGTCACCTGTGACGCATGGAAAGACGGCAACGTCTACCCCAGTACATTTGAAGTGCCGATCCTGAGCATGAAGGAGGTCCTCAGAAGAACCGAAGAAGGAAAAAAGCGGGAAGCGGAACTCGTAGCAAAGCGTTTCGGGCAGTCACCGGAGAATCGCGAGTCGGGGACCTCCCTGGAAGAGCTGATCGCCGGGAACAATACGGGACTCAAGGCCGCAGTCGCCCGCGCCGAACAACTGCGCAGGGCATCCAAAACACGCGAAGCGATCGCCGCGATCGAAAATGTCTACAAGATCGCGACCAGGCTTTATGGAAAGAGCCACTGGCGAACGACGTACGCGCGGCTGGCGGTAGCTGATTTCCGGAAGCGTGCGACACTGACCAGCGCCCAGCACAGGGAACTTGATGACGTCGCACAGCTGCACAAGAAGTCGCTCCAGCTCTCCAAAGAACACAAGCGCGTCGAAATGGAAAGGATCGCGGCCCGCATACCGGCCATCCTCAGCAGAATCCTGGGCCCGCTGCACCCCGATACCCTCACCCACACCAACGCGTTGGGCATGATGTACCTGAATGCGGGCGATCACGCCAAAGGGCTGCTTACGCTTCAACGGAGCCTGGATGGCACAATAAAGGTCTTCGGCATGAAGCATCCTAACACGGCCGGTAGACTCTGTGATGTGGCCTCGGCATACTACCTGATGGGTGACTACGCCAAAGCGCTGCCGCTGTTTCAACAGGGCATCGATATTTGCAGGGAGGTCCTGGGCCCGCGGCAGATGCAGTTGGCCGACAGCCTTAACCGTATGGCGATGGTACATCAGGCCATGGGTCAGTACGCCAAGGCCTTGCCGCTCTTTCAGCAGAGCCTGGAAATCAACACGAAGGCCTTCGGTCCGGTGCACCGCAGGACGGGCGTACTTCACGGTAATCTGGGGGCGCTCTACTATGCCATGGGGGACTATGCCAAGGCCCTGCTGCACCAGAAGAAGGGCATGGACATCAGCAGCAGAGTCCTCGGCCCGCAGTATCGCAGCAGGCATAGTGACCTGAGCAATCTGGGTTCAACCTATCATATGATGGGGGATTACGACAAGGCCCTGCCCGTCCTTCAGGAGTCTTTGAGACTCAAAAGGACACTCTATGGTTCGCAGCACAACGAAGTGTCGTTCGCCCTCCATAATCTCGGTTTGCTGTACCTGGCCACAGGCGACTACGACAAGGCCCTGCCTCTCCTTCAAGAGAACCTGAGAATCAAGAAGACGACCTACGGACTGCTGCACCGGGAGACGGCCCATAGCCTCGAAAGTCTCGGTGTGCTGTATCGGTCGATGGGCGAGTACGACAAGGCGCTGCCTCTCTTGAAGCAGAATATGGACATCGCAAGAAAAGTCCTCGGTCCGCAGCACCCCCGCATCAGCAACGGCCTCAAGAATCTGGCGATGCTGTATCACCTGACGGGCGCCTACGACGAGGCCGAGCCCCTGGCGCGAGAGGCTGTCACCCTCTCGTGGCGCAATCTGGAGGCCGCCTCGGTCGTTCTGTCCGAACGACAGCAGTTGGCGATGTCGAAATCACTGCGACAACGACTCGACGCGTACGTTGCCCTGGCGCTGAAATCAGGACGCTACGGAGACTCTGCGTACACCCATGTTTTGGCATGGAAGGGGATGGTGCTCATGCGGCAGCGGGCGATCCGCGCCCTGGCCGAGCGACCTGACCTGGCGAAGCTCTTCAAAGAGCGACAGACCATTTCCTCGGAACTGACAAGGCTTGCCCATACCGCGCCATCGTCCTATAGGGGCAGCGGGTGGCAAGACCAGATGGACAGATTGTCGAAACGCATGGAGCATATCCAGGCCGAGCTGTCCGCCAAGAGCGTATCGTTTCGGCAATCTCAACGGAAGGTTACCGCCGCCGAGTTGCGGAGGGCGCTGCCGAAAGCTACCGTGCTGATCGACGTGCTGGAGTGCAGATTCCCCCTGGCGACTAAAGGCCGCCGGCAAACCCACCTGCGACACCTCGCCGCGTTTGTCGTCCATCCCGAACGTCCGATTGCGGTCGTCGACCTGGGCGATTTCCAGAACCTGGGCACTGCGATTCAACGCTGGCGAAGGGGCTTTGGGATGACAGAAGACTCCTGCAACGCAGGCGGGCTGCTCCGCAATCAAATCTGGGACCGGCTGGAACCGCACATCACCGGCGCAGACGTCGTTCTGGTCTCCCCCGACGGGGTGTTGGGGACCTTGCCGTTGTCGGCTTTGCCCGGCAAGAAACCGGGCAGCTACCTCTTGGAAGACTGGTCGATCTGCGTCATGCCGACGCCGCACTTGCTGTTGGAATCCGCGCGCGATGTGACGTCACAACGACCCGCCGCCAAGAGGCTGCTGCTCGTCGGAGGCGTCGACTACACCGCTCCACCAACGGACATCGCCTACACGACCGAAATATCCGTCCACCCGAAACTCGCCGGCTACTTCGGCGGCGGGATGTCGTTTTCCCCGCTACCCGGCACGAAAGGAGAAGTCGTCGGCATCGAGAAGATATATCGTTCGCACCACAAGAATGAAGGCATCACCACGCTCGCCGGCGCCGAGGCCACCGAAAGACGCTTCCGTCAGGAGGCCACGCGCCACGCTTACCTGCACGTGGCTACACATGGGTTCTTTGCTCCGCCGAACATACGGTCCGCCCTTATCCCGAGGAACTATGCAGAATCGACCCCAACAACGGGCCACGTGAGCAGCGTTCATCCCGGCTTGCTCTCCGGGCTGGCGATGACCGGAGCCAACCGTCCCGACCCGAGAGGTGACGACGGGGTCATAACCGCCGAAGAGGTCGGCGCCATGAATCTGTCCCGAACCAACCTGGTCGTGCTCTCGGCCTGCGATACGGGCCTGGGCCAGGTCGCCGGCGGCGAGGGGTTGCTCGGACTCCAGAGAGCATTTCAGGTCGCCGGCGCCCGCTCGGTGCTGGGCAGCATGTGGAAGGTGCACGACTACGCCACCATGCTGCTGATGGAACGATTCTACCGCAACATGTGGAACGAAAACATGGGCAAGCTCGCCGCATTGCGAGAGGCCCAGTTGTGGATGCTCCGCGAGGGCAGCGCGCATGAGAAAATGCCCACCGAGAAGAAGCCCAAGACCGCCAAACCGACCCGCCTGCCCCCATTCTTCTGGGGCGCCTTCGTGCTCTCCGGCGACTGGCGGTAGCCAACCTCCCGGGCCCCGGGCAGCGTGCTCGGAGCTTGCCTGCGCCGGCGTGCCGGCGGGATGAACCGGTCGGACTTCCTGCGGCCTTGCCATGGCATGCGCTCCCTGCAAACGAGGAGCCGGAGAATCAGATCGCACACACCGGTCATCAGGGCCGGGAACGTCTTTGCCGAACGGTGACCTCGCGATAGAATACTCGGGAAGATCCACGGCGGTCGTGGGCTGACCCCTGTTTGTAGCCCCCGGTTCGAACACACCATCATACGCATGAAAAGAGAACTGATCGTCACTGTCTGCTGCCTGGCCTGCGGTATCGTATCGGCCGGGGATTCACTGAGTCCGTATACAGCCGAGACGGTCCCACGGAATGTCATGGATTTGTGGAAGGATATGGACTTCCGCAAGGACCCCCTCGATACGAAAGTCATCAAGGAGTGGCGCCAGGATGGGATCGTCTGTCGTTACGTGATCTTCACGATCGGGACGTTCAAAGGGGCGGCCTCGCGGATCGCGGCCTTCTACACGTTTCCCACGGGAATGAAGAAGGGCCCCGCGTTTGTCTGGAGCCACGGCGGCGGGCAACGGGCCGATCGTACACACGGGACGTATTTCGCGAAGCAAGGCTACGCGACGGTCGACATCAACTGGGGCGGCCGCGAGATGGTCAAGGGCATCAAGCCGAACACCGATTGGGGTAAGGTCGACCCGAGCCAGGGGCCGCGGTTCTATCCCGGGGCGCTGCGCAGGTCGGTGAAGTTGAATCTCCAACCGGACGAACACACCCTCGACCCCGTGCCAAGCCCTCGGAACGGAAACTGGTTCCTGCTCGCCTATGCCGGACGCCGAGCCATCACGTTCCTCGAGCGGCAGCCGGAAGTCGATCCTGAACGACTCGGCTTCACCGGCTACTCGATGGGCGGAACGATTACGTCTCTGGTTGCGATCGACAGTCGGCTGCAGGCGGTCGCGCCGATGGTGGGCGGGTCCGGATATCGCCTGGACGGTTTTCCGGGTCTTCCCCAATCGGCCCGGGCCAGGGCGTTCAAGAACGCCGATCTTTATAACAGGACCATCGATCCTCGTGCGTACTGGCCTCACGTGACATGCCCGGTGATGTTCCTCAGTGCGTCGGACGATTTCCACTCGACATTCGAGAAGATTTACCGGTCGATGAGTCTCCTGCCGCACACGAACTGGCGCGTCAGCCAGAATATGCACTACAACCACTCGCTCGGGCCGGAACAGTGGATCCTGCTCAATCTCTGGTTCGACCGCTACCTGAAGGGCCGGCCTGGCGACCTGCCCCAGACGGCCGAATCGGCCATGAAAGTCAATACTGCCTCGGGTTCAGCGCTGTTCACCGTCACGTGCGACCGCCGCGGCACGTTCGAGGCGCTCGATATCTACTACAGCCACGATCCCAACCCGCGTACGCGCTTCTGGAAGCACGCCGGGTCGACCCGTGACGGCGACACGTGGACCGCGGCGCTCCCCGTTCGCGAGCACCTGCCGCTCTTCGCGTTTGCCAACTGCCGCTACCGGCTCGATAAACCCCTCGACGCATTCCAGGGAACCGCAACGGCATATATACTCACCTCGGCCGAACGAGTCCACATGCCGCGCAGCATCAAAGCCGACACGCTGCGCCGCGGTGCCCGTCACATACCGGTATTCGAGGATTTCAAGAAGCACGGCTTCCGTGACTGGGGCTTCGGGCCGCGCGGCGGGATCACCACGTACAAGATGCAGGATCCCGATCGGGCAACACCCGGCGCCACGCATGCCCTGCGCGTCACGGTCACCGCGCCTCGCAAGCGGCTCAGCTATCGTTTTCGGATCCTGAAGAACAGATTCCTCACCGGCGTGCGTGCTCCGCAGGAGACCTACTCGGCCGCGCGAGGACTCGCAGAACCCGGATCCCGGCAGATCGTGCTGAAGCCCTCGGACTTCAAGAACCGCCAAGGCAAGCGGATGGCCGACTGGACGAACGTCGTGACGTTCACCATCGACGTCTACGACGGCAGCGCCAAGGCAAGTCTCCGCTTCACCGATCCGGCGAACCGAGCCCTGATCTCGACACTCGAGTGGATCGGCGGCCGGCGTTCGCAGCACGCCTCGCCGAACAAGGCCGCTCGTTCTTCCAAATCGACTTCAGCAGCACCGGTGCCGGGGTGACCAACGACCTGGCCAATGCCATCGTGTCGATCTATCACCAGGGCAACGCCGACCACTACGCCGGCTTCGACCGGATTGTCGTGGAGCAGGTCGTCGCCCCGGCGGTCATCCCCGAGCCGGCCACGATGGGCGCGCTGGGCCTGGCCGTCGCGGGCCTCGGGGGATACGTCCGCAGGCGCAGAAGGTCCTGACGGGGACGGGCCGGTTCGGCCGACCGGGGCGCATTGCGGCAGACGTCCCGGGCGGGGCCCCCTCGTTTTTGCACACATCTTCCACGGCTCAGCCAGCCCAAAGAGAGGTACAATACCGAGTCGTTGGCGGATTCAGCCCAAAGGGCTGGCATTCGACAGCCCAGGGCAGAGCGAACTGCCGCCAGGCAGGAGCGACGCCCTGGGAATCAGGGCAACAGGGACCCAAGCCCCAAGCGGGGCGCAATTCAGAAAGG
>Ga0180432_10001401_pt1 | contig 38197 bp, 42 predicted proteins | sample SS_ome_10_FD_132414 | JGI IMG/M metagenome (GOLD analysis project Ga0180432, IMG submission 132414) | Hypersaline lake sediment archaeal communities from the Salton Sea, California, USA - SS_1_MS_2 metaG | ecosystem: Environmental > Aquatic > Non-marine Saline and Alkaline > Hypersaline >... | reverse complement strand
GAAGGCGCTTCTCGTCCGCGCGGTAGAAGAACGCCGACCAACGAGAGTTCGTGTAGGTCAGCGGCAGCGTGTCGATGTCCCAGATCGGGTCGACGAGGCTGTAGATGAAGGCCGTCTTCTCGTCGCGGTCGACGGGCGAAGGCGGGATCTCCCCGGTCTCCATGCCGGGGACGTACGAAACGGCGAACTGGTTGTCAGCCACTTTCGTTCCTTTCGGTGTCATAGGGAAGGCGCTGCAGACTTCGCAACGCCTGATACGCGCACCGTAGGGCGTGCAGGGGCTGTACAAGACCTGAACGGGCGGTATGTATCGCTCGTCATTATCCGCACAATACGTGCATACGCAAATAAAATTACGATCGCCCGCGGACCGTATCGAGGCGCGTCAGGTGGCGGCCACGACCGGCTCCGGCGCGCGCCGCGGGTCGCGCGGAAGGGCCAGCGAGATCGCCCCGGCGGCGAGCACCATGATCGCCGACGCCCACAGGCAGGCCTCGAGCCCCTGCCACTGGTAGAGCAGGCCCGAGAGCAGGGTTCCCGCCAGGCGCCCCCCCGCGTTGGCCATGTAGTAGAAGCCCACGTTCATGGCCACCTTGTCGCCATCGGCGTAGTGCAGGATCAGGAACGAGTGCACGGCCGAGTTGAGGGCGAACACCACCCCGAACAGGACGAGGCCCGCCACCAGCACCGTGGTGGGATCCACGTCGGCGGCGAGGGCAAGCGCGATGCCCGCGGGCAGCGCCGCCAGGCCGAACGCCAGCCATGCGGCGGTGATCCCCGACGGCAGCCGGCTGCCCCGGCGGCCCAGGAGGCGGGGCGCGAACCCCTGCACGATCCCGTAGCCGATCACCCAGATGGCCAGGAAGCCGCCCACCTCCCAGAAGCTCCAGCCCAGCACGCCGCGCAGGTACACGGGCAGGCCCACCACGAACCACACATCGCGCGATGCGAACAGGAACACCCGCGCGGCCGACAACAGGTTCACCGCGCGGTTGTTCGAGAACATGTGGCTGAACTTCGCGGCAGCCGACCCGCGCCCCAGGTCGCCGGTCACCGCCACCAGCACCATCATCAGGGCGGATGCCACCAGCACCGCCAGGATCACCAGCGACCACCGGAAGCCCACCACGGTCAGCAGCACGCCGCCCACGAAGAACCCCACCCCCTTGAGGGCGTTCTTCGACCCCGTCAGCGCCGCCACCCACCGGAACAGCGTGTCCGATGCGTCGTCGGGCACGATCACCTTGACGGCGCTCTTGGCGCTCATCTTCGTGAGGTCCTTGGCCACGCCGCTCACGGCCTGCGACGCCATCACGTAGGGCACCACCAGCCACGCGGGCGGCGCCAGCGCCAGCATCAGGAGCGCCCCGACCTGCAGGGCCAGCCCACCGGTGAGCGTCGACTTCAGCCCCCACCGCGCGGCGATCCAGCCGCCGAACAGGTTGGTGAGCACGCCGAAGAGCTCGTAGAACACGAACAGCATCGCCACCTGCAGCGGGCTGTACCCGAGCTGGTAGAAGTAGAAGAGGACGAGGATCCGGATCGCCCCGTCGGTGACGGTGTCGGCCCAGTAGGCCCCCGTCACGTATGCGTACGTGCGTACGTCGGCGGTCACGCCGCCACGAGGTGCGTGGCCACGATGCGCGCCAGCTCGGACCAGCGGTTGGCGTAGCCCCACTCGTTGTCGTACCAGGCGAGGATCTTCACCTGCCTGCCCGCCACCACCATGGTGGATGGCGCATCCACGATCGACGACCGCGGGTCGCCCCTGTAGTCCACGCTCACCAGCGGCCGCTCCTCATAGCCCAGGATTCCCGCGAGCGGCCCGTCGGCCGCCTCGCGCAGCACGCGGTTCACCTCGTCCACGGTGGTGTCGCGCTGCACCTCGAACACGCAGTCGGTGAGCGAGGCGTTCAGCAGCGGCACGCGCACGGCCACGCCGTTCAGCCGGCCGTCGAGCTCGGGGAAGATCATGCCGATGGCGGTGGCCGACCCCGTGGTGGTGGGGATGAGCGACAGCCCGGCCGCCCGCGCGCGGCGCAGGTCCTTGTGCGGCGCATCCACCACCACCTGCGTGTTGGTGAGGTCGTGCAGGGTGGTGATCATCCCGTGGCGTATGCCGATGCCCTCGTGCACCGCCTTCACCACGGGCGCCAGGCAGTTGGTGGTGCACGAGGCCGCGGTGACGATGCGATGCCGCCCGGGCTCGTACAGGTGGTCGTTCACGCCCACCACGACGTTCAGCACGTCGTCGCCGCGCACCGGCGCGGCCACCACCACCGACCGCGCGCCGTTGTCGAGGTGCCCGGCCAGCGCCTGCGGGGTGCGGAACCTGCCGGTGGACTCCATCACGATGTCCACGCCCAGATCTCCCCACGGGATGTCCGCGGGGTCGGCATGCGATGAGTACCCGATCGATGCGCCGTCCACCTCGATGGCGCCATCGGCCGCGGCGATCTGCCGCCGCCAGCGCCCGTGCACGGAGTCGAACTCCAGCAGGTGCGCTGCCGTGGCGGCGTCGCCCTTCAGCTCGTTCACGTGGACGATGTCGATCTCCGGGCAGTGGAATGCCGCGCGCAGCGCAAGGCGCCCCATGCGACCGAACCCGTTGATGCCCACCCGCACCGGGGCGGTCCCCATCAGGCCACCGCGCTCGCCGCGCCGAGCAGCGGCGACAGGTCTGCCACGGCACCGGCGCGTGCGCTGTAGAAGGCGAAGGTCCCCTCCTGTCGCCGGTCCACCAGGCCGGCATCGCGCAGCACGCGCAGGTGGTAGCTGACGCTGGGCTGCGATATGCCCAGCGGGGACGTCAGGTCGCACACGCACACGCCGCCCTCCCCGGATGATGCGATGCGGTGCATCAACTTGACCCTGTTCGGATCGGACAGCGCCTTGAAGGCCAGGGCGATCCCCTGCGCCCGGTCATCGGGCAGTGGCGGGTCCATGGGCGCGGTTCGGCAGGCGGTCTCCATGGGACCACCATACGGCGTGGATGCATAGATGGCCATCTATGTAACAGGTGCGCTACGCGGGGCGCAGCACGCCGGTGATCACCAGGGGGTCCTGCGACGTGATCGCCAGCGACAGCGTGACGGGCAGCACCGTGCCATCCGCGTGCAGCGCGGTCAGGTCGGCGGTGCGCCCGATGAGGAACGCCTCGCCGGTGCGCAGGAACCTCGCCATGCCGTCGGCGTGCATGCCGCGGAGCGGCTCGGGGATGATCACCTCGGCCATGGGCTGCCCCAGCACGTCGGCCGCACGGTGGCCCAGCAGGTGCTCCGCACCGTCGTCGAACTCCACGATGGCCCCGGTGGCATCGATGCCCACCCGCGCCCCGTCCATCAGATCATCCCGTGCCGGCGGGCGGATGCGGCCGCCGCGGTGCGGTTGGCCACGCCCAGCTTGCGATAGGCGTTCTGCAGGTGGAACTTCACCGTGCGCTCCGACACGAACAACTGGTCGGCGATGGCGCGGTTGTCCAGTCCCTCGGCCGCCAGGCGCAGCACCTCGGCCTCGCGTCGGGTGAGCAGCGCGGGCGCCCCGGTGGAATCGCGGGTGGGGAACACCTCCATGCCCTCATGCGCTTGGCGGAGTATCTGCAGCACCCGGGGCAGCTCCATCGACTTCGGGATGTACCCCCGGGCGCCGATGCCGCGCAGTTGCGCCACGCGCGCGTCGTCCCACACGCGCGACAGCGCGACGATTGTCACGCCGGGGACGTCCTCGCCGATGCGCGCGAGCGCGTCGAGGCCGTCATCCGAACGCAGCCACGGCTCTGCGAGCACCACGTCCACCCGGCGACGGGCCACGATGTCCAGCAACTCGGTCCCCGTGCCGGCCTGCCCGGCCACGGTGAATCCCGGGTCTGCATCCAGCGCCGCGGCCAGCGATGCCCGCACGGCGGGGTACTCGTCGAGGAGGGCGATGTGGATGACGCCGTCAACGGGGGTGGCCCCGTCGGTGCGCGCGGGGGACATTTTTTGATCTTACAACTATCCCAGCATGCCCGTGCGCGCGGCGCGGTGGCTGGCCTCGGTGCGGTTGTGCACCCCCAGCTTGCGATAGATGTTGGACAGGTGGAACTTCACGGTCTGCTCGGTGACGAACAGCGTGCCGGCGATCTGGGCGTTCGACATCCCCCGTGATGCCAGCGCCAGCACCTCGCGCTCGCGCGTGGTCAGCTCTCCCGCCGATCCCGCGGCGGCGTGACCGCTCGGGCGCACCTCGGCCCCGGCCAGGACCTGGCGCAGGATTGCCGGCAGGTCCTCCACCGGGGTGGTCTTGGGGATGTGCGCGGCGGCCCCGGCGGCGCGCGCCTGCGCCACGTGGTCGTCGTCCCACATGCGCGAGTACGCCACCACCGCCACGGAGGGGTGCTGCTGGTGCAGCGTGGTGATGAACGCCAGGCCGTCGCCCGTGCGCATCCACGGCTCCACCAGCACCACGTCGGGGGGGTTGGCCGCCATGTCGGCCAGCGCCTGCTCGCCCGATGCCGCGGTGGTGGCGACCCTCATGGTGGCCGACCCATCGATGGCGGTCACCACTCCCGCCACCTGGGACGGGTACTCGTCCACCACCCCCACCCGTATGCGTGCCTCACCTGCTCCGCTGCCCATGTGCCCCTCGCCCTTCGTCGCCTGTGCATCCGTGCGAATGCATTGCAGGGCCCCGCCGCCCGGGGGGCAACGACACCCCGGACAGGCGTGCCCTGACCCTTCGTACGGGATGGCATGCGCGGGCACGCGCGCGGTTTGCCCGCCGCGCACGCCCCGGCGCACCGTACGATGCGGCGGTAGGCATTCGACGACGAGGAGTAGCAATGGCGGCTGATCGCAGCGCGAGCGTCACCTGGACGGGCGACCTGATGAGCGGGTCGGGCACGATCGACAGCGTCACCAGCGGCGTGCTGTCCAACCTGGCGGTGTCGTGGCCGTCGCGGTCCGAGGAGCCGGGCGGCCAGACCAGCCCCGAGGAGCTCATCGCCGCCGCGCACGCGTCGTGCTTCTCGATGGCGCTGTCGAGCGCGCTCGCCAAGCAGGGCACCCCGCCCGAGCGCCTCGAGGTGTCGGCCACGGTCACCCTGGTGCCGGGCACCGGCATCACCCGGTCGGCACTGACCGTGGTGGGCACCGTGCCGGGCGTCGATGCCGACGGCTTCCGCGCGGCGGCCGAGGGCGCGAAGGACGGCTGCCCGGTGTCGGGCGCCCTCGCGGGGAACGTGGAGCTGTCCGTGGAGGCCAACCTGGCGGGCTAGTCGCCGCCGCCCGCCCCCGGCGTCGGGCCGTGGCCGCGCCTAGCGCGCGTCGTGGTCCGACGCCAGGCTGGCGAACTTGGCGTACGTGCCCATGAACGCCAGCTTCACGCGGTCGGTGGGGCCGTTCCTGTGCTTGGCCACGTTGACCTCGGCGATGCCCTTGCTCTCGCTGTCGGGCTCGTAGTAGTCGTCGCGGTAGATGAGCAGCACCATGTCGGCGTCCTGCTCGATGGCCCCCGACTCGCGCAGGTCGGACAGCATGGGGCGCTTGTCGGTGCGGGCATCCGGTGACCGGTTGAGCTGCGACACCACGATGATGGGCACCTCGAGGTCGCGGGCCATCATCTTGAGGCCTCGCGAGATGGCCGAGAGCTCCTGCACGCGGTTCTCGTCGCGCCGGCGCAGGTTGGGCGCACCCTCCATCAGCTGGATGTAGTCCACCACGATCAGTCCGAGCGGCTTGTCCTGCCGGGCCTTCAGCCGCCGGGCCTTGGTGCGCATCTCGGTGACCGTCATGCCCTCGGAGTCGTCGATGAAGATGGGCGCTTTCGACAGCCGGTCGGCCGCCTGGCTGACCCGCGGCCAGTCGTCGGCCGACAGCCGGCCGCTGCGCATGCGCGAGGCATCCACCATGGCCACCGAGCACAGCATGCGCTGGGTCAACTCCTCGCCGCTCATCTCGAGGCTGAAGATGGCCACGGCCTTGTCCTCGGCCAGGGCCACGTGCTCGGCCATGCACAACGCCAAGGCGGTCTTGCCCATCGACGGCCGGGCGGCCACCACCACGAGGTTGGATGGCCGGAATCCCCCGGTGAGGCGATCGAGGTCCTCGAAGCCGGTGGGCAGCCCGGTCACCTCCGACCCGTGCTCGCTGGCGGCCACCAGCCGCTCCATGCTGGTCATCACCAAGGTGTCGGTGCCCACGAAGTCGCCCCGCGTGCGCTTCTGCGTGAGGTCGTAGATCAGGTCCTCGGCGCGCTGCACCATGTCGGTGGTCTCGCCCTCGCGCTCGGCGACCAGCACCTCGATCTCCTGGCCCACCTGCAGCAGGCGGCGCTGCGTGGAGGTGTCGCGCACGATCTCCGCGTACGACCGGTACGACGCCGCGATGTACGGGGTGGTCATGAGGTCGAGCACGGCGTCGCGGCCGCCGGCGATGTCGAGGTCCCCGCCCTTGGTGAGCTGCTCGATCACCGTGATGGGCTCGATGGGCTCGCCCACTGCGAAGAGCTCGGTGATGGCATTGAAGATGCGCCGGTGGCCCTCGCGGTAGAAGTCGTCGAGGCCCACCAGCGCCATGGCCTCGGCGATGTTGTTCTGCGGTCCGTCGATGAGGGAGGCCAGCAGCAGCTGCTCGGCCTCCTGGTTCTGGGGCGGGGGGATGTGCCCGCCGCCGACCGTCGCGGGAGGCGCCGCCTGGCGGCGGGCGACCGCTCCGGCCTCGGACCCCACCTACTCGTCCAGCAGCGGGGAGACGATCGTCTTGACCTCGGCCACGCCGGCCTCGCCCAGGTCCACCGGGACCACGTAGGTGCCGGTGGCGCGGATGGGCGGGTCCACCGTGATGTGGCGCCGGTCGATGCGCACATCACGCGCCTCGAGGATGGCGTCCGAGACGTCGCCCGACGTGATGGAGCCGAACAGTCGCCCGTCGCCGCCGGCCTTGGCCTTGAGGGTGAGGATGGTGCGGCCCAGGAGGTCGACCATCTCGCGGTCCTCCTCGAGCTTCTTGGCCCGCGCGGCGGCCCGCTGCTCCTGGGTGCGCTGCACCTCGGCGATGCGCGCCGGCGTGGCCACCTCGGCCAGTCCCCGCGGCTCGAGGTAGTTGCGCATGTAGCCGCGGGCCACGCTGACCACCGCGCCTGCCTGGCCAAGGCCCTTGATGTCTTCGAGGAGGATTGCCTGCATCAGTCGGTTCCTAGAACGGGATGTCGTCGTCCCCGGCGGGCGCCGGGGCCGGTGAGGAGAGGTCGCTGGTGTCCACGGGCAGGTCACCGCCCGGGCTGGCCGGGGCTGCCTGCGCCGACCATCCGCCGCCGCCGCCCTCGGCGTCGCCGCGGTTGTCGAGGAAGAAGATGTCGTTGGCCACCACGTCGACGCTCTGGCGCTTGGTGCCATCCTGGGCTTCCCACTCGCGCCACTGCAGGCGGCCATCGATGCCGATGCGCCGGCCCTTGGCCATGTAGTTGGCCACGGTCTCGGCCTGGCGGCCGAACACGCTGACGTCGAAGAAGTTGGGCTTGTCCACCCACTGGCCGCCCTCGTCGCGCGCGCGGCCGTTGACGGCGATGCGCAGCGAGGCGATGGCGTCGCCGGAGCGCGAGTGGCGCAACTCGGGGTCGCGCGTGAGGCGACCGATGAGGGTCACGCGGTTGAGATCGGCGGGCACGTCAGCTCCTCGGGAAGGTGTGGGCGTCTAGCGCTCGCGCCTGCGCCCGCCGCCACCGCCGCGACGCCCGCCACGCGGGCGCTCCTCGCGCTCGGGGCGCTCGTCGACCGGCTCGGGGACGCCCCCGGCCTGCACGGTGGCCAGCTCGGCCTCGGTGAGGCGGAACGGCATCGCGCGCAGCACGACATCCTTGCTGATGGCCAGCACGCGGCCGATCTCGTCGATGACCTCCGGCGTGGTCTGGCACGTGACGATGACGTACACGCCATCGGCCTGCTTGCGCACCGGGTAGGCGATCTTGCGGCGGCCCCACTCGGCGACGTCGTCCACCGTGCCACCGGCGTCCTCCACCAGCGAGCGCACCCGGGCGACGGCTTCGGCGTGCTGCTCGCCATCCACCTCTGTGCTGAGGATCATCATGATCTGGTACGGGGTTATTGCCGTGCCTCCGGTGCTCGTCGCGTCAGTTGTGGGTGCAGTCGCTGCGGCCGCAGGGCGACGGGAGGGACCGTGGAAAAGGACCCTTCCGGCTGCGGCAGGCGCGAGACTATACCAGCGGAGCGTCACCGATCCCGCGCGTTCGTGCCGGACCCGCCACGTGCCGGCAACGCGATGGCCGCGCGTAGCATCGCCCGCATGCCCGCACCGCGCATCCGCCTGGCGATTGCATTCACCGCCGTCGTGGCCTTGGGCGTCGGGGCAGCCGCCGCGCATGGCCAGGGCGACGACCAGGTGCGGTTCCTGGTGAAGGGCGACTGGGGCATCGGCAGCAGCGCGCAGTCGGCGGTGACGCGGCAGATGTGCCGCAGCCATGCCCGCGCCCCCGCCCGGTTCATCCTGACGACGGGCGACAACTTCTACGTGCCCGATGGCCGCGCGACGCGGGCCAACTTCTTCCGCCCCGAGGCCTGCCTCATCTCCGCGGGGCTGCCCTGGCGGGCGGCCTGGGGCAACCACGACCTCGGTGGCTCGTCCACGGCCACGCAACTGAAGAGCCCGCGCCGCTGGTACACGTTCACCGAGGGGCCCATGCGCGTGGTGGTGCTGGATGGCAACCGGCCGGGCAGCCGCGCGCAGCTGGCCTTCCTGCGCCGCACCCTCCAGCGGGCCACCGAGCCGGTGCGCGTGGTGGTCATCCACCAGCCGCCCTACACCGCGGGGCTCCACAGGCCCAGCACCACGCAGCAGCGCCTCATGGTGCCGCTGTTCCGTCGCCACGGGGTGGCGCTGGTGCTGAGCGGGCACAACCACTCGTACGAGCGCATGGTGGTGGGTGGCGTCACCTACATCGTCACCGGAGGCGGGGGCGCGCAGGTGTACCCCTGCGTGCGGGTGCCCCCGGGTCTCCGGACCTGCCGGCCCGAGAACCACTTCCTCGAGGTCGACGCCTCGTCATCCGGCCTGCGCGTGCGCGCGGTGCGCCGTAACGGCGCCACGATCGAGGACGTGCAGGTGCCCGCCCGCTAGGCCCCGGCGCGGGCCTCGGCCCAGGCGTCGGCCATCCGCACCAGCATGCCGCGGATCAGGGCGTCCACGCGGTCGCGTTCGTCCGCGGCCACGGGCTCCCCCGCCAGGACGTCGTCCACGGCGCGCTCCACCGACAGCGCGCCCGCCATGGCGGCACGGGCCGACGACCCGGCCCTGCCGTGCGCCCGGCCGTGCGCGGCCGCGCTGTCGAGCGCACGGTCCACGCGGCCGGTGCGGAGCGCGTGCGCCACCAGCAGAATCCAGTCGCGCGCCGCCTGGAGCTGGTCGGCGCCCAGGCCGAACTCTGCATCGGCCCGGGCGGCGATGTCGGCCGCGCGCCGCTCCAGCAGCTGCGCCGCCGCGGGGCTTGGCACCACGTGCGCGGCACGTGGTGCCCGCGGCGCGCGCGGCGCCGGCAGCGCCGCCAGCCACGCGGCCAGCTCGCCGGGATCGAATCGCCTGTGCCCTCCGGCGGTGCGCACGTGGGGCACGCGGCCCTCGGCCGCCCACGCGCGCAGGGTGCTGGTGCTCACCCCGAGCGCCTGGGCGGCGTCGGAGATCGGCAGCCATGCGCGGTCGTGCCCGGATTGCGCGCGCCGGTCAGGCAGCGTCTGCCAGGCCACCGCGGGCCTCCTCCCGCGACCGCGTGCCGCGCGCCAGCCCTTCCGTGGCATGCCACACCATGCGGTCGGTGGCATCGCGGGCCACCTGCCGGTCGGCAGCCGGGCACCCCGCGTCGGCAAGGGCGCGCTCCACGGCCCGGCCGAGGGCCAGCACCTCGCCCACCGGCTGGGTGGCGGGAAGTCCCGCGGCCCCATGCCGGAACGCCTGCCACCCGGCGTCGCGCAGGCACGCCGACAGGTCGCCGCCGCCCAGGGCATCCGCCAGCGCCGCGAGCCGCCCGGACATCCGGGCGCGCCGGGCGCGCGCGCGTCGCCGGGACAACCGGGCGCCGTCGCCCATCAGGTCCATGGCCCGTGCCACCACCTGCGCATGCTGCGCCCGCAGGTGCTCGGCGGCGCCGGCGCGCACGGGGATCCTGCCGGCCACCAGGCCGGCCCCGCGTGCGCGGTCCGCAGAGGGCAGGTGCCCGCCCCGCGCGCGGATGAAGGCGTCAAGGTCGTCGTGGCGAAACCGGCGGTGCCCGCCGGGGGTGCGCACGTGGGGAACCAGGCCCGCTGCCGCCCAGGCCCGCAGCGACGACACGCTCACGCCGAGCAGGCGGGCGGCCTGCGATGCCGGCATCAGATCGCCTCCGGGCAGCACGGGCTGGGTCATGCACCCGAGTGTTCCCCGCGGCCGGTCCGTGCTCAACGGCCATTCCGGGGGGGAGTGCCCTCATCGCATGGCTAGGGGGCGTCCCCGCATGCAAGGCGCACGACCTCCTCCGGCGTGTCCGCCACCTGGATCCGGTCCAGGTCGGAGGCGTCGATCCACCCCTCGGCCAGGGTCGTGGAACGCATCCACGAGAGCAGGCCCTCCCAGTGCGCGCTGCGATACAGCACCAGCGGGAAGTCACGCACCTTGCCGGTCTGGATGAGCACCAGGGCCTCGAAGAGCTCGTCGAGCGTGCCGAAGCCGCCCGGCATCACCACGAAGGCCTCGGAGTACTTGATGAACATGGTCTTGCGCACGAAGAAGTAACGGAAGTCCACTCCGAGGTTCACGTAGGGATTGCGGGCCTGCTCGTGCGGCAGCTCGATGGTGAGCCCCACCGACAGCCCACCCGCGTCCGCGGCGCCCTTGTTGGCGGCCTCCATCAGGCCCGGGCCGCCTCCCGTGATGACTGCCTGCCCCTCCCGGGCCAGCAGGCGCCCGATCTCCACGGCTGCCGCGTAGTCGGGGTCGTCGGGTGCCGTGCGGGCCGAGCCGAACACGCTCACGGCGGGGCCCATGCGGGCGAGGGTGTCGAAGCCCTCCACGAACTCGCCGAGTATCCGCAGCGCCCGCCACGGGTCGGTGCTCACGAAGTCCGGCTCCGGGCCCCGGAACAGCGACAGGTCGGCATCGCGCACGCGCTCGGCGCCGGGGCCGGATGTGGTGATGCGCCCGCGGCGCTTGACCGGATCGTCCATCATGCGGTTCCCTCGTCGAGGTCGGCCATCGCCTGCAGCGCCTGCGCGCGGATGGCGGGGAGGTCGGTGCGGCGGTCCAGGTTGCGCATGGACAGCGACATGCGCGGATTCTGCCCGAGGCGATCGCGATGCCGGTCGAGGAAGTCCCAGTACAGGGTGGTGAACGGGCACGCCGTGGGGCCGGCGGCCTGCTTCGGGTCGTACGGGCACGCGCGGCAGTGGTTGCTCATGCGGTTGATGTATGCGCCGCTGGCGGCGTAGGGCTTGGTCATCATCTCGCCCCCATCGGCGAACAGGGCCATGCCCACCACGTTGGGCGCCATGACCCACGCCGACGCATCCACGTGCGCGGCCCAGAACCACCGCGTGGCCTCCCAGGGGCGCGTGCCGCGCAGCAGCATGAGGGTTCCCAGCACCATCAGGCGCTGGATGTGGTGCGAGTAGCCCCGGGCATCGATCCCGTCCATGGCCACCTGCACGCACCGCATGCGCGTGGGCGCGCCCTCGAGCGCGGCGGGTACCGGGCCCTCCGCGCCCAGCGCGTTGGCGTGGCGCCACGTACGCCGCCAGTACCAGCCCCACACGTACTCGCGCCAGCCGATCACCTGGCGCACGAATCCCTCCACCGACGCCAGGGGGGCGCCGTCGCCCAAGGCGTCCGCAACCCGGCGCGCCACGTGCAGCGGCGACAGGATGCCCAGGTTGATGGGGCCGGAGAGCAGCGCGTGCGACATGGCCCAGTCATCGTCCATCATGGCGTCCTGGTGCGGGCCGAACCCCGCCAGCCGTGCCTCGACGAACCGGTCGAGCGCCGCGTGGGCCTCGCGCGCCGACGCGGCCATCACCCGCTGCCCGCCCGTGCCGGTGGACGGCAGCTCCCCGAACCCGGCGCGCAGCGACCGATCGAGTGGATCGTCCACCGGGGGCAGCCACGGGACGGGCGCGCCCAGGTCGCGCGTGCGCGGCGGCGGGCGGCGGTTCTCGCGGTCCATGCTCCACGCCCCGCCCACGGGCTGGCCCTCATCGTCCACCAGTACGCCGAGACGCCGCCGGATGTCGCGGTAGAAGGTGTCCATGCGCGGCTGCCGGCGGCCCAGGATGTCGTCGAGCTCGCCCGGTCGGGTGATGAACCCCACCGGCTCGCGCACCTCCACGGGCACGGGAAGCTGCGCGGCGAGCCGACCCGCCAGCGCCAGGCCGCTCCGCGAGGTGGGGTGGGCCACCACCAGCCGGTCCGGCCGGTACTCGCCGGCATGGTCGTGCACCCCCCGTGCCAGCGTGGGGGCCCGGCGCAGGTCCACCTGCCAGCCGCCGTCGCGCAGCTCCTGCGCGAAGCGCCGCATCGCGCCGATCACCAGCACGCGCCGCTCGGTGTTGTAGGGCAGCCGCCGCAGGGCGAAATCGCTCTCCACCATCAGCACGCGGGCCTCGCCCGCGCGATGGCCCCGGAAGGCGGGGCCCGAGGGATCAAGCTGGTCCCCGAGCACCCATATGGTGGTCCCGCTCAGCGCCCCTTCACGGCGTCGTGCTGTGCCCGCCGCGCCGCGGTGCGGTCGAGCACTTCCTGCTCGCCCGCGCTGATGCCCTCGGGCACCGGGCTCGCCGCGGGGCCGAAGAACTCATCCATCCAGCGGTCGAGGTCGTGCGCCGGGACCGCCCCGAAGCGATTGGCCACCACGCGGCCGTCGGCCATGAGGGCGATGGCCGGGACCGCCGAGGGGCTCACGCTCACGCCCTCGGGCCATCCCGGATCGGTGCGCGCGCGCCAGTCCTCGGGTCCCCACATCTCCACGAACGCCATCAGCAGGTCCGGGCGTGCCCGGCCGATGGCATCGAGCCCCGCGCCGGTGACCTGGCACGCCGGGCACACCGGCCTGCCGATCACCATGACGGCCTGGCGCGCGGCGGCGATCTCGGGCATGCGGGCGGGCAATGACCTGCCGTCGGTGTCGATGCGCGTCCCCATGTCCCGCTACCTCACCCTCGAGAGCACTGCGGTGGACTCGATGCCCCCGCCGGTCCAACGGTACGCCAGGCGGCCGTCGTCGCGAAGCGATACGACCATCGTGCCCAGCCCGATGCACCGGGTGCTCGACGACTGCACGATGCGCTCCACCAGCACGCTGCGGCGCTGGGTGCCGCGCACCGGCTGCAGGCGGCCCGTGCACGAGAAAGGCGCGCCGTAGCGCGAGGTACCTCTCATCTGCCCGGTTCGCACGCCCACCACGCGCAGCCGCACGGGCACCGGTGGCGCGCCGGCCTGCCGGAGGCGGCCCGACCACAGGCCCGATACCCCGGCCGGCGACAGGTACGCCACGCTCCCGGCGTCGCCCTTGGTCCACACGTAGCGCAGGCGCCCGCCGCTGGCCGCCGACAGCCGCACCTGCCCGCCGTCGATGCAGGTGGTGCCCACCTTCGCCCGGATGGACTCGGAGAACGTGAATGTCCGCCCGCCCCGCGACACGGGGCTCCACGTGCCCGCGCAGTCAACCGGCGCGCCCAGGGCACCCCGCCCCGAGGGCCTGCCGGTCACCGCCACGGCGACCTCGGCAGCCACGGGGAACCTGAACGCCGGGTCGGTGGTGCTGGACGCGGTGCCGGTCCACGCGCCGGCGAGCGCCGCGCTGCCCGCCCAGGGCTGGGTGCGCGCGCCCCCGTCGGCGAACGCCGGGGACGCCGCCACGAGGGCGGCCGTGGCGCCGGCCATGAGGGCCCACGCCGGGCGCGTCATGACGGATCCTTCGCGACGGTGACGGGTTCTCCCTCGGCCACTGCCTCGGCCCGTGCCTCGGCGGCCTCGAGGGCCTCCTCGCGGGCCACCATGCGGCGCTCGCGGAAGATCACCACGGTGCCGACGGCGATGGCCACGGCGATGGCCACCGCCAGGGCCACCCACACCTGGTCGGCGAATGCCCGGCCCGCGAAGTAGCCGATGAGCGCCGCCTGCAGCGACCACACCACCGCGCCCGCGGAGTCGAACATCAGGAACCGACGGTAGCTCATGCCACCCGCGCCGCAGGCCATGTTGATGCCGATGCGGATGCCGGGCAGGAAGCGCCCCGTGAACACCAGCGCCGGGCCCTGGCGGCGCACCATGCCCTCGGCCGACTTGGTGCGGTGCTCACCGGCCATCCGCACGATGGTCCTGCGTATCCATGGCGCCCCGCCACGGCCAACCCAGTAGGCGATCGAGTCGCCCACCACGGCGCCCACGGCGCCCACCAGCACCACCGCCCACAGCATCAGGTCGCCCTGCGCGGCGAACACCGCGCCCGCGATGATGGACGTCTCGCCGGGCAGGATGGGGAAGATGCCGTCCCCGGCCACCACGAGGAAGATCGTGATGTAGCCGTACTCCGCCGCCCAGTCCCCGATGGTGGCGAAGAAACCCGTGGCGGCGGGGAGGGCCACGCCGCTTGCGGTGAGAGGCATTAAGGAATCATCGCACGGCCCGGCCGAACCGCGCTGGTCGTGCGTGCCGGGCACGTGGGTTACCGTTGCGTCGTGTTCAGGTCCGCCGCCACCGCGACCGCCTTGATGGCGCTCGGCGCGTCCGCCGCCCTGGCCACCGCCGAGCCCGCCTACGACGTGGGCAGCACCCCGGCGCCCGAGGCACCCGGGGTGCCGGCCGCTCCGCCGCCCGCCGCCACGCCCGCGCAGCCCAAGGTGGCACCGCCGTCGCCGGTCAGGCGCCCCACCGCACGGCGCTCGTGGGCCGGTCGCCTGCTGGTGGTGGCCACCGCCCGGGCCAATCCGGGGCCCGGGGGCAAGCCCCTGCGCCTGTTGCAGCCCATCGCCCCGCTTGGCGCGGGGCCGGTGTGGCTGCAGGTTCGCGACGTGAAGGTGGTGGCGGGCGTGCGATGGGTGAAGGTGCTCATGCCCGTGCGCCCCAATGGGTCGACGGGCTGGGTACGGGCGTCGGACATGGTGTTCCGGCCCATCAACCTGCGCATCGACGTCGACCTGTCCGAGCACCGTCTCACGCTTTTCCGCAAGGGCAAGAAAGTGCGCTCGTACAGGATCGCCACCGGCACGCCGAAGAACCCGACGCCCACCGGGCGCTTCGCCATCGCCGAGGTCATTCCCACGGGCGACCCCAAGGCGTTCCTGGGCCCGATCGTGATGCCCATCACGGGCTTCTCGGAGACCCTCAACGAGTTCGCCGGCGGAAACGGCCGCGTGGCCATCCACGGCACCAGCCTGCCGGGGCTCATCGGCACGCGCGCGAGCCACGGGTGCATCCGCATGAGGAACGCGGACATACGGCACCTCAACCGATGGGTGCGTGGCGGGACCCCGGTGAACATCCGGCGCTGATTCGTTGCGGTGCGCGCGCCTTCCGCGTGCGCGGTGGCCATAGCGTGGACGCATGTCCCGGGCAGACGATCCCTTGCGCCAGTACCGGCGCGCACTGGCCTGCCTGGATTGCGGCGACGAGGTGGCCGCGCGCCGCGCGGTGGAGGAGGGCCTGGCCCGCGCCTGGTCGCCGGCCAGCGCACCGGTGCGCGCCTGCCTCGACGACCTGGGCGCGCAACTCGACGGGGACGCCGCGCTGCGGCGGTTCGCCGCGCGCACGCCGGGCCCGCGCGCGTGGATGGCGCATCCCGACCGCCTCGCGCGCGACATCCTGCGCCTGCGGCGCGCCCACCTGGTGGAGGTCGTGGTGGAGGAGATCTCCGCGGTCCTCCCGCCGCCGGTCATGGGACGGCTGGTCGCCCACCTGGACGACGCCCGAACCCAGGGGTGCAGGGACCTGCTCGCGGCCATCGCCGCGGTGTCGCCCGCACCCGTGGCGGGTTCCGCGCGCCGGGCGTGGGGCGGTGGCCGCCCCGAATCCCCCGCCGCCCGGGCGCTGGCGTTCCCCCGGCTGGCGGCCGCCTGGCGATGCGCCGCAGGGGACGCCGCGCCCGAGCACCAACTGATCGTCGCCGTGGCGCGCGACGGCGGGCGGGTGGCACCCATGGTGGCCGTGGTGCGGCACGACCACCCCTCCCCGCTGCTGCGCGATGCGTTCTTCCTGCCCGACATGGTGCCGGGTCGCCTGGATCGCGAGGTGATCGCACCCCTGGTCCGCGCGGGCATCACGGCCGTGCCGGTGGACGTGGCCGATGCCCTTCACGCCGCGTGCGGGGCGCTGGACGCGGCGCTGTCCACGGGGTGGCGCATCCCGTCGGAGGCCCACCAGTCGGTGATCGCGCGGATAGGCCGCCTGCGTGCCGCGTGCGGCGGGCCATGCGGGCACGCAGGGCCCGGCCCGGCACCGGCGGTGGGCTAGAATGGCGGGCATGTCAGATGCGCTTCCGCCCGATCTCGAGGCCGCACTCGCCGATATCGATCCTGCGATGCGTCAGGAGCTGGTGAACGCCCTCGAGCCCGTCATCCCCGACCTGGGCCCCCGCGAGGTGGCCGTGCTGCTCCGCCTGGCCGATGGCATCAAGGGCGGGGCATCGGTGCCCGAACTCAATGCGTTCGTGCGCCTGCTGCCGGTCACCGTGAGCCGGGTGGTGCAGCCGGTCATCGAGCCGGCCGAGGTCAACTAGCAACCGCATCCGCCCGCGTCGCGGGTACTTCGCGATACGGTCAGGTCGTGATCCGAGCGGCCACCATCCTCACCGTGATCGCCGCAGTGCTGGCCACGTCCACCACTGCGGCGGGGCTGGGCCTGAAGACGGTGGGCAGCGGGTTCGGGTCGGCCCTCGGCGTGGTGCAGGCGCCCGGCGAGTCGCGACTGCTGGTGGTGGAGCGTACCGGGGTGGTGCGGCCCATCACCGCCAAGGGGCGCCCGGGAGCACCGTGGCTGGACATCCGGTCGCGCGTGCGGTCGGAGGGGCTCGAGCAGGGCCTTCTGGGGCTGGCCTTCGCCCCCAACTATGCCCGGAGCGGTCGCCTGTACGTGAACTACACCGATCGCCGCGGCGACACCCGCGTGGTGGAGTTCCGCTCGCGCCCCGGGGCCCGCGCGGTGAACACCCGCACGGCCCGACCGGTGCTGCGACAGGCCCAGCCGTACGCCAACCACAACGGCGGCGCATTGGCATTCGGACCCGATCGCATGCTGTACGTGGCGCTGGGCGACGGCGGCTCGGCGGACGACCCGCAGAATCGCGCGCCCGACCTGGGCACGTGGCTGGGCAAGGTCCTGCGCATTGATCCCTCCCGTCGCCAGGGCGGGCGGGGCTATGCGATCCCCGCCGGCAACCCCTTCGTCGGCACGCGGGGCGCCCGCCCGGAGATCTGGCTGCTGGGCCTGCGCAACCCGTGGCGCATCACGTTCGACCGCCGCACGGGCGACCTGTGGATCGGCGACGTGGGGCAGAACGCGCGCGAGGAGATCGACGTGGCCCGCGCCGGGCAGTCGGGGCTGGACTTCGGCTGGCCGCGTCGCGAGGGCACGGTGGACCTGAAGGGCGGCGAGCGCACCGCCCGCGAGACCGCGCCCGTTGCCGAGTACCGCCATCGCTCGGGGTGCTCGGTGACGGGTGGCTACGTGTACCGCGGAACGGCCATCCCGGCGCTACGCGGCAGGTACATCTACGGCGACTGGTGCTCGGGCAGGTCGTGGACCATCGACGCCGCCTCGCCGTCGACGCCGCGCGACACCACGTTCGACCTCGGGGGCATCCCGGGGGTGACGTCCTTCGGCGAGGATCGCGCGGGCAACCTGTACGTGGTCACCAACGCGCAGGTGCGACGCATCACGCGCTGACGGCGCTCACCACCCCCACGTGCCCTCGTCGCCCTTGAAGGGCCCCACCACGTCCGGGGTGATCCATCCGCCGTAGAAGCCCCCCGGCTGTGCCTGCACCGGTTGGTCGTCGACCGTGCATTCCACGGCACCGGGGTAGAAGGCGATGTGCCCGGCGATGGGGGCGAAGGCCGGGACCGGATGGCGGTACCGCCATGCCACGCGGGGCAGCAGGACCTCGTCGACGGCGACGTCGAGGTAGTCGGCCTGACCCTTCCACTCGCAGAGGCTGCGCCCCTCGCCGGGGCGCAGGTGCTGCATGGCCACGTCGTCCGCCGGCAGGTACCACGACGGCGGGTGGCTGGTCTCCATCACCCGCCACGCCCGTCGGGTGTCGGCCAGGGTCACGTCTCCCAGCCGCACCACCACGTGCCGATGGCTCTGCTCCAGCCGGGGCGGCCGCGGGTAGTCCCATACCGACTCCTGGCCCGGGCCCACGGGGTGCGGCTGCGGGCGCGGGCGCCTCATGCGTCCCACCCCGCGAGCAGGGCCTCGGTGATGCCGCGGACGCGCTCGACGTCGTCGCCGGCCGCGGCGTCGCGCAGGGCGATGAGCATCTCGGGGGGCGCAGCCAGCAGGGCCTCCGCGCCGGCCGATGACCACCGCACGAGGGCGTGGTGCACCACCTGGTCCACCGGGATGCCCAGCGAGTCGGCGAGCACCCCGAGCCCCGGCAAGGGGTCCACCAGCTGCGAGGCGGCCACCTCGGCGCGGAACCGCCCGCCGGGGTCAAAGGTCTCCGGATCGGCCATGCCGCAACGCTACCGCCCCGTGCTCCGCTAGCGTCACCGACCGTGAGCACGACGCACGAACGGGTGGTGCCGAGCAGCGGCTGGGGGGTGGCGCACCTGATGCTGCGCGCCCGCCCCGGCGAGGGCACCGGCACCGGCATCCAGGCCGCGCTCCGCGCGTTCACCGAGGCGGCACCGCACAACCAGGTGCGGGCGTTCTCGGTGCTGGGCGGGCGCGCCGACTTCGGGGTGATGCTGGTGGCGCCCGACCTCCACCATCTCGACGTGGCGGTGAAGGGGATCACCTCCGGGCCCGTGGAGGTGGAATACAGCTACCTGTCCATCACCGAGGAGAGCGAGTACCGCGCCACCGAGGACGACGAGCGCACGCGCCTCGTGCAGCTGGGGGCGGACGACGTGGACGCCGCGCTCGATGAGTGGCGCGAGCGCATCGCCCATTACCGCGAGATGCGCGTGCACCCCGAGCTGCCCACGCGCGCGCTCCTGTGCTTCTACCCCATGAGCAAGCGCCGCGCGGGGGGCGACAACTGGTACGCCCTGTCGTTCGACGAGCGCAAGGCGCTGATGATGGGCCACGGCACCCTCGGGCGGACGTTCGCGGGCAGGGTGACCCAGCTCATCACCGGCTCGACCGGGCTCGACGATTGGGAGTGGGGCGTCACGCTGTTCAGCGACGACCTGGCGGCGCTCAAGGAGATCGTCTACGAGATGCGGTTCGACGAGGTGTCCACGCGCTTCGGGGAGTTCGGCCCGTTCTACGTGGGGCTCATCATGGACCCCGCCGACGTGCTGGAGCGCTCCGGCCTGCTGTAGGTCAGGCGAGGGACTGCAGTGCGCGTCGCACCGACGCCACGTAGCCACCGCCGAACAGCGCCGCGTGCACCAGCAGGGGGATGAGCTGGTTGAGCGGCACGCGCTCGCGCCATCCGGGCTGAAGCGGGTACTCCTCGTGGTAGGCGGCGAACACGCGCTCGGAGAACCCCCCGAACATCAGCATCATGGCCAGGTCCACCTCGCGGTGGCCGCCGTAGCACGCGGGGTCCACCAGCACGGGTTGCCCGGCCGCGTCGGTCATGCGGTTGCCGGCCCACAGGTCGCCGTGCAGGCGCGCAGGTGGCTCGGGGGGTCCCACGAGGGCGGGCAGCCGGGCCAGCACGGCCTCGAGGAGCTGCCGGCAGTCGGCGTCGAGCCCGGCGGCGCGCGCCAGGGGGATGAGGCGGCACTCCGCCAGGAACGTGGGCCAGTCCGGGCGCGGGTGGTTGGGCACGGCGACCGTGCCGATGAATCCCTGCCAGGGGGCTCCGAACGCATCCGCGCCCGCCCGGTGGATCCGCGCGAGGCCCCTCCCGAGCGCCTCGTCCGCGTCCGCGTCGGCCGTGCCGCGGTCGATCCACTCGAGCGCCAGCCAGGCGTCGCCGACGGCGAGCACTCGCGGCACGCGCAGGGCCCCTGGGGCGGACAACCACCGCAGGCCTTCGGCTTCCGACGCGAAGAGGCCGGCCGGCGCGTGGTCGCGGTACTTCACGAACACCGCGCGCATGTCGAGCAGGTCGATGCGGATCGCCCGGCAGATGTCGCCGCCCGGCACGGTGCGCGTGGTGATGACCGACGACCCGGCCGCCCGGGCGATGGCGTGCGGGTCGGGCGGGGTCACCCCTGGGCGTGCGTGGACCCGATGTGGGCGATGAGCCCGGTGATGGAGCGGTCCACCATGTCGAACACGTCGACGAACCCGTCCGCGCCCCCGAAGTAGGGGTCGGGCACGTCGAGGTCGCCGTGCGCCTGCGGGTCGAACTCGCGGAGGAGGTGCACCCGGTCGGCCGCCTCGGGGGTGGGGGCCATGGCCCGGAGGGCCTCGCGGTTGGCGGAGTCCATGGCCAGCACGATGTCGAAGCGGTCGAAGTCGTCCGCCACGAACTGCCGCGCCACGCCGCCCATGGGGATTCCCCGGCGCGTGGCCTCGTCGCGCGCCCGCTCGTCCGGCGGGTGGCCGACGTGCCAGTCGCCGGTGCCGGCGCTCTCCACCTCCACGTGCACGCCGAGGTCCTCGAACCCCAGCCGGTGCGCCAGGATGGCCTCGGCCGTGGGGCTGCGGCAGATGTTGCCCAGGCACACGAAGCACACGCGGGTGGTGCTGGCCATGTCGGTACGACGCCCTTTCCGGTGGATGCGTGAGCGATACTAGGCGCAGTTCGCGCGCCGACCCGGGAGAGCACACATGCGTGGCCTGACCTTCCATGGCGACCAGGACGTCCGCGTGGAGGATGTTCCCGACGCCCAGATCCAGAAGCCCACCGACGCCGTGGTGAAGGTGACCATGGCGGGGATCTGCGGATCGGACCTGCACATCCTCAATGCCGGATCCGCCTTCGGGTTCGAGCCGGGCTCGCGCCTGGGCCATGAGTTCATCGGCACGGTCGAGGAGGTGGGGGCCGAGGTGACCAACCTGCGCCCCGGCGACCGCGTGCTGGCGTCATGCAGCGTCCTGGACGGCAGCTGCCCCATGTGCCACGAGCACCTTCACAGTTCGTGCAACTCGTGGTCGCTGTTCGGGTGGGCCCCGCGCACCTGGCAGCACGACGGCTCGGTGCAGGGCGGCCAGAGCGAGTACGTGCGCGTGCCGCTGGCGTCCACCACCCTCATTCCCATGCCCGATGAGCTCTCCGGCATGGACCGCCAGAAGACCATGCTGCCCCTGGTGGACGTGATGTCCACGGCGTGGCACGGCCTGCGCACCGCTGGCATGACGCCGGGCTACAACGTGGTGGTGATCGGAGACGGCGCGGTGGGGCTGTGCGGCGTCCACGGTGCCAAGGCCATGGACGGCGCGCACATCATCGCGCTGGGGCACCACGAGGACCGCCTGGAGGTGGCCCGCCAGCTGGGTGCCACGGGAGTGGTGACCACCCGCGAGCCCGAGGAGATCCGCGAGCAGGTGCTGGAGATGACTGACGGCGAGGGCGCCCACGTGGTGATCGACTCGATCTCGGGCAAGTCCTCCATGGCCGCCGCGCACGCCACCGTGCGCGCCGGCGGTGCCATCAGCTGCCTCGGAATGGACCACTTCATGCAGAACGTGCCCGAGATCAACTGGTTCGACCAATTCCTGCGCAACATCACCATCACCGGGGGGTTGGTGCCGGGGCCCAAGTACTTCCCGGAACTGCTGGACGCCGTGGCATCGGGTCGGCTCGACCCGGCCCCGGTGCTCACCACGGAACTGTCGCTCGAGGACGCCGCCGACGGCTACCGCAAGATGCAGTCCCGTGAGGAGGGCGTGATCAAGGTCTGCCTCACCCCCGCGTGAGCGACGCGCTGATCGCCGAGCTGGAGGCCGCCGGGCAGCAGCGCCTGGCGGACTCCATCCGCTCGCTGCCCACCGACCGGGCCGACCGCCTGGCCATGGAGGTGGCCTCCATCGACCTGTCGCTGGTCACCCGCCTGGTGGACGACCTGGTGAGGTCCCCGGCGGCATCGGCACCGCCGGTGATCGGGCCGGCCCAGGTGGATCGCCTGCCCGTGCCGGGCGACACCCGGGGCGCCGAGCACCGGCGCATGGCGTTCGAGGCCGGCGAGCAGGCCCTGCGTGACGGGCGCGTGGCCCTGGTGCTGCTGGCCGGCGGCCAGGGCACCCGCCTGGGGTTCGACCACCCCAAGGGCATGTTCCCCATCGGCCCGGTGAGCCACGCGCCGTTGTTCGAGGTGCACGCGGCCGGCGTGGCCGCCACCCGCCGGCGCTACGGCTGCGACCTGCCGTTCCACCTGATGACGTCCGATGCCAACGACCGCGACACGCGCGAGTTCCTGGCGTCGCGCATGTACTTCGGGCTGGAGCCCGACTCGGTGGGCACGTTCGTGCAGGGGATGCTCCCCGCGGTGGATCCCGTGACCGGCGACATCCTGCGGGCCGCCCCCGACCGGCTGGCTCTGTCGCCCGACGGGCACGGCGGCATCTTCCGGGCCATGGGGCGGGCGGCCATCCTGGGCGACCTGGAGGAGCGCGGGGTGGACGTGATCATGACCTTCCAGGTGGACAACCCCCTCATGCGGCCGGCCGACCCGGAGTTCATCGGCGCGCACCTGCTGGCCCGGGCCGAGATGTCCACGCTCGTGGTGGCCAAGGAGTCGGCGGGGGAGCGCATGGGGGTAATGGCCACGGTGGGTGGTCGGCCCGGCCTGGTGGAGTACAGCGACCTCCCGGCCGACCTCGCCGAGGCACGCGATGACGATGGCGGCCTGATGTACTGGGCCGGGTCCACGGGGGTGCACTGCCTGGACCGGGCGTTCGCGAACCGTCTCGCCACCGGGCAGGCCGCCATGCCGTTCCACCGTGCCGACAAGCGCGTGGCCACGGTGGACGACCCCCGCCCGTCCGCCCCCAACGCGGTCAAGTTCGAGGCCTTCATGTTCGACGCCCTGCCGCTGGCGGGTCGCACGGCGGCCGTGCAGGTGGACCGTGCCGAACGGTTCGCGCCGGTGAAGAACGCCGAGGGCGCCGATTCGCCGGAGACCTGCCGCGCGGCCATGGTGGCCCGCGCCGCGCGATGGCTGGAGCAGGCGGGGGTGGGCGTGCCGCGCGGGGACGATGGCTCCAGCGCGTACCCGATCGAGATCGACCCGCGGTTCGCCCAGGACGCCGCCGACCTGCGCGGGCGCGTGCCGGCCGACCTTCGCGTGGACGGCCCGCTGCTGCTGCGCGACTAGCGCACGGAGCGGGCCACGGCCACCACGGGGTAGTTGCGCGGGGCGCTCAACTGGAACTGCCCGCCCACCTTGGGCACGTAGCGACCCCAGGTGAGGATGCGCCACTTGGCGCTGGTGCAGTCGCGGGTGCGGCCCAGCCCCGAGATGGAGCGGGTGGTGCACCGGAACCTGACCGGGTCACCGGACACGCAGTCCTCCCCGGCCACCGTGACGTTCCTGAACGTGACCGACCGGTTGCGCCACGCATAGCGCGCGGTGGCCTCCTGCCGGCCATCGCACACGGTGGGCTCCACGCCCTCGCGCGGTTGCTGGGTGGTGAGGCGGATGTTCCGCAGGTATGCGCCGCGCGTGGACCGCGGGAATGCCACGGTGCCGCCCTTCACGCCCCCGGCCACCTCCGCCCATGCGGCGGTGTCGGCCCTCACGGTGCATCCGCCGGACGCGCAGTCGGGCGGGGTGATTCCGGCGGGCGCGACCTGGCTGCCCGCTGCGAGGGCCGCCGCCGCGACGTATGTGGCAAGGCGCATGCGCCTAGCGTACTTGCGGCGGGAGCGCGAACACCACGCCCTCGTCCGTGGGGACCTCGCTGCCCTCGCGCGCATAACCACGCGTCTCGAGGAAATCCAGTACCTCGCGCACCAGCACCTCGGGGGCGGACGCGCCGGCCGTGAGGGCCACTCGGGGTTGGCCGTCCAGCCATGCGGGGTCCAGGTCGTCGACGCCGTCGATCAGGTAGCTGTCGGCACCGCCTGCGCGAGCCACCTCCACCAGCCGCTGGGAGTTGGACGAGTTCTGGGAGCCCACCACCAGCACCAGCTCGGCCCGCGTCTGCTCAACGGTGGCCTTGACGGCGTCCTGGCGGTTCTGCGTGGCGTAGCAGATGTCGCTCGAGGCCGGTGACTGCAGGGCCGGGAAGCGTCGCTTGAGCACGGCGATGATCTCGGCGGTGTCGTCCAGCGACAGCGTGGTCTGGGTGGTGAGCGCCACGTTGCCGGGGTCGGGCACCTGCACGGCCTCGGCCTGGGCGACGTCCTCGACCACGATCACCCGGTCGGGCGCCTCGCCGCGGGTTCCGATGACCTCGTCGTGGTCGGCATGGCCCACCAGCAGCACCGTGGCGCCCTTGCCGGCGTAGCGGCGCACCTCGGCATGCACCTTGCTCACCAGCGGGCAGGTGGCGTCGATCACCTCGAGGTCGCGCGCGGCGCAGCGCTCGTAGATGTCGGGGGCGCTGCCGTGCGCCGAGAGCACCATGATGCTGCCCTCGGGCACCTCCTCAGGGGTGTCCACGAAGACGGCGCCCTTGCCGGCGAGGTTCTTCACCACGTACTGGTTGTGCACGATCTCGCCGCGCACGTACACCGGGGCGCCGCGCTCGTGCAGCAGGCGCTCCACGGTCTCGATGGCGCGATCCACGCCGGCGCAGTAGCCGCGCGGGGAAATGAGGTTGACCGACTCGCTCACGGGCGCGAAGGCTAGCGCGGCGCAACGGCGGCGGGTGCGTAGGATGCCCCTTCGTGACGACCGACACCGACGCCGCAGCGCAGGCACTGGACATCGCCCTGCGCGCCGCCCGCCTGGCGGGGGAGGGCCTGATGGCCCGCTTCGAGGGACCCGCCGAGGGCGTGGTGGCCAAGAGCACCTCCACCGACCTGGCGAGCGCCGCCGACCACGAGGCCGAGGACCTGATCCTCTCGATGATCCGGGAGGAGCGCCCGGGCGATGCCATCCTCAGCGAGGAGTCGGGCGAGGCCGAAGCGGGCACCACCGGGCTTCGGTGGCTGGTGGACCCGCTCGACGGCACCACGAACTTCCTGTGGGGCTATCCGCAGTGGGCGGTGAGCATTGCGTGCCACGACGACCAGGGCGGCCTGATGGGCGTGGTGCACGACCCCCTGCGCGGCGAGACCTTCAGCGCGGTGCGCGGCGGGCCGGCCATGCTGGACGATCGACCGCTGGTGCTCGCGCCCTCGGATGACCTGGGGCAGGCGCTCGTGGGCAGCGGGTTCGGGTACGACGCCCAGCGCCGTCGGCGCCAGGGCCTGCGCCTCGCGGGCGTCATCCCGCATGTGCGCGACATGCGGCGGGGGGGCTCCGCCGCACTCGACATGGCCTGGGTGGCCGCCGGCCGGCTGGACGCCTACTTCGAGTTCGGCGTGAACGCATGGGACGTGGCCGCCGGCGCCGTGATCGTGCGGGCCGCGGGCGGCGAGGTGCAGGACCTTCCCACGGGCCCCGAGGGAGCCCCGGGCACCCTGGCGGCCCGCCCGGGCCTGGCCACAGCGCTGCGCGCGGTGGTGGACGCGGCCGGCGAGGGAATCCCCTAGCCCCGGTGCCAGGCACTTAACCGAGCGTCACGCAATGCGCACGCGCAGGTTAAGTGCCTGGCACCGGGGTCAGGCGGCGCTCTCCTTGTACAGGCGGCGCAGCACCGTGGGCAGGATGCCCCCGTTGCGCAGGTAGTTCATCTCGTTGGGGCCGTCGATGCGGCTCTGCACCTGGAACTGGCGGCCGTCGCCCAGCTCCACCGTGAGGACCGCGCGCGGCTCCATGTCGGCGAGCCCCCGGATGCTGAAGGTCTCGTGCCCGGACAGGCCCAGGCTCTCGACGCTCTCGCCCTCGAGGAACTGCAGGGGCAGCACGCCCATGCCCACCAGGTTGCCGCGGTGGATGCGCTCGAACGACTGCGCGATGACCGCGCGCACGCCCAGCAGCGCCGTGCCCTTGGCCGCCCAGTCGCGGCTGGAGCCCGAGCCGTACTCCTTGCCGGCCAGCACCACGAGCGGGACGCCGTCGGCCTGGTAGCGCATGGAGGCGTCGTAGATCGGGATGATGTCGCCGGTGGTGACGTGCTCGGTCCAGTTGCCCTCCTTGCCGCCGGCGAGGGCGTTGCGCAGGCGGATGTTGCCGAAGGTGCCGCGCATCATCACCTCGTGGTTGCCGCGGCGCGACCCGAACGAGTTGAAGTCGCGCGGCTCGACGCCCTTGGAGATGAGGTACTCGCCGGCGGGGGAGTTGACCGGGATCACGCCCGCGGGCGAGATGTGGTCGGTGGTGACCGAGTCACCCAGCACCGCGAGCGCGCGGGCGTGATCGATGTCGGTGACGCCGGGCGCCTCCGGGGTGAGCCCCTCGAAGAACGGCGGGAGCTGCACGTAGGTGCTCTCGGAGTCCCATGCGTAGGTGTCGCCGGCCGGTACCGGGATCGCGCGCCAGCGCTCGTCACCGTCGAACACCGATGCGTAGTACTCGCGGAAGAGGTCTGCGTCGATGGTGTTCTCGACCACCTCGCGCACCTCGTCCGCCGAGGGCCAGATGTCGGCCAGCATCACCGGCTGCCCGTCCGACCCGGTGCCGATGGGCTCGGTGGTGAGGTCGATGTCCACGCGGCCCGCCAGGGCGAACGCCACCACCAGCGGGGGGGATGCCAGGAACGCGGCCTTCACGTGCGGGTGCACGCGGCCCTCGAAGTTGCGGTTGCCCGACAGCACGGCCGCCACGACCATCCCGTTGTCCTCGATGGCCCTGGTGACCGGCTCGTCGAGCGGGCCGGAGTTGCCGATGCAGGTGGTGCATCCGTAGCCGACCAGGTTGAAGCGGATCTGGTCGAGGTACGGCATGAGCCCCGACTTCTCCATGTAGCCGGTGACCACCTGGGACCCCGGGGCGAACGACGTCTTGACGGTGGGGTTGACCGCGAGGCCCTTCTCCACGGCACGCTTGGCCACCAGTCCGGCGCCCACCATCACGTACGGGTTGGACGTGTTGGTGCATGAGGTGATGGCCGCGATGGCCACCGACGCCGGGCCGAACTCGGCCATCTCGCCGTCCACGTCCACCTGCACGGTGTCGTAGTGGCGGCCGCCGCCGTTCTGGTGCATGCCCTCGGGATACTCCTCCATGAACCGGTTGCCCACCTGCGGCAGCACCACGCGGTCCTGCGGGCGGCGGGGGCCCGACAGCGACGGCACCACGTCGCCCAGGTCGAGCGACAGGCCCTCGTCGTACTGCGGGTCGGGGGCGCCGTCCTCGCGGAACATCCCCTGCTCGCGGTAGTAGGCCTCCACCAGCGGCACCAGGTGGCCGCGGCCGGTGGTCTCGAGGTAGCGCAGGGCCTCGACGTCCACCGGGAAGATGCCGGTGGTGGCGCCGTACTCGGGGGCCATGTTCGCGATGGTTGCGCGGTCGGCCAAGGTGATGTTGCTGAGCCCATCGCCGTAGAACTCCACGAACTTGCCCACCACGCCGTGCGCGCGCAGCATCTCGGTGAGCGTGAGCACCAGGTCGGTGGCCGTGGCGCCCGGCTGCAGCTGGCCGGTGAGCTTGACGCCCACCACGACCGGCCAGGGCAGGTTGATGGGCTGGCCCAGCAGGTTGGCCTCGGCCTCGATGCCCCCGACGCCGAAGCCGAGGATGCCGATGCCGCTGATCATGGTGGTGTGCGAGTCCGTCCCCACCAGCGAGTCGGGGTACGCCCGCAACTCGCCGTCCACTTCGCGCGTGGCAACCACGCTGGCCAGGTACTCGAGGTTGACCTGATGCACGATGCCCGTGCCCGGGGGCACGGCGCGGAAGTCCTGGAACGCCTGCTGTGCCCACCGCAGCAGCGCATAGCGCTCGGCGTTGCGCTCGTACTCCTTGGCCACGTTCTCCTCGAACGACTGGTCCGTTCCGAAGAAGTCCACCTGCACCGAGTGGTCGATGACCAGGTCGGCCGGCACCAGCGGGTTGATGCGGCCGGGGTCGGCGCCCAGGTCGCGCATGGCGTCGCGCATGGCGGCGAGGTCGACCACGCAGGGCACGCCGGTGAAGTCCTGCATCACCACGCGGGCCGGGAGCAGCGGGACCTCGCGCGCCAGGCCGGAGTTGGGGCCCCAGGCGGCAAGCGCACGGACATCATCCTCGGTCACGAACTCGCCACCCGCGTTGCGCAGCACGTTCTCGATGAGCACCTTCACCACGAACGGCGTGCGCGACAGGTCCTGTCCCAGCGCCCCCAGGCGCCAGATGGCGTAGTCGGTGCCGCCGGCCGAGAGGGTGGCGCGTGCGTTGAACGGGTCGGGTGATGCGCTCACTGAGGCTCCTCGTGCGAGATCTCGTGCAGGTACTGCCCGCGCGTCCGCGGGACGACCGCGCAGGCTACACCGGGAAGGCCGGCGGGGGGCAGTACCGAACTCCTTCCGGGACGACATTCCCTTCCCGAGGTGATTCCCCGATGAGGACCCCACGCATGGCCGCTGCCGCGGCAGGACTGGCAACGATCTCGCTCGTGGCCGCAGGCTGCAGCTTCGGCGGCACCGAGACGGTGACCGTCACCGCCCCCACCACTCCCACCACCGAGACCACGGCCGCCACTGCCACGGCCGCCACTGCCACGGCCACCTCCGCCACCACCACCTCGGCGGGCACCACGACGGCGGCCACCACCACGGCGACGCGGGCCGAGAACCCCGCGGTCAAGGCCAACAAGGAGGTCCAGCAGGACCTGACGGACCTCGGCTTCTACTCGGGTCCCATCAATGGCGTGTACGGGCCCGTCACCACGGCGGCCGTGCGGCGCTTCCAGGCCCGCGCGGGCCTGCCCGTCGACGGCATCGCCGGCCCGCAGACCATGGCGGCCATCAACCTGGCCCTGGGGAACGACTCCACGGATGCCGTGGACCTGCTGCAGACCACCCTCAAGGGTCTCTGCTACTACGGCGGCAAGGTGGACGGCATCTTCGGCGCCGGGACCGAGGGCGCGCTGATCGCCTTCCAGCGGGCGGAGGGCCTGAGGGCCGACGGCCGCTACGGCCCGGCCACCGCATCGGCGCTGGCCGCCGCCTGGCCCGGGCGCCCGGCATCGTGCTCGGGCACCACGCCCGACAACGGCGGCAACGCCACGGGCGACACCATGACCATCGGCAGCGCACGGCTCTCGCGCACCTTCGACCTGTCGTCGTGCGAGGTGGTGGGCCGCGGCATCGAGGCCACCGGCTCGTCGCTGGCGGGCTACGAGCTGGGCTTCGACAGCCCCAACGGCCCCGGGGGGACCATCGCCGTGGACAGCAGCAACGTCACCCTCAACGGCACCGTGCGCACCATCACCATCTCGGTGAACGGCCAGTTCCGTGCCGCCGGCACCTGGCAGGGCGGCGGGTCGTGGACCGCGGTGGGTACCTGCAGCGACTAGCCGGGCGTGGTGAGGCGGCGGTAGCGGATGCGGTGGGGCGTGTGGGCGTCCTCGCCCATCCGCTTCCGCCGGTTCTCCTCGTACTCGGAGTAGGACCCCTCGAACCACACGACGTTGCTGTCGCCCTCGAACGCGAGGATATGGGTGGCCGCGCGGTCGAGGAACCACCGGTCGTGGGTGATGACCACCGCGCATCCCGAGAAGGTCTCGAGCGCGGTCTCGAGCGCGCGCAGGGTATCCACGTCGAGGTCGTTGGTGGGCTCGTCGAGCAGTAGCAGGTTGCCCCCGCCCGAGAGCATCTTGGCCATGTGCACGCGGTTGCGCTCTCCGCCTGAGAGCTGGCCCACGGGCTTCTGCTGGTCGGAGCCCCGGAAGTTGAACGCCGCCGTGTAGGCGCGCGCCTGCACCTCGTTGCCGCCCCCGAGGTCGATGACGTCACGCCCGTCGCTGATCTCGTCATAGACGGTCTTCGTGGCGTCGAGCTCGTCGCGGCTCTGGTCCACGTACGCCATGCGCACGGTCTCGCCGATGTCCAGGGATCCGCCGTCGGGCTGCTCCTGGCCGGTGATCATGCGGAAGAGGGTGGTCTTGCCGGCGCCGTTGGGGCCGATGATCCCCACGATGCCCCCCGGGGGCAGCGAGAACGAGAGGTCGTCGAACAGCAACTTGTCACCGAAGGCCTTGGACAGGCCCGTGGCCTCCACCACCTTGTCGCCGAGTCGCGGGGCGAGCGGGATGCGGATGTCCGCGGCGCCGCCGCGCTTTTGCACCTCGGCCTCCTCGGCCACCAGGTTCTCGTAGTTGGTCACGCGCGCCTTGCTCTTGGCCTGCCGGCCCTTGGGGTTGGTGCGCACCCACTCCAGCTCGCGCGCGATGGCCTTCTGGCGCTTGCTGGCCTGCTTCTCCTCCTGGGCCAGGCGCTTCTCCTTCTGCTCGAGCCATGAGGAGTAGTTGCCCTGCCACGGGATGCCCCGGCCGTTGTCGAGCTCCAGGATCCACCCCGCCACGTTGTCGAGGAAGTACCGATCGTGGGTGACGGCCACCACGGTGCCCGGGTACTCGTCGAGGAACCGCTCGAGCCACGCCACCGACTCGGCATCGAGGTGGTTGGTGGGCTCGTCCAGCAGCAGCATGTCGGGAGCCGAGAGCAGCAGGCGGCACAGCGCCACGCGGCGCTTCTCGCCCCCGGAGAGGTTGGTGACGTCGGCGTCGCCCGGGGGAAGGCGCAGGGCATCCATTGCCACCTCCACCTGGCGGTCGAGGTCCCACGAGCCGGTGCGCTCGATGGCGTCCTGCACGCGCTGGTACTCCTCGAGCAGCGCCTCCATCTCGTCGGGCTCCATGGGCTCGCCCAGCTTGGCGCTCATCTCGTTGAAGCGGTTCAGCAGGTCGCGGCGGTCGGCCACGCCCTCCTCCACGTTGCCCCGGACGTCCTTCGATTCGTCAAGCCGTGGCTCCTGGGGCAGGTAGCCCACCTTCACGCCCTTGCCGGGCATGGCGTCGCCATTGCTGGGGGTGACCTCCCCGGCCATGATCTTGAGCAGCGTGCTCTTGCCCGCGCCGTTCAGCCCCAGCACGCCGATCTTGGCGCCGGGCAGGAATGCCAGCGTGATGTCATCGAGCACCACCTTGTCGGGTGGGTACGACATCCGCACCTTGTGCATCTGGTACACGAACTCGTTCTCGGCCATGAGAGGCATCCTAGAGCGCGCTGGCGGGCGCGCCGTGGGCGCCCGGCAGGCATTGCGGTGGCGGGCACGTCGCAAAACGGCATGGGCATTTGCGGGGGCCGCAAATGCTGATGCCCGGCTCCGGTTGCCCGCCACCGCAATGCCTGCCGGGCCACGTCGGCCGACCGGGCGCACCCCGGGGGCCGGCGGCCAGTGTTCTGGCGCCCGGGCAACCGGAGCCGGCAATCGCCAGGTGCGGCCCCCGCACATGGCCATTGCGGTTCACGACGTGCCCGGGCGCCAGAACACCGGCCGCCGTGCGCGCGCGCAGCGTTAAGGTGTGCGCATGGACGTGACCGAGGGTTCTTTCCAGGCCGACGTGATCGAGCGGTCGCACGAGGTGCCGGTGGTGGTGGACTTCTGGGCGGCATGGTGCGGGCCGTGCCGTCAGCTGGGGCCGCTCATCGAGGACGCCGTGGGCAAGCGCGAGCCGGACGTGGTGCTGGCGAAGGTGGACATCGACGCCAACCCGGGCCTGGCGCAGCAGTTCCAGGTGATGAGCATCCCCGCCGTCAAGGCCTTCAAGGACGGCCGGGTGGTGGAGGAGTTCGTGGGCCTGGTCGCCCCGGCACAGATGGAGGCCTTCCTCGACAAGCTCGTGCCCAGCACGGTGGACCTGCTGGTGGCCGAGGGCGATGAGGACAGCCTGCGCGAGGCCATCGTCCGCGATGCCGGGCGCACCGACGCACGCATCGCGCTGGGTCGCATGCTGATTGCCCGCGGCGACCTGGACGAGGCCGTCGAGGTGCTGCGGCCGGCCGAGCACGACGCCGTGGCGGCCGGACTGCTGGCCCGCGTGCGGCTGATGGGCAACGACTCGCCCGACATCCAGGCGGGCATGGCGGCGCTCGACCGCGAGGACTGGCAGCAGGCATTCGCGAGCCTGGTGGACGCCGCCAGCACCACCACCGACCAGGCGCTCAAGGACGACCTGCGCAAGATGCTCATCGGGCAGTTCCGGGAGCTCGGCGACACCCACCCACTGGTGCCCGAGTACCGCAAGCGCCTGTCGAGGGCATTCCACTGATGGAGGTGCGCAGGTACTCCGAGGCCGAGCCGTTCACCACAACGGACGGCAGCACCATCCGCTCGCTGCTCGACCTGTCGGTGGCACCCGTGGCCAACCACAGCCTGGCCGAGGCCGCGCTGCCGCCGGGCGGCCAGACCGACCGTCATCACCACAAGGTCTCGGAGGAGATGTACTACCTGGTGGAGGGCGAGGCGCTCATGGAGATCGACGGCGAGGAGCGCGCAGTGCGTGCGGGCGACGCCATCCTCATCCCCGTGGGCTCCTGGCATCAGATCACCAACACCGGCAGCGGCGAGATGCGCATGATCGTCACGTGCGCACCGCCGTGGACGGCGGAGGACACCTACTTCAACTGATGCCCACGGCGCGCGCACACGCGCATCAGGGTGTCGTCGGCTCCGGACTTCGGCTTGCCGCCGGGGGATCCACCCCTGTGGATGAGGTGCCTGGCACCGGGGCGTCCCACGAGCGCAGCGCGGGGCGCACCACCAGGAACCACGTGAGGACCGCCGAGATCGCCACCAGGACCAGGGCGAATACGGCCGCCTCCTCGTAGGCCGCCAGTTCCGCGAACTGCCATACCTCGATCGCCAGGGTCTCGAAGCCCGGCGGGGCCAGCAGCAGGGTGGCGGGGAGCTCCTTCGCGGTGGACAGCAGCACGAGTCCGGCCCCGGCGGCGAGGCCCGGCAGCATGAGGGGCAGCTCCACGCCGAGGAAGCGGCGCCACCTGCTGCGCCCCATGATGCGGGCGGCGTCATCCAGCCGCTGCGGCACGCCGGCCACGGCCGACTGGGCGGCGCCCAGGGCGAGCGCGCCGTGGTGCACCACGTATGCCAGCACCAGCAGGGGGAGGGTCTGGTAGAGCGCGCCCAGGGGCCCGGGGGTGGACAACGTGAAGAACACGAATGCCAGCGCGGTCACCAGCCCGGGCAGGGCGAAGCCCCCCACCACGGTTCCGGCCAGTACCTCGCCCAGCCGTCCAGGTCGCCGGACGCTCCGGTAGGCGATGGGCAACACGATGGCGATGGCCGCGAGCGCGCTGGCCACGCTCACCCCGACGGTGCTCAGCAGGGGCTGCACGATGAGCCCCGGATCGGCCACCACCGAGCCGCTGTCGGCCGAGCCCTCGGCCAGGCCCCGGATGGCCCAGAAGGCCAGCACGGCGATGGGGGCCACCAGCGATAACCCGATGACCAGGCCAAGGAAGCCGTAGGCACCGGCGCGCCACCGGCCGAGTGGCACGGTGAGCGACCGCCCCGCGCGGGACTGGTCGCGCAGCCCCACGCGCGATGAGCGGCGTTCCAGTGCCACCACCGCCACGGCCAGCAGGCCGAGCACCAGGCTGAGGGCGATCGAGGTGATCGGGTCGAGCAGGCGGTCGGCGTAGATGGCGCGCGTCAGCGTGTCGTAGCGCAGCAGCTGGACCGCGCCGAAATCGCTGATGACGTACAGGAATACCAACAGCGCGCCCGCCGCCACCGCGGCCCGGGACTGCGGCAGCACCACCGTGCGGAACACCTCGAGCGGACGGCGCCCCAGCAGGCGCGCGCTCTCCTCGAGCGACGGCGGAAGGCTGCGAAGGCGCGCCACCACCGGGAGGAACACGTAGGGGTACGTGAGCAGCGTCAGCACGATGAACGCCCCGCCGAAGCCGCTCACCTCGGGCAGGCCGCCGATGCCGAGTACCTGCTCCACCAGCCCGCCGGGGCCGAATGCGGCGATCAGGGCGAACGCCCCCACGAATGAGGGGATGACCAGGGGCAGGCACAGCAGCAGCGCCCAGGCGCGCCGGGCGCGGAGGTCGGTGCGCGCCACCACCCACGCCGCGGCCGTGCCGATGATCCCCGCGGCAAGCGCCACCGAGATGCCCAGCGCCAGGCTGCGCAGCAGCGGCCCCACCAGGCGGTCGTCCGAGATGGCCGACCACAGGCCGGGAAGGTCCTGCGCGTTCTTGACCAGCAGGTATGCGAACGGCAGGGCAAACGGCACGGCAAGGGCCACCGCGAGCGCGGTGGCCCCCCGTGCGCGCCATGTGCTGCGGCTATCCGGCGAGCCCGCTCTCCCGGATCTGCGTGGCGATGGCCTTCAGGTCGGTCTGGCCGGTCAGGTCGTACGCCGGGTAGTCGCCCTCGGTGAGCGACGGCGCGCCCTCCGCCGGCGCCACGCCGGTGGCCGTGGGGTACTCGCCCTCGCCGGCCACGATCAGCTCCTGGCCGGCGTCGGACACCAGGAACTCCACCAGCCCGTCGGCCTGCTGCTTGTCGGGCGTTGCGGCGGGCACCGACGCCGTGGCCACCAGGAACAGGCTGCCCGGGTCGGTGCCGGGGAACCGATGCGCGGCAACCGGCGCGCTCGGGTTGTCCTCCAGGATCTCCAGCACGTAGTAGTGGTTGACCAGGCCCATGGGGATCTCGCCCCGCGCCACGGCCTCGGCGATGGCGCTGTTCTTCGCATAGGCCTTGGCGCCGTTGTCGGCCATGCCCTTCAGCCAGGCGTCGGCGTCGTCCTTGCCCACCAGCTGGTTGAGCGCGGCCACGAAGTCCTGGAACGATGCGTTGGACGGCGCCACGGCCACCTTGTCCTTGTACGCGCGCGCGGTGAGGTCGGTGACGGACGCCGGGAGGTCGGACTCCTTCACCAGGTCGGTGTTGTAGATGAGCACGCGCTGCCTGCCGGCGATGCCCACCCAGTCACCATCCGCGGACCGCAGCTTGGCGGGCACGCGGTCGAGCACCTGCTGCGGCAGCGGCGACAGCAGGTCGCGCTGGTCCAGGTACGACTGCGAGATGGGGCTCTGCGCGATGAAGACGTCCGCGGGCGTCCTGTCGCCCTCCTCGCCGATGAGCAGCGCCAGGTCGGCCGAGTCGCCGTAGCGCACCTGCAGCCTCGTGCCCGTCTGCTCCTCGTAGGCATCGAACACCGGCTCCATGTACTCCTGCTCGCGGCCGGAATACACGGTGAGGGCCTCGCCGTCGGCAGCAGCCCCCGTGGTGGCCGCGGTGTCGGATGAGCTGCCGCATGCCGACAGCACCAGCACGGACGCCAGGGTTGCGATGGAAGCGCCGACGATGGCGCGCGGACGGATGGTCATGAATGGGTCTCCTCGAGTGGTCACCGATGGGAACGGCGACAACTCTATAGGTAATGACCGTTGTATAAAACCCCTAGGGCGAGAACGCCACGCTTGGCTCGCCCACGTACTCGAGGCCGATCCGGTCGCCGGCGTCATAGGGCGGTCGGCCCATCATCCGGCAGCGCACCGGGCATCCCCTGCTGCTGGTGACGATGACGGCGTCGTGCCCGTAGTACTCGATGCGCTCCACGATGGCGTCGTCTCCCCGGCAGGCGGCGATGCATTCCGGGCGGATGACCACCTCCACCGTGCCGTGGGCCGGGCGCGCCAGCGGAACCCTGCCCACGGGCGTGTCGGCCACGTCGCCGGATGCCTGCGCCGGCAGGAGGTTGGCGTCGCCCACGAACGTGGCCACGGCCCGGCTGGCGGGGCGCTCGTAGAGGTCGGCGGGGGTGCCCACCTGGGCGATGCGGCCGTCCAGCATCAGTGCCACCTGGTCGCCGATGAGGAAGGCCTCCTCCTGGTCGTGGGTGACGAACACCGCCGTGGCGCCCGCCGCCGCGAGCAGGCGGCGCACCTCGCCGCGCAGCTCGGCACGCAGGGGGGCGTCGAGGGCCGAGAAGGGCTCGTCGAGCAGTATCAGCGACGGCTCTGCGGCCAGGGCCCGGGCCAGCGACACGCGCTGCTGCTGGCCCCCCGACAGCGTGGACGGAAGGCGGTCGGCTGCGCCGCTGAGCCCCACCAGGGCAAGGGCGCGCTCCACGCGCGGCCCGCCGCGCTCGGACCGCGGCAGGCCGTACCCCACGTTGCCGCCCACCGTGCGGTTGGGGAACAGCGCGGGCTCCTGGAACACCATGCCGATGCGCCGCTTCTCGGGGGGCACGAAGCACTCCGGGCCCGCCACCGTGAAGTCGTCCACCACGATCAACCCGGAATCGGGGCGGTCGAGCCCGGCGATGCAGCGCAGCAGGGTGGTCTTGCCGCAGCCGGAGGGCCCCAGAAGGGCCAGCACGGTGCCGGCCGGTACGTCGAGGTCGATGCCCTGCAGCACCGGCCGCCCGCCCAACGTGCGCTGCACGCCGTGCACCGTCAGCGCCGACCCCCGGGGGTGGCTGCGCGTGGGCACGGCCGGGCACAGCTCGACGTGTGGCGGAAGGTTCTCCATTGCCGGATCCCCACGGTAGCGCCGCACGGATGTATGGGCAATGACCATCGCCCAAATAGAGAGGGGTCGTGCGGCCCGACCGGCGCCACGCGGGCCGCGCACCGCTGCCAGCCCCGAGGCGGCACGACGCGCTAGCGTGCCGCCCCGATGGGTGATGCCACCAGCACAGCACGCGGCACCGGGCCCGCCGTGCGCGCGCAGGGCCTGGGGCGCCGCTACGGGAGCGGCGAGGCCGCCATCGACGCCCTCCGGGAGGTCGACCTGGAGTTCCCCCGCGGGCAGTTCACCGCGGTGATGGGACCGTCCGGATCCGGCAAGTCGACGCTGCTGCACTGCCTGGCCGGGCTGGACCGCCCCACCGCCGGCACGGTGACCATCGATGGCACCACGCTGTCGTCGCTGTCCGACCGCGAGCTCACCGTCCTGCGCCGGGGCGCCATCGGCTTCATCTTCCAGTCGTTCAACCTGCTGCCCATGCTCACGGCGCGCGAGAACGTGGCCCTGCCGCTGCGCATCGCGGGCGAGCGCGACTCCGACGGCCGGGTGGAGGCCGTGCTGGCCGACGTGGGCCTGGCCGATCGTGCCGGCCACAAGCCCTCGGAGCTCTCCGGCGGCCAGCAGCAGCGCGTGGCCATCGCCCGCGCCCTGGTGTCGGAGCCCACCGTCATCTTCGCCGATGAGCCCACCGGCAACCTCGACTCCGCGAGCGGGCATGAGATCCTCGAGTTGCTCCGGCGGGCGGTTGACCACGGCGGCCGCACCGTGGTGATGGTCACCCACGATCCGCGCGCGGCCAGCATTGCCGACCGGGTGGTGATGCTCTCCGATGGCCGGGTGGTGCTGGACCGGGCGGGGATGGACGCCGACCAGGTGTACGAGGCCGTCCGCACGCTCGACTCGGCGTGATCCGCCTCATCCTCGCCGGGCTGCGCCAGCGCAAGCTGCGCGCGTCCCTCACCGCCATCGCCATCCTCCTGGGCGTGGCCATGGTCACCGGCACGTTGGTGCTGACCAGCCAGATCACCCGGGCCTTCGACGAGATCTTCCAGGCGGCCAACGTGGGCGTGGACGTCCGGGTGTCGCCCCGCACGGACTTCGAGGGCGGCCTCCAGAGCGTGCCGACGCTCCCGGAGTCGCTGGTGGCCCGCGTGGCCCGGGTGGACGGCGTGAGGAAGGCCGCCCCGGAGCTGGCGGCCCTGGGGTCGCCCGTTGTCGACGGCGAGTACGTGCAGTCCACCGGCGCGCCGTCATTCGTGTTCTCGCTCACGCCCGACCCCTTCCGCGCCACGCAACTGGCGGAGGGCAGCTACCCGTCGCGCGATGGCGAGGTGGCGGTGAACGAGGGGCTGGCGGCCGCGCAGGGACTGTCCCCCGGGGCGCGCCTGGGCATCGCCACGCGCACCGGCGTGAAGGACGTCACGCTCACCGGCACCGTCACCTTCGCCAACGTCTCGTCCATCGGCGGCGCCACCATCGTCATCGCCACCAAGGATGACGTGCAGCGGAGGTCCGGGCTGGAGGGCAAGGTCGGCTCCATCGCGGTGCAGGCGGACCCCGGCGTCACGCCCGCCGTGCTGGCGCGCAGGATCGCGGCCGCGCTGCCGCGCACCGTGGAGGTGCGCACCGGCCAGCAGGACGCCG
>Ga0180432_10001399_pt1 | contig 38235 bp, 27 predicted proteins | sample SS_ome_10_FD_132414 | JGI IMG/M metagenome (GOLD analysis project Ga0180432, IMG submission 132414) | Hypersaline lake sediment archaeal communities from the Salton Sea, California, USA - SS_1_MS_2 metaG | ecosystem: Environmental > Aquatic > Non-marine Saline and Alkaline > Hypersaline >... | reverse complement strand
GCTTGGCCTTGTCGTCCTTGTACCGCTCGCGCACCTCCTTCATCAGAGGCTGGAGCTTCTGCATCTTGTGCCCGGCTGCCAGGGCCTTGCGCGTGAGCCCGTGCATGGCCGTCTTGAGCAGCAACGTGAGCACGATGATCACGAGCCCGTAGTTGTGCAGGTAGGGGTACAGGAAGTTGAGGATGCGCACGAGGATCTTGCTGATCGGTTCGAACCAGCTGAAGAACGAGTAGCGCGGCAGGTCTTGCAGCGCGGGGTCGAAGGCCAGGGCCTGTTCGGTTACCGGCCCGCCGTAGAACACGAACCGGACCGCCTGGCTCGCGCCGGGCTCGACGTCCCGGTGCGTGAGCGTCTTGTACAGGATGCGGCCGCTGTCGGGCTGGCTGCGCAGGATCTTCTGCAGCCGCGCGTCGGCCTGCGCAAAGTACCCTTGTTCATCCGCCTGCGGACCGATGTCCAGGTGCTCGACCACGGCCCTGCCGGAGATCCGGGGCTCTTCGACGCGCACCAGGGCGGTGAAGAACCGGCCCTTGAACGCCATCCAGGCCAGGTTGCCCGCGGTGAAGGTCCACGGTTCGTCGCGGAACCCGGAGAGCGCCTCCCGCTCGATGACCGCGCCCTGCGCCTGCCCCTGGTAGGTGGCCAGCAACGCTTTCAGCCGGCCGAAGCGCGCGTCCGCGTCGTCGGGCAAGGGCCCCGCCAGCGCGGTCATGCGCCAGGCGAGGTTGCGCGACCGGTCGGCCAGGTTCTCCAGGGCCACCTCGAACTGGAACCCGTAGGCAAACACCGGGTTGTCGACCGGGCCCTCGCGCGGGCCGAACACATAGGTCTTGGTGATCCGCCACCCGGACACCACGGTGCGGAACACGAGCCGACGTTCGGAACGCGGCTCGGCCGTGGTGTCCTCCACCACGTCCCAGTTGCGGCCGCGCAGGTCCACCCCGTCGCTCAGGTCCAAGAGCCGCAGGCTCGTCTCGCCGGGCCGCACCGTGTCCAACAGGCGCAGGCCGCTGTCCTGCTCGCGTACAGGCGTGCGATGAAAGTTGACGAGGGTGTAGTCGCGCAACGCCGCACCGCGGCTCGTGAAGGTCGCCTCGAACTCCGGACCGCGCACCGCGATATTGCGCACCCGGGCGGGCTCGGCCGCGGTCTGGAGCGCCGGCGCCTCGTCGGGTTCGGGCGCCTCGGTCGGCTCCTGGTCCTCTGGCTGGGCGGGCGCGGACGGGCCGGGCTCGACGAGCTCGGCCGGCTCGGGCTGCGGCGGGGCCTGTGGCGCCTGGGGCTCGGGATGCTCGGCTTCCCAGGCGCGGCGCCGGCGCTCGTACTCCTGCTGGCGCCAGGTGGCCAGGGAGAGCACAATCAGGGTGACGAGTACGGCCACCAGCACGGCGGCGAACTGCTTCTTATCCATTCTCGCTCCGGTTCGCGTCCTCGGCTTCGTCGGCGGCCGGCTCTTCCCAGGCGTACCGGGGCCGGTCCGTAGGGTCTACCGGGTCCCATCCGCCGCGGGCGAACGGGTGGCAGCGCAGGATGCGCCAGACGCCCATGCACAGCCCCCGGGCCAGCCCCTTGCGTTCAATGGCCTGCTGCATGTATTCGCTGCAGGTGGGCTCGTACCGACAGGTGGGCGGCAGAATCGGACTCACGTAGCGCCGGTACAGACCGATGCACCACAGCAGACATCGGGCGGCCGGGCCCGGCCGCATCAGGACCGCTCGCGCGCGCCGCAGGCCCGGCGCACCGCCGCCCGGAGGCTGTCCACGAGCTCCGGAAAGGGCGCATCCAGGGCCTTCCTGCGCGCGATCACCGCGTACGTGCCCGGCGGCAGCTCCCCGGCCAGGGCGCGCAGCGCGGCGCGCACCCGGCGACGGGCGCGGTTGCGCACCACGGCCCCGCCCAGGCGATTGGGCGCGATGGCCGCGGCCCGGGGCGGGTCCCGCGCCTCGGCCAGGTAGCGCACCACCACGCACGCGCTTCGCCCGGCAGTGCCCCGCTCGAACAACGCGCTTACCGCCCGCCGGCCGCGCAAGCGCTCCACCCGCCTGGAATGCGCGGCGGCTTCGGCCATGCCTGAGCTCCTTGTGCGGCCGGGGCGGAGGGGCCAAGGTACGGGCGGTCCGGGCCACTGTCAAGGGAAAAGGGGCCTGCGGCGCCTGCGCGCGCTTGCCCATAGGGCGCGCCTGCGGATAGACTGGGGCCCGCATCGCAAGGAGGAGGCCATGGCGCGTCGCCCGGACTGGAGCGCACAGGCCCTGCGGGCGCGGGTGCTCCTGTCCACGTCCAGCCTGGTGGTGGCCGACAAGCCCGCAGGCCTGGAGACCGTGGTCCGCGGCGGGGGCAACACCCGGTACTGCTTCACCTCGCGGCTGCGGCGGGCCCTGGGGGCCGGGCTCCTGGCGCCGGCCCATCGCCTGGACCGGGACACCACCGGATGCGTGGCCCTGGCCCGGAACGAGCAGGCCTTGGAGCCCCTGGAGGCCGCGTTCCGCGAGCGCGAGGTGGGCAAGCAGTATCTCGGCCTGTGCCTAGGCCCGGCCCCGGACAAGCGGCGGGGCACGGTGCGCGAGCGGCTCTCCCGGTGGCGGCCCGGGCGGCGGCCCGTACAGCCGACGCAGGGGCGCGGCGGCCAGGCCGCCGAGACCGCCTACCGCGTGCTCGGCGCGGGCGCGGCGCAGGGCCTGGAGGCGAGCCTCGTGCTGTTCGAGCCGCGCACCGGGCGCACCCACCAGGTGCGCGTGCACGCGGCCGTGCTGGGCCGGCCCCTGTGCGGAGACCACGAGTACGGCGACCGCGCCGCCAACCGGGCCCTGCGCGCGGCCTGCGGATTGCGCCGCCAGGCCCTGCACGCATGGCGGCTCGTCTTTCCCGACCCGGACGACGGGACGCGACGGCAGGTCGAGGCCCCGGTGCCCGGGGACCTGGCCGCGGCGGCGGACCTGTTCGTGCCGGATTGGGCGGCGCTCCTGGCCCGGCTGTGACCCCGCGCAACCTTTCGCCTTGACGTAGTGCGCGCGTCCTGATATGCGCACGCCGGAGTCCGTATCGTCCGCGGTCAGAGAGGAGCCTGGAATGCCCGACAAGATGCAGGACCTGGAGCGCGCGTTCCGCCGGGGCGCGCCCGAGTATTCGCTTGCGCCCATGTGGTACTGGAACGACGAGCTGCATGAGGACGAGATCGCCCGGCAGCTGCGGGCCATGAAGGCCGCGCACGTGATCGAGCCCATGATCTTCCCCATGGCGGGCATGACCCCGGCCTTCCTGTCGCAGGGGTATTTCGAGGCGTTCGAGTTCTCGGTGCGCGAGGCGAAGCGCCTGGGCATGAAGCTGTGGATCTACGACGACTACTGCTGGCCCGGGGGCTGCGCCGGGGGGCTTGTGCAGGAGCGCCATCCCGAGCACCGCATGACCCACCTGCACTTCCACACGCACGACGTGCCCCGCACCGGGTCGCGCCAGGTCCACCTGGACCTGCCGCCGGGGCGCCTGGTGGCCGCGCGGGCCGTGCGCGCGGGCAGCCGCAGGCAGGTGGACATCACCGACCGCGCCGAGCCGGAGGTCCTCGACTGGAAGGCCCCGGCCGGCGCGTGGCAGATTCAGGTGGCCGTGGTCGCGCCCATGCGGCGAGTGCTCGACGCCTGCTCGGTGGGCCGGTGGACGAACGATGCGCCCGGGTACGTGGACCTCATGAACCCGGCGGCCGTGCGGGCGTTCATCGACTACGTGTACGAGGGCCATTTCCGCGTGGCCAGTGAGGCCTTCGGCGACACGGTGGTCGGATTCTACAACGACGAGCCGTGGATCTGGGGCGAGAACCGCGGGGATCCGGCCCCGCCGCGCCACGACCTGGTGGTCAACGGGGAAGAGCACCCGGTGATGGGGTCGCTCGCGCCGCCTCCGGATCCGCGCATGGGCGTGTTCGTGCGTTCGCTGCCGTGGACGCGGGGGCTGTTCGGCCTGTTCCGGGAGCGCTACGGCTACGACCTGCGGCCGCATATTTTCGAGCTCTTCGGCGGTCCGGAGGCCGACCGGCGGGTGTGCTACCACTACTACCGGCTCGCGGCCGACCGGTTCTCCGAGGCGTATTTCCGGCAATTGGGCCAATGGTGCGCAGAGCACAAGGTGCTGCTGAGCGGGCACACGAGCGAAGGCCCGCATTCGGGCGACTACTACAACCAGATCGGGGCCATGCAGGTGCCCGGCATGGACAACCTGGGCGGATGGAAATCGGCGCTCAGCGGACTGCGCATCCTGCCCAAGACGGTCTCCTCGGTCGCGCGCATGAAGGGCGCGGCGCGCAACTCGTGCGAGGTGTTCGGGATCACGGACTGGGGCTTCTCTCTGGCCGAGAAGGTGCGCAACACGGACATCTTGGCCGTGCAGGGCATCAACATGCAGGTGCCCATCGACTATGCCTACAGCTTCCGCAGCTTCCGCAAGCACACGGCCAACCCGCCCGGGTTCTACCAGGCGGCGAACTGGAACCACCAGCGCGCGTTCTCGGATCACGCCGCGCGTCTGTGCCAGGCCGCGGCCGCGGGCCGCTCGGACGTGAACGCCGCGGTGCTCTACCCGTCGAGCGCGGAACTCTCCAACGCGGTCCAGGACATGGGCCAGAGCCGCAAGAACCTGGAGGCCGCCAAGCGGCTGTACGAGAACCTGGAGGCCGTGCAGATCGAGGCGGACGTGCTCTACGAGGCGGGCCTGCCCGAGGCCAAGCTGCGCGGCGGGCGGCTGTCCTACCCGGGCGCCTCCTACCGCACGGTGCTGGTGCCGCCCTGCAACGCGTTGAAGGCGGACACGCTGGCGCGGCTGGGCCGGTTCGCCAAGGCGGGCGGCCGGGTGGTCGTGTTCCTGCGCCTGGCTCGCATCGACCCGGAGGGCGAGAGCCTGGTGTCCGCCTGGCGCAAGCACCTGGGGCTGTCGACCGCCGTGGAGCGCTTCCAGAACGTGCGCCGCACGGCCCTTGGCAAGGGCGAGGTGGTGTTTCTGCCCGACGACCTGCGCGAGCTCATCTTCTCGGCCACCGTGGCCAGCGGCGAGGTGGAGGCCCTGTTCGACGGGACCGAGTCCCTGTTCTTGCTCGATCGCACCTACCCGCAGGAGATCGCCATCGATCTGGGCGAGCCCCGCGACCTGGTGCGGCTCGTGGCCCGCATGGAGCCGATCAAGGCGGACGTCCCGTACGACTACGAGGTGCTCGTCTCCGACGATGGGAAGAAGTGGCGTACCGCGGCGGCGATAGAGGCGCGCAAGGGCCGCACGCATACCGTGGACCTGAAGCGCGCACAGGGACGCTGGGTGCGCTGGCGGATTACGGAAGGTGCGGACCGATTCCTGGGCCTGGCGGCCCTGGACCTCGTGTACCGCGACGACCAGGGCCGAGAAGTTGCCTGGCGTCCGCCGCAGCGGCGGCCGCGCAGCTTCCTGGCCGAACTCCTGCCGGATGCGCAAGCCCCGCTGCGGTTCACCGAACCCGACGAGTCGCTGGCCGAGCACGTGTGGGTGCAGACGCGCCGGGAGGGCCGCGCGCGGATCGTGACGGTCATGAACCCGACCGAGCGCGAGCGCCACCTCGTGGGCCGGGCGCGCAAGCGCTCCTCGGTCGAGCACTGGGACCCGGACACGGGCGCGGTCCGCACCGCGAAGCGCGCGGGCGAGGATGAGGCGTTCGCCGTGAGCTTCGCGCCGTGGCAGACGCGCGTGTTCGTGACCGGCCGCGATCGGGCGCGGGCCGCGCGCAGCGAGTCGTTGAGTCTGCGGCGGCGCACCGTGCGCAAGCTATCGGCGCCTTACACCTTCCGCATCGAGCGCGAAAACGCGCTGCCCCTGGCCGCGTGCGACCTACAGATGCGCGACCCGGTGAGGCCGCAGGTCTGGCACGACTGCGAGGGCGGCAAGATTCCGCCCGCCCTGCGGCTCGTGCCGCGCATCGAGTTCCGCTGCACCGTGCAGATGGATCACCTGACCGGCAAGGAGCGAATCCTGTACGAGAACGGGGTGGTCGACGACCTGGCGGTCAACGGCCGGCCGGTGCGCGCCCAGGCGCGTTCGGACGACTACTACGACGCCTTCGGTCTGTCCGTGGACGTGGGCCGGCTCCTGAAGACAGGCCGCAACCAGGTCACCGGCACGTACGCACCCGAGATCTATGAGCGCACGGGCGTGGCCGCGAGCTACCGCTATCCCAGGCTCCAGCCCACCCTGGACGCGTTCCTGCTGGGCGCGTTCGCGGTGCGCGGCGACCGCGTGGTCGCCCCGCCCAAGCGCCTGAAGGCCGGCGCCTGGGAGAGGCAGGGGTATCCGTACTACGCGGGCACGGGCGTGTACCGTGTCGACCTCGACTGGGACGGCGGGCCGCAGACGGTGTGGCTGGAGGTCGACGTGGCGCGCGCGGCGCTGGCCGTGCGCGTGAACGGCCGCGACGCGGGCGAGCGGATCACGGATCCCTACCTCGTGGACTTGACGGGCAAGCTGCGCAAGGGGCGCAACACCGTTGAGCTGCGTGTGACCAGTACCCTCGGGCCCCTGCTGCGCGCCGCGGCCGGCTCCAGCCTCGGGCCCAAGCGCACAACGTACGAGACGGGGCTCCATGCCGCGCGCCTGGTGACGCCCGTCGACTCGTCGGGCGCGTAGGCGAGGCGCAACATGCACGCGCGGGGGTGGCGCGCGCGAGACTGGGAGCGGCTCGCGCGCCACGACCTTATCTGGGAGCGGCCGCCCACGCAGTGGGTCGACGGGGTGCCGCTCGCCAACGGGCGCATCGGCGCGGTGCTGTGGCGCGGCGGGGACCGGACGCTGTGCGTCACGCTCGACAAGTACGACGCCTGGGACATGCGCGAGGTTCCCCTGCCGCCGGACAAGGCGGCGAGGTGCACCTACGCGAACCTGCGCGACCTGGTGCGCGCGGGCCGCGCGGACGAGGCGAGCCGCGTGTGCGCGTCCCTGCCCAAGAGCGTGCGCGGGCCGCAGCCCACGCCCACGCGGATCGTGCTGCCCCGGCTGGAGGTCGACGGCCGGACGCTTGCCACCGGGCGGCTGCGTCTGGACCAGGCGACCTGGGACGCGTCCACCTGGGCCGCGTTCGTGCACGCCGCGCGGCCGCTCTTTGTGGTGCGCGGCCTGGCCCCGGGTGCGCGGGTGCGCGTGCGCTACGCGAACGACAAGATCCGCGAGGCCTTTCGCCTGTGGGAGTATCCCGAGCTCGAACAGGGCGAGGTCCAAGGCGGGGGCTGGGCCGAGCAGCGGTACCCGTTCGGCGGCGGGCACGCGCTCGCCTGGCGGGTGCGCGCGGACGGCACGCTGCTCGTATCCGTGTACAGCCACCGCGACGCGGAGGATTTTCGCGCGGCGGCCGTCGACGCGGTGGCCGCGGGCGAGTCCTGGGACGCCCTGCACGCCGAGCACGCGGCGTGGTGGCGCGATTTCTGGCAGCGCTCGCGCGTGGAGCTGCCCGACGGCAAGCTGGAGAACCTGTACTACGCCGAACTCTACAAGCTCGGCTCGAGTGTGCGGCCGGACGGCGCGCCCATCTCGCTACAGGGGGTGTGGAGCCCGGACGGGCAAATGCCCCCGCCCTGGCGCAACGACTATCACCTGAACATGAACGTGCAGGAGTCCTACTGGCCCATCTACGCCTCCAACCACCTGGACCTCGGGCACTCCCTGTACGCGTTCTTCGATCGCCTGCGGCCGCGCATGCGCGAGGGCTGCCGCCGATTCCTGGGCGTGGACGGGCTGTGGTGCAAGCAGGCCATCGGGTTCGAGGGCGCGAATCTGCCTTCGCGCGAGGGGTCGGTGTTCGCGCCGATGCAGACGTTTGTGGGCTCCGTGGCCTGGATCGCGCATCACTTCTGGCTGCACTGGCGCTACAGCCGAGACGAGGAGTTCCTGCGCACGCACGCCGTGCCCATGCTGCGCGGCGCGTGGCGCGCGTATGTGGCCGCGCTCGAACCGAGCGCGGACGGACGCCTGCACATTCCGCTGTCGAACAGCCCGGAGTACCTGCCGCGCGACCACCGCCACCGGTGGCACACGGACACGACCATCGACGCGGCGCTCATCCGGTTCCTGGGCCGGGCGCTCCTGGAGGCGAACCGGGTCCTGGACGAGCCCGCGGACCCGGACGACGAGGGCGTCAAGCAAGTCCTTGACCGGCTCTACGACTATCCGGGCGAGGACGAGTTCTTCATCGCCGAGGATCTGCCCCTGGGCGAGTCGCACCGGCACTTCTCGCACCTCATGCCCATCCATCCGCTGGCGCTTGTGACCGTCGAGGGCACGGAGGCGGACCGCCGGCGCATCGACAAGTCGCTCGTGACCGTCCACCACAAGGGCACGGGCGGATGGAGCGGGTGGTCGTACCCGTGGATGAGCTGCATCGCCGCGTGGACGGGTCGGCCCGGACTCGCCTGGAAGATGCTCCAGGACTACTTCGCGTTCGTGGCGCCGAACACGTTTCATCTCAACGCCCCGCGGGGGAGCTCGCCCACGCACGCCTGGCGTCGGCCGTTCACCCTGGAGGCGGGTTTCTGCGCCGCGGCTGCGATGCTGGAGATGCTCCTCCAGAGCTGGGGCGGGCGGATCCGGGTCTTCCCCGGGGTGCCGGAGTTCTGGCCGGACGCGGCCTTCGACAACCTGCTCGCCGAGGGCGCGGTGCTCGTGTCCGCGCGCAAGCGCGCGGGCGCGGTGCGCTGGGTGGAGCTCGAAAGCCGCCTCGGCGGCCCCGTGCGGGTCAAGAATCCGTTCGACGGTCCGGCCCGCGCGGGCGAGCGGGTGCTCGATGGCGACGACCTGCGCCTGGAGCTCGCGCCCGGCGAGCGCGTGCGCCTGTCGGCCGCCGAGCCGCCGGCGCCCGCGCCCCCCGCGCCCGAGCCGCAGGGCCCGGGCCACTGGTTCGGGCTCAAGCGCGTGCCCCGGTTCTGGACCGGCTAACCGTCCGCCCAGGGCAGGCGGTCCAGGTCCACGTTCCCGCCGGACAGGATGACGCCCACCCGCTCGCCGGGCCGGGCGACCTCGCCTGACAGGAGCGCGGCCACGGCCACGGCCGCCGAGGGCTCGATCACGATCTTCATCCGCTCCCACACCGTACGCATGGCCTGGGCGATGGCCGGCTCGTCCACGGTCACGATCCCGGCCAAGCGCTCGCGCAGGATCCGGAAGGTGAGCTCCCCGAGGCTCGAGCGCAGGCCGTCGGCCATGGTGCTCGGGTGCTCGGAGGGGAGCCGCCGTCCACACGCGAGCGAGCGCGCCGCGTCGTCCGCGGCCGCGGGTTCGGCGCCCAGGACCCGGGGCTGTGGGGTGAGCCCGGCCGCGGCGAGCGCCGTGCCGCTGGCCAGCCCGCCGCCGCCCACGGGCGCGAGCAGCACGTCCACCGGCCCGGCGTCCTGTACGAGCTCCAGGGCCGCGGTCCCCTGGCCGGCGACAATGGCCGGATCGTTGAAGGGCGGCACGAACACGGCGCCGGTCTCTTGCTGCAGGGCCTCGGCGCGCCCGAGGCGTTCGTCCGGATCGCGGGAGGCGACCACGAGCTCTGCGCCGTACCCGCGCATGGCCGCGCGTTTGACGGGCGTCGCGTCCTCGGGCAGCACCACCCAGCAGCGCGCCCCGCGCAGCCGCGCGGCGTACGCCAGGGCCTGGCCGTGGTTGCCTGAGCTGGCGGTGAGCACCCCGCGGGCGAGTTCGTCCTCGGACAGGCCCAGGACTGCGTTGAGCGCCCCGCGCAGCTTGAACGCGCCCGTGCGCTGGAAGTTCTCGCACTTGAACAGGACCCGCGCGCCGGTGACCCGGTCGAAGTGCGCGCAGGTGAGGACCGGCGTGCGGTGGATGTGCTCGCGGATGCGCGCGTGCGCGGCGCGCACGTCCTGGAAGCCGAGCTCGGGCATGTCTCAGCCGGCCTCCGCGGCCACGGCCTCGATCTCCACGAGCACGCCCAGGGGCAGGGTGGGCACGGGCACCATGGCGCGCGCGGGCGCGTGGCCGCCGAACCACGCGGCGTACGCCTCGTTGAACGGCTTGGAGAGCGACGCGTCCGCGATATACACCGTGGTCTTGAGCACGTGCTCGCGGTCCGAGCCCGCGGCCCGCAGGATCGCATCCAGGTTGTCGAGCGCGCGGCGGGCCTGGGCCTTGATGGGGCCGGTGACGGGGTCGCCCGTGGCCGGATCGATGGGGATCTGCCCGGCCACGTACACGGTGCCCTGGTGGACCACGGCCTGGGCGTAGTGGCCCAGGGGCCGGGGCGCCTGGTCGGTGCGGACGATGCGCATGGGGTCCTCCTTTGCGTGCCGGCGCCGGGCGCCGGTTACTTGACGAGCCACTTGTCGCCGGGGTACGAGTCGAACGGCGTCCAGGTCGAGCCCGTCTGGATGAGCGGGCGCTCGAACGCGTAGAAGTACCGGCAGCGCACGTGCGCGTCCGCCCGGGCCCGGTCCAGGCCGAAGAACAGCGCGTGCGGGCCCCACCCGTCGTCGCCCACGCGCACGGCTTTGAATGTATGGAACCGGTCGCCGGCGAGCATGCGCAGCCGGTCCAGGAAGGTCTGCTTGTGCTCCAGGGCGGCCGGGTCCTCGCGCACGGCGTCCAGGCTGGGCACCTCCTCCGCGTTCCAGGGCCGCTCGCTGCGCGGCGTGGCCCGACCGGAATAGGTCACCCACACCGGGCTCGTCCAGGCCACCTGGTCGCCGGCGAGCACCACGCGTGCGTAGTAGTAGTTCGTGCCCGCCTCCACGCCCTTGTCCTCGAACGCGACCGTGGCCCGGTTGCCGCGCCCGCGCGCGCGATGGGCCTCGTACTGGTTGCGGATGATGTGCACGGACCGCACCGGCACGGACGCTCGCACGGTCAGGTCCACGTGCGGACGCTCGCGGGTGCGCAGGCTGTCGCCCATGCGCCGGCCGTTGACCCGGAAGTCGACAAGCGGACGCGCGCGGCCCACCACGGCGTAGCAGCGCCGCTGCCACAGGGCGTCGAGCACGTCTTCCAGGGTCAGCGACCTCGCGAGCACCGCCGTGGTGCCGTTCGTCCACATCGGGCTGTTCATGCGCGGCATGCGCAGCTTGGTCGGGCGTATGGTGTCGCCGGCCGAGCCCTCCACCAAGTATCCGGAGTGCCCGGGTGTGCCGCCGTGGTTGTCGCTGCCGTAGACCATGCCCAGCCGGTAGCCGCGCTGGAGCCCGCCCTGCACAAAGCTCTCGAACCGGCCGTGGATCGAAGCGACCTCGGCGCAGCGTTCGACCTGCGGGTCGTGCCAGCGCCAGTCCTTCTCTCCGCCGCCCACGTGCGGGATGATGAGGATCCGGTGCTTGCGCAGGAACCGGTAGAGCTTGTTGTAGGCCGGGTCCGCCGCGCCGATGTGCCCGGACTCCGGGATGACCACCGGGCTCCCGTAGCTGGGGTGGTACACGTCGTGGTCGCCGCCGTCGCCGGGGTGGATCTCCTGGGCGAGGACGGGCACGTACACCCCCGGCTCGGCGTAGCGACGGGCGGCCCGGCGGTGCGCGGTCCACCACGCGCCGCGAAAGTACCGGTTCATGCGTTCGGGCATGCGCTGGCCGCGCTCCCTGGACCGGGTGTGGTCGGTGATCGCGCAGAAGTCCAGGCGCGCCGCGTCGCGGCCGAAGCGCACGGCGGCGTCGATGCCGCCCTTGCCGTCGTGGGACAGGCTGGTGTGGCCGTGCATCTCGCCCCAGTAGGCGCGCCGCCCCTGCAGGAGCTTCGTGTCCATGGGATTGCTCTCGCCGGCAAGCCCCGCCTCGGGCACGTCCACGCACACGGTGGCCGTGTCCGCGCCCTTGCGCAGGCGCACCGCGCAGGAGCCGCACCCGCCGCGGATGGGGAAGGTCGCGCCCGGCTCGTCGACGGGGCCGCGGACCACCGCCTCGCCCGCGAAGTCGGCGCACAGGTTGCCGTACAGGTCCTCGACCTTGGCCACCACTCGAGCGCGGCGGCCGCGAGGCGTGCTGTCCGCGGCGACCACCAGGCGGTGCGGCTCGGCGGGAATCGTGAGGGGCAGAAAGCGCGCGGCGCGAAGAAAGGTCTTGTCCCCCTCCGGGTCCACGTACACGTCCAGGCGCTGGTTGGTGCGGTCGCGGCGATCCTCTGCCAGGAGCACCTGGTTGCACATCATGGTGGTCCGGCCCGGCCGGGGCGCGCCCACGGTCACCTGGAGCTTGTCGCCCTTGCGCAGGCGGCCCTGCTCCACGGTCAACAGGTACCCGGGCGAGGTCGTCTTCACGCCCGAGCCTTGGACCCAGGTATAGGGCACGTTCTCCCGGGTGACCGCGAGCCGCGCGCCCGCGGGCCCGCGCACCGCCAGGTAGTCCTCCTCGCGGGGCGAGCGCGTCTGCGTGGCCTGCGCGAAGCGCGTCAGCGACCGGCGCCGCAACAGGATCGCCCCGCCCTCGGCCACCGGGGCCCCGAGGCGCACGGCCAGGCGCCACGCGCCCAGGCTCCCGGCCGGCACGTGCAGGCGGCCGCGCGCGTCCGCGGCCAGGGTCTCGCGCTTGCCCGCGCGCAGGCGCACGAAGGAGAGCGTGCAGTCGGCCCGGCCGCCGCGTTCGCGGAAGCGCTCGCGCTTGGACAGGCGCTCGAGCGTGCGCTCCTGCTCGGGCGCGAAGAGCCAGGTGAGCGCCCGGACGAGCGCACGGGCCTGTGCGCGGCCAAGCAGACGGGACTGTGCCACCGCGTCCAGGTCCTCGGGCCCGAGCGCCCACAGCTCGCGACGCAGCGTGCACTCCTGTCCGGGGCCCACGGGCGCGGAGCGGGAGTCCACGGTCACGTGCGCGGGAAAGGCCACGTGCTGGAATCCGCCCGGACCGGCCTCGCGCACCAGCAGCACCATCCGACGCGTGCGCGCGTCGAACACGCCCAGCCACTGTTGGTCGCTGGGCCGCGACGTGTAGCCTGACGTGGCCTTGCACACGGGCGCGAGGTCCACCGGGGCCCCGTCGCCGTTCGGGTGCACGAAGAAGCGCTTGTCGTTGGCTCGCACGCCCCGCAGGCTCAGGAACGGGCCCGGCACGCTGTCGAGCACCTGGGCGCCGTGATTGCGAAGGTGCGTCTGAAGCGACACGCACGGCAGGTCGTCGACCAGGCCATATCGCTTCTCCACCTCGTACTGTTCGTCGCGCGCGCATACGGTGGCCATGGGTCCGTCGGCGGCGAGCTTGCGGACCTCGCGGTCCGCGCGCAGCGTCAGCCCGCCGAACCCGAACCGCAGGTCCGAGGCGGCGCGCGCCGGGTCGAAGGCGAGCAGGTCGCGGCGCCTGCCGGCCTCGCGCAGGGCGGTGGCGCGCCCGTAGTGGCGGTCGATGGACAGGGTCAGGCGGTCGTTGCGCAGGCGCGCGGGTCGTGGCGCGGGCATCGGGGTCTCCTCGCAGGAAGCGGCGACAGGGAAGCGCGCTCTCAGTCCAATCCTTCGAATGCGAGCACTCCGAATCGGTCGGGATTGTGCCAGTCGCCGGGCACCCAGCTCCAGGCGCATGCGTCCAGCCGGTCGTTGCGGTGGCGGCGGAACACGTTGATCCGCCAGGACGGGCCTGGGCCCGACGCGCCGAAGGCCGCGTAGGGAAGCCGGATCTCCGCGGTCCAGTAGCCCCGGTCCTGGAGGAGCTGTGCCGCGGCCTGCCACTGCGGGGCGAAGTCGTAGTCGCGCTCGCCGCCCGTGACGCGCTGGTCGAAACGGACGCCCGCGGGGTTGATGGCCATCTGGTAGTAGATGGGCTTGCCCGCGTCCGGCTGCACGAACACGGCGATGACGTCGTCGCCGCTTTGCCACAGCGCCGACTCGTCCTCCGCGCTGGCCTTCACGGCGCCGGGCTCCTGGTCCGCGCAGGCCACGGCCAGGATCAGGGCCTGGCCGTCGTACAGGGCCTTGACCGCGGTCTGGGCCATGGGCGGCTTCTTCTTCGGGATGTTCCAGAACGAGGCGTCGAACCGGAGCGCGGCCCACGCGTCCTCGGTCAGCCGGCCGTCGACCGTGACCTCACCCTCCACGCGCCGGGCGCGGAGGGTGGGCAGAGGGTCCGGGCCGGCCTCGGCGCGCGCGGCGCCGAGCTCTTCGGGCAGGCGCGCGAGCCCGGTGACCGCCTTTTCCAGAAACTGCTTCCAGGTGAACCAGAACCGCGGCGCGGTGATGAGGCTCCAGGCGCGCGCGATTTCGTTTTCGTCCAGGGCCCGGTCGATCTGGTCCAGGGCCTCGGTCATATACGCGCGGTCCTGGGGCGAGAGCACGAGCCGCACCTGCGGGTCCTCGACCAGGGCGCGCACGCGCTCCGGGATGGCCCGCACGCGCGCGAGCTCTCCCTCGGACACCGGGTCGGTGGCGTAGGCGAGGACCTCCAGGTCATTCGCGTCCGCGCGGAAGGCCTGGATCCCGAAGGGGGCCAGGTCCACCGGCAGCTCGGCGCGTCCGGCCTGCGCGATTTGCTCGGCGGTGAGCAGGTCTCGCACCGGCCCCTCGGACTGCGCGGTCACGGTGCCGGTGACATGCCACTGGCCGGGGTTGGCCACGTACAGGGTGCTCTCGTCCGCGCCCCGGTGGACGCGGATCGCGAGGTTTGTGTCGAGCCCGGTCTCCAGCGCCGGGGCGAAGCGTTCGCGCGGGAGCTCGGTGTAGATCTTGGCCAATTCGCGCAGCACCTGCTCGTGGCCCACGTTGATGTTGATGTCCGTGAAACCGGACAGCAGCAGGTTCGCGTCCGCGGTGACGAGCCCCTGTAGCAGGGCCTCGCGCGCGTGGTATCCGCCCGGCTGAGGCAGGGCCCGGGTCTTGTACCCGTTCATGATCCAGTCCGACTCGACCAGGATGTCGTGGTCGTCGCGGTTGTCCATCGCATACCCGGCGGAGGCGCGGTACCCCTCGTGCCAGCTCGTGCGGGCGAGCACGTACCGGGGCTCCTGGCCCCGGTACGCGGAGATGATGCCCGGGTCCGTGCGCACCACCCAGTTGTACGGGTTCTGGCTGGGAAGCGGCGGGTTGTTCACGTGGCGCCAGCTGATCGTCCATCGCCCCAGGCTGTGGCCGTCCACCGCGCCGAGCTTGCCGAAGCCCATGGCGAAGTCGTCCAGGATGTCCGTGTACGCGCGGCCACTATCGAGGTAATACTTGTAGAAGGCCGTGTCCTCGATGGGCACGGCGTTCACGTACCGCAGCTCCGTGCGCGCGCCGCGCAGCCGGTCCAGGGCCTGCGCGTAGAACTCGGCCAGCTTGTCGCAGCGCCACGCGAAAAACCGGTCCCGCAGGCCGGGGCTCGCCAGGAAGGCCGCGCGCTTCTGGAACCGCTGGGGGTCGGTGCGCTCGATGGGCAGGTCGATGCCCGTGTCCTGCTCGAACCGCTCCATGGTGATGTCGTCGAACGAGGCGCGCATGGGCTGGTCGTACTGGTCGCCCTGTCCGAGGGCCGGAATCCAGTAGGCCCCGTACTGGGTGGGGTGCATCATGCCGTGCACGCCCTGGAAGCGCGAGAGGTGCCCGAAGGTGGAGTTCAGGTTGTTCATAAGCCCGAAGAATCGGGCGCGCACCTCGGGGTGCATCCAGTTGGCCACCATGGTCGAGACGGTCCCGTAGCGCTGCTCGCCCTCGGCGTTGACCATGTACACGCTGTCCCGGCCCTGGGCGAGCAGGGCGTTGTTCACGTAGCTGCGCACGTCCTGGTGCTGGCTGAACTCCACGCCGGCGTAGAAGTCGATGCCGTTGACCTCGAACAGGTTCGCCATCATGGTGCGCAGGCACCAGGGCACCCGGCTCGTGTCCAGCGCAGGCGCGGCCACGTACGGCGAGTTCTGCTCGGTGTACTGGTAGCAGCCCATGACGTGGCAGTTCTGCCCGGCGAACTTGAGGTACTGGACGTACTTCTCCGCGGACGCCTCCAGCCACACGAGGTCCGCAAGGCACGCGGTCATGATCGACCGGGTCTCGTCGAGCTCCTGGAGCTTGCCGCGCTGGGTGTGCGCGGTCTGCACCCCGAAGTTCATGCCCAGGCCGTTCGTGTAGAAGCTGCGCTCGGTGTGAATGCCATACCGGCGGCTCGCGCCCGCGTTCGCGGACGGGAGGTTGCCGCGCACGTGGTAGATGCGCACGCCCGCGGCCGCGGCCTTCTGCCCGTCGTCGACGTTCACGATGTCCAGGGAATGAACCCCCGGATCGGCCACATGCACCCAGCGCAGGGTCTGCATGGTGTTCGTGTTCAGGAACCGGCCGCCGGTCTCCGCGCCCAGGCCCGCCTCGGAGTTCGTCCACACGCCCTCCATGCGGTTGGACACCAGCACCTCGACCATGCGCTTGTCGTCGTCCGGATAGTCGAGCTCGAAGTAGTACCAGTCGCCCGGGTGCTCGAACTCGATCCGGTAGCTGAACCCGGACCCGCTCTTCGGATCGGCCACCTCGCGGTACACGAGCCCGTTCTTGCGCACGATCACGGGCTCGGCGATGGCCGGGGCCTTGACGCCGAAGCGCACCGCGGGCATGGCCGCCTCGCGCCAGGGGTGCGGGTCGTCGGGATCGGTGAAGTCGATCTCGTCCTCGAGCGCCAGGTCCAGGCCCTCGGTGTAGCTTGCGCCCGCCACGGGCTGGAGCGTACTCCGGCGCAGGACCACCAGGGGCTCGCGCGGGCGCTCCTCGATCGGCACGCCCGCCTGGTTCTCCAGGGCCAGGGCCAGGGCGTACACGCCGCGGTCCCGGCGGCCGAGGTCGATGCGGAACACAAGGTCCTCGCCCTGGACCGCGCCCTCGGCCACCGTGTCCTCGGCCGTCTGGGTGCAGTGGCCCTGGGCGTCGGACCTGCCGAACGCGTACCGCAGCGTCGGCTGCCTGGACGCGAGCCCGGCGGGCGCGCGCACGTCCACGACCACGTCCCTGTCCGTGGTGTAGAAGAGGTCCTGCCGGTCGGGATTGGACAGGAGCAGGCGCCCCTTGTACGCGGGGAGGTTCAGGCGGTGGGCCGGGTCGCGGGACTTGAGCCACACGGATCCGCCGACCTCGACCGGCTGCCAGGCCGTGTCGTCGAATTCCGGCTGGCTCCAATCTTCGGCGTGCTGTGGGCTGTAGCGCCAGGTCTCGTCCGTGGTCCAGGTGACCACTTCGCCGGAGTCCATGATGATCCGCGCCTGGAAGAAGATCGGCGGCGCGTACCCGATGCGGAATCCGTAGAAGCCCACGCAATTCTGACCGGGCCGCAGGTACGGGCCGATGTCCACCGGGTCGAGGTGGTAGAGGTGCTTGGCGCCCCGGCGCTCGACAACCTCTCCGTTGATGGAGAGGCGGCTGTAGATCTCGCTGCGTCCGTACCAGTTGCGGTGGTTCGAGCTGATGACGTCCGCGACCGCGCGCCATACCTCGCCCTCGGGCAAGGTGAACTCCTTGCGCACGTATCCTTCGGTGCGCGGCTGCACGAGTCTGAGGTATTGGATTTCCACGCGCGTGCCCGGTTCGCCCTGGACGGTGAACTCCAGCCCGTCCGGCGTGGGCCCGTCCGCGGGCAGGAAGTCGTACGTGCGCTCGCCGCGCGTTCCGGTGAACCGGACGTCCCGCCAATCCGCACCCTGGGCCGTGGCCACGAAGGCCGGGTAGTTGGACAGGTCCTGGCGCTCGCCGTCGCGCCAGGGCCGCGCCCGCCAGGAGATCTCGCCTTCGGAGACGCGTACGCCCAGGACGACCCCATTCTGCTCCTGCCACATCTCCGGGACTTCGGTCAAGGAGAACTCGCCCAGACATCGGCCCCATCCGAGCGTGGCCTCGGGCTGGTCCAGGGTGAACAGGAGCCGGCCGCCGTCCACGCGCACGTCGCTGACCCCGTCGAAGAAGGTGAACCCCGCCCGGTTCTCTGCCGGGCGGAACGTCTTCACCATCTCCCGCTCGGGGATGCTGATGCCGCGGCCGAACAGGTAGTCGTTCTCCGCCGGATCCGCGTTGAGATCCAGCGTGCTCGCCGTCGTTGCCATCCCGAGCGCCAGGGCCAGTAGTCCGATACCGCGCAGAACGCTTCGCATGTCGGTGCCTCCTCTCGTTTCTGGACTCGTTTGACACAGCCGGACAGGTGCGTGCCTGTCCGTGAATCGTATGTGAATCGTTCGCAATGCCGGGCGCGTGCCGCGGTCGATGCCGCGCCCACCGACCAAGGCCTGTTAGGCTACCGTTCGCACAGGGGAGCGCAAGCGGAAACAGACGGCGGCCGGCGACCGGTGCGGACTTTGCTTGACAGGGCCCGTGTCTGGCCTAGGATGGCCGGGCACGGCACGTTTGGCTTTCGCGCAAGAGGAGGGGAGGATCGTGCAGATTCGTGAGGTGCCGTTCCTGCGGCTGGGCGGGCTGTTCGAGGCCGACGACCTCGCGGCCGCCCAGGACGTGATGCGTACGGCCATGGACCCGTCGACCGGGTTCTTTCCCCTGCCCGAGGAGACCCGGTTCCAGGACGCCCTGGCCCGGCACGAGGGAGCGGCCAGGGCCGTGGTTGTGAATTCCTGCGGCACGGCGCTCGACTGCTGCATGGCGGCCCTGGAGGTGGGGCCCGGCGACGAGGTGGTGACCACGCCGCTCACCTTTGTATGCACCGCGGGGTGCGCGGTCGCGCGCGGGGCCAAGGTGGTGTTCGCGGACGTGGACCCGGTGACCCTGAACCTGGACCCGGCCCGGGTGCGCGAGCGCATGACCGAACGCACCAAGGCGGTGATCGGCGTGCACTACACCGGGCTCGCGTGCGACATCGACGCGTTCGACGCGCTCGCCGAAGAGACCCGCGTCCCCGTGCTCTACGACGCCGCGCACGCGGTGGGCGCCAAGTACCGGGGCCGCCCGGTGGGCGGACGCGGGCTGGCCAGCTGCTACTCGTTCCAAAGTAACAAGAACATGACCTGCCTGGGCGAGGGAGGCGCGGTCACCACCGACGACGAGGACTTCGCCGAGCGCGTACGGCGGCTGAAGACCTTCGGGTACGTGTACGGCGGCCCGTCGCTTCGCGTGGCCTCCATCGGGTTCAACTACCGCATGACCAAGCCCCAGTACGCGGTGGGGCTTACGCAGCTGGCGAAGGTCGACCGAGTGATCGCCCGGCGCCAGCGGGCCATGGCCCGGCTGGGGGACCTGCTCGCGGACGTGGACGAGCTGATACTTCCCGCCGGGCACGGCCCCGAGCACGGCAGCCACCTGTACGTCGTGCGCCTGGACACCGACCAGGTGGCCTTTGACACGGGCGCGTTCACCGCGCACTTGAAGGACCGGTACAGGGTCGGAACGGGCAAGCACTACCCGGCCGTATGGAGCTGGGAGGCCTTCCGGAAGCTCGGGTACACGGCCGAGGGGTGTCCGCATGCCGCCAAGGCGTGCGCGCAGGTCGCGAGCCTCCCCGTGTTCGCCCAGACCACCGACGAGGACTGCGCCTACGTGGCCTGGGCGGTGAAGCAGACGATCGCAGACCTGCGCAAGAACGCTTGAGCGGCTGAGGCGCTTTGCGAGGGAGTGCGGCATGGACACGGTTCGGTGGCTCCTGGTCGGGGCGGGCGACATCGCGCGTAAGCGCGTGGGCCAGGCCCTGGCCCGGGCCGAGGGCTCGACGCTCGCCGCGATCTGCGACGTGCAGGAGCCGGCCGCGCGCGAGACGGCCCGCGCGTGGGGCGCAGGCGCGGCCTACACCGATCTCGACAAAGCGCTGGCGCAGGCGGACGTAGACGCCGTATACGTGGCCACGCCCGTGTGGCTGCACGCGGCGCAGGCCGTGGCCGCGCTCGAGCAGGGCAGGCACGTGCTCGTGGAAAAGCCGCTGGGCCGCGACGCGCAGGAGGCCCGCTCCGTGGTGGCCGCGGCGGCCGCGGCGGGACGCGCGGCGGGATGCGCGTACTTCCGCCGGTTCCTGCCGCGCTACGCCATGGCTCGGGACATGCTCGCCGGGGGCGCGTTCGGACGGGTGATGCAGGTGCGCATGACCTACGTCTCCTGGTTCGACCCCGCGCCGGACGACCCGAAGCGCTGGCGCGTGGAGGCGCCGAAGTCCGGCGGCGGGGTGCTCTCGGACATGGGTAGCCACATGTTCGACCTGCTCGTGGGCCTGTTCGGACTGCCCGAGACCGTGTTCGCGCGCTGCGATACGCTGGCCCACGACTGGCGGGTGGAGGACACCGCGAGCATGATCATGACCCTGCCGGGCGGCGCGCACGTGACCGCGTCGTTCGGATGGCACTCGCGCACGTGGCGCCATGAGCTCGAGATCGTGGGCACCGAGGCCAAGCTGCTGTGGCTGCCCTGCGACACGGGGCCGGTGACCCGCACCGTGGGCCGGGACGTGGCGTCGATCGACCTGCCTGCCGTCGAGAACGTGCACCTGCCCCTGGTGCAGGAATTCGTGGACGCGCTGCGCGCGAGCCGGGCGCCCGCCTGCTCGGCCGGCGAGGCGCTCAAGGCCAACCTGGTCCTGGACGCGGTCTACCGGTCCGCGGCCGAGGGGCGGCCAGCGGACGTGCCCGCCCCTTAGCGTCCGGGAGGGATCCATGCGCTTCGCGCCGCGGCCCGAGAACGACTTCGCCCAGTTCATCGACACCTACTACGAGGAGTGCCGGGCGCGCTTCGACCGGATCGACGGGCTTGCGGGTAAGTGGATGTTCCGCGACCTGATCCCGGGGATGAGCGACTTCGACACCCGGTTCATCGTGCGTGACGGCCAGACCGCCGACGACTGGTGCCGCATGTCGACCGCGGTCGGCGAGGCGCACCTGTCACTGTGCACGCGCTACCCCGCCTGGGCGCGCAACCTGGAGCACCTGCCCGGCGTGAACGTCACCTGGGCCGAGCTCACCGGCGCGCGGACCTACTATCCGGAGTACCGCCAGTGGTCCTACTACCGCACCGAGGCGCCCGGCCGCATGCGCGAGGCCCTGGCGGCCCTGGACCGGCGGCCCTGGATTGTGGAGGACGAGTACTTCCACCTCAAGCGCTTCTGTACGTTCTACGGCCGCTACGACCGGGGCATCGACCCCTGCATCAACCTGGGCGGCCAGGCGAACAAGTACCCGCTGCACAGCCGGCTGATGCACTATTTCGCCCCGCCCGTGCAGGCGGCCCTGTCGCTCTTGGACCGGCGTCCGGTGGTGGGCAAGTTCGAGGCGCTGGAGACCGCGGCGCAGCGCTTCCCGCAGTTGGCCTGCTGGGCGCCCGTGTTCGAGATCCTGCACGCGGACTACGAGACCCCCCGCTGGTACGAAGAGCCGCACCTCACGCGCCTGGAGGACGTGCTGGAGGCGGGCCTCCGGGCCCTGGCCGAGGCGCTGGCGGACGTGCTGCGCCTGGTGCCCTCCGGCAGCGGGCCGGACGTCGGGGCATGGAAGCGGGCCCTCGCCCACGCGCCCGTGGACCCGGCCATGAAGCTCTTTGACAACGCCAAGTTCAGCCGGCTCATGAAGGGGCGGCTCCTCTTCTACGCGCGGGCGCCCGCGCATTTCGACACGGAGTTCCTGATCCGCAACGAGCTCGGCCGCATCGACGGCAACTTCTTCGTGGTGCCTTTCCGCACGTTCTGGCGGGTGCGTACGGGCGAGACCGTGGACGATGCCCCCGCCGTGCTGGACCGGCTCCGGGGCGAGCTCTTGACCGGGGACGAGGTGCGGTGCGCGCGCGAGTTCCATGAGCTGGCGTCCCGCGAATGGCCCGCGGGCGCGGAGCGGAAGGCCGCGCTCGCCATTGCGCAGGTGTTCGACGGATTCTACCATGCCCTGCACAAGGTGAGCGAAGCCGCGCTGGCGTCTTCGCCGCCCGCCGCCGCTGCTCGTCGCGGCGGGAGCGCGCAGTGAGGGCCCGGATAGCCCGCGGGTGCACGAGGCACGCAAGAACGTCCGGCAGCGGCCGCACCCCGAGAGGAAGGCGCGTTCATGAATGTACGAAGTCTCAAGCTCGAAGATGAACGGTTCGGCACCCAGTGGTTCGACGAGGTGGAGGACCGTTGGGATTACGCGGACATGCAGGCCCACCCCGCGTGGCGCAGGGGATGGATCAGCATGGACTGCGCGGTGCTGGGCCCGGACGAGGGCCGGGTCTACCTGGGCGTGACCTGCTTCGACGCGACGCGGATCTTCCAGGCCTATGACCGCAAGGCCGGCCGGTTCGTGGACCTGGGCTATGACCGCGTGGCCGATCCGTACGACGCCAAGTTCCACCGGTCGCTCGTGCGCGCCTCGGACGGGAGCCTGTACGCCGCGGTGGCGCTCCTGCACGACGTGGACCGGTTCTTGAAGGCGCCGGGCGGCGCGGTGGTGCGCTACGACCCGGCCTCCGGCGCGATCGAGAAGCTGGGCGTGCCTGTGCCGCACGTGTACATCCAGTCGCTGGTGCTCGACGAAGAGCGGCGCACGGCCTACGGCCTGTGCTTCGCCCCGGAGATGCTGTGCGCATTCGACCTGGACACCCGCCAGGGGCGCAGCCTCGGGCTCGTGGGCACAGGGTACGGCGGACCGGCCATGGCCGAGAACATCGTGCGCGACGGCGAGGGGTGCGTGTGGTCGAGCTGGTCGCTGACCCGCGCGTGGCAGTCCGCGCCCGGGGTCGACGCCCTGCGCCTGTGCAAGTACGACCCGCGCGCGGACCGGGTCAGGTTCTTCGACCAGGGCCTGCCCCGGCCCGAAGGCGGGCACGGGTTCGTCAAGCCGGAGGCGTTTTTCGAGTTCGGCGACGGATACGTGTACGCGAGCGGCGGCAACGGCGCGCTGTACCGCGTGGACCCGGCCACCGGCCGCGCCGAGCACCTGTGCACGCCGACCCCGGACCGCCGCAGCCGGCTGAGCAGCCTTGCGCGGGCCGAGGACGGGACCGCCTACGGAATCACGGGCCGCGACGGGGAGTGCGAGCTCATGCGGGTGGACTATCGCACCGGCCGATTCGAGAAGCTGGGCCGCGTGCGCGACCGGGACGGCGAACCGCTGTGGCAATGCCACGACATCGTGCGCGCGCAGGACGGAACCCTGTACGTATGCGAGAACGACAATCCCTATCGGAGCGGGTATCTCTGGGAGATCGTGCCGTGAGCGCCGCGAAGAGCGAACAGACGCACGTGCGCACCGTGTTCTTCAACGTGCAGGTCGACTGCGAGTCCACCCAGCACGCCCTGCGCGACCCCGGCCTCGGGGAGCGGGCGATCCGCGGCCTGGGCGAGGTGTTCGCCCAGACCGGGGTGAAGGGGACGTTCCTCGTCATCCCCGGGGACCTGCGGGCCCATGGGGCGGTCTACCGCGAGCTTCAGGCCGCCGGGCACGAGATCGGCCTGCACGTCCATCCGGCCGACCAGGGGTACGAGGAGTTCCTGGGCGTGTACTCCGCCGAGGACCAGGCCAGGATCGTGGCGGAGGCGCGGGACGCGTTTTGCGCGGCCATGGATCGGCCGCCCCGGGCCATCGTGCCCGGGTACGGATCGGCCAACGACCACACCTTTCCCGTGTTCGAGGCGCTGGGCTTCACCCACGGGCATGCGTCGTTTCCCACGCGCGACCTGCCCCAATGCGCGTGCGTGTGGGGAAGCTCGCCGCGGGGCTGCCACTACCCGCATCGATACAACCGGTGCCTGGAGGGGGACGTGGACTTCGTGGACATCCCGCCGACCATTGACGCGCAGTCGCGCATGTGGGGCGGACGCCACCCCCAGGACCTGCGCGTGGAGCTGGTGGACGCCAAGAACCACTGGTACACGATCGACAAGGACCTCAAGCGCCAGGTCGACGCGGGCGAGGACGTGGCCACGCCCTATATCCGTGCGCTCACGCACAACGTGTTCGAGTACGGGCGGCCGGACGATTTCCGCCGCGAGACGCTCCTGGGGATCATCCAGGCCGTGCGCGAGCGGTGCGAGGCCTATGGGTGTCGGATGCAGCCGGCCACGCTGGCCGAGATCGCCGAGGACTTCCGTGCCAAGGTGCCTCGTCCCAAAGGCGCCGCGAAGCTTACGCTGGACACCCGGGGCCGCAAGCCGGGCGGCGCGCCCGAGGCGGGCGCGTGAGAGCCTGTCTGGCGCCTCACGGCTGCGTGCGGTAGGGGATCGAACCGTCCGCCTTGCGCACCGCATACCCCCATCTGGACAGGTAGTGATCCGAGGGCGCGAACTCGTCTCCCAGCGCGGTGAGAGTCGCACGGAGCCGGTCCTCCAGCTCGCGCTGGAGCGCCGCGTACTCCGGGCGATCCACAAGATTCTCCATCTGAAACGGGTCGGCCTGGTTGTCGTAGAGCAGCCACGGGCCGCCCAGGCTGCGTACATAGGTATGGCGCTCGGTGCGAAGCCCGCGGTACTCGCGCCCGTCCAGCGCGCGAGCGAACCCTGCGAAGGGGTGGTAGCAGGCGACGAGCGCGGCGTGTGCGGGTGCCCGATCAGTCTCGCTGCGGAGCAGGGGGCCGTAGTCGCGTCCCTGGACCGTGTCCGGCACGGACAGGCCGCACAGGCCCAGCAGCGTGGGCATGAGGTCCGGCGCATCGATCGGCGCGCGGACTGTGCGCCCGCCGGCCACCGCGCGCGGAAAGCGCACAAGCAGCGGCACGCGGATGCATTCGTCCCAGGGGCTCTGGCGAGGCATGCGCGCGTGGGCGCCGGCCATGTCGCCGTGGTCGGACCAGAACATCACCACGGTGTTGTCGGCCAGGCCCTCGCGGTCCAGTGCGGCCAGCAGGCGTCCGACCATCTCGTCGAGCAGCGCGATGTAGGCGTAGTAGTCCACGAGCCGCTCGCGCACGAGCGACCGAAGCGTGCGCCCCGGCGCGCGCCGCGCGGGTCCGTACTGGGCAAAGGGCGGATGGTCCTCGACCGGTCCTTCGGGTACGTTCGGCCGCAGTACCAGGCGGTCGGCCTCGAAGAGCTGGCGGTACGTGTCGGGCGCGTGCACCCGGCCTCCGCGACCGAAGCCCTCGTGCGGCGGTCCCCAGGCCAGGGCCAGGAAGAACGGTCGCTGCGGGTCGCGCGTTCGGATCAGGCGCTCTGCCTCGTCGGTCTGGGCGAGGGCGTCGAACGCGGGCCACTGGCGGGGGCTGGTCTCGTCATCCGCATAATACAGGGAATGCGTATAGTCGTGCGTACAGCCCAGGGCCCGCCAGGATTCGAACCCCAAACGGTCCTTGGGCGGGATGCTCGCGGCGCGCTCGGCCCCGTTGAGGTGCCATTTGCCGATGTACGCGGTCTTGTACCCGGCTTGGCGAAAGGCCCGCCCCAGGGTCGTGGCCTGTGTGCGCAGGGGCGCGTCGTTGAGGAAGACCCCGTGGCGCAGCGGGTATTGTCCGGTCATCAGAGACGCGCGCGCGGGCGAGCACACCGGACAGCCGGAGGCTGCGTGCACGAAGTCCACGCTGTGCGCGGCCAAGGCGTCCAGATTGGGCGTGCGCGCGTTCGGGTCGCCCCCGAACCCGGTCGCCCATCGCCCTAGCTGGTCCGGGAACAGGAACAGGACGTTCGGACGTTGGGGGCTCACGGGGCGCCTCTCGGCGGATCGGGACCACTGCTTCGAGCTACAGCCTTCCTCATGGGCGCAAAAGCCCCGCTCAGGTGAGCTCGGACACGTGCACGATGCGCTTCTCGACGATGGACTTCTCCGCGGCCATGGGCACGAGGAGCGCGTTCTTGCCGCGCTCGGGCGTCACCAGCGGCTGGTCGCCCGTGCGGATGCAGCGCACAAAGTCTCCGGTCAGCCCGCCGCGCAACACATTGCCGCCCTCCGTGTAGTCGAAGTACTCCACATGCCCGTCGTTGTGCTCGAAGTGCACGATCTCCCCGTCCCGGTGGCCGTAGTACACTCGGCCCTCGGTGCCCTGAATGCCCAGCTCGCGGTCGTGCTGTCCCTCATCGCGCACGAACGCGACGCCGACCATGCCCTTGGCCCCGGACTCGTAGTCGTTGACGATCCAAGCGTGGTCCACGATGTCGCTCTTGTGTCCCCAGGGTGTGAAGTGCTTCTTGATGCCGCCGGTGGCGTACACCGTGGTGGGCGGGGATTGCACCCACAGGTCCAGGATGTCGTAGTGGTGGCAGTTCTTCTCCACGATGGCCCCGCCCGACTTGGCCGGGTCCCACACCCAGTCCTTCATTTTGCCGTAAGGGCCGCGGAACTCGGTGCACCAGGCCATGACCGGCTCGCCGATGGCTCCGCTCTCCACGATCTCGCGGATCTTGTGCGGACGTACGCGGTAGTGCATCTGCATGCCCAGGCACAGGAGCTTGCCCGTGCGCTCTGCGGCGGCGATCATCTCGTCGCACTTGGCGAGCGTCACCTCCATGGGCTTTTCGCACAGCACGTGGATCCCGGCCTCGAGCGCGGCCACGGTCATGTCGCGGTGCAGGTAATTCGGCCCCGCGATGAACACGCCGTCGAGCTTCGCCTTCTTATACATCTCGCGGTAGTCTTCGTACGCGTCGATGGGGTAGCCGAACGTCTGTTCGTAGGCCTGCTTGCCGTGGGAGAGGCGGTCGGGGCGGTTGTCGCAGATCGCGGCCAGCACGACCTCGTCCTGGTCCTGCTTGAAGATATGCCCGCCGTGAAAGCACGTGCGCTGGCCCATGCCCACGATCCCGACGCGTACCTTGTCCATTGCGCGTCCCTTTCCGTGTTCGAACCATGTCGGACGGAGTCAGCCCGTCCGATGCCTGTGGGGCCAGAGCCCCTCTCGGCCCCGCTCGTTCTCTAGACTCCCGCGCATCGCGGCGGGCGCACGCCGCTCACGTAAGCTCGGACACGTGCACGATGCGCTTCTCGGCGATGGACTTCTCCGCGGCCATGGGCACGAGGAGCGACTTCCTGCCGCGCTCGGGCGTGACCAGCGGCTGGTCGCCCGTGCGGATGCAGCGGATAAAGTCCGCGGTCAGCCCGCCGCGGAGCACGTCCCCGCCGCCCAGGTAGTCGAAATGCTCCTTGTGCCCGTCGTTGTGTTCCAGGTGCACGACCTGCTTGTCTCTGCGCGCGTAATAGATGCGCCCCTCGGTGCCCTGCACGCCCAGCTCGCGGGCGTCCTGGCCCTTCTCGCGCACGAACGCGACCCCGACCATGCCTTTGGCCCCGGACTCGTAGTCGTTGACGATCCAGGCGTGGTCCACGATGTCGCTCTTGAACCCATAGGGCTGGACGTGCTTCTTGATCCCGCCCGTGGCGTACACCGTGGTGGGCGGCGAGTCGACCCACAGGTCCAGGATGTCGTAGTGGTGGCAGTTCTTCTCCACGATGGCCCCGCCCGACTTGGCCGGGTCCCACACATAGTCCTTGATTTGCGCATAGGGCCCGCGGAATTCGGTACACCAAACCATGACCGGCTCGCCGATGGCCCCGCTCTGGATGATCTCGCGGATTCTGTGCGGCCGCACGCGATACTGCATCTGCATGCCCAGGCACAGGAGCTTGCCCGTGCGCCGGGCGGCTTCGATCATCTCGTCGCACTTGGCGAGCGTCACCTCCATGGGCTTCTCGCACAGCACGTGGATCCCGGCCTCGAGCGCGGCCACGGTCATATCGCGGTGCAGGTAGTTGGGCCCGGCGACGAACACGCCGTCGAGCTTCGCCTTCTCGTACATCTCGTGGTAGTCTTCGTACACGTCGATCGAATAGCCGAAGGCCTGTTCGTAGACCTGCTTGCCGAAGGAGAGGCGATCGGGGCGGTTGTCGCAGATTGCAGCCAGCACGATCTCGTCCTGGTCGCCGGAGAAGATGTGCGCGCCGTGAAAACACGTGCGCTGGCCCATGCCCACGATGCCGAGGCGAACCTTGTCCATCGTACGGTCCTTTCCGGTATGCGCGCGAGGCCGGACGCAGGGCGGACCTCGACGGCGCGTGTACGCTGCACCCCGCTTGCGCGCGCCGGGTGCCCCAGGGGAAACAAGTGAGTGGCGGAGGGTAGAGGATTCGAACCCCTGGTGGGTTTCCCCACAGTGGTTTTCAAAACCACCGCCTTCGACCGCTCGGCCAACCCTCCGCGATGCGCGCCGGCGCTCAGGCCCCGGCGCTCTCCAGAATGCACAGCAGGTCGCCGGTCTTCACCTTGCGGTCTTCCTCGACCAGGACCCGCTTCACGGTGCCGGACCCGGGCGCGGGCACGGTGAAGCTGGCCTTGTCCGTGACCATCTCCACCAGGTCGTCGCCTTCGGAGACCTCGTCGCCCGCCTCGCAGTACACAAAGCTCACGGTCGCCGTCTCGCCCGCCTCGTCGTCGCCCGAGGCCTCGGCCAAGTCCGGGAGCCGCACCTCCACCTGCGCCACGTGTCTTCTCCTTGTCCCTGTCGTCCCTACGACTGTCGGCTCCGTTGCGTATGCGTGCCCGTCCAGTCTATGCGCCCGGCCCGGCGGGTCAAGCCTCGGCCCCAAGTGCCGGGGCCGCTTGACCGCAGCCGGGCGACCCGTAGCATGGCGCTGGCGCGGCACATGTGCCGGTGGGCGCGGCCCGGGGCAAGGAGATCGTGGTGCGCAGACGACCGCTCGTGGCGATGCTCTTGGCCGTGCTCGCGGGCCTGGTGGCCGACCGGTGGGGGTATACCGCCACGCTGGCCGCGGCCAGCGCGGGGGCGGTGCTGCTGTCGGCGGCCGCATTGGCGCGCCACCAACGTGCCCGGGCCGCGCTTCTGGTGGCGGCGGTGGCCGCGGCCTGGCTCGCCTGGGGCCGCAGCCACGCCCAACGCATCCGCCACCAGCGCGCCGTGGAGGCGATCCAGGCCCGGGGCGACACCGAGCTGTTGCTTCGGGTCGATTCCGCGCCTCTGTCCGTGGGGGGAAGTGCGGCGACGGACACCGGCGCCAGCCCGTCGTTCATCGCCACAGTGCGCGGCGGCACGCTTCACGGCGTGCGCTACCGGGTGTACGCGGACGATCTGGACGCCGTGCCCAGCGAGCTTGTGCGCGCGCGGATGGAGCCGTTTCCCGCGCGGGTGCGCGCCTTCCCGGGCGCGTTCGACGCGGCCGACCACCGCGAGCGCCTGGACGTGGCCGCCAGCGGCCGGGCCAGCGAAGCCGAGGTCGTGGCCCCGCCGGACCGCCTCTCGCCTGCGTATCTCGCGCACGCCGCGCGCAGCCGGCTCGTGGAGCGGACCCTGCGGTACGTGCGCGGCGAGACTGGGGCGTTCCTGGCCGCGGTTCTGTACGGGTACCGCGAGGGCGTGAGCGCGGAGCTTCGCGCGCGGTTCCGGGACACGGGCACCGGGCACCTGCTCGCGATCAGCGGGCTGCACGTGGGCCTGGTGACGGGGCTGGCGTGGTGGCTCTTGCGCCGGGCCGGGTTGGGGCCGCGGGCCGCGTCCGCGGGCGGCATTGCGGCGTGCCTGTTGTACCTCGCGCTCACGGGCGGTCGGCCCAGTGCGGTGCGGGCCGGGGTGATGGCGGTGCTGTTCCTGGGCGGGTTCCTGGTGGGGCGGCGAAGCGACCTGTTGAACGCGCTGGCGTGCGCGGCGCTCCTGATTCTCTTCCACCATCCGCCCGTGCTCACGGACGCGGGGTTTCAGCTGAGCTTCGTGGCCGTGCTCTTCCTCTCGCGGCTGGGGCACCAGCTTCGCATTCTTGCGCCCGCGGCCTGGGAGGCCGAGCCCGACGCGGGCGCGCAATCGGCCGCGCTCGCGCGCGGGCGCGTACGGGCCTGGACGCACGCCGTGGGCCGTCGGGCGTGGGGCCTGTTCCTTCTGTCCGTGGCCGTGTGGGCGGGTCTGTGGCCGCTTGCGGCGTACTACTTCAAGCTCCTCGCGTTCGCGGGACTCTTGTTGAACGTGATCGTGATTCCGCTCCTGCCCGTGGTGCTGGCGGGCGGACTGCTCGTGCAGGCGGCGGGCCTGTGTCCCGCGGGGGCGGCCGGTGTGTGGGTGGATGCGTGCACGCTGCCCGCGCGGGCGCTCCTTGCGCTCGTGGGCCGGGTGGCCCGGGACGGCGGCCTGGCCGCAGGGGTGAACCCGCCGGCGGTGTGGGCCCTGGCCCTGTACTACGCGGTGTTCGCCGCGCTCTTTGCCCGGCGGGCGCTGGGGGTGCGGGCCGTGCACCTGCTCACGGCCGGGGCCGCCGCGGCGGCGTGCATGCTCACGACCATGCAGCCCGCGCACCGCCCCCCGCGCGCACGGATCACCCTGCTGGACGCGAGCGGAGGCACCTGCGCGGTGGTCGAGGACGCGCGCGGCCGCGTGGCCGTGGCCGGGCATCTGCCCTGGCACGGGCTCGACATCGTGGACTATCTGCGGTTCCACGGCCGCGACCGGCTCGACGCCCTGGCCGTGTTCCCGCCCTACCGGCGCGAGGCCGCGGACGAGCTGCGCGCCGTGGCGCGCCAATACGAGGACGACGAGCCGCTGGCCGTGCGCTGGGTCCCGTACCACGCCGAGGACGAAGACCGGTCCGCGAACGAGGACCGGGTGCGCGTGCTCGGGCCCGATCAAACCGGGGCGGAGGTCCGGCTGCGCGTGTTGCGCGACCGGGGCGGCTGGCCGCGGGCGTGGACGATCCGCACCCAGGGCCTGTGCGCGGTGGTGACCGAGAGGGGATGGCCCGGGCAGGTCGCCTGGGCCGTACGCGAGGCCGTGGCCGAGCAGTGGCCGCAGGTTGCCGTGCTGCGCATCCGCGGGGACGAGGTGCCTGCCTGGCTTCTGCGCCGCACACGCGACGACCGGCCCGACGCCGCCAGCCGGGTGCCCGCGGGCGACGCGCAGCGCATCGCTGCCGTAACGTTCGTGGACGCGCCCCAGGGCCGTGGGCTGCCGAGCACGCTGCGGCGACGCGACTGGGGCGCGATCCGCATCGAGGCCGGCCCAGACGGAGGGTCCGTGGTCCGGGCCTTTGACGGCGAGGAGTGGGTGCCCCTGCGCCGAGTGCGGCCCGGCTCACGTGCGCTTCCCTAAGGCACTGGTGCGGGAAGGACGGGCCGCGCCGGATGCGGCGGCCTCAGTCGGTCTCCAGACCGAAGCGCTCCAGGAACTCGCCCACGTTCGACGGGGCCGACCGGGCGATCATCTGGCCCACGTACGCCAGGATCGAGAAGCCCCACACGTGCTCCGGGCCCTGAATCACCCCGGTGCGGATGTCGTTCTCCTGGTCCAGGCGGTCGGCCACGCGCTCGGTGGCCGCGTCCAGAGGCCCGTCCACCACGTCCAGGGCCTGCGAGGCGTTCAGGTACCGCGCGGGCGGGAACCGCACCAGCCGGTTGATGAGCACGGGGATGGCGTCTTCGTCCATGTCCTCGAAGTCGAACCCCTCGAGCTCGACCGGGCTGCGCGGCGCAATGATCTGGGGCCGCTCCACGGTCACCTTGCCGCGGCGCAGGACCACGTCGCCCGCGTTCACTCCCGATTGGGCCAGAAACAGGTACGGCAGGTTCGTGTTGCCGAACGTGTACAGCGTATGCTTGCGCGCACGCACGATGCGCGTTCGCTTGAGCGCTTCGGCGAAGGCCTCGAGCGGACCCCGCTTGGTCATGCCAATCCTCCATTGTGCGAACGCTCCGGGACTCGCGGTGTCTCGGTAGGAGCCCTATACAATACTTGTACCACGCAACAGACCCATGTGCAACCTGTTTCCCGGTCTCCTCTAACCGGGCGACGAAGCGCGCTCACGCGATTCGCCCCCTTGACATCGCAGGCCTGTGGCCTAGAGTGCGTACAGGCCGGACCCAACCGGCCGCGCACAGGGCGAGGCAGCCTATGGACCCCTCGGCGATCGGGCCACGCATCGCGCGGGTACGCACGCAGGCGGGCCTGTCCACGGAGGAGCTCGCCGCGCGCATCGGCGAGTCCCCGAGCCGCCTACAGCGCGTGGAGCGGGGCGAAGCCCCGGCGAGCATGGACGTCGTCCGTGCAATCGCGCGCGCTCTGCATGTGCACCCCTTCAGCATGCTGGAGACCACGGCCGGCCTGGGCGGCGGCGACGACTTGGGCGAGGCCGGGGGCGGGCCTCGCGCCGGGTATCTGGGCCGGCTCCTCGTGCGGACCCGCACACGCGCGCGGTTGAGCGTGGACGAGGCCGCCTGCGCCCTGCAGATCCCCGCCCACCGGCTGGAGGCCTTTGAACGCGACGGCGAGGTGCCCGGGCCCGAGATTCTGGCCCGCATGGCGATCCTGTACCCGGTCGACGAGCGTGAGCTCACCGGGGTGGCCCGGTTGCAGGCCGAGAATCCCGCGCTCGCCGCGCGGATGTCGGCCATGGACGCCCTGCTGGAGGTGTTCCTGCACTGCGTGCGAGCGCGGCCGCAGCTCTTTCCCGACGAGGCACAGCGCCGGGCCGTGACGCACGACCTGGAGGCCGCCCTGAGCCTGGATGCGCGGGGGACAATGGGCACGGAGCGCGAGGCCGCGTACTTCTCGATCGGCCACCTGTCGGACCGATTGCTAAGGGCGCTCCAGGACCCGGAGTTCCACGCGCGCGTGGAGGCGCTCGCGCGCGAGCACGCGCAGGCGAAGGCGCCCGGCAACGACCCGGACGATGCGGGCGCGCAGGCGCCCGCGCCGGGGCCGGACGCAGAGTCTTGACCCGGGCCCGCGGGCGGCCTACCATCAACCGGTAGGCGCCGCGAGGAGGCGGGCATGGACAGCGCGCGCATCCTGGTCGTGGACGACGACGCGGCCATCCGCCGCGTGATCGGGCAGGTGCTACGCAAGTCCGGGGGGCACGAGGTCCACAGCGCCTCGGACGGCGAGGAGGCCCTCGCGTTCCTGGAGGAGCGCGGGTACGACTGGGACCTCGTCATCACGGACCTGCTCATGCCCCGGCTGGACGGGGTCGGGCTCATCCGGGCGCTGCGCGAGCGCGCGCCGCAGGTCTCGTCTCTCGTGTTGACCGCGCACAAGCGCGACCAGCGCGTGGTCGAGTGCCTGGAGCTGGGCGCGTTCGACTACATCCTCAAGCCCGTGCACGTGAAGGACCTGCTACAGACCGTGCGGCGAGCCTGGGCCCGGCACCAGCGGTTCCATGGCCACACCGACCAGGTGGAGATCACCAGCGAATTCGAAGGCTGGGTGGAGCTCACCGCGCCGAGCGACTTCGAGTACGTGGAGCGCTTCCAGAAGTTCACGAGCCTCTTGGGAGACGTGCCGCTGGCCAAGGAGGAGCGCGACAACATCCGCCTGGCCGTGGACGAGCTCGGGCAGAACGCGGTCGAGTGGGGCAACCGCAAGGACCGCACCAAGCGCATCCACCTCTCGTACTGCGTGTTCGAGGACCGGATCGTGCTCAAGATCGAGGACGAGGGCGAGGGGTTCGACGTAGAGGCCCTGGGCGACCCGTCCGCGAACCCGCTCGAGCACATCATGAGCCGCCTCTCCTCGGGCAAGCGCGTGGGAGGGTACGGGATCTTTCTCTCGAAGAAGCTTGTGGATGAGGTGGACTACAGCGACAAGGGCAACGTGGTGCTGCTCACTAAGTACTTCTCCAGCAACCCGCCCGAGAGCGCCGAAGCGGACGCGCCGTCCTGACCCGGGGACGCAGGCCAGTGACCGCCCGTCGGGTCGCCGAGCCGCGCCACGACCGGCAGTGGCCGGCCGTGGCGGAATCGACTCGCGCCCGAACGGGCGCTGCGGGTGCGGCCGGGCTCAGCCGTGCTGCACCTCGATGCGCCGCGTGCGTGCCTTGGCCTCGGGCGACCGGGGCAGGGTCACGGTCAGCACCCCGTCCTTGAACGAGGCCTGGGCCTTGTCCTCTTGGAGGTCCCCCGAGAGCGGGATGTCGCGGTGGAACGAGCCGTACGAGCACTCGCTGTACTGCACGCCCTCGCGCTCCTCGGTGGACTCCGTGCGCTTTTCGCCCTGGATCGTGAGCACGCCGTTGGCCACGGTCACGTCCACGTCCTGCTCGGACATGCCCGGCAGCTCGGCGCGCACCCGCACCTCGTCGTCCGTTTCGGACACGTCCACGTGCGGGGAGAACGCCCCCAGCGCCTGGGTGCCCGGCCGGTGCCACAGGCCGAAGTCGCGCCAGAAGTCCTCGAAGAGCTGGTTCATGCGCGACTGGAGCGCATGCACGGGCTCCTCCTCTTCCCCGCGACGGACCGGCACATTGCGCCGGGCCCAGTTCCACGGGGCCAGATCGCGAATCGCCATGGCGCCACCTCCTTTCCGTCTCAGCTCGGGCGGAGCCGCGGGCGGCAATGCCACACGGCCCGCGCCCATCCCCTCATGCGCGGCCCGCAGCGGAGCCGCGCACCCGGTCCGCGCCGGAGCTCACTCCGTGCTGACCGGGATCTTTCTCGTCTTCGCCTTCTCCGACTTGGGCAGCGTCAGCTCCAGCACGCCGTCGCGCACCTTGGCGGTGATCTTGTCCTGGTCGATCTCCTCGGAGACCGTGAACGCGCGCTCGTAGTCGCCCACCTGGTACTCCGCGTGGCTGAGAGCCAGGCCCTCCTCCGGCGGGGCGGGCTCCACGAACCCGCGCAGGGTCAACACCCCGTTCTCCAGGGTCACCTCGGTGCTCTGTTCGCTCACGCCGGGCATCTCCGCGGCCACGTGAATGGCCTGGTCGGTCTCGTAGATGTCCGTGCGCGGCACATAGGCCTTGCGCTGACGCGTGCGTTCGACGCCCTCGCGGGGCTGGGCCTCCTGCTTGGGCGTCGCCTTCTGGAGTTCCTTGCGTTCGGTCATGGTCTTCCTCCTTTCCACGTGGCGCGCGTGCGCGTCACGAGCTGGTGACCTCGATCCGCTTGGGCCGCTCGGCCTCGGTGCGCGGGAGCGTGAGCCGCAGCACGCCGTTGGCGAGCTTCGCGTCCACCTTGTCCGCGTCCACGCGATAGGGGAGCTCCACCGTGCGAAGGAACTGCCCGGAGCTCCGCTCGGCCCGGTGGTAGGTGCGCGTCTCTTCCCGCTGGGCGTTGCGCGTGCCTCGCAGGGTGACGACGTCGCCTTCCACCGAGATGTCCAGGTCCTCGGGCTTGACGCCGGCGAGCTCGGCCGTGAGCACAAGCTTGTCCTCGCCGCTCCACAGGTTCACGGGCGGATAGGCCGTCTCGTACCGCGGCAGCCCCCCGAGCAGGCGATCGAACTCATTGCGCAGCCGGTCCATCTCGCGCCACGCCGAGTCCCAAGGTCCATAGCCTAGTCCCAACATGGTCGTTGCCTCCTTTCTCAGTCGCATTCCGTTCAGCCGCCCGGTCCGTCCGGTTGGCAAGAAACACGTTACCAAATACCGTGCCAGTTGCGCAGGACCCCGGTCGTGCCCCGCAGTGCCGTTCGTCGTCACAAGACATTTTCAGATAAGGGGTTGGAACGAGTTGGATTCTGTAGCGCAGGGGGATGACGTCGGGCCGGTACGCCATTATGACATATGCGGCCCAACCGTGTCGGAATGACACGGTCCGCTGCTCGTTCGGACAAGAGGCCTGCTGGATCGGGATGAGTTCGAGACCCGCGGCCTACTCGCCCCTGGCCCGGCGCAGGGCCACGGCCTGCATGTCCACGGCCAGGTCGCGCTCGTCCACGATCTCCCGGCCCAGGACCTTTTCGATCAGGTCCTCGAGGGTCACGATCCCGGCCAGGCCGCCGTATTCGTCGAGCACCCCGGCGATGTGCACGCGGTCGCGCAGAAAGCGGCTCAGGGTCCGCAGGCAGTCCGCGGCCTCGGGCACGTGGTCGATCTCGCGGGTGAGTTCGCGGATGGGGGCCTCCTGGCGGCTCGGGTAGCGCACGTCCGCGAGGTCGGGCAGGGTGACGTACCCGATGATGTTCTCCGGGTCGTCGCGGTAGACCGGGACCCGGGTGAACCCGCGCTCCGTGGCCAGGCGCAGGGCCTCCTTCACGGGCATGCCCTCCGGCAGGCAAAAGACCACGGTGCGCGGGGTCATCACGTCGCGCACGCGGGTCTCCTCCAACTCCATGACCCGGTGGACCATGCGGTTCTCGGCCTCGTTGATCTCGCCCTGGGCCGCGCCCAGCCGCGTGAGGCCCAGGATCTCCTCGTCGGTGATGCGCTCGCCGGGTCCGCGGCCGGCGATCAGGTTGCTCAGCCTCTGCACCAGGAACACGAACGGCCCCAATACCGTGCGGATCAGGAGGATCGGCCACACGATCCAGGGCCACAGGCGCTGCCAGTACACCGCGCCCGCGGTCTTGGGGATGATCTCGGACACGAGCAGGATGGCGAGCGTCAGCCCCGCCGAGAAGAGCGGCACCGCCCAGGGTCCGTGGTCGGCGAGCACTTGGCCGGCGTAGCTGCCGGACAGGGCCGCGCCCGCGGTGTTCGCCACGGTGTTCAGGATCAGGATCGCGGCGATGGGCCCGGCGATGTGCCGCTTGAGCGCGAGCATGTGCGCGGCCAGGTGCCCGCCGCGGGCCTTGGCCGCCTCCAGGGCGCCCACGCGCGTGGAGTAGAGCACCGCCTCGTACAGGGAACAGTTGAGCGAAATGAAGATCGTCAGGAACACGACCACGGCGAGCTCGATCATGGATTGCCCCCTCTCGGAACTCGGGCCGCGCTCGGGGGCGCGGCCGAACGGCTCAGCGCGGCTTGCGCATGACGAACCCGCGCTCCTGGGACAGGAAGCGCGCCCCGTGGACGCCAAGCCGCGTGGTGCGAAAGACCAGATTGCCCGCGCGCTGGACCCATGTCAACACGCGCTGCATGGGCCCGGTGCGCTCCCAGGCGGCCATGTGCACGGCCGGCGGGCCGTAGAAGAATTCCTCGCACGAGGCGAAGCCCGCGGCGCGGGCGGCTTCGCGCACCGCTTCGGTGGCGTGCGCGCGGTGCAGGGACCAGTTCTCGGGCGCCCAGCGCCGCCACAGCCCTGCGGCCGGGGCGTGCATGTTCGGCATGGTGAAGAGCATCCGCCCGCCGGGGTGCAGCCACGCGCAGCAGCGGTCCATGAGCGGACGCAAGTCGGGCAGGTGCTCGGCCAGGCCGAAGTGCACGATCGCCTCGTACGGCGCGTCAGTGCCCGGCCAGGCGAACAGGTCGGCCTCGATGGTCCGCACGGGCACGTCCTGGCCGGCAAAGAGCCCGGTCAGCGCCTCCAGCCCAGCCGCGCTGTAGTCCAGGGCCGTGACTTGTGCGCCCGTCCACCGGGCCAGGGCCAGGAGCCGCAGGTTCGGCCCGCCGCCGCCCAGCTCCAGCACCCGCGCGCCGCGCAGGTCCCCGAGCCGCTGGCGCATCACGGACACGAACAGGCCGCGCGGGCCGTAGGTGCGCCCGCGCAGATGTTTGGCGACAAGGTCGCGGTCCGCGTGCGCCGCGGACCGGGCGCCGCGCCACTGCGCGTCCCAGTAGGCGGAGGAGGTCAGGGGATCGGAGGCCTGGTTCATGGGGTCTGGCAACAACCTTGGCACAGCCATCGGGTCGCGGGCTCGGACGCGGGCGCGAAGACCCGCGCCCGGCGCGCGCGTCGCGCCCGCCATGCACCTACCATATCCGAACCCGGCGGCCAAAGGCAAGCGCGCATCCGCGCGCCGCGGCCGCTGCGCCCAGGGCGCCGTGGTTCGGCTGCGCGGCGACCTACGAAAAACGAGGCGCGTCCGCGTCGGACGCGCCCCGGTGAACCTGCGAAGGCAGGTGAGTGGGGAGAAGGCAGCCTACATCATCCCGCCCATACCTCCCATGCCGCCCATGCCTCCCATGCCCCCCATACCGCCCATGCCGCCGCCGGGCGGGCCTGCGGGCTGGGGCTTCTTCTCCTCGGGCACTTCGCTGATCACGCAGTTCGTGGTCAACAGCAGCGTGGAGATGGACGCCGCATTCTGGAGCGCGATGCGCGCGACCTTGGTCGGGTCGATGACGCCCGCCTTTTCCAGGTCCTCGAACTTGTCCGTGGCCGCGTTGTATCCGAACGCGCCGTTCTCGTTGGCCACGCGCTGGAGCACCACCGCGCCCTCCTTGCCCGCGTTCTGCGCGATCTGTTTCAGCGGCGCGGACAGGGCCCGGCGTACGATGCCCACGCCCACGGCCTCGTCCTCGGTGCACTCGATCTTGTCGAGCGCCTTGAGCGCGCGCACGAGCGCCACGCCGCCGCCCGGGAGGATGCCCTCTTCGGCCGCGGCGCGGGTCGCGTGCAGGGCGTCCTCGACGCGGGCCTTCTTCTCCTTCATTTCCACCTCGGTGGCCGCGCCCACGTTGATCTGGGCCACGCCGCCGGCGAGCTTGGCCAGGCGCTCCTGGAGCTTCTCGCGGTCGTAGTCGCTGGTGGTCTCGTCGATCTGGGCGCGGATCTGGCGCACGCGGCCTTCCAACTGGGCCCGGTCGCCGGCTCCGTCCACGATGGTGGTGTTGTCTTTGTCGATCCGAATGGTCTTGGCCGTCCCAAGGTCATTGAGGGTGATGTTTTCCAGCTTGAGGCCAAGGTCTTCCGAAATCACGCGCCCGCCGGTCAGGATAGCG
>Ga0180432_10001398_pt1 | contig 38253 bp, 25 predicted proteins | sample SS_ome_10_FD_132414 | JGI IMG/M metagenome (GOLD analysis project Ga0180432, IMG submission 132414) | Hypersaline lake sediment archaeal communities from the Salton Sea, California, USA - SS_1_MS_2 metaG | ecosystem: Environmental > Aquatic > Non-marine Saline and Alkaline > Hypersaline >... | reverse complement strand
GCATGAAGGTGGAATCGCTAGTAATCGCGGATCAGCACGCCGCGGTGAATACGTTCCCGGGCCTTGTACACACCGCCCGTCACACCACCCGAGTCGGCAGCACCCGAAGTGGCTGATCTAACCCGCAAGGGAGGAAGGTTACGAAGGTGAGGCTGGTAAGGGGGGTGAAGTCGTAACAAGGTAGCCGTATCGGAAGGTGCGGCTGGATCACCTCCTTTCAAAGGATAGACAACATTCTTGAGGAATCGGTTTTAAGATACTGCTCAGTTTTGAGCGAATCATCGCATGGACGTTACGCTTCTGTTGTTACGGTGTTCGTTATAGGCCTTGATGAGCAATATTGGTATAAGGTTGAGAGCGGACTCACTGGGCCTGTAGCTCAGTTGGTTAGAGCGTACGACTGATAATCGTAAGGTCGGTGGTTCGATTCCACTCAGGCCCAAGCGCGTTTTGTATTACTGAGAGCTTTTTGAGCTCTTGGGGGTGTAGCTCAGCTGGGAGAGCAACTGCCTTGCACGCAGTAGGTCATCGGTTCGAACCCGTTCACCTCCACATGCATATGCGAGTAAGAATTCGCATAATGCACTGTTCTTTTAAAATGCGTCACACATACATTACACATTAGTATGCCGGGTAGTAAAACGAGCGATCATTGTTTGTTGGTAACAGCAAACAGAATAATATGGTCAAGCGAATAAGGGCGTACGGTGGATGCCTTGGCACTGGTAGGCGATGAAGGTCGTGGCAAGCTGCGATAAGCCTCGGGGAGGAGCAAGCGTCCTTTGATCCGGGGATCACCGAATCGGAAAACCGACTATGGATGAACCCATAGTATCTCCTGCTGAATACATAGGCAGAAGAGGTTAAACCAGGGGAATTGAAACATCTAAGTACCCTGAGGAAAAGAAAGCAAAAGCGATTCCCTAAGTAGTGGCGAGCGAACGGGGAACAGCCTAAACCGATCTTTACGTTACAGGCCAGGACCGCTGTAGGATCGGGGTAAGAGGACCTGAGCAGAGAGTATCCTGGGACACTCGGGAAGTTACAAAACCTTAGCTTAGCCGAAGCCGCTGGAAAGAGAGCCAAAGAGGGTGATAGCCCCGTAGGTTAAAAGCTGTGGTCTTCCTGGTTCAGGTTCCTGAGTACCGCGGGACACGAGGAATCTTGCGGGAATTTGCGAGGACCACCTCGTAAGGCTAAATACTCACCAGTGACCGATAGTGGACAAGTACCGTGAGGGAAAGGTGAAAAGAACCCCGAGAGGGGAGTGAAATAGAACCTGAAACCGTATGCCTACAAGGTGTGGGAGGGCTATGACTTCGGTCATGCCTGACTGCGTGCCTTTTGTAGAATGAGCCGGCGAGTTACTCTATGCAGCAAGGTTAAGTGATTGTAGTCACGAAGCCGGAGCGAAAGCGAGTCTGAACAGGGCGATGAGTTGTATGGAGTAGACCCGAAACCGAGTGATCTATCCATGGCCAGGTTGAAGCAGGGGTAAGACCCTGTGGAGGACCGAACCGGTTAGTGTTGAAAAACTATCGGATGAGCTGTGGATAGGGGTGAAAGGCCAAACAAACTCGGCAATAGCTGGTTCTCCTCGAAATAGCTTTCGGGCTAGCCTCGTGTGTTTAGTTGTGGTGGTAGAGCACTGATTGAGCTAGGGGGTCCACAAACTTACCAAACTCATTCAAACTCCGAATGCCATAACTTGAGAGCACGGGAGTCAGACTGCGGGGGATAAGCTCCGTGGTCGAAAGGGAAACAGCCCAGACCAACAGCTAAGGTCCCTAAGTATATGCTCAGTGATAAAGGAGGTGGGGTTGCTAAAACAGCCAGGAGGTTGGCTTAGAAGCAGCAATCCTTCAAAGAGTGCGTAACAGCTCACTGGTCGAGTGATTCCGCGCCGAAAATGATTGGGACTAAGCATATCACCGAAGCTTTGGATATCCCCCCCACCAAAGGCGACATGCCGACATGTCGCCTTTGGTGGGGGGGGTGTGGTAGAGGAGCGTTCTATACGGGCTGAAGGTTGACCGTGAGGACAACTGGACTGTATAGAAGTGAGAATGCCGGCATGAGTAGCGATAAAGAGAGTGAAAAACTCTCTCGCCGAAAGCCTAAGGTTTTCTGAGCAATGTTAATCATCTCAGAGTTAGTCGGCCCCTAAGGTGAGGCCGGAAGGCGTAGCCGATGGGAAGCAGGTTCATATTCCTGCACCACCTGGTGGAGGCTATCGTGATGGGGTGACGTAGGAAGATATGGGCGCAGGGCGCTGGTCGTCCCTGTCCTTATGCGAAGGCTGGATGTCCAGGAAAATCCGGATGTCCTCAAGGCTGAGGCTGTAGGGGAGTGAATCTTCGGAGGAGCGAAGGTCCAGATTCTATACTACCAAGAAAAACCTCTAAACGCGAAACCGGGTGACCGTACCGCAAACCGACACAGGTAGGCGGGGAGAGAATCCTCAGGCGCTCGTGAGAACCCTCGTTAAGGAACTCGGCAAAATGGTCCCGTAACTTCGGAATAAGGGACGCCCCGTTAGTGTGAAGCCCCTGCGGGTGGAGCATGAGGGGGCCGCAGTGAAATGGGCCAAGCGACTGTTTATCAAAAACACAGGACTCTGCAAAATCGTAAGATGATGTATAGGGTCTGACACCTGCCCGGTGCCGGAAGGTTAAAAGGACGGGTTAGCTCATTTTTAATGAGCGAAGCTCCAAATTGAAGCCCCGGTAAACGGCGGCCGTAACTATGACCGTCCTAAGGTAGCGAAATTCCTTGTCGGGTAAGTTCCGACCTGCACGAATGGTGTAACGACTTGGCTACTGTCTCAACGAGGGACTCGGCGAAATTGTAATGTTTGTGAAGATGCAGACTACCTGCAGAAGGACGGAAAGACCCCGTGGACCTTTACTGTAGCCTGACACTGTAGTTTGGTTCAGTATGTGTAGGATAGGTGGGAGACGGTGAGACCGGGACGCCAGTTTCGGTGGAGTCAACCTTGAAATACCACCCTTATTGTATTGGGCTACTAACCGGTTCCTGTGAAACCAGGGCCGGGACACTGTCTGGTGGGCAGTTTGGCTGGGGCGGTCGCCTCCCAAAAGGTAACGGAGGCGCCCTAAGGTTCCCTCAGCACGGACGGAAATCGTGCGTAGAGCGCAAACGCATAAGGGAGCTTGACTGCGAGACCTACAAGTCAAGCAGGCACGAAAGTGGGGGTTAGTGATCCGGTGGTCCCGCGTGGAAGGGCCATCGCTCAACGGATAAAAGGTACCCCGGGGATAACAGGCTTATAGCGCCCAAGAGTTCATATCGACGGCGCTGTTTGGCACCTCGATGTCGGCTCTTCGCATCCTGGGGCTGGAGAAGGTCCCAAGGGTTCGGCTGTTCGCCGATTAAAGCGGAACGCGAGCTGGGTTCAGAACGTCGTGAGACAGTTCGGTCCCTATCCTCTGCAGGCGTTGGAAATTTGAGGAGATCTGTCCCTAGTACGAGAGGACCGGGATGGACGAACCTCTGGTGTACCAGTTGTCGTGCCATCGGCACCGCTGGGTAGCTATGTTCGGAAAGGATAACCGCTGAAGGCATCTAAGCGGGAAGCCTCCTCCAAGATGAGATTTCCCTTGGCCTTCGAGGCCACTGAAGACTCCTCGAAGACGACGAGGTTGATAGGCCGGAGGTGTAAGCACAGCAATGTGTTCAGCCGACCGGTACTAATCAGTCGTGAGGCTTGACCATATTATCAAAAGCCCAAGCTAATAAGCTTGGGCTTTTGTATTTGTATAGAATGAACAGCATGTAATTGTTTATACCGCTTGATAGCAGCTGATCGACTACGATACTTTAACAGTGGCGATTCCGATTGAACAGGGGAAGAGCTCGGATCACTATACTCGGAAAGCTTCGAATTTCTTCTGGAACCGCCCTCACGAGTAAAAGACCGGGAACGGTGGCGCGTATTCTCTGCTGATGATAATCGATTATTGAATAGTAGATGAATTGATAATTATTGATGGAGGGCCGAGAAATCGGATTTGGTGTCTGTATTTCATAATGGCATGAGAATATACTTGAAAATTATCCGGTAGTGTGAATAATAGAAGGGGGACTCTCTTTATTTACATTTGTAGTTTTCTTGGCAAGCTTTTTTTCGAACATACTGTGCACGCTGGCAGGCGCGACATAGTGCCGCTGTGAGTACAATATCTGATCCGAGAAGGAAGGTGAGCGTTTATACCGATAGTCTGATATGGATTTTTACCGTGTCGGAAAACGGGGCAATGATTCGGTTTCCTAATTAGGGAATCATATTTAACAGAGAGATTCATCCATCTCTTGTAATGGTGGTACTGCTTTTACGGGAATGGCGTAAACGGATGAAATACTTTAAGAAGTGAATGCCGCGAGAGAAGAGGTGTGAGATGCAATGGACAGGAAGACGTTATCAATCCATTGTCGAGAGTGTTCCCTGCGGGATCGTGGATGCGGATACGCACGGGAATATTGAATTCTGCAACGGTACTTTCACTGCTCTGCTGGGATATGGAAATGGGGAGCTCATCGGGATGTGGATTGGTGATTTGGCCGCTGATGAGATAAGCAGAAATATACTCTCTGAAATAATACAGAAATTGGATGACGATTCTTCTAGAAATGAGGATGACATTAGACTGCTGGCGCGCACCGGTCATGAAGTGGAGTGCTGGACTCAGTGGAGCATCCGCTTCGATGCGAGGCATCATCCCTGCGGTGTTATTTTCGTATTTCAACGAAAAAGCGGACGTGCAAAGGAGCATGTCGATCCGGAGGATCTGTTTGAGGAACGTGCTGCCGAGCTTATCCGGACGAGTGAACGCTATTGCCTTGCAGCGGAAGCGGCTCGGGTCGGCGTCTGGGATTGGAATATCGAAAGGAGCGAGTTTTATGTCGATCCGCTTATCAGGGCAGTTCTCGGTTATCGGGACGATAAACAAACTCATGATATAGCTGACTGGGTTTCCGCTATTTATCAGGGAGATCGTGAATCGGTTATGATGGCGGTACAGGATCACCTGGAGGGGAGAACCGAGCAGTTTTCCATTGAGCAGCGTATGATGCACCGGGATGGCTCGATATATTGGATGCTCATTCGGGGTAGCGCCATTCGGGACGAGAAGGGGAAAGGCATTCGCATGCTGGGAACGTGCACCGATATCACTGAGCGAAAAGTAGCGGAAGAATTGCTTAACGAGAACAAGGAGTTCTTGCGGAGCATTCTTGACAATGTTCGGGACGCTATCGGGCTGCTCGACCTTGAAACGCGAAGATACACGTACCGGAGCCCCTTCAGTGAGATGGTATTCGGTATCTCTCCTGATGATCCTGTTGCTCAGCCCTTCGGGTACAGCATGACTCCAGAGAGGCGGGATGAGTTGCTTCAGATATTGGAGGATGAGATTGTTCACGATGCGGAGCGGGATCCGAACCGCTCTTCGATGTTTGAGATACTTGTTAAGAATCAGAGAGACGGAACAGATCTCTGGATTGAATCCAAAGCAACCTTTATCAGGGACAGCAGCGGAAAACCGCGATATCTGCTCACCCTTGATCGCGATATCACCGAGCGCAAGATGGTCGAGGAGGAGCTCGCGCGATATCGGGAACAGCTCGAACAGCTGGTCGCGGACCGCACGAATGAACTCAGGTACAGTGAAGAGCGGTATCGCAAGCTCATTGAATTCTCTCCCGATGCGCTGATTGTACACACCGATGGAATTATTGAGTTCGTAAATGAATCATGCCTGCGGATGTTCTCGAAAACGCCTGAGCAGGAGGACCCGATCGGGAAGAAGATACTGGATTACGTACACCCGGAATCGAAAGGGATGGCAATTGAACGCTATAGGCGGCTTCAGAAGGTGGATGGCTCCAACCCCCTCGTGGAGATGAAGTTTGTTAAAACCGACGGGGAGCCGTTTTACGGTGAGATCACCTCGACGCCCTTCTCTACCTCAAGTGGTGAACGAAAGATTATGGTGAAGATTCACGACATCACCGAGCGTAAGATGATGGAGGAAGCGCTCCGGGAGAGTGAGAAGCGATATCGGTTTCTCTATGAACGGAGTCCATCAGTTGCAGTTATCATCGACAAGGATGGAGCTATCAGTGATGCAAACGATTCCCTCCTTGTGATGATGGGGAGAGAGCGCGATGAGGTCATCGGGCGGTCGGCGCTTGATTTTGTTGTTGAGGAACAGCATGAAGAGGTGGCCGATGAGATATTTCGTGCCTTGATGGGTGATCCCGGCGGGTCACAGATGGAGATCGGCATCCGCTCAAGAAGCGGTGAGATACGCACTCTTTTACTGTCACCCGGCCATGCATTCCTGCAAGAGGGTGAAGAGATTGTCGGGGTCCTCGCAACGGGGATTGATATAACGGACCGGAAGAAAGCGGAGGGGGCGCTCCGTTCGAGTGAAGAGAAATACCGTCATCTGGTTGAGGATATAAATGATGTCATCTACTCATTTGACAATAAAGGAGTCCTCACCTACGTGAGCCCGGCTGTCAGGTTCTTCGGCTACACTCCCGAGGAGGTTATCGGAGATCCGGTCAACAATTTCATCTATGAGGAGGATATGCCCGTTGTTATTGAGGGCGTTCAGCGTGTACTGAGTGGTGGGGAGCCGATACCCACCGAATTCAGGGTATTCACCAGAACGGGCGAGATTCGCTGGTTGCGGGGATTGGGAAAGTCTATCTACGATGGCGAACGGGTGGTCGGATCGAGGGGAGTTCTGACCGATATCAGCGATCAGAAGCAGGCCGAAATGGCGCTGAAATACCGGGTAGAGTTCGAGAAGATTATCACCGCCATTGCGACAGAATTCATTAATATTCCCTCTGATGAAATTGATGTGGGGATTGACCGGGCGCTTCGGACTGTTGGTGAGTTTGCCGATATCCATCGAAATTACATTTTCATCATATCAGAGGACCGGCAATCGATGTACAACAGTCATGAGTGGTGTGCCGGGGGTGTTGCATCTCGGAAGGATGATTTTCAGCGGGTCGCTCTTGCCGATTTCCCATGGTTCGCAGAAAAGATAGAGAAATGCGAGGTTATCCATATCCCCGCTGTAAAAAACCTTCCTGCCGATGCTGATGCCGAGAGGAGGCAACTCGAGCAACTGGGTATTCATTCAATCATCCTTGTCCCGATGATCTCGCGGGGAGTTCCGATAGGCTTTCTGGGAATGGATTCCGTTTCTGTGGAGAAGAGCTGGCCTGATGATATTGATACCCTGCTCAAGATACTTGCTGAGATATTTGTGAACCTGCTGGACCGCAAACGCAAGGAAGAAGCATTGAACCGGTACGAGCATATCGTTTCATCCTCAACCGAACTGATTGCATTTATTGATGGGAGCGGTATTTTCCGGGCAATAAACGAGGCATTTCTTGCCGCTCTCGGGAAAGCGAGAGATGAGGTTGTCGATAAATCTCTGGTCGACGTCTTCGATGATGAGCTCTATGAAAATTATTTGCGGGAACACTGTGAACGATGTATGAATGGCAATGAGACACAGTTCGAGGGGTGGTTTGACTTCGTCAATCTCGGGGAACGATACATGGAGATTTCACTCTATCCCTTTATTGATCGGAATGCGGTTCAGGGGGTTATTCTGAACCTGCGTGATATTACCGATTGGGTTGACATCGAGAAGGAGATACTTGAAATCAGCACACGGGAAAGGAGGCAGATCGGTCTTGATCTCCACGATGGCCTCGGTCATTTTCTTCTTGGCATTGCGATACAAGCGAGAGTATTGGCACAGCGACTGGGCGGGGAGGGTCTTGATGCGGTCTCTGATGCGCTTGAGATTGAGGAGAACATCAATCGTGCCATCGAGAAGACACGCAGCCTGGCGAAGGGACTGTTCCCGATACATCTTGAGAATATCGGTTTTTCCGAGATGGTTATGGAGCTGGTGGATGCCATGCCGGTTGATGATATAAAATTTCAAATAAGAATTGATCGGGCCGTTGAGAAGTGCGATATAAAAATTTTACGACATATCTATTTTGTCATTGAGGAAGCGGTTTTAAATGCAGTGAAGCATGCCGGTGCAAACCGTATTGGGATACGCCTGACCTGTCGTAACGGATACGGAGTGTTGCGGATTCGGGATGATGGTATCGGCATTCCTGAAGAGTGTGAGCGCGATACTGGCATGGGATTAAGCTTGATGAAATACCGGGCGCGATTGATCAGCGCATCACTGAATATTGCACGGTTGGCAAAAGGGGGGACGGAGATTATTTGCCGATTTCGACTCTCATGATGAGCGGTTTTCGGAGGCGTACCGGTGGTGGGCATTCCGGCACAATCGGTATCCGGTTGCTGCGGGTGTGGGCGTTTTCCTGCTGGACTGCTGTATTTCTTCAATGAATATCACACGAGTTGAGAGGGGTGATGCCGAAATGAGGATCTTTGTCGTTGATGATCATCCAATCGTATATCAGGGACTTGAACAGCTCCTTGATTGCGAGGAGGATCTCGCCATATGCGGCTATGCCGTTGAGGCGAACAGTGCTATAAAGGATATCGATAAGCTGAAGCCGGATATCATAATTGTAGATATTTCTCTCAAGGGAAGCATAAGCGGTATTGAACTCATCAAAGCGGTTAAAAAGCGGTTTCCGAATATCGTGATACTGGTTCTCTCCATGCACGATGAGTCGCTCTATGCCGAGCGGGCTATCAGGGCCGGAGCGCGGGGATATGTCAAGAAGGAAGAGTTGACCGGGACCATTGTCGGCGCCATCAGGGAGGTGATGGATGGAGGATTATATCTGAGCGAATCAATGACCTCCCGTTTGCTCAACAGCCTCTATTACGAACAGCCGGAGCGGGTTACCGCAGCAACGGAAAAGCTTACCGATCGCGAGCTTGAAGTGCTCCGCCTGATCGGGATGGGGTATACCACCATCGAAATCGCCAAAGAGCTGAACGTGAGCGGAAAGACCATTTCAACTCATCGTTTGCGAATCAGACACAAATTGAATCTCAAGAGCAATTCCGAACTGATTCGATATGCGGTTCAGTGGGAGAAGGGGTAGTGGACAATCGTCGTTCATATCCCCTGAACCGGGGAAGCGTCTTCACAGCGCTATGTAGTGAAATCCTTTTCTCTTCCTGATGGCCATACGGCACTCCCTGAGCCGGTGGCCATAATTGTAATATAACATATACATCAAAATATATAAGACTTTTTCTTATGCAAAATTTCCTGTTTTTCTTACAACAAATTAAGTTCTCTAACCTATTTACAAATTTATGCGTATATGATACAAAAGGTCGAATCCCTCTAATTCAATGAACGGAATTTAAAAGGATACAGTGTCCAGTAATCTTTTTTCTCTGTTTCAAAGATAAAAAGAAGTAGTAATCAAATTATGTTTCTCCTCCACTCCGCAAGCAGGGGAGTGGAGGAGCTTCACCATCTTCATAAAAGAACTTTATATTTCAATCCCCGCTGTTATTTTCGAGAATCCTCATCGCTCCCGAAAATGTTGCCTCTCACCTGTTATGTAAGCGCCGCTTCGTTGGACCAGAGCCCGTGTATGTTGCAGTACGAGGAAGCGTATATCTTTCCCGGTTTCTCGGTTTTCAGCAAACAGGTAACATCCGGATGAGTATACACCGTGCTCGTATCCGGCCCTTCGGTTGACGCACCGTGCGCTGAGAAGTCGAAATGACCGATCAGATAGGGAAACTTTTCGTTCTCGGGATGGAAATAAACATCGATAGAGGCGATATGATGCGCCGTGGTGTTCGGATGAGCAATCTCCTTTCCCACGCTGACGTTTATCTGATACATATCGCCCTTCTTGGATAGTTCGATGACCGGAACATGCTTTTCCGCTTTCCAGTCAGCTGTCTGATAGAGTTCTTTCATTGATATCCTCCCTGTTTAATATAATTGTTCTTGAAGGCGCCCTGCCGCGATGCTGAGATCACTCATGAACACCTCTCATGCTGTAAGGCACATCGATGTACTAACGGCCTCCGTTAAAATCCCTTTTTCCGCATTCTCCCGAGGAGGCCAGGGGCTTTCGCGAGTCATCCGCGGTTTGCTGTGGAGCAGTACAGGTATCTCGTTCCCGCTGAAAAAACCGATAGAAACAGTATGCACGTGCTCCTTTATCTAATATTAGTAAATCATATATTGGAATAAATTCAAGAAATAATATCGTTCTCCCGTGCCCTCTGATCTGTTGTGATGGAATATATTTGACAGGATGGTGAGAGAAGATGTATTCTCACTGATACACAAGAGGAGGACTTTCATGAAACGGACAGTACAAATTATTCTCATCGTGTGTGTCGTCGTTCTGGGTATTATCGTCATAGCGGGACTGGGAAGTGATGCGATAGAGATTCCCGAAGGATTTGCCGGAGAGTACATCACCGTCGACGGGGTGAAGATCCGCTATGTGCAGAAGGGAAGGGGACCGGATCTGCTCTGCATTCATGGCCTTCCCGGTTCGCTGGAAGATTGGGAGACGGTTATCGAGCCGCTCTCGGCCCGGTATCGGGTCACGGTCTACGACCGGCCCGGCCACGGCTTCAGCGGCACCGAGAAGATCGGATACAATCTCGATCACAATGCCCGCACGGCACTCGGTCTGATCGATGCGCTCGGTTTGAAGGATGTTATCGTCGTGGGGCATTCCTACGGGGGGAGCATCGTGATGGCGCTGGCGGTGCGAAATCCGTCGAACATCAGGGGATTCATCACCCTCGGCGGGGCGTCCTATGAGGTCGCACACATCGATCCGCTCTTCCGCATTATCAGTCTTCCCCTTATCGGGAGGGGACTGGCCGCACTTGCTTCTTCGACGGTGGGTGACGGCATGATACAGGAGGGCGTTACGGCCGCCTTTCGGCCGAACGAGGACGCGCTGCCGCCCGACTATATGGAAACGAGGAAGCGTATATTTCTGCAGACAAAAGTCATCTGTACCCTGGCACGTGAGGAGATACACCTGAATCCGGATCTCCGCGGGATAATCCCGAAGTACGGAGAGATCGGCAATCCATTTATTATCATACACGGCGCCGCTGATCTCCTGGTGCCTGCGGCTGATTCAAGAAAACTGGATTCAATGCTCTCCCGCTCGAAGCTGATAATCCTTGAGGGGGTCGGCCATCAGGTGCAGTTTGTGCGGCCGGAGATACTCATACGGGCAATAGATGAGATGAGGGGGTGATAGTGCAGCGGCTGCTACATCCGCTCCACCTCCCGCGCGATGACCATCCGCTGAACCTCCGAGGTCCCCTCGTAAATGGTGGTCACCCGGGCGTCCCGGTACAGGCGCTCGACCTTGTAATCCGTGGTGTAGCCGTACCCGCCGAATACCTGCAGTGCTTTATAGGCTGAGCGGTTCAGGGCCTCGGTTGCGAAGAGCTTCGCGATTGAAGCCTCTTTCGTGAAGGGTCTGTTGCTATCCTTGAGCGATGCAACGCTCCAGGTCAGCAGGCCTGCAGCTTCCTGATCGACGGCGATGTCAGCAATCATATTCTGTATGCTCTGATGGCGTATTATCGCCTTGTTGAACTGGCGGCGCTCCCTCGCATAGTTGATCGCCTCATCGAGGCACGCCTGTATCATGCCGGTTGCCTGTGAAGCGATGCCGATTCTGCCGCTGTCAAGGGCGGTCAGCGCAATGTTCAGTCCCATTCCCGGCTGTCCGAGGAGGAGATTGGCGGGCACCTCGCAGTCATCGAGAACCACCTCGACGGTATTTGCGGCCCTGAGTCCCATCTTCTGCTCCTCCTTCCCGATGCTGAGACCCTTCGTCTCACGGGGAATGAGAAAAGCGCTGAGGCCGCTCTTTCCGGATGCGGTTCGTGCAATCAGAAGAAAAATCCCTGCATATGATCCGTTGGTGATGAACTGTTTCGCGCCATTGATGATGTATCGGTCTCCCTTCTTCGTTGCCGTGGTTTTCAGGCTCGACGGGTCGGAGCCTGCTTCGGACTCGGTCAGCGCAAAGGCGCCGATGTGCTCACCGGAGGCCATGGGGATGAGGTACTGCCGCCGCTGCTCATCTGTTCCGAAATGCAGTATCGGCTCTGCGGTGAGATTGGTGACGCTCAGGGTTACCGCAACCGAGGCACAGGAGTAGGCAATCTCCTGCAGGGCGAGGCTGTAGCTGACCGCTCCCGCAGCGGATCCACCGAACCGCTCCGGAATCATCATTCCGAAGAGGCCGAGCGCACCCAGCTTTTTGATTATCGCAGCGGGGAACTCGCCCCGCTCATTGTATTCCTGTGCCACGGGTTCAATCTCGCTCCGCGCGAAGTCGTGGATCATCTCCTTGATAATTATCTGTTCTTGATTCAGGGGCAGGTTCATCGTCTATTCCTAACTTGAGAAAAACAGGATTAAAAGAATAAAAGAATTGGACATGATAACGGGATTACCTGACAGGGTCGGTTTTTTGTCCTGTTCATTCAGATCTTTTACAGAATTAATAATCATCATTTGCAATCAAGTAACTGTGTAAACAGCATGTTCGGACGGACGGAATTGTAAACAAGCCTGTCCCGATCATCCTGTAATCCCGTCCAGCTTTTAAAGTTGTGTAAAAATAAAGCCTTGTACCTGATGCGCTACGGTGTGTAAACGGTTACGATCAGCTTCGTTTCTCTCTTTCCCGGATTTCTCAGGGAATGCTTGATACCTGAGTTGAAATGGAGAGAATCGTCCTTTTTGAGATGATGCGTCTTCTGCCCAACGGTGATAATTACTTCTCCGCTGAGCACATAGACGAACTCCTCCCCCTCGTGCTGATAGTGTATCTTCGGGTGTTCCGATCGGGCCGGGATTGACACCCTGAACGCCCTGAGGTGCTTGCTCTTTGCGCCGGGAGTGAGCACATCGTAGAGATACGATGCCTCTCTTCTCTTGAAATCCTCCACCCGCATCCGCTCCTTTTCCTTTGCGCTCTTCGGTCTGGACTGGAGGAGGAGATCGGGATCAATAGCCAGCGCTCGGGATATTTTGAGGATGTCTCCAACAGGTGCGAAATCAATCCCCTCCTCAATCTTCTCGAGATGAGATTTCATCAATCCGGTTTTTTCGGAGAGCTCTTCCAGTGAGATTTTTTCCCTTTTTCTCAATCGGGAGAGCTTCTGTCCGATGGTGTTTTTTTCATGTTTTTTTTCCTGTGCCATGATTTTCTCTCCCTCGATGAAAGATCGGTGATGTAATGAAGCTCGAAAAAGCTCCGGTGGAATTAAAGCCGGTCATCTCCCCCATTGCAACAAAAATAATATTTTCCGTATTCACCGGCGGTTCCGCATCTCTGCACGTCAATCGGCGGTTTCGGCCGTGATTGCTGTGCCGGTGCACCGGCCGATGCAGAGAAGGATCAGGGTGTTCGGCGATACGGTATTGCCCTAATCATTCATACTCCTCATGCTCTCGGAGAGTTTTGACAGGATATCACGATACGGCGTCAGTGAAACGGGATCTCTGAGCTCACGGTTAATTTCAACGAGGCCGCGCAGGACGAACGGTCTTTTTACAATGGCCGGATGCGGAATGGTCAGCTCACCGGTTGTCATGATCCGCTCATCGTAGAGCAGCATGTCGAGATCGATAATCCGCGGTCCCTTTGAGATGGTTCGCCGTCGCCCCATATCGGATTCAATGTGCTGGAGAAGACGTAACAGGGGAAGCGGTTCGATGTTCGTCCGGACGAGGAGTACCTGATTGAGAAAATCCGGCTGATCCGCATAGTCGACCGGTTCGGTTTCTTCAATGCTGCTCTCCCCGACGGGGTCTATCACATCATCGGTGAAGAGTCTCGCCTTCGCTTCTTTCAGATTTTTCTGCCGATCGCCGAGGTTCGTGCCCAGTCCGAGGTATACGAATGCCATTGCTAGAGCTTTTCTCTGTAATCTGGTCCGGTAATCTCCATGATAGTACACATCTCGCGTATACGTGAGAGCACTCTCCCGTTGGAGATGTCCTTGAGCGTCTTGAAGGGATTATTGTTGGAGGTGAGGATGGTGAATTTCTCATTCTCGTATCTGGCATCGATGAGATTATAGAGCGTTTCCTGCTCCCATGCCGAATCACGTTGAATTCCGAAGTCATCGATAACGAGCACGTCGACTTCGGCCAGCTCGTTTTCAATCTGTTCTGCCTTTCCGTAGCTCGGTGAGCCCTCCACAAAGGTTCCCCGTAATCGATTGAAGAATGTTCTTGATATCTTTATAAACCGCCCCTCAACGGCATACCGGGTGATCAATTCCGTGAGAATAATTGCCGAGAGGAGCGTCTTCCCGGTTCCGGGATTTCCCCAGAAATAGAGCCCCTTTCTGACATCGGGGAAATTCATGATGACGTCGTACGCAGCCGTTCGTGCACGCTCCGCCAGCCGGTGAATGGATTCGAACTCGTTGATGAATCGCCATTGGAATTTCTTATCGATTCCCGAGCGAGCATAAATTGCCTTTATCCTGTCTATGTTTGTTCTGGTTTCACGACAGTAGCATTCCCGTATCTCGCCATCCTCGAAGTAGAAGTACGGTGCCACGCCGTTACAGGTGCATTTTGAGAGGATGCACCGGGGGCACGGGCTCAGGGGCTCGCCTCCCGTCTCTCTGTAGTGGGGATCGATGATAATACCGCGGTATTCGCAGTAAGAACAGTACTTGCTTGTTCCCCTCTTTGTTTGCTTTTTTTTCATGATGCTGTGAGTGATGCCTGCACGGTAAATGGGACTGGTGATTGTACGCCATTGCTAACGGCGATTGTGCTATTCCGTTGCGGTATCAGGGTGAAACGCAGAAGCGCGACCGGTTACCGGGAATAGATGTATTACCATAATTACATCGCATGAGTGATGTCAACAAAATTCGAGTCGGGCGGTAAAGGAATTTTTTTGACAGCCGCTCTGTTTGTTTATACCTTTATCGATACGTGGCGTTTCAGAGGAGCGTGATGCTGAAAGGGGCTCCCGGAGCCTTTGAGCGTGAAATTTGTTTGCCGTATGAAAAATGTGCTCGATTTAATCATAATTGCATAATTGCCACGACGGTATAATCTAAAAATTAGTTCGAATTCAAAAAAAAATCAATTTTCGCGGTTGTGATGCCGATAGAACTCTATAGGGGAACGTCCAAAACATGTTTTTGGGTGTTTCCCTGTGGGCATGGTCAAAACGTCGCGTTTCTTTTCATCGTAATTGCCTCTCAGATGATTACGTGGTGGTGAATGATGCCCATACCGGCAAGAAGTGAGAGTTATTCTGCGACGGAATGATGCCATCAGGGGATGCATTTTTTCGTTGCTTCTCATCAGCATTGCTGATACCACATTAAGAACGTTACGAGGTAAATACCTATGAGATCCATAACGAGAGAAGGGTTCCTGACGATTATAATCACCGCACTTATCGCTTTTTCCTTTGCTGTGACTGATTCATCTGCTCAGAAGAATGAGGAGAAAAAGGAAGAGAAGGGGAAGAAGCTGGAAGGGTGGCGGACAGAAGATTTCAAGCCGTATATCAAATCGATGGAAGCGCTGAGGAAGCTGAGCAAGGAATATGCCGAGAAGAATCTTCAGATGGCCATCAATGAGTACGACAAGGGGATGGATATTCTCGATGACATGGAGAATGAGGTTCTGAAGGTTGAAAATCAGAATGTTTCGCAGAAATACCTCAACGAGCGATTTCACTGGCAGGAGATCGATAGGAAAAACCAGCAGCGTCGGCTCGTTTCTCGGCTCAAGTACGAAGCAAAGATGAAGGCGGTTACCAATTTTGTGAAAGCGATTCGCCTCCTCGACGATATTGAGAACCACAACAAGAAGTTCATAACGGAAAATAAGGATTATAAAATCTTTAAGATCAAATTATATCAGGTATACGTCTCAACCCAGTATGATCTGCACAATTTTCTGCCCTGTATTTCCATTCTGGAGCGGTACATCAACATCAATGATGAGACGAAGAACGATATCTGGGCGTATAGCTACCTGGCAAGCTGCTACGGATTTATGGAGGCGGTGCTTGCCAAGTACAAGGGTGCTACCGAGGATGAGATACTCGAATACAAACAGAAGAAGAACCGCTCGCTCCTGAAGGCTGCCGAGCTGAAATACAATGTTGATTCGCCGCAGTACAAGCACCTGAAGGATCTGGTTGAGCGCGATGAGATGAAAAGTGAAGTGCTCAATGAGTTCAGGTAGGAAGGAGATGAATGGGCAGGGCACTCATCTGTACAGGATAACATGAGGCATGAACCCTCTCTCTGATGTGTGTATAACGGAGATAAAATGATAGGCGGTACTGCTGTTCGTAAGAAACGGGGGTTGGTTCACCGGGAGGTGAAGTAACCCCTTTTTAGTTCTCCGTCGTAATCAACCCCTTCTGAAAGGAATAGCTCTTTCCGTCAAAGGTAATCACCACTTTCAATATCCTGTTTTCCGGTATAAAGAGGCGAAGCGGCGAAGGCTGATAAATATTATTGGCCCGGCAATACCGCTTTCTGCTGCTGTCGAGTTCCCATCGCTCGAGCTCGACGATCTGATAGCTGTTCGGGTCGAGCATTATCCTGAACGATTTGATGACGGGCGGGATACCCGTTTCGGTTCGTCCCGCTTCCCTGCCGTTGATGGACACTTTATAGAAGATCGATTCACGCTCGCCCCTGTCGATTACCTCATCAAAGGTCTCGAGAACGAGGTTGTACTCAACGGGACGAGCATATGCGACACGACGTGAATATCGGTACAGATTTCTGAAGGCGTGTATGTCAATGATCTCCGTTTCGGTTTCATCGGAGATGAAGAGAATCCTGTTGTCCACAACACCGGTGAATCCCGGTTCACGCTCGAGGGTGAGGGGGATTGTTCTGCCGCTGGCATCGAGATAGAACGAAACGAGCCCCGCTTCTGTTTTTTTCTGAATACGGTAGAGGGTGTGATCAACGAGCGTTGCATCGCAGACATCCGTTGTCACCGTTTCCATGGTGTTGAGATCCACCCGAAAGAGGATATTTTTCTTCTCGTCACTTTCTGCGACCACATACGCTATGCTGCCGCTTCCGAAGAACCGCCTGATATGCCGGTCTGCTGCCGTAAGGTTTACTTCTGATTCGAATGACGTCCCGTCAGCGAGATTGCGGTATCCGATGTGCCATTGCGTGCTCTCGATACGCTCTTTTCTCAGGTAGTAGAGAATCCCCCGAGAGGAGTATATCCTCCTCACGGAGCCGGGAATATCAAGCTTTTCGATTCCCCCCGGTGTACAGCGGAAAACGCTGCCCGCTACCAGTATGATGTCACCTTTTTGAGAGGTGGAATCCCGTTCCCCCCTCGACGGTACTGTATCCTTCGGCGAGAGATCGCTCCCGGGCATGAGGATGAAAAGCAGTAGACCGAGTGTTATGACAGGGCGATGTAGGTGCATGGCGTGCGGCTATATCTTTTCGAGTTTTCCCTTGAATTCGTTTTTGAAGATTTTTGTTCCCAGCCGGTCATGCTCATCGATAATCTCTTTCAGGATATCCGGTGTGGTGAGCGGGTTGACGGTAATCGCACGCAGGACGACAATTCTCTGCGGCGCGTATCGGGTTGATTCCAGCATGGTTCTTGAGATGAAGCTGTTATCCTCCTGCCTGATGGCGCGGTGCAGCTCGATATTCAGCTTATTGAGCGTGGTGTTTATTTTATGGAGCAGTTTCTTCGTAACTTCATTTGACGGATCATCCTCCCGCTCAATCATGAGATGGTTCAGCCGCTCCTGTATTTTTTTCGGCACAAACCGATAGTTGAATATGAAAAGCTCGGGCTGATTCAACGCCTCAAAGTTGCAGTGCCGCTCAATGAGACCGCGCAGCGAAGCGGTGAGATCAAAGGCGTTCTCGAAGAGGAGCTTGAAACCGTCGGTTCCCAGTATCTTCAGGGTTGTCCACGGCTTGAGGCACGCGAAGGGTCTCGAACCCTCAATGGTGAAACGCCCCTGGTCGACCGAATCCGGTCTGATGACGTAATTCGATGTGTGCTTCAGATGGTTCAGAGATTTTTCGTCCCTGAAGAGTATCATGCCCATGGAGAGGGGTGAGTAGAGAAGTTTATGCGCATCGAAGGTTACCGAATCGGCGGATTCTATCCCCCTGAAGAGGTACCGGTACTGGTCAACGAGGAGCAGTGAGCCGCCCCATGCCGCATCGACGTGAAAAAAAGTATTGAAATCATCGGCAATAGATCGCAGTTCGGCGAGATTGTCGATGTTCCCCGTTTCTGTGGTGCCGGCGATGCCGATAAGGGCGATAACCGAGATGGTCCCATCCCCCTTTTTGTTTTCCTCCTGTATCTGCGTGTGTATCTGACGCAGCGCGGGGATGCTTATCCTGTTCATGGAGTCCACGGGGGCTTTGATGATATTCTGCTCCCCGATGCCGATAATCCGCGCAATCTTGTCAATTGAGTAATGTCCCCTTGCCGAGGTGATGATAAGTGCTTTTTTGCATTTATAATATCTGAAAGCTTCGGCGATGCCGGCCTTTCGAATTCCCGGAAATCTTCCGTGGGGAGGGAATGCCCTGTTTCGTGCGACCAGCAGTGCAGTGAGATTGGAAATAGTGCCGTCAATCGTTACATTGCCCAGGGCGACACGGTGATTCTGTATGTGTTTTTTATAGAACTGAGGAGATCGGTTGAAGATCAGTCGATGAATCCACGAGATGAGCTCCCGTTCAACAAATGACGAGGCTTTGGCTGTTTCAATCTTCACCTGATTCTGATTGAGCGCGGCGATTATCATCTCCAGGAGTATCATGAAATAGGGGATGGCGCTGGTCATGTGCCCGATGTAATAGGGATTCCCTACCTTTACCGAGTGGTCGATTATCTTGTCCTTGACCTCCCGCAGAGTGTCTTTGAGCAGCTGTGGCTTCTTCGGTATATCAATATTCGAGAAGATCTTTGAGAGTTCCGGAAGGGATATCTCGCTGTGTATTCCGCCCTTATCCTGAAAGAAGTGGTGAATGAGCTTCAGGAGCTCATGGCCGAACTCGATGAATTTATCCGGCGAGTCGGGCATGATGAAGAGCTTTCTCAGCTGCTCGATATTCGTTTTGATCACTAATTCCTGCTGTGCTCTCTGTTCAACGAGTTTCATGATCTCTCTATACTCTCTCCCTGTATGCAGATCTCTTTCGGTGATGAGCTATCGCGACTCGACCGAATCGCCGGGGTATTCCCCGGAACGTTACTCAATATGAAAATATATATCTAATTTTTTCAAGAAGTTAAATATTTCCGGGCGAATAATTGATGATGTATTTTTTTGTTAATCTTTTTTCGAATCATGACGATGAGTATACCATAAGCTCTATTCTGCCTGGAAAAGGATTGTGAAATGAATGCAAACACGGATGTTTGGAAATTTCCCAAGAGTATTGAGTTCTGGTCAGTACCTGAGTATCTCAAGAAGTTCGAAGCCTCTTCTCTGAGTGCCGCGTTTACCTTCGATCTCGGTGACACGGAAACCGTACACTCGTCGTTTATCGGTTTCATGATATATGTCAAGCAGTCGGTGGAGAGCGCTGGCGGAAGGCTTATCCTCGAGATATCACCGGCGGTACAGAAGCTCCTCCTCATGCTGAAAATTCTGGATCACTTTGAATCTTCCCCCACCGCAAAGGATGCCCGCAAGATTGCATGAATGCGCTGCGGGTGTCGGCCAACATCCATCCGGTCGTGCCGGATTTTCGCTTCTGAAAGTGAGCGCGCCCCGTCCTGGCGGCGAACTCACTGGGAAATAATTCTGCAAAAAAAATTGACAGAATAAAATATTTTATTTTATAATGGAATTCTAAAATAATTGAATACTACAATTTTGAATTCTCCTATGATAGGTGATGTCTTTTCTATTCCGTTGATGCCAGCAGGTGAATGCCATGCTCTTTTCAGACGAACAAGTGAATAGTACCTGTGAGATTCTCAAATCGATTGCGCACCCTATCCGGTTGAAGATACTCTGCTATTTGATGGATGAGGAGAAAAACGTCGGGGAGATTGAAAAGGAGTTTCATTCGACCATCTCGAATATCTCACAGCATCTCACCATACTGCGCAAGGCGAATATCATAACTCGAAGAAAAGAAGCGAACTTTATGTACTATTCCCTGAAAGATACAAGCATACAGACCCTCATGAAAATGCTCAAGGAGCTCTTCTGCGACGAATGAGGTTCGTGATGAGCGCTCCTGCAGGCATGGTACTGTTCCCATTCCCCTGAGTGGCAATGAGAGATTGCAACGGGCAGAGGAAGAGTATGAACAGATGCACCGCCTATCGCTGCGTGGTGATCCTATTCTCTCTCTGGGCGTGGTCTATCACCGCTTTCCCGCAGTCGGTGTACAAGGAGATCGAGATTTCCGGCCTGGAGATGTTCAGCATATACGAAGCGAAAGATATTATCCGGCGGTTTAAACTGGACAGGCTGAGGAGAAACAGGAGCCATTTCAGATCAGTTGAGAAAAAGATAGATCGCTTCTATCATAAACAGGGCTACACGCTCGCCAAAACCTTCCTGATTGGGGAAACCCCCACCCGCCTTCAAATATACGTCGACGAGGGGAGGCTGGGGAAGGTAATCTTCAAGCGGTTAGGCACCATCGACACGCTGAAGATGATATACGAGTTCAGCCTGAAGCACAAGGTGTATCATAAGCAATCGGTTAACAGGGAGCTCACGCGCCTGAAGAAGAAGTACGGTTTTAAAAAGGTATATGCGCGGTTAGTGCCCTCGCGGGTGTATGACGAGAGCCTCTTTCAGCTGGATAGGGAATATACCTTCCCCGGCGTAGGTACCATACGCCTTCCCTACTTGCTGCAATACGGTCAGCGATATGATCTGAAGATCTTTTTCGTCAAGAAACGCGGTGAGGTAAAAAGGGAATTCACCTATGGCTTTGGAACGAGTTACACGAAGGGGATTATCCCGTGGGCCAGATACCGGTATCCCTCTCTGATAAGCGAAGGCGATCGGTGGGAGATAGGCTCGTCGATGGGTATCTACTATGGCTTCGATCTGAAGTATACCGATCTCCCGCGGTGGACATTTATGGAGGCAAATACAAAATATTACTTTACCCCGACCCTCAAGGAGTACTTTACCCCTCTCGTGAAGGGATCGGCCTACCGCTCCCGCGCGTCCCGCGGGGATATCGGGTTGTCGCAGTACGAATATCTGATGCTCAATGGAACAGTTGCCCCCGGGATCACCCTCTTCAAGCGGTTGCGGGTTTACGCCGGGTACGGCGGCGAGCGGGTCTACATCTACGACAGCAAGAAGGATCCCGACGCTGAGTTTCAGGTTGACATCAGTGAAGATACCGATTTCTGGCACTTGCTGGAATTTTCAACGGAACTGGATCTGATTCCCTGGACGCTGAAGAGAACCGTTAAGCGTGAGATAAAGATGAGCTATCTCTACTATTTTAACCGGAGAAGCTTCCATGAATTCTTCATCAGGGGAGATCATGATTATGAGTTCGAGAACTTCGATATCTACAGCTTCGCTTTCGAGTATGCATTCGTCTGGAGGCGGCCGCCGTTCTATCATGAACCCGCTGTTTCAGGCTCCCGCTTCAAGGGATTCATGGGGAAGGAATATCATTCCCGAAAGATGCTCAAGGTTTCCAACGAGTATCGGATATCGCTGTATCGCGATTTTGTCTTTGGCGGGCTCTTTGTCGATTTTGTCTGGTTCGAAGGATCGGGCTACGATCTCTTTGGCGATCAGTACGGCATCGTCGGCGGCATCTCCGGCCACATCATTTTCCTGGATCAGTTCGAGTTCAATCTCTACTACGGAAAAGACTATCTCAGATCAACTGCCGAGTCGCAGTACAATCTCACCCTTGGCATGGAGAAGAAGTGGTAGCGTGCTGTACTGTTGTGTGCGGTCGTTCCTGATCTATATTATACCTCGCCGATGAGCCGTATCTCCGGTTCGAGTTGAATGCCGAATCGGTCGTGCACCCGTTCAATGGCATGCGCGATGAGCGTGCTGATGTCATGCGACGTTGCGTTGCCGAGGTTTATGATGAAGTTCGTATGGAGCTCCGATATTGCCGCGCCGCCGATGCGGTACCCCTTGAGTCCCGCATCGTCAATGAGCTTCCATGAAAAGAACCCCTCGGGATTCTTGAAGACAGAACCGGCGGTGGGGTACTCGAGGGGGTGCTTGTACCGCCGCTCCTCGATTATCGCCGCGATGCGTTTCCGCACCGGCGCTCTGCGATCCGCTGCCGGCAGTCTGTAGATTGCCGAGAGGATGATTGCGCCCTCTTCGATCCGCAGTGAGCGATAGGTACCCATAGCGCTGGTGATCGGTTGTTCGACGATGGCACCGTCCCTGTTGAGGTACCTGATCGCCGTCAGAATGCTGGCAAAGGTTCCCTCGTCCGTTCCGGCATTCATGATAATGCCGCCGCCGAGGCATCCGGGGATGCCCGCCATGAATTCCATTCCTCCGAAGCCGTGGTCAAGAGCGAAGGCGATGAAGTCCTCCTTGTGGAGCGAGGATGATGCGATGATGGAGCCGTCTTCTCCGACGGCAATCTCGCCGGATGCTCCTGAGCAGCTCATCCGTATGACCATCCCTCTGATTCCCTTATCGCTGACCAGGAGATTGGAACCGCCCCCGATGACCGTGAGAGGGAGTGAGTGATGCCGGGCGATCTGAACAATTGCGCTGACATCATCGGTGCGCCGGGGAGTGATGAGCATATCTACCGGTCCGCCGGTCCGGAAGGTGGTGTATTCCTTCATGGGCGCATTGAGTCGGAGTTTCCCGCGGGTTTGCAATTCCCTGAGGGCTTCTCCGTCGAGAAGGGATATCATGCTGTCATCTGTGCTCACTTTTCTGCCTCTGCATTCACTCTGCTGAAGGTGAAAAGAGCATAATGACAGGATGTTCTCTGTTGTCAATAAAAGTTATTCTGTACGGTGTGCTCCTCGGCCGGCGTTCTTGTGCAGGAGTTCCTTTTATGCCTAATAAAAAAGGTACAAAAAATGGTGCGGGAATGATTAAATGATAATTGACAATCGTGCATTAATTACTCATAACGAATACCGGTTTGCCGGTATCATCAATAATTCGAATACGGGTATGTGTCCATGTCGGAAGCGATACTCAACGAAATATACGAGGAGATCCAGAAGACAAACGCGCTGGTAAATGCGAAGGCGATACCTCATTCCGATGAGTTTATCAATTACGTGGCTGCGTCAATAGCCATTACGCCGCAGAAGGTCAAAAACATTTTAAATGTGCTGAACGATTCCCATAAAATATTCACCATTGAGATTGTTTCCGAAGACGCCCTTCGCGCTATTCCGCGGATAGAGGGATATGTCGTCACCGAGCTGGATCTGATAAGAAAAATGAAGGCCTATTTCCAGAAGGAGCTGGTGTACATGTACAACACGCAGTTCAACAAGGATCTCATGGTGCATCAGGTCATCAGAGAGCTCTTTCCCGTTATCAAGAGCTACAATAACACGCCCCTCGGTGAAGTTGCCAATAAGGCGATAATGCTCGAAGAGCTCGAAAAGCTCATGGAGGTGAATTTCGAGGAGTTTACCGAGGAGTGGAAAGAGCAGCAGCTTGCCATTGCGATGGAGGACGCAAATCTTGGGAAAGGGGAACCGTCCAGGAAAAAGGGGAAGGATAAGGCTGCGGATGAACCGCCAGCGGCCGCTGCGGTGGCTGAGAAGCCGCAGGTGAAGCTGAGCAGAGCAGTGGACACGAAAAAGTACCGGAATCTCATCTCGATGAGCAAGTCAAAGAAGTATCCCCTGAAGCGAATTCTGAATATATACGGCGTCAAATTCTTCATACGGACCTATTTGAGACGGTATGAGTTCTCGTACCTGCGGCAGCTCGTCGAGGACCGGCAGATAAACAAGCGCTCCGATCTGCAACTCCTCAAGGACATGCTCAGGACGATGAAGAGCAACATAGACAATGAACCGAATCTCGCTCCGTACAAGGACGATATCCATGAGCTGGAGCGAATCGTAAGCCACTATATGTATTTCTCGGACAGGGCGTAATCATTCCGGTGTGAGCGCCATAGTGCGGGCGGCATCGATTCGCTTCTTTATCGACGGGTGGCTGTAGAACAGGAGCTCGATAATCGGATGGGGTTCCCGGTCGGCCAGGTTTATCTGCGCAAGCTTTTCCATTCCGGATATAAATGCAGCGCGGTCCTTCGTGAGCGCGAGGGCGAATCGGTCGGCTTCCCGTTCATAGTAACGGGAGAGGGCGTTCACGAGGGGCATGGTGATAAGGCTCGCGAGCGACAGGTAGAAGAAGAGGATCGGCGTTGCCGCTATCTCATGAACATACACAAATCCGTAGCGGGGGAGCGTCCACTCGTAGAGCTGACCACAGAGAAAGAATGTTGAGAACACCACGATGCCGCTCAGGAGAATGTTCTTGATGATATGCCGCTTTGTGTAGTGGCCCACCTCGTGTGAGAATATAACCGCTATCTCGTCGGGCGAGAAGCTCTCGATGAGGGTGTCGCTCAGGATTATTCTCCTGCTCCTCCCGATGCCGGTAAAGCCGGCATTTGCCTTCTTCGTCTCCCTGCTCATGTTGAATGAGTAGATTCCTCTGATGCTGATATTGTGTTTCCTGATAATATCGAGGATTGTGTCCTGTATCGCTCCCTCCTCGATCGGGGTGAAGGTGTAGAAGAGGGGGAAGATGACAACCGGTGCGATGCGGGCGAGCAGGACGGCGAAGAGGAAGATGAAGACGCTGAAATAGAGCCACCAGAAAGATCCCGTGACAATCAGGAAATAGTAGAAGGCGATTGCCACCGGAATGCCCAGCGCGAGACCGACACCGAGCGATTTTGTCTGGTCGAGGATCCACTCGAATATGGTCTGCGTGGAGAGCCCGAATCGGTGTTCAAGGAGATAGCTGCCGTAGAAGGTCAGGGGGAAGCCGATGACTCCCGCGGCGAATCCGATAATGGCGATGAAGACGAGAAACTGAAGATAGGGATTCCCCGTGTAGGGCTGTATCGCCTGTACCAGCGTCCGGGAGAGACCGCTGAAAGCGAGCACGATTATCAGCATGATGGTGATAAGGAGATCGATAATCGAAAGCCGGATCTTTATCCGGTTGTACTCTTTTGCCTCCTCACTTCGGAGGGCCCCTTTCCCCTGATCTTCTGCTGACTGCATTTTCTTCTCCGAAATAATTATCCCGCAGCACGCTGCCGGTGCTATCGCACCGGTCGATGCCTGCAGCATCGAACGTTTTTTTACGCTCATGGAGATGCCGGCGAGGATATACGGATCGCCTTTATGACATCGGTACTATTATCGGTGTTGATGGGAATCTGTCAAGCGGGGTTTTCGTGAGCCGATGGGCCCCCTTTTGTAACATCGCGAGCGCCTGGCACGGAGCAGGCGGCGAAGCGATCTGTTCGCACTGCGGTTAGAGACGTGCATATATAATTCAGATAACGCGCCTCTCTGAAATCTTTCCATTGAGCCGGCATGCAAAGAGCGTGTGAACATTCTGGATTTGAATCTGACCCGGAGATGCTCAATATGATTGTGAGCTCAAAGAAGGGAGCTCCGCTGTGGTCGACAGTATTTCACCTTCAAGTGATGTATTCTCGAGCTCCTTCAGGAAAGCGTTATCGACAATAATTGTTTCACGCATGAACAGGAGGTCTCGATTGTCATCTGTTCTGAGCAATGGAACAGGCGATCGGAAGACCGCAGGAGAGTTCGAATGAAATCGATTGCGGTTCTGCACTCTGCTGTCGGCTCTGATCTCTTTTATGCCGGTGCGGGTTGTATAATCCTTTTGGTGATCCTTGACGTGAAATTCATTCATGATCTTCTCTACGGTGTTCCCTTTTTTAATCGTGAAGAGGAATGGGGTGATGTGTAAAGAGGCGATTTTGACAATGGGGAAGTGACAAAATTTTTTTTCTTGTGAGTGATTCTTCATCTTATCGGAACCGCCGTATCCCGATCTCCGTGCGCAACATCATCGGAGCGGTGCCGCTGATACGGTGTTGAGACGGCGCTTCTCTACCGCGCCATGACCACCTTCCTGAACTTGTTCAGGATGACCTTCCCGTCGCTGGCGCGCTTCGCCCTGATCTGAATGTAGTAGAGGCCGACACCGAGCTTCCGCTGCGCCTTGTTGTCGCCGCGCCAGCCGCGCTCCTTGATATTCTGTCCGCCCCTGCGGTAGGCGTTGTCCAGCAGGGTTACCACCTGCCGTCCCTTGATGTCGAAGACCCGGATGGTCACATAGGCGTCGTCGCTCAGATAGTAGGAAGGGTAGGCGACCGGATGCTTTTTGGTGATTACGTTGTTGAGAATGCGCACCGGCCACGGCTTGAAGGTGGTCTGCTTCACCACGGCGAAGTTCCACTCATAATTGTTCGGATCGCCGGGGGGCGCTTCTCCTTCCGAGTCGTGATCGGCGTATACCTCGACACCGCTTTTAATCAGGCCGATAATGAACTTGACGTTGCTGCCGATCGCCATGAGGGGATTGGTTTCTGGGATGTAGCCGACCCAACTGTTCGGGAAGGGATTGGTGCAGCTGTATTTCCAGTAATCCGTTCCCTCCACGCCGATGAGCTGCCCCGTGGAGATATTTACCAGATTTGCGCCGGGATCGGCGGCAACAATGATGTTTACGGCATCTACCTCGGTGCCGCCGGAGATGCTGAAGCGAACCCGTATCGCCGATTTCCTCACCGGCCGCGTGGTGGCGCTGATATTGCCGGTGAAGGAGTCGTCATCGTATTCGTCGACGCCGTCGGTAATATCGGTGAGGATGGTTACGGCTGCGGTGGCTATCTTGCCGAAGTAATCGCCGTCGGGGTTCGCCGCGGGGGCGTCCTCGTAGGCCTGATCGGCGCCCGTCACCGTGTCAAAGACGACCTCCTGGCCGAAGACATCCACGGCGGTCAGGTAGTAGTTGTAGATAGTTATCGGTGACAGGCCCGATATGGAAACCGATCCGGTATTGATAGTGCCCAGCGTCGCGTAGCCGGTGGTATTCCGGTCAACCACCAGCCAGGTCGAGGAAGCGGCGGACTTGTGGTAGATGCGGTAGGTGTAGAAATCAGCGTCGAGGTCGGGCGCTCCCTCGGTGAGGGGCGTCCAGTTGATGGTGAAGGAGAAGGAGGTCTGCGTCTGCCCTATCCATGCGGTGAAGTTGGTGCCGTTCGCCCCGGGGGGATCGTTGCTGTCCCAGTAGAAAGTGGGGTGTATTGGCTGCGGGATGTCCGCGGGATTATCCTGTCCCTCCGCGGCGGCGATATCCCCGTCATAGGCGCCGCCGTATACCCGTATTGCGGTGTAGGTCAGCGCTGTCGTGGCGTTGTCGGGAACATCGGCGGGTACGGCGGGATAGGTGATATTGACCACACCCTGAGGCTGACCGTTTGCTATCAGTACGGTGAATTGATTCGACGAGGCCGAATTATCCTGAAAGACGATGTAGGTGTTCCCCACCATGGGGGTACCTGCATTGTCAAGCTCTGCCGTTACCCGTATCTGCGTTCCGGGGACGTTCACATTACGGTAGTAGTCTGCTTTGACAATGGGACCGGTCGGCCCGACGCCACCGCCGTTGATGAATTCGATGAGGGTAACCTCAATCCGATCGCAGTTTATGGCGAGGGTATTCGTCGAGGTCTCCGGCCCGCCGGCGGTGTTCATGGTGACCCGTACGGTCCAGTTGTGATTTCCCGCCGCGGTTGCCCAGCCGAGAGTTATGAACCACTCGGCTGTTACGGTGATGCTCAGCGCGGCGGGGGCGGCGTCGGTGTGCCCGGTCGCGTTGCCGTTTCGGTATAGTTCTGCTCCTGCAGCGTTATACTCGCCAGCGCCGGCATCGGCAACCAGGTGAACGGCATCGGTTGAAGAGGCTCCGGGCACATCGTACACAATAGTCCCGGTAACGTTAAAAGCCGTATGCCAGGGATTGACACGACCGTCGGAGGCATCGCCGTCCTGGGCGAAGTTCAGAATCCTGATGGATGAATTGACGCCGTAGGAGACGAGCTTGGTGTTGGTCAGGGTGTTGTTCGCCGGCACCGTTGTCGTGGCCGAGCCGACGATGCTTCGCGCGGCTGCCCAGTTTGATTCTGCGGTATCCCAGCGGAACCGTATTCCCAGGGTCACGGTGAAGTTGTTGGGAGTATCGATTACCGGTATGTTCGCCTGTATCACATCCACCGGGCCGGTGGACGAGGAAATATCTCCCAGCCTGTTGCCGGTGCCGCCCGGGTTCAGTGCCACCACTATGTTGACGGAATTCGGAATGGTTACCCGGACATCGGTTATATCGCCCCAGGCGGCAACATCCGGATCGGTGACCTGCACGGTGAAGATGTAGGCCTTGCCGGCGAGATAGTAGGAGAGCCCGTTCGAGAGGAGGGTGGGATTCGCCGGCGTCAGGGTGACGGAGTTGATGGTTCCCCGTGATTTACCGGCGGGAATGAGTGCCGCGCAGATCAGGAGGAGTATTGGTAATTTTTTGAATGTAGATTTCATTGCGTATATTATTAAAAAAACAACTTATATTGTATAGCAGTTTTAAAGAAAGTGCGCTTTCACAGGAAATGCTTCTAATAAAACAAATTCCCTGTAGGATTTTTAAGTAAATTTTACACTTCGGTCATAATACTTGATATACTTTATATAAGGGAAAAATATTACGATATATGAATTAAACTCTATGACGAATGTGCGACTTTGACAATACTTTTATTATATTTTTTTCATTACGTGGATGATATTTATAAACAGGGGCATATACCGAGCAGGATTACAGAAAAAAAGGTAGAATTTTACAAAAAAAATTGACGTTTATAATTTTTTGATATATCTTTACTTGGTTTACCCTAAAAGCGATTTTTTGTAAGGATTTTTCGGGATTGAGGCAACAGATGATTCGCGGATGGTATAAAATAGGGTTTCTCGTCTTGTTCGCGCTGACGGCCTGTGTTAATGAGGCGCCGACGGTACATCCCGGCTCAACTCCCGAATCCTACCCCGGCTTCGATACCGGGTCGGCGCTCCTCCGCGTCGAGGAGGTGTATCCCGATGATCTCTTCGTCATTGATCCGATTCCCATTGATACCGATCTTATCATTCTCTTCTCGAAGCCCGTTGACGATTTGACCATAACGGCGGCGAACATTCAGATAGCGCCGGCGCCGTTCGCCTTTAACCCGACGTACTTTGCCGGCGACGCGGTGAACGGCTACAAGGGGGTGCGCATCGATCTCACCAACAGCGGCGCCAATCCGCTTCTCTACAGTACCGCCTATACCGTGAACATCACCACTGCCGTTCAGTCCAAGGACGGGAATCCTCTTGAGGGGCTGTACAGCTTCACCTTCACCACCGGCATCGACATCTCCGCCGATCTCGATCCGCGGGTCATCGCGGTGACCCGCTATCCCACGGGTGCAGGCATCAGCATCGACCAGGGCACCGTCTGGGTTACCTTTTCCAAGCCGGTCACCAACGTGACGGCGGCGACCTTCACCATCGCTCCCGGGGTGGCCTCCGGCCCTCCCTACTCCTATGATACGCTCGATCCGAGCGAGACATGGATACTTCCCCTGACGACGCCGCTCACCTACAGCCAGCTCCACACGGTCAACCTCGACGATACGCCGGGCGTCGGAATCCGGGACGCGGCGTTGAACGATCTGGTTCCCGATGCGATTAACACCTGGACCTTCACCGCCGAGGCGGATCCGAATCCCGGCGGCGCCGTGACCATCGATTCGGTCTGGGTTACCGGTGTGACCGACAGCTCCGCCACCATAAGCTGGACCACCAATCTTCCTTTGGGCGGCTCCACGGTGGACTACGGAACCGATTCCGGGTACGGCTCGACGGATAATGAGGCCGTCGGCACCTATACGGTGCACTCAATCAATGTCGCAGGGCTCAGCAATGCGACGAAGTACTATTTTCAGATTACATCCGGCGGCACGACGGCAACCGGCTCCTTTATCACGGAGGATAGTGGCGCGAGCGACGACGATCCACTGAGCATCACCGCGGGGGACAAATCGGAGCTCGTGATAGAGCAGCGGAACAACCTGTTCGGCTTTGACGGCTCCTCCTTCGCCCTCTGGATTGATGGGAGCGGCGATGTCTACGCTCAGTACTTTGATACTGCAAGTCCGCCGAATCTGCTCTGGGGGGCTAATGGCTCGCCGGTGGATTCGAATAGCGACAAGAGCAATGTACGCGTTTTTACCGATTTCCTCGGCCGACTTGTGGTTACGGTTGAGAACGGCGGCAATATATATGCGAAGAGAATATATAATTCAGGGGGTTTGCAGTTCGATGCCAACTGGGGCAGCACTGCCGATGATGATCTCGATGACGGCCTACTCATCGCCTCGGGAACCAATCCCGCAGCGGTCTTTATCTGGGGCGCACAGGGGAACAACAACGTGGACGGCGGCTTTGTTACAAGGATCTCCACCGGCACCACCGAGATGAACATACCGGTGGACCCCTTCTATGATTTCGACGTGAATCTCATAACCACGACGGTTACGGGTGATCATCTCTACCGGAGCAGCAATAATCATACCACGGTGGTCGATACATCGAATTTCCGCCATGTCATGGGCCAGTCCTCGTCGATTATCGCGGCGTTGCAATCGTATATAATCGCTGATGCCAGCAACACCACAACCGTCAATCCGACCAATCACACCATGCACGATACCACCGTGTACACCAACAGCGGGCAGAATCTCTACTCGGAACACGGCTGGACCTGGGGTAATCTCGGCTGGGGTGATATTCTGCTGCAGAGCGGCGACTACGCCAGCGTTGACTCGACATCGTTGATATCGGTTTCGTTGATTGACAGCGGCACCGAGAGCACCTGGCAGAGGTTGATAGATGTGAGCGCAAACTTTACCGGCGCGGGGGTGGCGGTGAATGACTACGTACATAACACCACCGATGATTCCTGGGCTCAGATCACCAATGTCAATTCTTCCATAGAGCTTACCATAAACAGCAACATCATGGCATGGGGAGAGGCCTATGAGATTCTCAATCTTCCGGAGATCGCCTCGGGGACTTCCACCGCCGAGGCGCTCAATCAGCTCGTCGACAGTACAGCTGACTTCATAAGCGCGGGGGTTGCCGTCAACGACTATGTGGGCAACACGACGACGAGCAACTGGGGCCAGGTCACCGGGGTGGTGGATGCGAATACCCTCAACCTCGATGCCAATATTTTCGGTGCAGGAACGCTGGGCAACGGGTATAGCGTCGAGCAGAGGAATGTGCTGACCACCGGCACCGCAAACCGCACCAACCGTGTGGTCGATGTCGGTGCGGCCTGGATCGGCCTGGTGAGCGTCGATGACCTGGTATGGCGAACGGACAACTCGACGTGGGGATTCGTTACGTCTGTAGTCAACAACCGCATCCTGCGGCTCGGTGCGAATATATTCACCGACTCCAACAGGGGCTACGAGATCTACGATAACTATTGTGAAACCCACGAGCTCACCACGCCGATTGATGACTTCTACTATATCAATGTGGACTGGAACATAAACTTTGCCACCGGCACGGGGGTGACGATCTACAACCGTATAAAGAACGGCACGGCCGATACCCCACCGACAAATCCGCTCTATGATGATGGAGCCGACTTCGGCCTCGATGGGGTCATCGCCGACGACTGGGTGTACAATACCACCGACAATACCGTAGCAAGGGTTGTCACGACTGTCCCCTCGGCTCTCGTTATCAAGGCGCTGGATCTGACGTCGAATATAATGGCCAACGGCGAGAATTTCACCATACTCCGCTTCCTGAACCCTTTCGAGCCGATGCTGGAGATCGGCAATTCAACATCAACGAGCGCAGGCAGGCTTGTTGACAGTGCAGCGAACTTTACCGGCAGTGGCGTGGTGGCCGGTGATATGGTGTACAATGTCACCGATGATACCTACGCGGTAATAGCGAGTGTTGACAGCGCGACGCAGCTCACGCTGAACAAGGATATCTTCACCGTCAGTGAGAACTACATCGTCTTCTCCAGCGATGAGCCGCTCATCGAGACCGGGTACTGTACCACTGACGGGGGAGGTAATATCTTTAATGATTCCAATGCCGATTTCCTCTCGGCCAACTCGACCGTGCAGCCGGGCGATATTGTACACAATAATTCCATCAACGCGGACGGATACGTGGTGACGGTCAACTCGGCGACGCAGCTCACGCTAAACGCGGATATAATGAGCGCCGGCGACCGGTACGTGATCATTCAGCCGCGACTCCTCTTTGTATATGAGAGAGGCGGAGATGTATATGGCAGAGTAATACGCATCAGAGACGGCTCCGATTATCAGGGTCTTGGCGAGATAGACATCTGCACGGCTGCAGGAGCACAGAGCAATGTGCACGTTGTCGAGCGCGGCTTCAGGGGCAGCTTTAACGGCGGGGCCTTCGTGGTCTATGAGAGCGGTGGAAACATCTACGCCAAGCTCGTCGATGGAGACGGTGTTGTGCCGAGCGGCGCTGCGAGTCTGGGCACCAACATCGGTACGGGAACCATCATTGACGTTATCTCGGAGAGCTGGGATATGTTCTATGTCCTCTATCGAAACGGCGCTGATATTTATCTCAGCTCAATAAACAGCGTTCTTGGTGTGAACGTGGGTTGGCCAAAGACTTTTGTAAACGCCGATGATGCGGCGATGATGCTCTCGCCGAGCTACTATATCACTGTTGCTTATTCGAGAGCCAGCGAGATCTTCGTTCAGCAGTTCAGATGGGATAGTGTGGTGATGTTTGCAGAGTCGCCGGTAGTAGCGCTCACCCCCTATGCCTATTACTCCAATCTCTCCATTACCGCATCGCCCGGTACCGACGGTGCCATAATAAGCTGGATTGACGAGCGATACTTCTTCGCGCTGGGATTTGTCGTGATGGCGCAGGCGGTGGATGCAACCGGCACCAGGCTCTGGGATGCTGACGCCGGGGCGGGCGCCGATTATGACGGAATCCTCATTGGCATTCCGGGTGCCTGGGAGTCAGGCGATGAATACCTCAAGGCGCTCTTCTACAATGACGCTGCCTCACCCTGGGGCGGGCTTTTCCTCTGGTACGATTATAGGAACGGCATTACCGATATCTACTACGACGTAATTGGCAATCCCTGATTGATTTTCTTTTCGGGTTTCCCTTTGCACGGTGACGGGGATAACTCTCCATTGTCGATTGCAATCACCTTCCGGAACAATTACGAACTCACCGGAATTTCACTTGACCGGAGATCTCAATTTTCAATATACTATCGACAGAGCGATTGTATAATTAACGGTACATTGATCTTTTAAAGTAGTGGAATAATATTTTTTACCCTCACCTTCGGTAGGCTGGGGGTCTCTATTTTTTAATTAAATTATATTTATACATTATATAAAATCCCTTCGGTTACATATATTTGATGTGTAACACTTTATTGGCTTTCGTGATTTGATCATTTATAGTAATGGAGTGCTGTTCAAAATAGATTATCGTTCAGGGATTTTGGCATGAGGACGTCAGTTGTTCGGTTTGTACTGATGAGATGTATAATTATTAATTTTTTATCGATTGTGATATTGGATTTTTGTAACTTATGATAGATCGTGAAGTATTATTTTCTCCACCGTTTTCAACAGGTGGGTATGCCGAGGTTCTTTATCTTTTACCCTATAAAGGTGTTAGTCAGATTTCATGATAGAAACCGTTGACTACAACACTATCGTTCCCCTGCGGCTTCGCCGGAGGCTGAACCGGCAGAAGAACATCATGAAGCTCGAGGGGAAGCTCGACGAGGAGGGGAATATCGTTCAGCCCTACCGCTATACCGTCGGCCTCGGGGAGAAGCACTTCAGGGCCTTCGAGAACGAGGTGGGCCGGATTATGGAGCTCTTCCCCTGGACCAGGAAGAAGCATATCCGGTTTATCATGAATGAGCTCATCATCAACACGCAGTTCTCCATGATCCGGGAGGTGGTGAAAAAGGTCTCCCGGAAGATGAAGGTACCGGCATACTTCTACGTGACCGTATTCGTCTGTGATCGGTTTTTCTCGGCGAGCATCGAGGAGTTCGGCGATTTCTTCGACTATTACGGCTATCTCGATTTCCTCGATAATCCCAATCGATACGAGATAGATGATCCCGCCCTCTTTGATGAGGTTTCGGACTATCACTTCAAGAACATAAACGATCTCGCCGAGGACAAGTACAAGTTGATCCTGAACAGGAATGATGAGCTGGTGGTGCCCGATGAATCGAACAAGATAGGGCTCAGCGTCATCGAGAGCGCCACCGATCACGATTTTTACGTGACCTCTTTCTACAAAGAGGGGAGGTATATGTGGAAGCGGATATACTTCAGAGTCGAGAATGATCGGTAGTCAGATGTTGGAACCGTAGTACGGCTTGAATTCCCTCCTGAACTTCTCCTCCTTCTCCTTTTCCGTTACGAATTTTTCAAGCTCATCGGCGCTCTTGAAATTCTCATGGAGGAGCTGCACGGTATCGAGGAGCCGTCTGAAGGGTTCTCTGAACTTCTCGTACCGGGGATCGTCCTGTATCTTCGCTATCTCCACGACGGCGGCGGAGAATTCCCCGTCCCTGAAGAGATCGATGATCCTCGCGACATTCCGGTCGTAGATGTTAAGCTCGAGATTCTTTTGTATCGTTTCGGTGAGGGCGTGTATGAACTTCCGGTTGAAGAGCTCGATCGGATCATCTTCATCGGGGTCGGGGAGTGATAGCCGGAGCTCCTCATACAGCCTGTTGATCTCGATCTCCGAATGCATCACCTCTTCGTAGATCTCTGCGATGGTGCTCTCTATTATCATCTGCTCTTTCCTCTGCTATTCACTATATCGACCGATTGCCCGTTATAATTCATCTGAAATGGCGAATGTTTCGTCTCGGAATATCTTTCATTGAATCATAGTGGGAATTATTCCTTATCCAGAAATTCGATTATATGTGAGATATATCTTTTAAAATCGCTGAGTTTGTTCTTGAATATACCGTATACGATGGTGTCGTCTATTTTTTCATAATAATGAACGAGAAGGTTTCTGAACATTGCTATTTTTTCGAATGTTTCTCGCTCATTCTCAGGAAGGATCCTGTTTTCAACAAGAACGGTAAAGGTGTCCCGGTATGATACCGGTTCTCTGAGGTTCTCATCTGCAATAATATGTTGCGCACTATCGATACATGCCTCAATGATTACTTGTAATGATCGCTCGACGAATCGCCGTGATCGGATATCATCACTGTACTTTTCCCGGGTGATATCAGTTGCTCGCTGCAATTCTCGAACATTCTGCTCAATAGTCTCGAGTGCCTTTTCAATGATCTTTCTGTCGACCATATCGCTTCTTGAATCCTTTCATGTATATGGCATGAATGTGGTGATAGTCCTGAAATAATTTTCGCTGTAATACTTCGAAGGACTTTCTGTATTTTGGATCTCTATCGAAAATGAGAATGCCATGCTTGCGAACCTCGTGGGAGAGAAGAGGTGAAGCATTATTGAGAAAAACGACATCTGCATCTCTTTTCAGTATTCGTGAGATATCGGTAATGGTTTTCAACTTGTCGAGCTTTCCTAATGCTGATTCTTCGATCAGGAGAGCGATATCGACATCGCTTGTCGGGCTCGTGTCTTTTTTTGCCAATGAGCCGAAAACATATGCTGATACTATTTCATCAGTTCGGGCGAAATAATCCGAGAGCATTGCCTGCACGTTGTCTATGGTGAGACCCATCTTCAAACATCACCTCATTGTTGAAGTGTATAAAGAATTCGGGGATTACGTCAAGATTATTTGTTCTCAGAATTTGTATAAGAAGATCGCCGCTGAGCCGTATTATTACCCCATATATTCTTCCACCGCGGCGACAACATGATCTGCGGTGAAGCCGAATTTCTCGGCGAGCACTTCCTGTGGCGCCGAGGCACCGAAGCGGTTCATCGTAATATAGAGACCGTTACTCCCCGCGTATCGCTCCCAGCCCATGGCAATGCCCGCCTCGATGACGATTCGGCGCTCGATGGCCGGCGGGAGTAGCTCTCTTTTATATGCATCATCCTGCATCTCGAAGAGCTCCCATGAGGGGAAGGAGATCACCCGGCAGGGTATCCCCCGTTTTTCCAGCTCCCCGGCAGCATCCACTGCGAGGTGCACTTCCGAGCCTGAGGAGAGGAGTATCGCCGCGGGATCGGCATTCGGCTCCCGTATCGTGTACGCGCCCCGGTGCAGGAGTGTCGCCTCGCTTCCGGGCGCCCTTTTGAGAATCGGGAGGTTCTGTCTGCTGAGGATGAGCGCCGTCGGACCGTCGGTTTTCGCGAGGGCGGCGAGCCATGCTTCTTTCGTCTCCTCGGCGTCGGCGGGCCGTATCACCGTGAGGTTCGGGATCGCCCGCGCCGCAGCGAGCTGCTCAACGGGCTGATGGGTCGGCCCGTCCTCGCCGACGAAGAACGAATCGTGCGTGAAGATATAGATGGTGTGGAGCCCGCTCAGGGCGGCGAGCCGTATCGGCGGGCGCATGTAGTCCATGAAGACGAGAAAAGTGGCCGCATAGGGGATAAGGTTGCCGTAATAGGCGATCCCGTTTTGAATGGCGCCCATGGCATGCTCGCGGATGCCGAAATGCACGTTTCTCCCCACGGCATGGCGGCCTGACTCCGGAAAGCCCCTGGCGAGGGACTTGTTGCTGGGGCCGAGGTCGGCAGAGCCGCCGATGATGCCCGGTATCAGCCCGAAGAGCTTTTCAAGCACTGAACCGCTGGCGCTCCTGGTGGCAATCGCCTTTCCGGGATCGAATGCGGGGAGCTCTCTCCTGAGCTGCTCGAGGTCGGGAATGTGCGAGAAGCGCTTCAGCCTCTCCGCGCCATTGAGCGCCGTGAAGCGATCCATCCACTCGTCGAAGTGTTTCTTCAGGGATCTTTTCCGTTCGGCGAAGATCTCGTAGACACGGTCGGATACGTGGAATTCGGTATCATCATCACACCCGAGCGCTTTCTTTGACGCTCGCACCTCGTCGGCGCCCAGGGGAGCACCGTGTGTTGCCTCGCTCCCCTCCATGGTGGCGCTTCCCATGGCGATTCTGGTTTTCGCAATGATGAGGGAGGGCTTTCCCTTCTCTCGCTGTGCTTCGATGAGCGCGTCTTCAATGGCGTCGTAATCGTGGCCGTCTATGCGCTGCACATGCCAGTTATATGAAAGAAATCGCTTCTCGACATCCTCGGAGAATGCCAGCCCGGTGCTCCCCTCGATGGAGATATCGTTGGAATCGTAGATGAATATGATATTCCCCAGCGCCCAGTGGCCGGCGAGTGAAGCCGCCTCGGAGGAGATCCCCTCCATGATATCGCCGTCGCTGATGAGTGCATAGATGAAGTGGGTGATGAGGTCGTTCCCCAGCTCTTCGGCCAGTAATCTGCTCGCCAGGGCCATTCCCACGGCATTGGCAAATCCCTGCCCCAGGGGGCCGGTGGTTGTCTCCACACCGGGCGTGTGCCGGTATTCCGGATGCCCCGGCATTGCGCTCCCCCACTGGCGGAAGCTCTTTATATCGTCCAGGGTGATAGAGTAGCCCGCGAGATGCAGTATGGCATAGAGGAGCATGGAACCGTGCCCTGCAGAGAGGATGAAGCGGTCACGGTTGAGCCAGTGAGGATCATCGGGATAATAGCGCAGTACCTTTGCCCAGAGTACTGCGGCGATGTCGGCACAGCCCATCGGCATGCCGGGGTGGCCCGAGTTTGCTTTCTGCACCGCGTCCATGGCGAGGGTTCGCACTGTCCGGGCGATGATTGTGAGATCGTCTGTGGTGATCATGCGATTCTCCTGATTCAATTCGTTGATGACTGAAGCGAGACACGCTCAGCGCCAGCGCTCTGGCACGGTTCGGTGAAGAATTCACTGCGCGTTCACGACGCTGCAAGAACAGAGCTTATGTCGCGCTCCATTTATTTCAAGGATTAATTGATGTATGATTCGCATAAAATCTATAGGTTTAAACGTTCAGTGGATGTATTGCAAAATGTGCTTGATTCAATTTCAACTGTTCTCTTCAATAAGCCCAGAGGCGACACGT